>Ga0126384_10000581_pt1 | contig 20440 bp, 19 predicted proteins | sample PanSoiMetPlot_36_FD_92543 | JGI IMG/M metagenome (GOLD analysis project Ga0126384, IMG submission 92543) | Tropical forest soil microbial communities from Panama - MetaG Plot_36 | ecosystem: Environmental > Terrestrial > Soil > Tropical forest > Bulk soil | place: Panama | collected 2016-02-17 | reverse complement strand
CGTCGAGACCGTCGGGGCAGGCGATCGTCTGCTCTGCATAGCGATGGACCTGGGCCAGTTTGAGGCGCCAGATCCGGTGGCCGGCGCCGTGCGCGCGGACCTGGGCCACGAACTCCGTGAGGAACAGGGCGGCCATCGCCGCGGGGGTCAGGCCGGTCCGCAAGACGGCCAAGGCCCCCGGCTGCAACAGATCCGCCCAGACGCGGAGGAACTCGGGGAAGAGTCCGTAGAGTTGATGGGCGACCAGGACCCTGAGTCGCGCCCGCTCCTCGCGGAGCCGTCGATACTCCCCCAGGCGCGCCGCAGCGCCAGGTAGGGGCGCGCCTCCAACTGGGTCCGGGTGACCAGGCCGGTCCGGCAGAGCTCGGCGATCTGCTCGGCATCGGTCAGATCCGTCTTCTCGCGACTGAGCTGCCGGGCTTCGCGGACCCGAAAGGTCGCCAGTGGATTGACCACCACGTACCGCTCGCCCCGAGCCCGTAGCACGTACGCGACGGCTTCCCACACGTGCCCGGTCGCCTCGAAGGCGAAGACGCGGGCACCCCCGGCGCGGCCTAGAGCGGCCGGCGTGGTACGCCGGAGCAGTGCCTCGAGCCCCGCCCGCGAGTGGGGAATCCTAAACGCGTCAGCCGCTGCCCCGCAGCAGTCAACACGACGGCCTGGTGCTCGGCGCTTGCCAAGTCCAGGCCGATGACCACATCATCACTCCCAAGGCGGCATCGATCGTCAAGCATGTGGGCCCCTCCTTCGCGTCTGGACAGACGCGAGAAGGGATAACCCGAACGGGGCGGCGATGTCGCCTCTCTCTTTCGCATACCCTCATACTCGAGTCTGGCAGATTACGTCAGGGCGCCGGATGCCACCGGCAGGGCCTCTGCCGCCGGAGCGTGCTAATGTTGACTATCCTCTAGGATGTCGTCGCCGGGGTCTACACGCGAACGGGGGTGCACGATGGCATTCACTCTCCCAGTCGGCGACGGCAGCAGCGCCGTCGTGCAGGGTCCGATGGATCCGACCTTGCCGCTCGTCATCCTCATTCCCGGGTTCGGTGCCACAGCCGCTGACATGACAGCGCCGCTGACAACGCGCGCGTATGCGGCTTACGACAAACACGCCTCGTACCCTCCGTACGCGGACGCGGGTGTGCACCTGGGACCTCCGTTTTCCCCGATCGCTGGGTACTTCGCAGATGCGGCGCTGAGCACGGTCTCGAGCTGGAACGATGCGTTGCTCGCAGCCGGCTTCAGCACGGTGTCTTACGAGCCGGCGCAGCCAGGTGGCTTGATCGCCCCGAACGTCGCACAGCTGAGCGGATTCGCCGCCGGCGCTCTGTCCACCGACTCACGTGTTGCAACCCTCCCGCTTGCCATCCTTGCGCACAGCCGCGGGGGTCTCGTTGCGCGAGCGCTGCTGACTGGCGCGGTCGGGAACCCGGCCATGGCCTCTTTCATGGGGCGCATGAAGGCGGTGGTCACCTTGCATTCGCCGCACCTTGGGTCCTCGCTGGCCACCCTGGCGAGCGCCGTAGACACGATGCTCGCGCGCGTCCAGATGTTGATCTCGACGCTCGGCCTCGCCCCGGTGCCGCAGCTCGCCACCCTGCGCACGTTCCTCGGTGATCCGGCGATCGCCGAACTCGCCCCTGGTAGTCCGACGCTGACCGCCATAGCAGCTGCCGAGCCGGTGCCGGGCATCCCCTTTCACACCTTTGGCGGAACGAGCACCGTGCTGTTGCGTCTTTGGCAGCGCGCTTATACGCCGGACAGCTACGCGCCCCTGCCGGTCCCGTTTCCGCTGTTCCATTGGGGAACGTCACCCGTGCCGTTGGGCTTTCCGTTCGATGCGGCGACCTTCGTCCCTTCACAGATCCTCGTGCCGCTTCCTTTGATGACTGAGGCCATCACACTGATGGCCGGAATCACCGCCGCGGCTCCCGAATTCACGGACGGCACGGGCGACTTCCTGGTGACCAATGCTCGTGCCCATCTTCCGTTCTCGACCTCGCGGACCGTGAATGCCTTGAACCACGCCGAGGCGCTGTGGGATCCGACTCTGCAGATGCAGGTCATCAGCATCCTCGCTGGCCTGAAGGTCGTGCTTCCGAGCCACAAAGCTCGAGCGACCATCGCGCCGTTTCCTGTGTCCCAGACGCCTGCACAACACGTGGTCACTGCGCGCGATACCACCACAGGAGCGGATGTCCCGGGGACGGTGTCTATCATCGATGCCAATGGCCACCCGGTACTCACCGCGCGCACCGGAAACCCGAGCTTTACTTTCGGGTTCCAGCCGACGTTGAAGCACATCCGGGTCTTCGATCCAGAGACCCACCGATGGGAGGTCGAAGTCGACGAGATCTATCCGAGAGTCCGTGTGAAGTTCGACGACACTTCCTACGCCTCCGTCAACGTCGACATCGGTAGGTAGTGTGCAAGCGCGCAGCCGACCCTGCAAGACATTACCGGGCGTCAACAACAACCGCAGGGCGCGGCCACGGCGGGGCGGGCGAAGCGGCCATTGAAGTCGGCGAGAAACTCGGGCAGGAAGGCGTTCGCCGCCTCACGAGTGGCGATCTGCCGCAACCGCAACTCGCCCACGAGGCGGTCCTGCAAGGTGCCCCAGAGCGGCTCGATCCGGCCTTTGCCCTGCGGCGAGCGGGCTTGCACGTAGCCGATACCCAAGTCCTGGAGGACGGCCGAGATGCGTGGGCGCCCGGACCCCCGCCAGTTACTCCTCGAGGGTCCAGTGCCGATCGGTGCGGACCAGGATGTTGACGCCATCGCCGTAGAGCGCCACCGGCAGGCCGACGGTGGTGAAGACCTGGTGCAGCAGCGTGGCGTGGCCGTGGAGGTCTTCGGTCGGGCGGAAATGCAGCGCCATGACGGCGGACGTCGCATCGTCGATGGCGCCCAAGAGAGTCATGGCCGGGCCTCGGCCCTCGAGCCAGTCGAAGGGACTGCCGTCGAGCTGCAGCAGTTGCCCCGCGGCCGCGCACCGACTCGCGGGAGACCGTGAAGCCGTGGACCTCGCGCAGCTTCTCGGTCAGGTGCGTGTCATTGAAGCCGACGTAGCGGTCCTGGAGCAGCGTCTGGATCTGCAGGGCGAGGGCGGCGGGCAGGCGCCGGGGTGAGGGCTGGCCGCGGCTCTGATGGCGCAGGGCGAGGATCCCGCCCCCTGCTTCAGGCGCTGAAACTATCGGGGCGTGAGCTGCAGGGCGGCGGCGCCTTCCCGATTGCTGATGCGGCCTGCCAAGGCCGCGGTGACCAGACCGGCGCGGGGCACTTCCTTCCGGCTCATCGTGAAAGTCTCCATAGGGAGACGACATTTTCACGGAGCAGTTACCCCACGACATTTTCATGTAGCAGTGGCAAGCGGTCAACTTTGCCGTTGACAGCACCCGAGTCCGGGCATACGCTCGCGGGCGCGCTCGTTCACAGCCATCACAGCAAGCCGAGGGACCGGTCACAAGGAGGTATTCTATGCCAGCGCAAGATAATCGGGTCTTGGTACGGCGGATCGTTGACGAGGTGAACAAACAGGGTGAGCTCTCCCTGGTGCAGCAGGTCGTCGCTCCAGCAAAACAGGCGGCGGCCAAACAGGCTGCCACGCAAGCTCGCCATGTCTTCCCGGATCTCAAGATCACTGTCGAGGACACGATCGCCGAAGGCGACAAGATCGCGGTCCGCTGGACAACCTCTGCAACACACAAAGGTGATGCAAAGGGCACGAAGGTCGGCCACCTCAAGGCGTCGGGGAAGCACGTGACGGTGGGGGGCATCACGATCCTCCACATCAAGGACGGCAAGATCGTCGAGACATGGGGGGTGACCGACGAGGCGGCGGTCTTCGAGCACCTCGGTCTGCTGAAGAGGTCCGAGTAGCGCCGAGGCCCCAGACTCTTGACCGGGAATTAACGCATGGCCGAGGAGATTCCCGATTTCCGGCTCGCGGCCGTGTATGAGCTCCTGCGGAGCGTGTTCGAGCGACACGACGAAACGCCCGGCGGGGCGGCAGGCGCTCGCCAGACGAGTTTTATCCCTTCACCCCCACCGGGTTCCTTGGTCAGCGCGACCGACCTGCTCACCTGGTGGTTCCGACCCGCGACCGCCACTGCCGATCCCTGGGATGACTACTTCACTCGAGCGGTCGACTCGCTCACGGCAGCGCCACGGCCGCCTCGAGCGGGCAGCACGGAGGCCCGATCCACGCTGTCCGGGGCTGAACCTCGAGACCCTCGATCCGCGGAGGAAGAGCTGACCCCGTGGACCGATCCCCTGATGCTCGTGGGTCAGCCCGGAGAAGAGGTGGCGGACGAGGATGCCCAGGCGGCCGTGGAATGCGTGTATGAGTTCATCCACGCCATCGGTCGGCGCGAGGTCGACCGCGCCATGACATGTGTTGCCCCCGACTACCACGTGCTCGAAAACGACCGCGAGATCGATGCATGGGGGGTGCGCAGTCAGATCGAATCACTTCTGGACTCGATGCGCGGTTGGGCGCTTGACATTTCCCTCGCGGAGATACCCCAGCCGGTCTTTCATCCGAATGGCATCCTGATCTACGTGGAGATCCAAATCGACGCCTACCGACCTCAAGATGACCTACGGCGGTCGACGGTCGACCGACGAATCGCCGTGCTTCAGCGGTCCGCCGGGCGGGATTGGCTGATTGCCGCGTTGAGCCGCGTCTGACGTCGGGGAGACATCGTGATGCCCGCGGCGAACGTCAAGCCGGAGCTTCCCCAGGACCTGCACTTGCCGATCAGCCTGCTGGCGCGATATCTCTTCTTCCTGACCCGCCGTCCGATCAGCACGAGCAACCCCCACTATCTCCAGGACCGCCTCGAGGGGCTCAAGTCTCTCTGGCCGGTCCTGACCGAGGCGGGCCTTCCGGGCTTGAACGCGGCCCTCGAGCCACTCCGCGCCATGACCCCGGGCAACTTCCGCCGCCTCGCTCAGCCACTCCAACTCGGGCTCTTGCCGCTGTCCTCGGCCACCGAAGAGATGCCGCCCGATTTTGTCGTGACGGAGACTCCGCCGCGGCCTGACTTTCTCGCGGGCTCGCGCCGCGCGCTGCTGGTGCTCGGCCCGGCGATCGGGATCGGTGACGAGATCATCTTCTTTCCTCTGCCCATGTGGCTGAAGGCTGCGAGCCCGGACGCCGAGATCAGCGTGCTGTCCGCGTATCGCGGTCTGTGGGATCGCGTCGACGGCGTCGACCAGGTCATCCACTACGGCGATTGTGCGACCTTGTCGCGCGCGCTGCGCGGCCAGCCTCCCTTCGGCAAATTCGACCTCACGGTCTTGGCCGATTTTGAACGGCCGGACCTGTACCCGTCCCTCTGCGACGAACCAAACGTCGAGCGGTACGCCGAGATCTCTCTGGGCGCTCAGACGCTTGTCGTCGTCGACAACCGGCAACGCTGGTTGCACCGGACGCGGCGCCCGTTGCCGTATTTCGCGAATTATTATTCCGCGCTCGATCACTTGATGCGCTGGTGGGGCCTGACCGTCCGCGGCACTGACCGGGTGTCCGCGATCCAGGAACGGCCGATCAAGCCTTCGGACGACGAGCTGCGCATCTACGTCAACCCGTTCACGTCGAAGTACGACCCAGCTGGACCCTATTGGAGCCACCTGCTCGCCGCGCTCTTCCCCGAACCGCCGGTCCGTCCCCTCCGCATCGTCCTGGAGTCCGGTCCCAGTGCGACGACGCAGCACTTTGCCTCGACCCTCCTGCGTTCGGTGGCGGCTCGAACGCCGCCCGGCGTCGAGGTCGAGATCGCGTGGCCGGACGACGGCCGACAGCACACGCTGGCGGCGGTCTTCGCCCAACTCGAGCGCGCGCATCTCGTTCTGTGCTCCGATTCCTTTGCTGCGCATGCCGCTCCTCTGTTCGGGTGTGCGACGCTGGTGCTGGCGCCCGCAGGCCTCGAAAACTGGCGCGTCCCCTACGGCGCGACCTATTACTTCGACAGCGAAGCGCCGATCGATCACGTCGCGGGCGGGATGCGTCAGATCCTCGAGTGGTTTTCGACGACGGCCCCTCTACCGCCAAGCGGTTCACCGGTGACGGAGATCGAGCGCGATCTCGACGCTCTCACGCGAGGGCTCGAGCGCTTGTTCGAGGACCCGGAAGTCCTCTATGTCTTCGATCAGCTGTGCGCGCACGCGCGAGATTTCGACCGGGCGTACGCGCGGGCCGTGGAGCGCCTGTCGCACTGGCCGGAACAATTCGGCCCGTTTCTTGACGTGATGAGCGGGCCCACGCCGTCCGCTCGGCTCGACGGTGCGGTCGCCTCCATGCCCGACGCGGCGAAAGCGGCACTCATCCTCCACCTGCAGGATCACTGGCAGCGGTGGCAGCAAACGAACTTGCGCAAATACCTGCACATGGTTCTGCATGGGGTGCCCGGCGCCTCGCGCAAGCCTGAGCTGGTCTCGTCCCCGCATGACGCTCCCGCCGACTTGGATCGACCCTCGAGCTCCCGACAGCGCTGAGTCAAGCACCGATCTCGCGACCGAGCAGGCCGGGCGCGACCTGATGCGGGGCTTGGCGGCGATACGGCGGCATCAGCTGCCCAGCGGAGAGATTCCCACGTATCAGTACGACCGTGAAGACCACTACGAGTATCGGCGGAGCCCGTTCATCTCCACTTTCGTGCACGACGCCCTGGGCTATCTCGATCCGTCGTGTCCCTGGTTCGACCCTCACGGCCTCGAGGCGATTCCGGCTTCGTGCCGTCGTGCATTCGTCCAGGCCCTCGCGGCGACCCGCAGACGCATCCGGGCCTTCATCGCCTGGCAGGAAGAGCCCAGTGGTATGTGGCGGTTCTTCGGTCGCAGCAGTGGCATGGATCCGGATTCGGACGACACGTCCTGCGCGGCGACGGTTCTTCTCGAGTGCGCGTCGTCTCGCTCGAGCGACCGGTGCCAGCGACGATTCGACGCCCTCGCCCGGTTTCGTTCGCCGGCGGGACCGTATTTCACCTGGATCGGTCCCGATGGCCGCGCGTATAACGGCACCGACGAAGGCCAGCAGCCCTTCGGATTCGATCGAATCGTCAACGCGAACGTGTTACGGTATTTGGCCCTCGTCGGCGGCGACGTCCGGAACGTATCGGCCTACCTCCTGAACGAGCTCGAGCGCCACGATTTTCAGACCGGTTCTCCGTACTATCCGAATCCCCTCTGTTTCTTCTACATGGTGGCGCGGGCGTGGCGTCAGGCGGCGTTGCCCGGTCGTGACCGGATCGCGTCCCTCCTCGTTCCGCACGTCCTCGGTCTTCAGCGGGCGGACGGCGCCTTCGGCGGACCGCTCGCCACGGCGTTGGCCGCCGCCACGCTGTGCGATCTCGAGTACCGTGGGCCGGCCCTCGGCGCCGCCATGGCGTTCCTCCTCGATCCTCGGGCGCGGAAGCTCGCCTCCGAGCACGAGGCATTCTTCGTCCACGGGTTCGGCTCGCCGGCCTGGACGGTCGCGTTGTCCATGATGGTGCTCGCTCGTGCTCACCGTGCAGCCGGAATCGCTGACCATGGCGGCAACCTTGCCTGACCTGCCTGACGCGCTCGGTCAACTGCGCCAGGCGACCCAAGCCGCCACGCGGAAGTTCCTCCACATCCACGGCGCGGACGTCGAAGCGTATCGGGCGCACATTCGTGACGGCCTCACGGACGCGCTCGCGCGCCTGCGGCAGGGCGTCGGTGACGCATCAGGGCGCAACAAGGTCTGTCGGGACATCGTCGAGCAGGCCTCGGAATACGTGGACTGGCTCCAGTGGAGCCTGTGGGATCTGCCCTACTTTGCTGTGGCGTTACGCCCGACGCCGGAGCGCTTTCGGCGGGCGGTGGCCGGCTGCGGTCTCGTCTATCTGTCGGCCCGGGTGTTCGACGACGTGATCGATCGCCACTTCTGGTACAAGGGAAAGCGGGTGTCGCTGCTCGGCGCCGCCAGCCAGACCGTTTCGAGCGAGCGCGGGGTCGATGCGCTCACAATCCTCGCCGGCCTCCTGCTCTGCTTCGAGGGCCTCTCGCGTCTGGCCGATCCCGCCCAACACGATCTGGCTCCCCTGCTTGGCCCGGTTGTCAACAGCGCCCGGCTCACGGTGATCGGGCTGATCATGGAGCAGAGCGGGCCGCAGGACTGGGACCGCGCCTATTACGACCGACTCGTGCAGTTGAAGAACGTCGATTACTGGCGCGTGCTGTTCACGTGTCTGGACCCCGAACGAACCTCACCCTTGAATCCGTTTCTGGAGCGGTATTACACGCTAGCGCAATACCTCAACGACATAGAGGATTTCGCCGAAGATCAGAGTCGTGGCCAGCCCAACCTCCTGTCGATCTACCTCTACGGGTCGGATGGCGGCCAGGCGCCGGACTGCGCGTTCTCCGAGCGGGTCGTCAGAAACGTGCCCGCGCCCGTCGAGAAATTGACGCTGACGACGTTTCTCGAGTTGGGGAATCTCGCCGCCGGCCTGCCCTCCCCCGAGCGCGAGATCGCCCAGCTCAAGCTCGGCGAGTCCTTGGCCGAGGCCACGCGGCTCGGCGTGTTCTCGGCCGTCCCTCCGCCGCGCGCTGCGGTCGGGTCCTCCATTCCCGACGGGGGAAGGCTGTACTGGTACTCCGAGATGTCGGAGGTGATCGAGCAGGCTGGGGCCAGTGCGCTCCAGGGCGTCGACTGCGTCGTCTGCGGTGGAGACAAGCGCAGTTACCTGTTTCGACGGCAGGGGTTTGCCTTTCATCGCTGTACCGCGTGTTCCCACATCTTCGTGAGCCCCCGGATCACCGCGGCTCTTCAGGCCCGCATCGCCCAAGAGGAGAGCGGCTTCGATCCGGAGGACAATTTCCTCGAGGTCCAGCGGCTCTATGCCGCGCCGGTCTGCCACCTCCTTCGGGCGCGCGCGCCCGGCAACCGTTTGCTCGACATCGGGTTTGGACGTGCCTATCTCATTCAAGTAGCGCGCGCCTATTTCGAGGTTTACGGGATCGACAGCTCGAGATTCCAGGTGGCTCGTCGCGTGCCGCACTTCGGCCGGCGTCTGTATCAGGCGGTGATCGGCGACGGAGAGATTCCCTGGAAGTCCTTCGATGCCGTGGTCATGAGCCATATCCTCGAGCACCTTGCCGACCCCGCGGCCGCGCTCGCCAAGGTCCGAAATCTCATGAATCCCGGAGGGGTTCTCTACGTGGCCGTTCCCGACATGAACTCGCTCCAGTTCCGGGTCTTCGGCAAGACGTGGGACGTCGTGAACCCCCTGGTACATTTCCAGTACTTCACCGAGGCATCTCTCTCGCGGCTGCTGCAGAAGGGCGGGTTCGAACGCGTGGAGCGCGTGGAGCTTCCGCGGCTTCCAGTCCGCATGGTACCGAGATGGGTGAGCTTGATGCGTCGGTTGGGCGGCACGGATTCCGGAGAGCTCGCCTTCCTGGCTCATGCCCCCGGGGACGATTGACCGGTGCCACGGGCCACATCATGCGCGTGATGATCCTCACGGCCGACTATCCGCCCCACGTGTGGTCGGGAATCGGCGCCACGGTGGAGCGCCAGGCCTCTGCGCTGGCCGCCCGCGGCATCGAGGTCCATGTGATGGTCGCCGCTCGGCTCGGCGCACCGGTGTCCCCGGCGGCCGAGAACGACCCCGTGGTCCATCATCTTTGCCGACGTCGGTGTCCGGTCGATCCATGGTCGTTCGACGTCGTCCACTTGCATTCCCTCGCCCTGAGCGAGTTCGCCGTCGAGATGCGCCGCCGAGCGGGCACGCGGTTGGTATACACGGCCCACTCGCTCCTTCATCTCGAGCTGGCCGACGCGCCCCATGCGGCCGGCTGGTGCGCCGTGCAGCAGCGCATGCTCGCGACCAGTGATCGCGTGGTGTTTCTCAGCGGCGCGGAGCGGGCGGCGGCCCTCGATCTCTTCCCCGAACTGGCCGGGCGGAGCGTCGTCATTCCCAACGGCGTTCCACCTCCCCCGCGCGCCCTTCCTCCGCCCGGCGGCGATGGTCCGATCGTGTTCGCGGGCCGGTTCACCAGGAACAAGGGAGTCGAGCTACTCGCGGCCGTGATACCGCGACTGCTTGCGCGACGGCAACACCGATTCGTACTGGCCGGCGGTCATGGAGACGAGCGGGGACACCGCGTGCTGTCCAGCGTGAGCGATCGGTTTCCCGGCCACTGTCAACTCGTCGGATGGCTCGGGCGGGATGAGCTCGACCGGCTCTTGGCGAGTGCCGCGGTGGTGCTCGTCCCCAGTCTGTACGAGCCGTTCGGACTGGTGGCGCTCGAAGCCATGCGCAACGGAGCCCCGGTGTTGGCGGCCGCCGTCGGCGGCCTGGCCGAGATCGTCGATCGCCATTCGGGCGGTCGCCTCGTGCACTCCCGCGACCCCGAGGCGTGGACCGATGCGATCGTCGATCTCTTGACAGACCCGGCAACCACTCAGGCCCTACACCTCCGAGGCCCGGAATACGTCGCGGCGCGCTACGACGTCGATCGGCTCGCGCAGCGATTGGTCGACGACGTCTATGCGGCATGACCACCCGACGGCGGCGAACCCGCGTATGCCGCTCACTGACCAGGTCGCCCTCATCACCGGGGCCTCTCGCGGTATCGGGCGCGCCATCGCGCTGCGCCTGGCGCGCGAGCACCCCAGGCACATCGTGGTGGGCTACTCGATGAATCATCAAGCGGCGCGCCAGACGGTCGACGATCTGACGGCGATGGGCGTCTCGGCTTCGGCCATCAGCACCGACGTCGGCAAGAGTGAACTGATGCGCGAGATGTTCGACGAGGTGCGGCGCCGGTGCGGTCGGCTGGATATCTTCGTCAGCAACGCGGCCCGGACCAGCTTCCGACCCGCAATGGAGCTCACCATCCGTGACTGGCAGCGCATCATGGACATGAACGCCAGGGCGTTCCTCCTCGGCTCCCAGATGGCGGCCGAGCTGATGCACCCCGGCGGGGGCCGAATCGTCGGCATCAGCAGCCTCGGCTCGCGCTACAGCGTTCCCGGCTACGCCGGCCTTGGAGCGGCGAAGGCCGTGGTGGAGACCCTGACGCGATACCTCGCGGTCGAGCTGGCGCCACGGGGGATCAACGTCAACGTCGTCTGCGGTGGGTTCATCGACACTGAAAGCATGCGCCTGGCCCCGGACTACAAAGAGCTGACCAAGAGCATCCTCAAACGGACAGCGGCCCGCCGTCTGGGCCGGCCCGAGGACCTGGCCGGTATCGTGGCGTTTCTCTGCTCGCCGGACTCGGACTGGATCCGCGGCCAGACGCTCATCGCCGATGGCGGCTTCTCGATCCTTCCCTGACCGTCGATCATCCCGATGGACAAGCTGAAGGCGCGCGTGGCCATCGTGACCGGCGGATCGCGTGGCATCGGCCGAGCGATCTCCCTAGAACTTGCAAGCGAGGGCGCCGACGTGGTGGTGAACTACCTCCACCGGCGCGCGGATGCGGAAGCGGTGACCGGTGAGATCATGGCGCAGGGACGCCGAGCCTTCGCGTTTCAGGCCGATGTCGCCGACGAGACGTCGATCCGCGGCATGGTCGATTTTACGCTCGGGCAGTTCGGGCGCGTCGACGTCCTGATCGCCAATGCCGGCGTGGTCCGTGACCAACTCGCCGCGGCCATGACCCTCGATCAATGGGAGGACGTGACGAGGACGAATCTCCGGGGCCCCTTCCTGTGTATCCGCCAGGTCCTCCCCATCATGATGGCTCAGAAATCGGGCAGCATCGTGACCCTCTCGTCTGTGGCGGCCGTGCACGCCGGCCGGGGGCACTGTAACTATGCGGCGGCCAAAGGCGGACTCGATGCGCTCACGCGCTCGCTGGCGTTCGAGCTCGCGCCGAAGGGGATTCGTGTCAATGCCGTGGCACCCGGCGTGATCGTCACCGACATGACCACCCGCATCCGCAACTTCGCCGAAGGGGAAATCCTGTCGCAGATCCCGTTGCGCCGGTATGGCGACCCGTGCGAGGTGGCGCGAGCCGTCCGCTTTCTCGCCTCGGATGAGGCCAGCTACATCACCGGCGCGATCCTCTACGTCACCGGCGGCCTCGGACTGTGACGGGTGATCAACACTTCTTGACCGGAGACCAAGATGAGCATGCCACAGGACGCGCAGACCGCCGAGGTCGTAGACCTAAAGGTCAGGGAAATCGTGGCGCGGGCCCTCGATCTCGAACTCGATCAGGTCTCCCTCTCGGCGTCGCTGACCGACGAACTGGGCGCCCAGTCTCTCGACATGCTGGATATGGCCTTCATGTTCGAGCGAGAATTCCGAATCTCGTTCCCCCGGACCGACATCCTGGAACGGGCCACCTCCTACTTCGGCGAAGACGCCCTCGTCCACAAGGGCGTGGTGACCGACTTCGGACGGACGCTCCTCGCCAAGGGCATGCCGGAGCTCGAGCCGGCCCGCCTCACGCGGGGTATCCGCGCCGCCGAGGTGGTGAAGATGGTGACCGTGCAGACGATGACGCGACTCGTCCATCGCCTCCTCCAGGCCAAGGCCGAATTCTCGAGGCAGTGCCCGGCGTGTGGGACGGTCATGGCGGAGTCGGATGTCATGCCCGAGTTCATCTGCGCGAGCTGCGGGAAGGTTCAACCGTTGCCCAGCGGGGATGAGATCCTGCTCCAGGATCTCATCGCGCTGTCCGGGGGTCTCCAGCCGGTCGATCCCCCGCGGCCCGGCCACGACGGCACGGGATCGCGGACGTGAGATTCCTTCTCGTCGATCGCATTCTCGAGATGGAAAGTGGCAAGCGGGCGGTCGGTATCAAGAACATTACCCTGAGTGAAGACTTCCTCACCTATCACTTCCCCGAGATGCCGATCATGCCCGGGATGCTGATCGCGGAGGCGCTCGTCCAACTCTCGGACTGGCTCGTCCGCGAAACCACGGACTTCCAGGCGATGGGCATCGCCACCGCGTTCGAGCGGATGCGATTCCGCCATTTGGTGCGACCGGGCGACCAGCTTCGTCTGGAGGTCGAGATCCTGTCGCGGACCGAGACCGAGGCCGCGGTCAAGGGCAAGGCCTTCTGCGAAGGCACCTCGGTCGCGACCGTCGACTTCACGCTCGGTCTGCAGCCGATCGATCCGTACTTGACGTCCGACGAAGCGCGGCGTCTTTACCGACTCATCCTGGCGCCGGCGAGGCGGGGGAACGATGGGTCATCCGAGCATGGACAGTAAATCCCGGCGTGTGGTCATCACCGGTCTCGGGGCGGTCAGCTCGCTCGGTGCCGACGTCGAGACTATCTGGCGGGCCCTCCTGGAGGAGCGCTCGGGCGTCCGTCAGATCCGCCAATTCGAGAGCGACAGTTTTCCAGTCCGGATCGGCAGTGAGGTCGATCTGGATCAGATCGAGCTGCACGACGTGGAACCGCTGGCCCCGCTGATGAGCCGCACGGTGCGATTCGGCATCTGGGCTCTGGAGCACGCCTGGCGGGATGCCCGCCTGGAGGACGACGCGATCGATCCCTGGCGCTCGGGCGTCTGCATCGGGGCTTCGAACTTCCCGGTCCTGCGAGGCGACCTGGCTCGGTCGGCGTACCTCCTCGAGGGCGATCGGTACAACGCCGATCACTACCTCGATCTGTGCCGACGAGTTCCAGAGCTCCTAGCCCAGCGCGACATCGGTGCCGTATCGACGATGTTGTCGGCCCGTCATCCACTTCGGGGGATCAGTCTGACGGTCCAGACGGCCTGTGCCTCCGCCACGCAGGCCGTCGGCGAGGCCTGGCAGATGATCCGGTCTGGCGAGGCCGATCTCATCGTCGCCGGCGGTAGCGACAGCATGATGTCGGCGATCTGCGTGACCGGCTTCACGTTGCTCGGCGCCGTCTCGTCGTACCAGGGCGATCCGGAGAAGGCCTGTCGCCCGTTCGATCGAAAGCGCGACGGTCTCGTCCTGGGGGAGGGTGCCGGCATCGTCGTTCTCGAGGCTCTCGAGCACGCGCAGCGCCGACAGGCGCCGATCCACGCCGAAGTGATCGGCTACGGGTCCTCGTGTGACGGATACCGCTTCACCGACAGCCACCCAGAAGCGCTCGGTCCCGTCCGTTGCATGCGCGCGGCGCTCCGGAACGCGGGCATCCCGCCGGAGGCCGTCGATCACATCAACGCGCATGGCACGGGCACGCCCCAGAACGATCGAACCGAAACGCTGGCCGTCAAGAAGGTCTTCGGCCAGCACGCCTTCCGGGTGCCCATCACCTCGACCAAGTCCCAGCTCGGACACATGGTCTGCGCGGCGGGCGGGATCGAGTTGATCGTCACGGTGTTGTCGCTGAAGCATTCCGTCATCCCGCCGACCATCAACCTCGAGAACCCGGATCCCGACTGCGATCTGGACTACGTGCCGAATCATCCACGCCCGGCTTCGATGGAGATCGCCCTTTCCAACTCCTTCGGCTTTGGCGGTCAGAACGGCACGCTCATCGTCAAGCGATGGGAAGGCTGAGCCGGGGGCCCGGTGCGATTCCTGCTCCTCGATCGCATCCTAGAATTCGAGCGTGACAAGCGCCTCGTGGCGACGAAGACCGCGACACTGGCCGAGCGGTTTCTGACCGAGCATTACGCCCGCCGTCCCATCGTTCCCGCGACGCTGGTGATCGAATCCCTGGCCCAGGCGGGTGGTTGGCTGAACGTGATCAGTCGTGATTTCAGGCTCAAGGTCGTCCTGGCCGTGGTCGAGGGTGTCCGCCTCGGACGGCCGGTGAGGCCGGGAGAGCCACTCCTCATCGAGGCGGTTATGCTCTATGCCCACGTGGACGGCGTCACCGTGCGGGGGGAGGCTCGCGTCGACTCCGAGACGGTGGCGAGTGTCGAGCGCATGGTCTTCGCCCACGAGTCGGTCGAGGACGAAGCCTTCGCCCGGACACAACGCGAACGCTTCCAGTACGTCAGCGGCGGTCTGCGGCTCCCTCTCGACGCGAGGCCATGACGGCGCGACGGGTGTTCGTCACGGGAGTCGGCATCGTCTCGCCGCTCGGGGTGAGCGCCGACGAGCACTTTCGGCGCCTGCTGCTCGGTGAGTCGGCGGTGACGCGGTCGGCGGCACTCGAGTACCGTAACTTTCCCTCGCGGTTGGAGGCGAGGATCGGCGGGTTCGATCGGCGCCGTCTGCTCACCGATCGAATGCTGCGCAAGGTGCTTTCCGACGCGGCGGCGTACCCCGTGGCGGCAGCCGGCCAGGCCATCCACGACACCGGACTGGCGGATCGTCCCGAGGTGTGGGAGGACTGCGGCCTGTACGTCGGATCGATCGCCGTCGAGGCGAATCCGGAAGTGTTCATCCCGGCGTTCAAGGAATCGCTGGACGAGCGGGGGGAATTCGACATGTCCCGCTTCGCGACGCGGGGCATGAAGCTGCTAGACCCATTGTTCCTCGTCAAGGCGCTGCCCAACGCGGGTCTGTGCGGCATCTCCATCCAGTATCAAGTTCTGGGCCCCAACCTCAACGTCACCAATGGCGCCGTCTCGGGCGGACAGGCGATCGCCGCCGCGACCGCGGCGATCAGGCGCGCCGAGACCGATCTCGCGTTGGCGGGCGGGTACGACTCGCTCTTGCGCATGGACACCATCGTCGAGCAGACGATCGAGGGCCGACTCTCGACCCGCCTGGGCGAGCCCGAACACGCCTGTCGGCCCTTCGACCAGGAGCGCGACGGCTATGCGCTCGGCGAGGGCGCGGCGTTCGTAGTGCTGGAGGCGGAGGCGCACGCCCGCGCACGTGAATCACGGGTCTACGGCGAGGTGTTCTCGACGGCCCAGACGACCGACGCTTCGCACGTCGCTCAGCCCGATCTCACCGGCCCGGCGGCGCTCGTGCAAGCGGCCCGCGTGGCGCTTCAGCGCGCGGGGTGCACGCCGGCGGATCTCGGCGTCATTTTCGGCGATGGCCTGGCCACGCTGGTGGACGATCGGCGCGAGGCGGCCGCCCTCAAGAGCCTCGTCGGCGATGCGCCGATTCCGTTCACGGCGGCCACCGGCGCCCTCGGCTTCAGTGGCGCCGCCAGCGGCGCCTTCTCGTTCGTGAGCGCGATGATGGCCCTCCACCGCGAGGTGGTGCCGCCGCTGATCAATTGCCATCGGCCCGATCCGGAGTGCCTCGTCCACCGCGTCGACGCGCCCCACGAGCGTCGCTATGCGCGCGCGCTGGTGTGGAGCAGCGAGCGCGGCATCAAGAACATCGCGTTCGTCGTCGGGCTACCTCGATGAGTCGCGGGCGAAGCCGGCGCCCGTCGGGTCAGGGCTCCTCTCGCCTCTCCGACGTGCCGGCGAGCTACTTCTGGCAGAACGCGCTCATTTTCGGGCCGAGCCGGGAGGTGCGATGGACGCCAGCCGACGCGGGGATCGCCTTCGAGGATCTGCGCCTCCGATGCGAGGACGGCGTGGAGATCCATGGGTGGTGGGTCCGCGGGCCGGACGGCCGTCCCACCGTCATTTTCCTCCACGGCAGCGACGGCAACATCGCCTACGAGCTGTCGACCCTGCGCTTCCTGATCACCCTGGGCGTCAGCGTGCTCATGGTGGACTATCCCGGCTACGGACGAAGCGAGGGCCGGCCGAGCGAGCGCGGGTGCTACGCAGCGGCCGAAGCGGCGTGGAGGTTCGTTAGTGGGGTCAAGGGTGTGCGGGGCGAAAACGTGGTCGTCTTCGGCCAGTCGCTGGGGAGCGCCGTGGGCGCGTATCTGGCCGGGAGCCGCCTCTGCAGGGGCCTCGTGTTTCAGAGCGGCTTTACCTCGGTCCCGGACACGGCCGCCCTCGTGTTTCCCTATCTGCCGGTGAGACTCTTCTGCCGCACCAAGATGAATTCGCTGGCCCGGATCGCGCGGTGCCGGTGCCCCGTGCTCGTGCTGCATTCGGAAATGGACGAACACATCCCGTTCGTACACGCTCGCAGGATCTACGAGCGGGCGCCGGAGCCGAAGAAGCTCGTACGGCTGGCGGGCTTCCATGACAGCCGCGACTGGCAGTTGGTCGCCGAAGTCCGGGCGGCCTGGCTCGAGCTCCTGGCCGGACGCACCGATGGTTGGTCACGCGCGTAGGCCACGGGCACGGCGGGCGTGATGCGGGACGAGGTCAGGCACCAGGCGCTGTCCGCCAAGGGGTTCCTGTCCGAGGCGGAAGGCATGCGCCTGTTCGAGCTGGCGGCGGAAGCCTCGCAGCATGCTCCCTGCCTGGAGGTCGGCAGTTACTGCGGCAAGTCGACGCTCTTTCTCGCCGAGGGCTGTCGGGTCAGTGGCCGGTATCCCTTATTTGCCGTGGATCACCACCGGGGGTCAGAGGAACAACAGCCCGGGCAGTCCTACTTCGATCCGGATCTCTTCGACGCCGACGAGGGCGTTCTTGACACCCTGGGCCCTTTCATGCGCAACATTCGCCGGGCCGGGCTCACCCAGTGGGTGGTCCCGGTTGTGGCCGACTCGCGTCGCCTGAGCCGGTACTGGCCGCAGGCGAAGCTGAGCCTCGTCTTCATCGACGGCGGCCACTCCGAGGACGACGCGTTCGCCGACTACCACGGCTGGAGTCCCCACGTGATTGCGGGCGGCTATCTGTGTATTCACGACGTCTTCGCCGACGCGACCCAGGGAGGACGGGCGCCCTACCACGTGCTTCAGGATGCCCGCGCGAGTGGCCTCTGGGAGGACGTCGGCCAAGTGGAGACCCTGGCCGTCCTCAAACGCCGCGACGCGCCGGACGCCGAGACGCCGCACCACACGAGCCGTGCCGCCGCCATCCCGCTCCGCTCAGCCCGCCATCTCGGCACCTTTCCCCGGGTTCGGACGGACGCGTGGGTGATGATCGGCCAGGACGGTGGCCAATCCATCGAACTCGGCGACGACACCCTCTTCGTCTTCTCCGACACCCTCATCGCCCCTCTCAGGAACTCGCACCTCGGCAGATACGCCACCCGCGCCGTCCCGACCCAGCCGAACCGGCAGGGAATCTTTCTGGCGAACAGCGCCGGCGTCGCCTCCCCCACCAACCTGCGGCATGCGCTGGCCGAGCTCCGCTATTACACTGACGACAACGGGCTCCCACGCGAGATTGTCCGGCCCACCAAGGCGGAACGAGAGGCGGGGATTCGCTTCTGGCCTGAGCACGGCGTCCTCGTGGACGGGCGCGTCTATCTGTACTACCTCGGCGTCCAGACCGTCGATCCACGCTCGAAGTGGGGGTTTCGCAACCTCGGGGCCGGGCTGGCCATCCTCGATCGAGAAACCGGGGAGAGCATTCGCGTCCGCCGAGAGGGCGAGTGGTGTCTGTGGAACGCCGGGTCGGAAGACTTGCACTTCGGCGTCCAGGTCCTGCGCGAGCGCGACGACATCTACGTCTTTGCGAGCGTCCGCCGGGACGTCGTCTGCGACGCATACCTGGCGCGAGTGAAGGCCAGCGAGATCACCGATCCGACCGCGTACGAATATCTCGAATCGCCCCGCCCGACCTGGAGCCGCGACCGCGAGGCCGCGGTCAGCCTGGGTCCGAGCAGCGGCGACTACTCCGTCTCCTTCAACCCCTATCTCGGCAAGTACCTGATGGTGTACGTCGACGGATTCGACAAGACCCTCAAGCTGCGGACGGCCGACCGACTCCACGGTTCCTACTCGGCACCGGTGACGATCGTGGCCGTGCCCCACGAGCCCGCGAGTGAACTGATCTATCTCGGCTTCGAGCATCCTCGGTTCAGAGAACGAGACGGGGAGACCATTTATGTCTCCTACTGCCAGCCGCATTTCACCGCCAACTCCCTCATCGCGCTCCGGTTCCGATGATGCTGCCGTCCGTGCGATCCCTCGTCGAGAGCTTCTCGGCCTATGGCCAGCGGCCGGCCGTGGGCCTCCGTGCCGAATTCGGCCTGCGCTGGTGGAGCTACGAGCGCCTCGGCGACGAGGCCTGGCGGATGGCGGGGGTGTTGCGTGACCGTGGGGTCCGGCCTGGACAACACATCGTGCTGTGGGCATCCAACTGTCCGGAATGGGTCGCTTGCCTTCTCGGCGCTGCGCTGCGCGGGGTCGTTGTCCTCACGGTGGACGAGGGCAGTTCGCCGGGTTCCGTGCGCCAACTGGTCGAACAATTCAGCGCGGTGCTCGTCATTCACGGCGTGGCCCAGCATGTGTCGACTTTTGGCATCGACACCCGGTCGATCCATGCGACGAACCCAGGGCCGACGTCGCTCGGCGATCTCGGAGTCTCGGTGCCCGCCGACAATCCGGCCGTCATCCTCTCGACGTCCGGCACGAGCAGCCAGCCCAAACGCGTCGTCCTCACCCACCGAAATCTCCTGTCCCAGCTGGAGACGTTCCGTCGGTGGCGATACCTGACGCGAGCGGTGCCCGTCAGAATGCTGTCGCTCTCACCGCTGAGCCACGCTCAGGGACTCGTCCTCGGGATTTTCATTCCCCTGTCCCTCGGGTTGAGCACGATCTACAGCCACTCGGTCAACGCCGAGCACGTGATCCGGACGATCAGGCAGAATCGCGTGTCGCTGCTCGTCGCGGTGCCCCGCGTTCAGCACCTGTTGATCCGGGCGCTCCGGGCCCGGCCCTCGGGCCGAGGTGGTGGAGACGTTGGCGCGTTGGCCCAAGCGACCCGTTCCTTTCTGCTCCGCCGCCATCGCCTGTTCCTGGCCACCCATGCGGTGCTTGGATATCGTTTCTGGGTCGTCATCGTGGGCGGGGCCGCCCTGGCGTCCGAGGACGAACGCTTCTGGTTCGACGCCGGATACGTCCTGGCCCAGGGATATGGCCTGACCGAGACGGCGGCGATCGTCACCGTCAATGTCAACACTCCCTTCTTCGGTCACCAGGGCGCGATCGGCAGGGCCGTCGGCCCGCAGACCGTACGCGTGAGCGACGACGGAGAGATCCTCGTCCGCGGCCCGAATGTCGCTCCTGAACCTCTCGGCGACAGCACCGGGCGCGAGGACGTGTTCCTCGATCCCGAGGGCTTTCTACACACCGGAGACCTGGCCCGCCGCGATGCCCGGGGCCGCCTCTACTTCGAGGGCCGCAAGAAGGAGGTCATCGTCACCGGTGAGGGCCACAACGTGTCTCCGCGCACAGTCGAGGCCGTCCTGCACCGGATGCCGGAGGTGCGCGACGCGGTGGTCGTGGGATCGGTCCGCGAAGGGTACGAGGAGGTGCACGCCGTCCTGCTGACCCGGGCCGGAACCGACGCGGCGTTGATCGTCCGACACGCCAATGCCGCGCTGGAGCCACACGAAGCGATCCGCAGCTGGACGGTCTGGCCCGGCGAGGATTTTCCACGAACGAGTCTGCTGAAGGTCAAGCGAGAAGAGGTTGCCGCCGCCGTCCAACGCGGACGCATCGCGCCCGCCGCCACCGACGCGGCACCGTCCATCGATGCGCTGCGGCAGGCGCACGATCGGAGCGAGCGGGTCCGCCTGATCGCGCGCTAT
>Ga0126384_10000580_pt1 | contig 20442 bp, 19 predicted proteins | sample PanSoiMetPlot_36_FD_92543 | JGI IMG/M metagenome (GOLD analysis project Ga0126384, IMG submission 92543) | Tropical forest soil microbial communities from Panama - MetaG Plot_36 | ecosystem: Environmental > Terrestrial > Soil > Tropical forest > Bulk soil | place: Panama | collected 2016-02-17 | reverse complement strand
GAGCGCCGCGGCGAGCGCCGCCGCGCGCGCGTCCGACAGCCTGTCCGGACCGGCCGCGCGCACAAAGGCCGAACGCCGCCGCGCCATGTCGTCGCGCAGCGTCGCCCCGCACCACTGATGATCGGGGTTTTGCGTCGCGAGGGCGATCGCACGGTTGCCGGTCCGCCACGGCCGGTAGCGCGCGCCGCCGAGCAGAACTTCACCGGCGTCCGGCGCGAGCACGCCGACCAGCAGCTTGAGCAGGGTGGTCTTGCCGGCGCCATTCGGTCCCGCCAGGCGATAGGCCGTGCCGCCCGCGAGCGCGAGGTCGACCGCGCGGAAGATGGTCTTGCCGCGCCGATAGGCGAAATGCAGGCCGCGCACCGCGATCGCGGGCGCCTCCCGGCGCGCCAGATCGGCGACGAGACTGCGGGGATCACAGGCGAACTCGGCGGCACCGGCCGCGCGTTCGGTGCGCGTCCAGGCGGGCAGCGCCGACGAAAGCCGGTTGTCGATCAGCGCCACCGCGGCGGCCTGTCCGTTGCGCGGATCGAGATAGGCGAGGGCGGCGTCGCGATTTTGCGGATCGAGCTGCTCGAGCGCCGTGTCGATCGCGAGCCCCGCGAAGTCGCTGAGCGAGAAGCAGTGCAGCGCGAGCAGCACCTGCTCGCCGCCCGAGAGGGTCTGCGGCTGCCGTTGGCCGAGCGCGGCGAAATCGAGCGGCGCGAACGTGACGCGGCCGGCGGACCGCGCCCGATAGAGGTCGATCTCGTCGGCGATCGTGCTGGCTAGTCCCGACAGCGCGGCCTCCGAATAGGGCCCGACATAGAAGCTTTCGGGTGCGAATTTTTGCTCGTGCAACAGCGCCATCAGGGCGGCGCTGCGTCCGGAAAAATTGGGACCGCAGATCAGGTCGCGGCGCATCGTCACGGCTCGCCCCCGATCCGCTCCGCGAGCAGGATCGCGGCGGCCGCGAGCACGACCAGCAGCCACAGGAGATCTCGGCCCGCGAACAATTGCGGCGTGCCGGCCACGAGCGCGCGGTCAAGCCGCGCGAGCGTGTTCTCGACCGGCCATTTGTCGCGAATGCGGCCGAGCACGATCGTGATCGCGCTCAGCCATACTGCCTGGATCAGCCGCCAAAAATGCACGATGTTGCGCAGCGACGCCGCGCGCGTGAGAGTGCCGGCCGCGATCAACGCGGTGTGGGCGCGGTCGATCGCATGGCGCAGTGTCTCGATCAGCGAGAGCGTGACGACGAGAACGCGCTTGACGGCCGCGGGCAGGGCGAGCGCGCGCACGAACCCCAGCGGCGTGAGCGCCGCAAAGCGCAGGAAAACGACCTGGACCACCGCCACGATGAAGAACAGCCGGCCGCTGATGGCCGCGACATAGGCGAGGGCGGCGCTGCGCGTCCCGACCGCGTCGGCGGCGATCTGCGAGGGCGACCGGCCGACGATGCCGACCCAGACCACGCCCATGAAGGCGGCGAGCGGCACGACCACGAGGGCCGCGCGCCGCAGCGCGACCAGGGTCGCGCCACCCACTTCGACGAGCGCGAAGGCGAGGCCGACGAGGACCAGCACGGCGGCGCCGCGCGGGCCGGGCGCGCTCACGCCCAGCGCCACCAGGATGAAGCCGACCGCAAAGGCTCCGTTCGGCGTCATCGCGGGCTCCGCTGCGGCCTCACTCGCGCAGCAGGGCGATGAACTCGCCGGGGGTTGCGCGATAGAGCAGGGCGGCGAACAGCACCTGGAGAATCTTGTCGGGCGGATCCGACGCAAGCCCGGAAAACATCGCGGCGCTCATCAGGCGCTGGCCGGCCTTGAGAAAGATGGCAACGACGAGCGCAGAGCCGGAGCCCGTGACGCCGCCGAACAGGTACACCACGACTGGCGCCGAGACGACGGCCGAGACGACACCGGTCACGAGGCCGCACAGCACCACCTGGGCCGCGAACGACGCGCCGCGCAATGGACGCGCCCGGAACGTCTTGGCCGAACCGACGATGAGGAGGGCGCAGACAAGCGAGATCGCGACGTCGGTCATCGCGAACCAAGGCAGAAACGGATTGATCAGGCCGCTGACCGCAAGGCCGATCCATCCGGCCGCCCACGAGCACAGGAAGGCCGCCTTGCGATCGGGCGCGAGCAGCAGGGCGACCAGGATGGTGCCGATGGCGTCGAGGAAGACTGGCAGCTTGACGAGATAGACGATGGTGCCGATCGAGCAGTTGAGCGCGGCGCCGAGCGCGATCAGGATCAGCCGGGGCATCGTGAGCATACGCGCTCTCACCGCAGGCGGTATCTTCCAGCAACGCATAGTTAGAACGAGTCGGCGGCCGGGGACATCCCGATTTTGGCCGGTCGGTCGGCCGGCAAATGTCCAGCACCGGGCGGCGGGTCATGCTATGGCTCGTGGCGAAAGCATCCTCGCCGATGGACTCCCTCGTCTTTGCCGCCGTTCTCTGCGCCGCCGCCGCCCATGCGGGGTGGAATGCGACCATCAAGCACGGGTTCGACCCGATCGCCGGCACGGTGCTGATCGCGGCCGGCGCGGGCGTCGTGGCGCTGGCGATGCTGACGTTCACCGGATTGCCGGCGGCGCCGGCACGTCCCTGGGTCATCGCCTCGGTGCTCGTCCATCTCGCCTATTTCGCCGGCCTGAGCGAGGCCTATCGCAGCGGCGACATGAGCCAAGTCTACCCGATCGCGCGCGGGACCGCGCCGCTGCTCACCGCAGCCGTCAGCACGACCTGGCTCGGCGAGCGGCTGGGCGCGATCGGATGGATCGGGCTCCTGTGCCTGGTCGGCGGCGTTCTGATGCTGTCGTTGCGCGGCGATGTGGCGCGGCTCGACCGCCGTGCCGTCGGCTTTGCGCTCGCGACCGCGCTCACGGTCTGCGCCTATTCGGTCATCGATGGCATCGGCGTTCGCGCCGCCGGCGACGCGCCGGCCTACACGGCCGCGCTCTTTCTCGGCAACGGCATCATCATGGTCTTCTACGGGTTGGCGCGTCGCGGACCGGCGCTGATCGCCGGCAGCTCGGATGTGTGGCTCAAGGGATTCGCCGGCGGCAGCCTGCAGCTCGGCTCGTACTGGGTCGCGATCTGGGCGATGACGGTCGCACCGATCGCGGTCGTCGCTGCGCTGCGCGAGACCAGCGTGCTGTTCGGCGCGCTCATCGCGGTCGCCGTCCTGAAGGAGCCGTTGCGCGCGACCCGCGTGCTCGCCGCGCTGCTGATCGTCGCCGGACTGGTGATGATCCGGGTGCATTGAGCAGGGTATTTGTATGGCGCCAGATAGTGGGTAAAATTATAATTCGGGATCGTAAATGACTTGGGTTCTCAGGCCCAAGCGATCAATAGTCCTGTCCACGGCATTTTGACTGTTTGGATAGTGTTCGTAGATGATTCGCTCTTTGAGGTGGTCTCCGTAGTTTTGTGGATTCCACATCCAGAGAATCTTAGTTGGAATTTCTGGATTCGATCTATTTAATGCTGGATTGGTCCTATTTCTTGTAGGACTCGCCAGGATATTAAACATCATCCTGGTATAGGGCGTAGGAGGGTTGAAAATGAATCCGGGTTGAATCCCTCTCTTTTGAAAGAAGTCCGTTTGTAGTACAATGGTTTTGCAGTGAATTTCGGTGTTGGAACCGATCGCGCTCTGATCTCCACGGAGGTATCGACCGCATCTGAAGTCTGGGTGTACTCCGCCATGCCAAGCGACGATCGAATCTTTCAGAACGTACGTCCTGGTGGCGACGAGTATGTAGTTTGCACAAGCCGAGAAACAGTAGTCGTAAACGACAACTGTCGCATCCTTTTCCAGCAAGATCTCAGCTATTTTTAGCGCGACCGAGGCGGACCCACCCGAACTTCGAATGACAAAAAATCCGTGACTGTTCAGCTTCTGAAGTTCGCCCTCCATCTGTGCATTTGGATATATAGGACCGTCAAAACACAAAATCATGCCGTTTTCACTGAGCTTGACGGAGCGCTCATAGTTCGCACAATAGTTGGCCGCAAGCTGAATCTCACCGCTCAGGGCCAGGGCTGGGTTTGACTGCAAAAATAAAATAATTAAGAGCGCGACATGTTGGCGGCGTGCAGCGATGACGATGGAAGAGATCACATTCCGCAGTTGGGCGCCACAATTGTCTCTGTAAGGATCGCTCGCATTCTTGATTATTCGTTTGCGTGAGCGTCTGAACGAGCAGGCTACCGTGGAGCTACGGACGCGTCGTGTGGAATCCAACCACATTGCGAATGACATCCGTTGGCTTTCGTGGCGCTATCCAGACCCCGACAATATTGGGTGCATATTTGGTGAGGATGCAACCTCTTTCGTCCGCCGCCCGACGTCACGACCCGATCAAGCTTGCCAGCCCCTCGCGCTTGAGACGCTCGAGATCGTCCGGCACGTCGACGTCCCAGAGCGGCGCGGGCTCGCGCCAGGTGAGCGAGAGCTGTCGCAGCCGGCGGCGGGTCTCCGCCATGACGTCGGACGTGCTCCACGGCATGTCGGCGAAGAGCCCGGGCTGCGGCCGGCGCATGCCGATCAGCGCATAGCCGCCGTCCTCGACCGGCACCACCGCGACATCGTCGCCGGCGACGAGCGCGCCGGCGGCGGCGCGCAGGTGGTCCGGCGCGAGCGCCGGGCAGTCGGTGCCAATCACCAGCACAGGCCCGCCCGCCGCCGCGATAGCGGCGAGCATGCGGGCGCCGAGATCGCCGTCGGGCTGGCGCGCCAGCGCCACGCCGAACAGCGCCGCGAGCGCCTGGAATGTCGGATGATCCTGATCGGGCGCCGCCCACAGGGTGACCGGCCCGATATCGGCGGCGCGCGCGGTGTCGACCGCCCGCTCGATCAGGCGCGCAGCCAGCGCGGCGGCGCCTTCGGCGCCGAGCGCAGGGGCGAGCCGGGTCTTGGCCAGGCCGGGCAGCGGTGCTTTGGCGAGGATCGCGACCGCGACCGGCTCACGATCGGCGGGGAGCATCGCCATAGTCCGCCGCGAGCTTGTCGGGCGCCGCGCCGAGGAAGAAGGCCAGCCGCAGTCGCCACATCATCAGGATGGTGCGCATGACGCCGTGTGTCTCCCAGCGCCGGCCCGACGTCAATGCCCGGGCTCTGAGGCAGAGCGGAGGCCCGAGCCGCTTGAGCCGGCGCGACAGCACGATGTCCTCCATCAGCACAATGTCGGGATAGCCGCCAACCATCGCAAACGCCTCTCTGGCCACGAAAATCGCCTGATCGCCCGTCGCGATACCGGTTGCGCGCGAGCGCAGGTTCATCATCGCGGCGATCAGCGGGAAGAGCGGGTGGCGACCCTCGATGCGCACGTCGAAGCGGCCCCAGACACGGGCGCTGCGTGCCAGGCCATCGATCACGAGTCGGTCGGCGTCCGCGGGCAGCCGGGTGTCGGCATGCAGGAAGAGCAGGATCGCGCCCTGCGCGGCGCTCGCCCCGGCGTTCATCTGCGAGGCGCGCCCGCGTGGCGCCGTGATCAGGCGGTCGCACAGCGGCCGGGCGAGCGCGGCGGTGCCGTCCCGGCTCCCGCCGTCGACGACGATCACGTTGGCGCCGCGTGTCCGCAGTGGGACGAGTGCCGCGAGCGTCGCCGCAATACCGGCCTCCTCGTCGAGGGTCGGCACGATGATCGAGAGCGCGCTCATCGCGCGCTCGCGGTTCCGAACGGATCGGCACCGAGCCGGCCGAAACAGGGAATCTTCAGCGCCGGGTGGCGCAGGTCGAGCCCCGCCACCAGGCCCATGACGTCCACCTCGACGCCCTCGACCCAGCCCAGCTTGGCGCCGAGCAGGCCATAGATGCTGACCTCGACGCCGGTGCGGCTCGCCGTCAGTCCGGCGATCGTGCCGTCGGCACGAAAGTCGCGGCCGACCGCCTCCGGCGGCATCGCGACCGCAAGCTCCGGCGCGGCGCGCAGCACGGTCGCGGTGAAGGTGTTGCTGTTCGGTCCCGGCCACACCCGGTAGGAGCCATAACCCGCATAGGGATAGCTCTTCACGGCCGCCTCGATCTTCGGGATCGCGGACGCCGCCTGCTCGCCGCGGATGTCGGCGACGATGCGCGGCCGGTCGCTGAACCAGAACGAGTCGGGCGCGTGCAGGTTGATCCGTACCGGCTGGCCGAATCCCATCACGTCGTAGCGCGTATAGGACGCCGCGTTCTCCGGCTTGACCACGATCCAGGTGTGGACCGCGAAGATGCTGCGCCAGCCGCCGGTGCGGGCCGCGAACACCAAGACGCGTGCCGGCGGATCATCGGCGGCCGGGCCGAGCATGCCGGTGCTCGACCAGTTGGCCTCGCGCCAGCTGCGCGGATGGTCCTCGAGCGCATAGAGTCCGCCGCGCGCTGCGATCGGCAGCACGAGCAGGGCGAGCATCGTCGTGCGGAACCGCTTGTGAAACGTCTTGAGGCGGCCAGCCATGGTGTGCGAAGTGATCCCGTGAAACCCGCCGCGAATGTGGCGGCAACCCGGTTCCGGCGCAACATCCGATGTCCAATCCGGTCCTGGTCGAAGTGACGCGCGGCGACATGGTCGAGAGCCGCCATCGCGGCGCGGTCGCGGTGGTGGACGCCGACGGCGCGACCGTGCTGGCGCTCGGCGACGTCGCGGCACCGGTCTTTCCGCGTTCGGCCATCAAGGCGCTGCAGGCGCTGGTGCTGGTCGAGGCGGGCGCCGCCGAGCGCTACGGCCTCGACGACGAGGCGCTCGCGCTCGCCTGCGCGTCGCACGGCGGCGAGCCCGCGCATGTCGCGGGGGTCGAGCGGATGTTGCGCGCTGCCGGGCTCGCGCCCTCGGCGCTCGCCTGCGGTGCCCATTGGCCGCTGCACCAGCCGTCGACCCACGCCCTGGCGCGCGCGGGCGGCGTCGCCGCGGCCGTGCACAACAATTGCTCGGGCAAGCACGCTGGCTTCCTGTGTGCGGCCTGCGCCATGCAGGTCGATCCCGCGACGTATGTGGAGCCACGCCATCCGGTGCAGCGTGAGGTCAAGGCTGTGCTGGAAAATCTCGCCGGAGCCGCGATCCCGGAGGAGCGACGCGCCGTCGACGGCTGCTCGGTGCCGACCTGGGCGCTGCCGCTCGCCGATCTGGCGCGCGCCCTGGCGCGCTTTGCGAGCGGCCATGGGCTCGCGGCGCGGCGGGCCGCGGCGGCGCGGCGATTGCGCGCCGCGTGCGCCGCCAAGCCATGGTTCGCCGCCGGCAGCGGGCGCTTCTGCACCGAGATCATGGGGCATTTCGGCGCCCGCGTTTTCGTCAAGACGGGCGCCGAGGGTGTCTTCTGCGGCGCGCTGCCGGAGCTCGGCCATGGCATCGCGATCAAATGCGACGACGGACATGGCCGCGCCGCCGAAGCCGCGATGGCCGCCGTGATCGCGCGCCTGCTGTCGCTCGACGAGGACGACCGGAATTTCCTGGCGCGCTTCGTGCGGCCGACGCTGCGCAACTGGAAGGGCACGGTGGTCGGCGCCATCCGGCCGACACAGGCCCTCGAATCCGCCTAGAGCACGTTCCGTTCCTACGGAAAGGTAATTCTCGCGGGTTTCAAAGCGTTTCCCAGGGGAAATTGCTCATTTCCCAAATCGTTTCCCGCTACGTTCCAGGGCGGGTTCCGGCTTTGGTCACTTCGAAAGCGGACATCGGCTGGGCACCTGCGCCGGATCGGCCTGACGCTTCTGGCCCTGAGCTGACCTCTTGCGCTAGAGCCCCGCTGCATTCCGGGCTGTCACAACCCACGTCAGCCGGTGGCGGACAAAGCCGGGGTCGGGCTCGGCTCGGACTCGATCTGCGGGCCAAGCAGAAAATAGCGGGCCAGCGCAACATCGACGATCCGATTGACCAGCGCCGAAAAGCTCAAGCCCGCCGTTCGCGCTGCGAGTACATAAGAAGCGCCTTGACCCAGGGCCGCCATGGAATTGATTTCCAGCACGAACGGCTGCCCGGAGGCGTCCACCCGGATGTCCACCCTGGCATAATCCCGGCAGTGGCATGCACGGAAGGTGGCGATCGAAATATCGCGCAGCATGTCTCCCAGGCTACTGCCGACGCGTGCCGGACAAAGCTTCTCGGGCTCGGCCGCCGCCCGGTGCGACTTGTCTGCCCAGGTGATCAGACGTACTTGCCGGGCGCCGAAATCGTGCTCGACAAATGGCAGAATCGTGAGGTCTTCGTTGCCGAGCAACCCGACGCAAATTTCGCGACCGTCGATATATTCTTCGACCAGTGCGTCCTGCCGGTATTGCCGGACGATCGCTTCCACAGCCAGCGGCAACAGAGCCGGCTCATGCACGAGCTGCAGGCCGAAGCTGGTCGATTCATGGCGCGGCTTCACCACAACCGGAAATCGGAGCTTGCCAATGCTTTCCGTGCCGGTGCGCATCACGCGAAAATCAGGCGTCGGGACGCCGGCATCGCGGATGAGCTGCTTGGCGATGACCTTGTCGAGCGCAAGCGCGTGTCCGAGCGGACTCGAACCGGTATATGGCACGCCAGCCATCTCCAGCATGGCAGGAATGTGCGTATAGCGGCACTCACCTTGAATCCCGTATGCCATGTTGAAGACCATGCCGGAAGGCCGGCCCTGCGAATCAGGCGGCATGAACCTCTCGAGGCGGGCGAGCAGTCCTTTGTCCCCCTCGCACAGCATGTTTTCATGGCCGCCGTCCCGCAGCGCCGCCAATACGTTCTCTACGGCCTTTCGCCCGTATCGTTCCGGACAGGCCTGGCCCAAACGGTTGATCACTCCCGAACGATCGTCATTCCAAACGACAGCTGTGCGCATCAGAAGCTCCAATGTGATGCCCTTCACTCGTGCGGACCGGCTGATCGACCCGGATCGTCTCTTCGGCGAGCGCTTCAGCCTTGGCGGCGAATGCGGCGAGCGGATTGGCTCCTTCGAACAGGCGGAAATCCAGATACTTGTTGATCACAAGAATGCTGCCCGCGAGCGCGAGCAGAAATTCAGGAAATCGGAGGAATAGATCGAGCATCCCATGCAGCCCGGTCAAACCCACGATCAGTGCGGCTGCCAGCATGGTGGTGAGCGTCCGCCAGATCGCCTCGCGTATTCCTTCGTTGTTGAGCGCCTTCGCGAAGCTTTCGCAGGTCAGGCATAGCGCGATGACGGGAAACAAGGAGATCTCGCGCAGCCACGAAATATTCAACCATGTGCCAATCATCAACGGCACGAACAGGCACGCTGCCGCCAGGCTCAGCAGCACCCCGACACGTGAGTAATTATGATCGGTCGTGAGCAGCCGTCGAAGCGCGACGATCACGACCAGCACCACCAAGACAAATGCGAGGCTGATCGGAATGCCGATGAGGTCAAATGCCATGGCCATGAGGATCGGGCGGAAGAACCCGAGCACCTTGATCCCGAGCGTGAGGCGAAACAGCACGACGACGACGGCGCCGAGCGGAACGAGCAACACGTTCTCTGCCGTCCCGTGAAAAGGGGCCGACACATGGGCGAGAGAAAAAAAGCGCGCGGTCACGGCAGAGGTCGGCAGGATCGGGAGCTTGGCTAGCGCTATGCCCACCGGCAAAGCAAACAGCAGCACCAGCAGCCAGTCGGTCTTCGCTGCCGCTTCAGAGGAAGCGTTGGCGTCGATCCTGCGCGTCTCGCTCAATGGAGGCCTCCCGCTGTGCCGTCGCGCCGCGGATCGGCAGCGCCCGCGACGCTGCCGTCGGGCCGGAACTGCAGCGCGTGGACGGCCCCCATTGCGTAACTGTGTCGTGGTCGGATGACCGGCTCTCGCCCGCGCGCGTGCAAGCGGGCCAACAAGGCATCGTCGGCGGCAGGCCGCTCAATCCAGACTTTACGGCCGACCAGACCGTGCACGCGCGGCGCCATGACGGCGGCTTCGATATCGAGCCCTTGATCGACGACGCCGCACACCACCTGAAGAATAGCCGAGGTGATCCGGCGGCTGCCCGCGGCTCCCAACGCCAACAGCGGCCTACCGCCTTTGCCACGATTATGCAACACCAACGTCGGCGCAATATTGGAACGGGGACGACATCGCGGTGCGAGTGCATGAGCGTGCGATGTCCTCGGACAGGTGCGCAGATAATTGTTGTAGAGGAAGCCCAAATCCGGATGCGCGATCTTGGCGCCGAACACCGACTGGATGGATTGCGTCAGCGCCACGACCAGCCCATGGCGATCGCAAACCGACAAATGGGTCGTCTCGCCCGGCTCTTCCCCGCAACCGCGCGAAAATTCCCGATCGTGAGCGGTGGCGATGCCGGCCGCAACCTGCCGGGCATACTCTCTGCTCATCAGCAATTCGCCAAACTCCGGAGCGAACTTATCGCCGGCACGGCGTTCGCGCTCGCGAAAGACGGCTGATGTGACCAAGGCGACCGCCTCGCGCCATTGGCTGTCCGGCCGGCGAATGCCATGCTCCGCCAGCTGCGCCATGACGTTGAAGCCCACCAGGAGCTGCAGCCCGCCGCTCGGCGGCGGCGTGCTGAGTATGCGACAGCCGCCGTACTTGATCGACAGGGGCTCGACTTCGGCCGGCGCGTCGCAGCTTGCGAGATCTTGCGCGGTGAGGAGTCCACCAGACATCTCCATATCCGCGGCGATCTGCCGTGCGATTTCTCCTTGATAGAAGTCCTCGATGCCGCACTCAGCAAGTCGACGAAGTGTGGCGCCCAGCTTCGGCTGACAGAACACGGATCCGACCGGCGGCGGCAATCCGTCCTGTAGGAACAACGCGTCAGCCGGCGAGTCGCGCAGATACTCGGCTACCCATCCGGCTTGGCGGTGCTGCAAGCGAGTGACAGCATAGCCTTCCTCGGCAATGCGGATCGCAGGCGCCATTACCTGCGCGCGGCTGAGGACGCCGTATCTCCGCTGCGCCCAGTCGAGCGTCGCAGGCGTCGTGGGAATGGTGCAAGAGCGATGCCCTCGCTGCTGCTCATGCCGCGTGATCGTTTCGGGGGACGCCGCCGCGGGCGCGCGCGACTGCCCGTCGATGATGCTCGTCGCTCGGCCGCCGTGGTGCACCAGAATGACGGTTTGCCCGCCGAGCCCCGACGCGCTCGGCTCGCAGACGCAAAGCGCCCACGCCGCCGCGACCGCCGCATCCATGGCGTTCCCGCCTCCGCGCAGAACTTCCAGACCGGCCTCGGTGGCACACGGGAAAGCGCTCGCGACCGCTTCGCAGTCCGCCCGCGCCGCCACGGGAGCGTCCACAACGGCCGGTTCGGCGTTCGGAGCGAGCATGGTGGAGGTCTCAAGCTGTGGGCAAGTCATCGAGCCAGCATGCGCCGTCGACATACGGCCGCGAAAATATCTTGCCGATTTTTTCCGGGTGCTTGTTCTGGTGGTAGCGCATGTAGACCCGACCATCGTCGCCGAGATCCAGAATTTCGATTTTCCCGGTGTAGTGCGACATGATGTACTTGAAGGTCTTTTGAATGCCGCTGAGACGCTGATTGATTCCGCGCGCGATCTCGATCCCGCGTCGCAACGGGACCTGGAAATGCAACGCGCCTTTCACCGGCCTGCCCTGAAATAGGTAGTACGGCCGCACGCCGATCTCGTGACATTTGGCGAACGTCTTCGCCAGTATGTCGGACGCGTCATTGACGTTCGCGAGCAACACCGCCTGGTTCAGGAACTGAATGCCGTGCGCGCGCAGAGCACGGATGCAATGCTCCGCCTCGCTCGAGATCTCCCCCACATGATCAAAATGAGCGACGATGACCGGCGTCTTGCCCGCGTCCTTAATGCGCCTGAACAGCGCCAGCAGCGCGGGATCCTCCAACCGTTTGGGCGAAAACGCGACGGTCTTGGTGCCAAATCGAATCGAAGTCAGATGCGGAATCGGCAGGAGATGGTCCATAATTTTCTCAAGCTTGCTGGTGCTCAAAATGAAGGGATCGCCTCCAGACAGCAGCACGTTCGTCATTTCCGGATGCCGGCTGATGTAACCAGCAATTTCCGCGAAGTCCGGCGCGACCTCATCCGAGTCCTTGCCGACCAGGCGCTTGCGGAAGCAATAACGGCAATACGATGCGCAGCGATCGGTCACCAGCATAAGTCCCGTCTGAGCGTACTTGTGCTGAAGTCCCGGCACGACCGTGTTGTCGTGTTCCCCGCTGGTGTCAAGCATTCCGGAAATTTCGAATTCCTGCAATGACGGCTCCACGATCCGTTGTAGCTGTTCGTAATATTCGCTCTTGGCGATAAGCTCGCGATAGAACTTTGTGACGTGACAATTCGTGATGTCGTGCGCCTGCAATTCATTCTCGGTGACGATGCGCGCGCCTTCGATAAAATTCATGACCATGGTACGCGGATGGGAATCGGATTTCGCAGAACGCGATGAAGCATCGGAAGTGCGCGACTCAGCCGCAATCGTCATGATCATACTCCTTGTTTTTTTGTGAGCGGCACAAGTCACCTGCTCTGACCAACCAACAGCAATGTCCATGCCAACGCGGAGCAATCGCAGGAAATGCCGGAAACATTGGGTTTTCGAATAAGGTAACCAGCGAGCGTGGGGCAAATCCCCCATATTGGGGCATATGACCCGCGCGCCACCGGCGTCGGCGTCGCGGTGGTCGCGGCTTCGGTGCCGCACGTTGGTCCCCTCTTGCACTTTGCGGAAGTCGCGACGTTCGCTCGCGAATGTCTGCTGTTGCGGCACAGCGGATTCGCCTGCATCCAGAAAACTGGCGTCGTCGATCCGCATCGGCGGCACGAGCTTGCTCGTAGCGCGCCTCTTTCCCGAGGCGCTTGCCGTGACCGAGCGCGCTGCGCTGATGCGCGTTCTCGCGAAGAGCCTTGCCGAGCCTGCGCTGTCGGCCGTTGCGGTCCTTGAGCCTTCTCTGAGGCTCGCCTTCGCTATATGGATGATTATGGAGGAAAACTGGGAAACCCCTCTGGGAAACGCCTTGATATTGCGCGCCGGAATATGCGCTAACCGTCGCTCGCTCCCGGCAGCGGGACGAACAGGTCGTCGATCGGCATCGCGCGCGCGATCAGATCCTGCTCCACCATGTACTGCACCAGCGTTTCCAGCGTCGGCCGGTTCGGCTCGATCCCGTAGGGCCAGGCGTCGCCGCCGAAAAGCGCGTCCACTTCCTCGACCTCGGACATCAGCCACGGCAGCATGACGCTGAGCGATCCCCCATAGCGCATGCGCGCCAGCGCCCGCTGCTTCGATTCGACGAACGCCCGGTAGAGGCTGGCCGAGATCCAGGGATGCTGCGCGTGCAGCTCGCGGCGGATCGCGATCAGATGCATGATCGGAAAAATCTTCGTTCGCAGATAGAACTCGCGCTCGACCGCGCGGTAGTGGGGAAACAGCCGCGCGATGCGATCGCCGCCGGCCAGCATCGGCGGCTTGCGCGATCCGATCAGCGCGTCGATCTCGCCGGCGGCCAGCAGCTGCTCGAGCGACCGTCCACTTGCGTTGATCTCGAGCGCGACCGGCTTGAGCAGGGGCGGTGCGTGCGGCCGGCCGTGGCTGCCGCTCGTCTCGACCGCACCCTGGACCCAGCGGATGGTGTCGAGATCGACGCCGAACTCGTGGGCCAGGTGGCCGCGCACCCAGATCGCGGCCGTCTGGGTGTAGAGCGGCACGCCGACCCGCCGGCCCTCGAGGTCCTTGGGCGCGCGGATGCCGGCACGGGTGTTGACGAAGATGTAGCCGTGGCGAAAGATCCGTGACGGAAAAACCGGAAGGGCGACGAACGGGCAGTCGCCGCGTCCCATCAGGCTGATGAATTCGGAGCTCGACAGCTCCGCCAGGTCGAATTCACGGCGGCCGACCATGCGATCGAAAATCTCGCGGCCGGATTCGAAAACGATCATGTCGAGGTCGATGCCCTCGGCCTTGACGTCGCCGGTACGCAACGCCTCCATGCGATCGTACCGGCAGCTCGCGAAGGTGAGCCGAAGAAGCGCCATGCCGAACCCCGTGGTGATCCCGCAACGATAGCGCATATTGCGGCGACAGCCTGCCCCGGACTTGATCCGGGGCTGCGCACCGGTTCACCAACAAGAACATGCGCGAAACAACGAACCTAGGGCGCGTTCCGATTCCGCACGGGCGGAACGTGCTCTAGCCGCAGCGCGCGGGAGCCGCGAGAAAATTGAATGCCTCGATGCATGGATTTCGACCGCGGAGCCTGTCAAGCTGCACGCCAGGGCTCGTGCAACGGGACCGGGTGCTCGAATCAGCGGACCGGCCGGCCGAGCGATCAGAAAAACCGGAGCAGCGCAATGACCCGGAGGAGCGCAATGACCATGACGCGACGGTTCCTGTTGAGCACGGCGGCGGCGCTCGCGATGACGGCGCTGGTCTGGGTACCGAGTGCGGCGCACGCCCAGACCGCAGTTGCGATCGACAACGACGACATCGGCGGCGTCGTCACCGGGCCGAACGGTCCGGAGGCGGGCGTTTGGGTGATCGCCGAGACCAAGGATTTGCCGACGCGGTTCGCCCGCATGGTCGTCACCGACGATCAGGGCCGCTACGTGGTGCCCGATCTTCCCAAGGCGAAATACCAGGTGTGGGTGCGCGGCTATGGCCTCGTGGATTCACCGAAGGTCGAGAGCGAGCCGGGCAAGCATCTCGATCTGCGCGCCGTGCCGGCTCCGGACGAGGCGGCGGCCGCGCAATATTATCCGGCGATCTACTGGTACTCGATGCTGAAGATTCCGGGCGCGGACCAGTTCGGCGGCGATGGCGATATTCCGGCCAAGCTCAAGCAGACCGACTGGCTCAACCTGATGAAGAACAACGGCTGCATCGGATGTCATCAGCTCGGCCAGAAGGCGACGCGCACGATTCCGGCGGCGTTCGGCGACCAGAAAACATCGGAGGCGGGGTGGATGCGGCGTATCCAGTCCGGCCAGGCGGGCGAGCTGATGGTGAACATCGCGGCCGGCCAGCTCGGCGCCGCGCCGTTCAAATATTTCGCCGACTGGACCGATCGCGTCGCCAAGGGCGAGCTGCCGCACGCCAAGCCGTCGCGGCCGCACGGCCTCGAGCGCAACATCGTGGTCACCACCTGGGACTGGGGCGACGAGAAGCATTACCTGCACGACCTGATCTCGACCGACCGGCGCAATCCGACCGTCAATGCGTATGGGCCGCTCTACGGCTCGCCCGAGTACGCGACGGACCTGCTGCCGATCCTCGACCCGAAGACCAACACGGCGACGACCTTCAAGGCGCCGGTGCGCGATCCCGATATGCCCGAATCGCTCGGCCCCGGCCATGCCGCGATGGCGACGCCGCTCGAGCCATCGGCTTATTGGGGCAACGAGAAGATCTGGGACACCCGGGTCAACAATCACAACTCGATGATCGACCGCAAAGGCCGCGTGTGGCTCGCCGCCGCGGTGCGCGCACGCGAGAATCCGCCGTTCTGCAAGAAGGGCTCGGACCACCCCTCCGCCAAACTCTTCCCGCTCAACGAGACGCACCGCGAGATCGCGATGCTCGACCCGAAGACGATGAAATACACCTTCGTCGACACGTGCTTCCAGACGCACCACCTGAACTTCGCCTATGACGCAAATGACACGCTGTGGACCAGCAGCGGCGGCGGGGGCGGGGTGGTCGGCTGGGTCGACACCAAGAAATTCGACGAGACCGGCGACGCGGCGAAATCGCAGGGCTGGACCGCGCTCATCCTCGACACCAACGGCAACGGCAAGCGCGACGAGGATTATGTCGAGCCCAACCAGCCGGTCGATCCCGCGAAGGACAAGCGCATCGCCCAGGTCTTTTACGCCGTGATGGCGAGCCCGGCCGACAACTCGATCTGGGGGACGATCCGGTCGAATCCCGGCGCGGTCGTGCGCATCGATCCCGGTGCCAATCCGCCCGCGACCGCGCTGTCGGAGATCTACAACGTGCCGCTGCCCGGTTTCGGTCCGCGCGGCGGCGACATCGACAGCAAGGGCGTGGTGTGGGTGTCGCTGGCGAGCGGCCATCTCGGCAGCTTCGACCGGCGCAAGTGCAAGGTGCTCAACGGTCCGACCGCGACTGGCAACCACTGTCCGGAAGGCTGGACGTTCTATCGCTATCCGGGCCCCGGCTTCGACGGCATCGGCGAGAACAGCGCCGAGTCGAGCTACTACTCGTGGGTCGATCAGCACAACACATTCGGGCTCGGCGACGACGTCCCGATCTCGACCGGCAACCTCAATGACGGGCTGATAGCGCTCAAGGATGGGCAGATGGTCACCATGAAGGTGCCGTATCCGACCGGCTTCTACGCCAAGGGGCTGGACGGACGCATCGACGATGCGAACGCCGGCTGGAAGGGCCGCGGCCTGTGGACCAGCAGCGGTGATCGCACGCCGTGGTTGCAGGAAGGCGGCAAGGGCATGAAGCCGATGGTGGTGCACTTCCAGCTGCGGCCGGATCCGCTCGCTCACTGAGAGCTTGCGTGCGACCCGCCGGACCGCCGTGACTTGAGAGCACGTTCTGTTCCGACGGAAACGGAATGCGCTCTCGATTCGTTTCTTGACATATTCTATCAGGGAACCGGTGCGCACCGCGGATCAAGCCCGCACGGCTTTTGGCGGAATTTGCACCGGCCGCGGCGGTCCCTGCGTTTTACGCGCCCCCGCGCGCCACGCGGGCCAGGACCTGGTCGCATCCGGCCGGCAGCGCGATGCGGAAAACCTCCTCCAACACGTCGCGCAGCTCTTCCGGCGTTTCGATCTGACGCTGCTCGACCAGTCCGCCGCGGTCATAGGTTCGCAGGCGGCTGTCGAGGAGTGCGTATCGACGCGTGCCCTCCTGGCGCGACACCATCAGGCTTCGGGTGAAGATCGACGACGGATGGGTCGAGGTGTGCCAATGCACCACCTCCCAATCGACCGGCAGCTGCTCCTGTCGCGAGAACTGGTAGAGCGCAGTCCATTCCCCGCCCAGCATGGTCTGCAGCTGCATCTCGTCGCCGCTTGGCATCAGCCGGTAGATGCCGCGCGCCGTCGGCTGCTCCACGTCGGGTTCGAGCTGCAGCGGCGCATCGAGCGTCAGCCGCCCAAAGCCGACGTCGGCGACGTAGTGCTGCTCTGCCAAGCGGACGAGCAGCAGCATGTGGGCTCGCGGCATCACGGTTCCGGCCGGCGAATTTGCGAGCACGCGCGCACCGACCGAGATCGCCGGGATGCCGAGAGCACGCAGGACCGCCATGAACAGCGTGTTCTGTTCATAGCAGTAGCCGCCACGTCGGTTGACCGCGAGCTTTTCGGCGATGGCGCGCGGCTCGAGCGAGATCGTGTGGCCCATGAGCACGTCGATATTCTCGAACGCGATGGCGGCGGGATGCAGGGCATGCAGGGCGCGCAGCGTCTGTAGCGTCGCCGCTCTTTCGCCGGTGTAGCCCACGCGCGCGAAGTAGGATTCGATCAGCGCGTCGGGAAGCATCTTCTGGGTCCACGATCGAGACCGCGGCGTTCCGCCGGGACCTTAGAGCACGATGCGATTAGGCAGGATCGCATCGCGCTCTCATTTCGTTGATTCTGAAACATGATCCTGTCCGAAAAGTCTGCAACTTTTCGGGGCCATGCTCTATTCCGCTGAAATTCCGGTGGCGCGAATGAGCGCGCCCCAGGTGTCGATCTGGGTCTTGAGGAAGGCGGGCGCATCCGCAATGGAGCCGCGATAGGGCTCGTAGCCGAGCGTCCGCAGACGCCGGTCGACGTCAGGGCTGGCGGCCACCTCGTTGATCGCCGCATTGAGCTTGGCGCGAATCTCGAGCGGGGTCTTCGCCGGGGTCAACAGGCCGATCCAGCCATTGATGCCGAGGCCCCGCATGTCAATCTCGTCGAGGGTCGGCACATCGGGCAGCGCCGCGGCCCGGCGTGGGCCGGTGACCGCGAGCGCGCGCACCGCGCCCTGCTGAATCATCGGATGCACCTCGGCGACCGGGCCGACATTGACGTCGACGTGATGGCCGAGCAGCGCATTGAGCGCGGGCGCGCCGCTCTGGAACGGCACGCCCGCCGCGTTCGCCTTGGCGAGCACATGGAAGACGTATTCAGCGGCGATGCGGGCCGACGACCCGCCAAAGCCGAAATTGAACGGCTTGGACTGCCCGGCAGCAAGCAGCTCCTTGAGCGAGCGCGCCGGATTGTCGGCATTGACCGCGAAGGCCTGGCTGTCGAGCGCAACGAACGCCACCGGCGCGAGGTCCTCGGTGGCGTAGCCGGGATTCTTGTAGAGCGTCTGGTTGATCGCGTAACTGTTGCCGGTGAACAGCAGCGTGTAGCCGTCGGGCGCGACACTCGCGACCAGCTTGGCGGCGATGTTCGAAGCGGCGCCGGCGCGGTTCTCGACCACGATCTGCCAACCGAAGTGCTCGCCGAGCGCCTGTGCGATGACGCGCGCGAAGGTGTCGATGCCGCCGCCCGGCGCGAAGCCGACCATGAAAGTGATCTTGCGGCTGGGAAATTCCTGCGCGCGCGCCGGCGGCGCGAGTGCGCACGCGAGCAACACGAGCCCCGCAAAAGCAAGCCGGGCAAGGTGGGAACGCCGCATGGTCTCCTCCGCGGACGTGGCCGCGTCAGCGCGCCGCCAGCGCCTCCCTGAATGCCTTGCGCACCTGCGGACCGTGGATGCGGCTGTAGTCGCGCTCCTGCGGCCCGCCGGACACGATCTTGAGGTCGATGAAGACAGGCCCGGGCTCGGCCAGCACGGCGCCGATCTGCTGGTCGAAGTTCTTGAGGTCGGCGAACTCATGCACCGCGCGATAGCCGGCCGAGCGCGCGAAGCCTGCGAAGGCCACATTTCCGCGGCCCGGGATCGGGTGGCCGCCGTTCGCCTCGTAGGTGCCGTTCTCGCACACGAAGTGATAGAGGTTGGGCGGCGCGACCTCGCCGATGGTGACCAGGCTGCCGAGGTTCATCAGCAGGCTACCGTCGCCGTCGAGCACGATCACGCGCTTGTCGGGCCGCCCGAGCGCGAGCCCGAGCGCGTGCGAGGAGGCGAGCCCCATGGCGCCGTGCGAGAGATAGTTGAGCGGATGGGGCCGGATGTCGATCCAGTCGAAGGCCGTGCTGTAGACCGGCAGTACGATGTCGGCGTCGGTCACGTGGCGCGCCAGCGTCTTGAGGCACTCGTCGCGGCGCATCATGACGGCCTCCGTCCGATCAGGAGCACGACCGGATGCGAGCCCGCATAGGCCTCGTCGATCGCCGGCTTTATCCTGCCGAGGTCGGCGTCGCCTTCGATCTCGTGATACGGGATGCCCATGGCGTCGAGGATCGGCTCGACGATGCGCACGCCGTAGCGCTTGGATTGACGCGGCGGGACGCCGGGCTCCTTCTCGAGCAGCCCGACCATCATGCAGATCGGCAGCGAATATTCGACCGCGACGCCGCGGATCGCGTTGATCGAGTCGAGCATGCCGGTCTGCTGGATCAAGAGAAGCGCGCGCTTGCCGGTGTAGGCGAGGCCAGCGCAGATGCCGACGCCCTCGTCCTCCTTGCAGATGCGGATGAGGCGCGGCGTGGTCTCGTGGGCGAGCGGGCGCAGCAGCCCTTCGCTGGTGGTGATGTCCGGCACCGAGATCACGAACTCGATGCCGCTCGCCTTGATCTCGCGGATGACGCGCTCGCCGTGGAGGGTTGCGGCCTCCGCGCTCGTTCCGACCTGCATGGGCACTCCTGGCCGTCCTCTTCTTGTCCGGGGCGGACTATATAGGAGCACTCAGGACGAGGATGGAAGAAGTGGTCGCCCCACGAAAAATGTTCTTGGCTCGCGCAGGTACTGCCGCTATTGGCGAAATGGGATGACGGCGACTGCGTCTCACGTCACGCGCGGCGGCCAGTCGCGCCGCCGGTCTGGCCGCCTTTGGTTGCGCTGCGTCGAGCGCATGGCTCAAGCCAATGTTTTCGGGCTTTCGGTTTGGTGATGCCCCGATCGCCCGGCGTGGTGGACTGCGCCCTTCGTGTGAGACACGAAACTGGCGACTGGTTGCGATCGCAACAGCTTGCGGCGGCCGCGGAATGGCGTGATCGGCAGCGGGCGTTTTGGCAGAACGAAGCTAGGCCGAAAACGTCAAGGATCTCAGTGACGTGTCGCTTCGCGCTTAACCGCGGCTGACGGCCCGCAGGATCGCGCGCCCGGCGCGCTCGAACTGATCGAGCGTGAATGTCCGGTGCCTGTCGTCCGCGCGCGGACGCGATTTTGGGCCGAGCTGAGGCACGTGCACGAATACGGCGCGCTGTGGTCCGCCGGGCTTCGCGGCAGCCTCGAGTGCGCACCAATACAGGTAGTTGCAGAGATAGTTTCCGGCGTCGCGCGACAGCGCGGTCGCGACGCGCGTCGATCTGGCGGCGGCGAGCAGCTGCATGAACGGCGCGCGCCCGCGCCGGCTGGACGGCGCGCCGAGCGCAATCGCCGAGCGCGGCGGTGCGGCTCCGGCCGCATCCGGAAACCAGACAAT
>Ga0126384_10000579_pt1 | contig 20451 bp, 17 predicted proteins | sample PanSoiMetPlot_36_FD_92543 | JGI IMG/M metagenome (GOLD analysis project Ga0126384, IMG submission 92543) | Tropical forest soil microbial communities from Panama - MetaG Plot_36 | ecosystem: Environmental > Terrestrial > Soil > Tropical forest > Bulk soil | place: Panama | collected 2016-02-17 | reverse complement strand
GGCTTCGCGTTCGGCAAGGACGCGGACGAGGATGAGAACGTCAAAGCGCACATCTTCAACAGCGCCCGCTCGGTGCAGCGGCTGGCCGCCAAATTCAAGGACAGCATCCTGATCGTGGCCGCCGCCGGCAACGATTCGGAAGGCGAGGCGACGCCGCACTGGGCCGAATTCGCAAGCCCATTCGGCTTTGCGGCCACTCACGAGTCGCCAACCTTCCAGAAGGCCACCAATATTCTGATCGTCGAAGCGCTCGGCCGCGACGGCAAACGCGCCTCGTTTTCCAACGCCGGCGGTCACGTGGCAGCCCCCGGCGTCGATATCATGAGCACCCTGGCCGGTGTCAGCGACGGCTACGGGCTGTGCAGCGGCACCTCGCAGGCAACACCGCACGTCACCGCCCTGGCGGCGATCCTGTTCGAACTCGACCCCAACAAATCGCCGGCCGAGATCGCCGCCGTCATCCGCAGCTCGGCGCGGCCCGGCGTCGATGGCGCCACGCCGCGTGCCGACGCGCTGGCGGCGGTGCTCAAGCTCTCGCCGGACAACATCAAGTACCTGGTCGACCTCAACGGTGACGGCAAGGTCGACAGCGCCGACCTCGACATCATCAAGACGCATCTCATCGTTCTCGACGATGCTCGGCGCAACGGCACGCCGTTCACGATCGACCTCAACGGCGACGGCGACATCAACGACAACGAGGCGTGCTGGCCGCTGATCGACTTTGTCGGCGCCGGCAAGGCGCTCTATTTCGAGCCGCCCGGCCAGGCCGCCGGCCCCGGGCGCGCCAGCGATCTCGAGATGCTGGAGGCGGGTTGGACCGACGCCGGCAAGCCCTTCAAGACGGCGCTGCGCGAGGTTGGCCTGGAGGCGTTGCTGGCGCAATTCAGCGGCACGCAAGGCGCCTCGCCGCTGGTCGCCAGCGTCGCCGCGGCAGCGCGCAATGAAACGGCACCCGTCACCGGCGCAGTGACGCCGGCATCCGGCGGCTGCCGCTAGAGCCCACGTTGGCAACAGAAAGGAACGACAGGCCATGCCTATCCAGGTTCCATTCGGCGGCATCCTGGTCGCGGTCAGCGCCGCCCTGATGGTCGGGGGCATCGTCGGCGGCGCCGCCGCCCAGGATCTGCGCAGCGACGTGACGCGGGCGGTCGACGAGATCCGCAAGGATAACCGAAGCGTGACCGTACAGATCGACCGCAACACCGGCTTGCCGACCTCGATCAAGGGCCTGACGCCGAGGCCCGATCCCTCGGTTGGCCTGACCGCAACCCGCAGCTTGAGCGGCGAGCCCAGCGAAGAGGATGTCCGCCGCGCCGTCGAGGCGTTCATGGCGACCAGCCAAATCCGTTCGGCCTTTCCCCAGGGCAACGCGCAGGAGCGCAAGGTCGTCACCCAGGTCCGGCGTGACCCCGACATCAAGGGCCAAAGCGTTGCGCACGTGACGCAACAGCTGAACGGCATCCCGGTATTCGGCTCGTCCGCCAAGTACGTGGTCAATCCGGCGCTGGCGGTGACCGACATCACCGCCAGCTATTCCACCGTTGCCATCGCCAGCACCACGCCCAGCATCAGCGCGGACGAGGCTACGACCGTGGCCCGCACCCACGTCCGCGACCTGTTGTCGAAACGGGCGCGCGACCCCGGCCTCGACCGGCTGTTCGCCAATCTCGATACCCTGCAGCCAAACTCGGAACTGACGATCTTCGATCCGGCGCTCTTGCGCACGCGCGGCGCCAACCCGGGTCCGCTGCGGCTCAGCTGGCTGGTGTCCGTCGATTCGTTGCGCGTGTTCGTCGACGCCGAGGATCGCAAGGTGCTGTTCTTCTATCGCGAGCATCCCTCGCTGATGGTGCGGCGGGTGTATGATCTGTCGAGCAACAACGCCTTCCCCGGGCAGAAGGTGCTTGACGAGGAGACCAATGAGCGCATCGACGCCGTTCCGGCCGACGCCATGCGCGCCTTCCAGAACACCGGCTTCGTGCGCGACTTCTACTATGTCGTGCTCGGTCGCAGCGGGCTCGAAGCCGCCGGGGCCAAGACCAACATCCCGCTCGAATCCTACGTGCGTTACAGCAGCGAACAGAATGCCTACTGGTGCCCGGCCCAGAGCGTCAGTTGCCCGAAGGCCAAAGTCATGGTCTACGGTCCGGGGTTTGCCGGCGCGCTCGACGTCGTCGGCCACGAGCTGACGCATGGCGTCATCCAGCACGAGGCCGACCTGGTGTACGCCGACGAATCGGGGGCCGTGAACGAGGCGCTTGCCGATATCTTCGGGACCCTGATCGAGTTTCAGGCCAGAGAGGGGGCCGGCAATTGGCTGATTGGCGAGGCCTTGCCTGGCTATTCGGAGGCGAGCCCGATGCGCAGCATGGCCGATCCGCACCTGAAGGGGCCCGGCAGCGCCTCGCTGTTCAACAAGGCCATGCCGTTTTCGGTGACCGCCAACCGCGGCCAGCCCGACCACTACTCGGAATACGTGGTGCGCTCCGATCCGTTGTGCGACACGACCTGGGATTACCTCTCCGGCTGCGTGCATTTCAACAGCGGCGTCCTCAACAAGCTGGCCTACCTGGTGTCGGAGGGTGGCGAGCATAAGGGCGAGGCCATCACCGGCATCGGCCGGTTGAAACTGGCGCGCATCGCCTATCGCGCGCTCACCACCAAGCTCAATGCCACCTCGGGTCTGGCGCACGCCGCCGATGCGTTCGTGACGGCGTGCACCGAGCTGGTGGGTAACGCGGCCGGCATCACGGCGCAGGATTGCGTGCAGGTCGACAATGCCCGGCGCGCCGTCGGGCTTGGCACCGACAGCTGAGCCGCTTGCCGCGTTGACGCCGCCCCGGCGGCCGGCGGATGATTAGGCTGCAGGTGGGCTCAAGCGGCAAGCAGGAGCATCGATGCGTCGCGTCAACGTGTTGAACATTCATCGGATCAGCGCTGCCGACCGGCGCCAGATCGAGGCCGTCGATACCGCCGTGCAGTTGACCGACGCCGGCGGCTGGTGGGACGGCGAAATTCGCGAGACCTGGCCGGCCTTCACCTCGGCGCGCTACCTGCCACCCGCCGCCACCGGCGCGGGCAGTCGCTCCGAGCGCGACCGCCTCTTGGCCGAGGCCGAAGTCATCCTCGGCGGCTGGCCGTTCCCGCGCGACCTGCGCGCCCGGGCGCCGCGGCTCAAATGGTTCCACCAGCGGCCGGCCGGGGCCAGCAACCTGATGCTCGGCGACCTGTGGGGCAGCGACGTCATCGCCACCACCTCGCGCGGGGCGGGAAATACGCTGGCGATGGCCGAGTACGCGCTGGCCGGCATTCTCTACTTTGGCAAGGGCCTCCATCGCGCCAGCATCGATCGCGATGCCAGCCACTTCGACCACCGCGCCTACCGGCCGTTGCTGCTTGAGGGCAAGACCGTACTGGTGGTCGGTGCCGGCGGCATCGGGCTTGAGGTCGGCAGGCTGTGTGCCGCCATCGGCATGCGCGTCATCGGCACCCGCCGCCAGCCCGGCGCCGGTGGGTCGCTGCCGCCGGGCTTCAGCCAGATCGGCGGGCCGGACGAGCTCGATCACCTGCTCCCCGACAGCGACTTCGTGGTGATTGCCTGTCAATGGACGCCGCAGACGCACCGGCTGTTCAACCGCGAGCGGTTCCAGCGCATGAAGGTCGGCAGCGTGCTGGTCAATGTCGCCCGCGGCGAGATCATCGATGAGGAGGCGCTGGCCGACGCCTTGCAGAAGGATAGGCTGCGCGGCGTGCAGCTTGACGTCTACACCGGCGAATTCGAGCACACGCCGATATCCCGGCTGTGGTCGGATCCGCGCGTCATGATCACGCCGCACATTTCCAATGTCAGTGACAGCGACCGGCATGCCGGCATCGACGTGTTCTGTGAAAATTTGCGCGCCTATCTCGACGGCCTGCCGCTCAGAAACGTTATTGATTGGACGCGCGGCTATTAGCTTGGGCAACGAGGTGCGGGTTGCGCACCCCACCCAAGCCTAGGGCCGCCGTTGCAAGAACGCCAACACCCCGTCCTTGAACACGCGGTCGCCCACCGCCAGCATGTGATCGCGGCGCGGGATCGGCAACGCCTCGGCGCCCGGGATCAGCGCCGCCAGCTCCGTGGCGCTGCCGCCGATCACGTCCTCGGTGCCGGTTGCCACCAGCACCGGACAGGCGATGCGGCCCACCATCTCGCGGCTGATCGGATCGCGGGCGCCGCGGATACAGGCGGCCAGCGCCTTGAGGTCGCTGCCGGTCTTTTCCGCGAACGCGCGGAAGGTGCGCGCCGTCGGATTGACCACCTCGTCGATCGAGGGTGCTTCGAGCGCGTGCGCGATCGGGCCGGTGCCGGCCATCGGTCGCACCATGTTGCCGCCGAGGCCGCCGAAGATGGCGCTGCGCACGCGCTCGGGGTGCGCCAGCGTCAGGAAGGCGGTGAGGCGCGCGCCCATCGAATAGCCCATCACGTCGGCGCGGGCGATGCCGAGATGGTCGAGCAGCCGCCGCGCATCCTCCATCATCAGCGCCGGCTGGTAGGCGGCCGGGTCATAGAGTTTCTGACTTTCGCCATGGCCGCGGGCGTCGTAGGCGATCACACGGTAGCCGTTGCGCGTCATGAGACCGACCCAGCCGGGATCGACCCAGTTGTATTTCACGCTCGATGCAAAGCCGTGTACGAGCAGCACCGGGTCGCCGGTGCCGGCATCGATGAACTTGAGAGAAACACCGTCGGAAACGAAACTGTGCACCAGATGCCTCCTCTTGCCGGGCTCGTTTGCCAGCGGCGATTGGCGCCGCCGTCCCCTATCGGACGGCGCGGCGAGGAACTATCATTTGCCAACGTTGCAAACAGGAACGCAGGGCCACCATGGCAGTTTCGATCATCCCGCATCTTGCCAACGACCAGGGGGTGGAGAAGATCTATATCGGGGTCAAGGAATTCCAATGCATGGGAGCACGGCCACCCCACGATCACCCCCACGTTTATCTGGATATGGGGGCCGATCCGCAGATCCTGTGCCCCTACTGCTCGACCCTATATATTTATGACGGCCGCTTGGCGGCCGACCAGTCCGATCCGCCGGGTTGCCTCGTCACCCCATCGGAGGGCGCAACCTGAGGCGGAGGCGCGAGCGCGCCGCCGATGTCCCTTGGCCCTGACCCTTGCCCCTGACCTTGGCCCCTGACCTTGGCCCCTGACCCTGGCCCGTCACCTGGGCCCATGACCCCATGAGCCATGAGCGCCCGATCCTGGTGGTGGGTGGCGGCATTGCCGGACTGGCGCTGGCGCTGGGGCTGGCGCGCCATGGCCGCGAGGTGGTGGTGCTCGAAAGCCGGTCCGAGTTCGAGACCGCCGGCGCCGGCATCCAGCTTGGTGCCAATGGGGTGCGGGTGCTTCAGAGCCTTGGCGTTGCCGACCACTTGGCGGCCGCGGTCGGCGCACCGGAGGCGATCCGCATTTTTAATGGACGGTCGGCGGCGAGCTTGGCAAGCCTGCCGCTCGGCGCCTGGTTCAGGGCGCGTCACGGCGCTCCCTACTGGACCATGCATCGTGGCGATTTGCATCGGGCGCTGGTGCAGGCGGCAAACAGCGAGCCGCGCATCCTGCTGCGCCCCGGCAGCGCGCTGGCCGCGGTGCGGCAGGAGCCCGACCAGGTCGTCGCCACCGACGGCGGCGGCAGCCGCCTCGCCGGCGCAGCCCTGGTCGGGGCGGACGGGTTGTGGTCGGCGGTGCGCCAGGCGCTGTTTCCACGCCTCAAGCCGCTCTTGGTCGGCGCCACGGCGGCGCGCACGGTGCTCAGCGCGGGCCGGGCAGGACGGCTTGCGGGGCCGCACGTGGGGCTGTGGCTTGGCCCCGGCGCCAATGTCGTGCACTACCCGGTGCGCGGCGGCAGCGAGGTCGCCGTCGTTATCATCGCGCGCCAGCACGGCCAGGCAAACGGCTGGGACACCCGCGTCGATACTGGCGCCGCCCTCAAACCCATCGCCACCTTTCACCCCGAGCTGACCGAGGTCCTGTCCGCTGCCGACGACTATCGGCAATGGTCGCTCTATCGCCTCACCGGCCTGCCGCACTGGTGCGTTGGCCGCGTCGGGCTGATCGGCGATGCCGCCCATCCCGTGCTGCCGCACCTGGCGCAGGGCGGTGCCCTGGCGCTCGAGGATGCGCTGCGGCTCGCTGCGCTTTTGGCCGACGCCGGTGACGACGTCGCCGCCAAGCTGCGTCAGTTCGAAGCAGAGCGGCGGCCTCGCGCCACCACCATCGAGGCCCTGAGCCACCGCAACGGTCGGCTCTATCACCTGATGCCGCCGTGGTCGTGGGCGCGCAACTGGGTGTTGCGTTCCCTGTCCGGGGCGTGGCTGATGGCGGGCTACGACAGCCTCTATGGCTGGCGGCCGCACTGAGGCGGCGGCGCAGCGCCGATCGCCACCTTGCTCGCACCTCGCCCGGCGGCGCACTTCCCTGCCGGCCAAATTCTGCTAGGTGTCCCGGCGTCCGGCACCGTTTTCCCCAGCATCGTCTCACCATCAAAATGCGCCACGGCTCCACTCGCGTGTTTCGGCGGCTCTACGCCTCACCCAGCCTGCTGCTCACGCTCACCTGCGTGTTCTGGGCCGGCAATACCATTGCCGGCCGCCTCGCCGTCGGCGAGGTCGCGCCGATGACGCTCACCTTGCTGCGCTGGGTGTTGGTGCTTGCCGTGCTGTGGCCCATCTATGGCCGACAGCTGCGCCAGCATTGGCCCCAGATCCGTCAGCGCCTGCCGCGGATCGTCGCCATGGCGGTGTTCGGATTCACCGGCTTCAATGCGCTCTACTACGTGGCCGCCCACTACACCAGCGCCATCAACATCGGCATTCTGCAAGGTTGCATGCCGATGTTCGTGTTCGCCGGCGCCTTTCTGGCGCACGGCACGCGTGCCAGCCTGGCGCAGGTGACCGGCGCCCTCATTACGATGCTCGGCGTCGTGGTGATCGCCACCCGTGGCGCGCCGCTGGCGGTGCTCGAGGTCGACCTCAATCTGGGCGACATCTTGATGCTGATCGCGTGCGTGCTCTATGCCGTCTTCACCGTGGCGCTGCGCGATCGTCCGCCGATGCCGGGTGCGGCCTTTTTCACGCTGTTGGCATTGATCGCCGCCATCACCTCGGTGCCGCTGGCGCTGCTCGAGGCCGGCGTGGCGGGGGCGATGGCCCCGACCCTGACGGGGCTCGGCATCATCGCTTATGTGGCGATCTTTCCCTCGTGCCTGGCCCAGATCTTCCTATTGCGCAGCGTCGACCTGATCGGACCGGGCCGGGCCGGCATCTTTATGAATTTGGTGCCGGTATTCTCCGCCGTCATGGCGGTGGGCCTGCTCAAGGAACCGTTTCAAAGCTTTCACGCCGTGGCGATGGTGCTGGTTGTCGGCGGCATCCTCTTGGCGCAGGCAACCCCGCGCGTCGACCGGCGCTCGGTGAGCTGAAAATTTCTCAAGCTGGCGGCAAAGCAATGTCGTTTGTGCCCTCGCGGCCGGCGCACTAACTCACCGCTGGGCGCTAAGCCCTGGGAGTTTGCCACCATGCCGCTTGTGCGCATCAGCTTGCCAAAGGGCCAATCGGTAAAATACCGGCGCGCCGTTTCTGCCGGCGTGCACCGGGCGCTGGTCGACACCTTCGGCGTGCCAGACCAGGATCTGTTTCAGATCATCAGCGAACACGATCCCGGCAGCGAGATCGTGCATGCCGCGAGCTATCTGGGCAACAGCTATAGCGATGCGCTGACCATCATCCAGCTCACCGTCAGCGATACCCGCAGCCTGGCCCAGAAGCAGCGGCTCTATCAGCGCATCGTCGAGCTGCTTGCCGCCGATCCGGGACTGCGGCCGGACGACGTCATCATCAACTTGGTCGAGGTCAAAAAGGAAAACTGGTCGTTCGGCAAGGGGGTGGCGCAGTACGCCTGAAACGCCGCGCAACCGTCGCGGCTAGTGCCGACGCAGTTTGCGCAGCGCCCGGCGGGCGCGCACGGTGGCGTTGGACAGGTGGGCGCGGATCAGAATGCTGGCAATGGTGGCGAGACCGACGAGGCAGCCGAGGCCGCTGATCCAGGTGACGTCGTCGGTGGTAAAATAGTCAACGATGCCGCAGGTGAAGAACAACAGCGCCGTCACCACGCTGCCCCACAGTCCGATCTCGATCTCGACGCGGGCGCGCTGCCGGTAGGTTGATAGCCCCGACCCTCGCTCGAACTGTCTGGCCATGGCTCGGTTGTGGCTGTTGGAGGTGGCTGCTGCTGGCGCCGGTCGCTGTCGCCGCGCTGCTGGCCGCCGGTTTTGGGACGGCTTGCAGGTGCCCGCGGCCGGGCGGCGTTTGAGCCGCGGTGGCCCCGTACGCCGCCCATCCCCTAGCACCGAGTGCGCCACCTCGGCAACGACTATCCGAGCCCGCCGGGCCGGACGTGCGCTGCCCAGTCCCAGGCCAGCCGCTTGACGTTCGGAAGAAAAAGTCGCCGGTGGCTGTGGGACCCGGTCAGGTCCGTTCAGGGGGCACCCTCCGCTCTCCGATCGATAGCTTGGCGCCGCGATCCATAGCTTGGCGCCACCGGTGCCGACACCGGCGTATCCCTGAGCGACCCGATGGCAACAGCGCCTCGTCATCGCCGACAAGGTGGGATCGATCCGGCGGCCGATCTTCTGAATCAGCTCTTCCTCTGTCCCGATCGGCGCTGCCCAACTGAGGCGGTCGGTGCCGCCGGCTCAGTTTTGCCCAACTGATTGGGAACACTAGCGGCGGGTCGCAAGTTGCGATGGTTGTAGGCGTTCGGAGCCGCGATCGGTGGCGTACATTGAGTTCGATGGTAGGGCGTCGACTGCGGCCGTTCCGGGCCGAGGTCGGCGACGCCTCGGTGGCCTTTGCTATGGCTTTGCCGCCGCCCTCATCATGGCCGTGTTCTGGCCGCTGTTCGTGGTGTTTCTGAGCAACGCCCCGCGCCTCAAGTCACCCTGGCTCGAGCGCTCCGCCGACGCCGGCCTCGGGGTCGAAGATCCATTGATCGCCGCGCTGATCGATTTGGCGCTGATCGCCGCCTTTGGCCTGCAGCATTCGGTGATGGCGCGTCCAGCCGCAAAGCGGCGCTGGCATGCCCTGGTTCCCGAAGGTTGCGAGCGCAGCACCTACGTCCACGCCGCCAATGTCGTGCTGATCGCCCTGGTGGCGCTGTGGCAGCCGATACCAATCGACGTGTGGCGGCTCGACGCGCCGCTCCTGCGCGACGCCTGCTGGGCGGCGTTCGGGCTCGGCTGGAGCATTCTGTTGGCAGGGGCGCTGTCGTTCGGTCTCGGCGAACTCATTGGTGTCAGCCAGAGTGTTGATCGCTATCTCGGCCGCGCGCCGCGGGCCTTGGCGCTCAAAACCCGCGGCCTCTATCGCTGGCTGCGTCATCCCATGTACGTCGGCGTGTTGCTCGCGGTGTGGGCGACACCGACCATGACCGTCGGACATCTGCTGCTGGCGACCGGCTTCACGGTCTATGTTCTGATTGCCCGACGCTACGAGGAGCGCGACTTGCGCCGCACCTATGGCCGCGCCTACCGGGCCTGGACCGCATCGGCCGCGCCGGCACCTTAGAATGCGCCGGGGGCAGCGCCCGGTGCCCCACTATTTCTTGCGTCCGGAGCTTGTGCGCGCCGGCACCTTTTGGCCCTTGCGTCGCGCCTCGGACAAGCCGATCGCAATCGCCTGCTTGCGGCTCTTGACGGTCTTGCGGCTGCGGCCGCTCTTCAAGGTTCCACGCTTGCGGCGGCTCATGGCGCTCTTCACGGTCTTGCCCGCCTTCTTGGAGTAATGGCGCACCATCGATCGGCTCCTCGCACAGTTCACGCTGGCGAGAAACGCCGACGACAGATGATTGTTCCGACGACGCCCGCATGCGTTACCGAACGCCATTTCGCTCGCTGGCCGCCGGCCGCCGATGCCCTGCCCTAATGCCGAAGCTCGACCCGGAACCTTGCGCGGGTAATCGGCATTTGCCCCCGCAGACCTGTTGGCAGGAGACTTGCGATGACGCTTTCCACCCTGTTGCTGATTATTCTGATCTTGGCCCTGCTCGGCGCACTGCCGTCCTGGCCCTACAGCCGCGGCTGGGGCTATGGCCCATCGGGCATCCTCGGCCTGGTGCTGGTCGTGGTCTTGATCATGGCGCTGATGGGCCGCACGCCAGCCTAGCACCGGCCATCACCATCGGCGCTTCGTTGGCCACCGCGCCGGCACTCCTCGCTGGTGTGGTGGCAGTTGCCGGCAACGCCAAGCGCGTCACGGACGAGCCCACAGCTCCGGCTTGGAGAGTGGGCCATCTGCCTATAGTGTCGCGGCTCGACGAGGCGAGCCGATGGCGAGGGGCAGATGGGCTGGCGAGCAGTTCTGAGCTTTGTTGTCGGCGCGTTGGCCCTGGCGGTGCAGACGGCCGGATTCGCCGCCGCGGAGGAGCGGCCCTGTTCGAGTGCGCGCACCAAGATCGTCGGAGGCGAGAACGCCCGTTTGCCGGATTGGCCTGGCATCGCCACCTTGCGCGTGCACTCCCCGACCGGCCAGGTGTCGCGCTATTTCTGCGGTGCCGCGGCGATCAGCGAGCGCTGGCTGGTAACGGCGGCGCATTGCCTGCCCGATTATGTCGGGCAGCTGACCGGCGTCTTGCGTGACTCCAAGGGCGAAGACCATGAGGGTCGCCTCGAGGTGGTGTTGGGCGTGGGCGACCTCAGGTCGGCGGCATCCGAGCACGTCTACCCGGTCGAAGCGGTGGTGCTGCACGAAGACTATCGGGCGGCCGTCGACGCCGCCTTCAAGCTCGATGACAGCGAACAGGCACGCGCGCTCGCCAGCATTGCGCCAGGCCACGGCGACGACATTGCCCTCATCAAACTCGCCCGGCCGTGGCGCGGGCAAGTGAGCCGCCTCTCGCTGTCGGCGGCGACCGATCCCAACCCGGCGGCACCGACCCAGGTTCGCGTTGCCGGGTTCGGCTATACCAAGGCGCAGCGGTTGCAACGGTTCGCCCGCTCCGATGGCAGGGGTGAGCTCTACGCCGGATCGCCGATCCTGTTGGAGACGGCGGTCGAGACCATTGCCCAGCCACGCTGCAAGAGCCGATACGGCGATGCACTGATCGGGGCCGGACAGCTGTGTGCGGGTCTTGAGGATGGCGGCCGCGACAGCTGCCAGGGTGACAGCGGCGGACCGCTGATCATGACCGATGCCGATGGCTGCCCGTGGCAGGTGGGTATCGTCAGCTGGGGCGAGGGTTGCGCCGACACGCATGCTTACGGGGTCTATACGCGCATTTCCTACTACGCCGACTGGATCCAAAGCCATACCGGACCCCTGACCGGCGCGGCGCCGCCGCGGCCGGCGGCCGGCGGTGCCCTGAGCCCGACGCTGCTGGATGAGGGCTTGAAGCACCTCGACGGCCTGCTGGGGCCGGCCCAGGGCCACCTCACGATCGGCATTCGCGGCGGCAACCGCGTGCGGCTCGGCCAGCAGGTGATCTTCGAGGCCGTCAGCGAAATTGCCGGCCGGCTCATCATCCTCGACATCAATGCCAACCGCGAGGTGACGCTGATCTATCCCAATCGCTTTGTCGCCGCCGGCGCCGCCGGCCGCATCCGCGCCGCCCAGCCGGTGGCCGTGCCCGGGCCCGACTATCCGGGCTTCACGGCCTTTCAGGCCGTCGAGCCCGTCGGCAAGGGCGCGCTGTTGGCGGTGGTGGTGCCCGAGGATTTCGATATCGAGCGCTTCGCCGACAAGGCCATCGTCGACAGGGGTTTCCAGCCGGTCGACGATCCCCCGAGTTTTCTTATGCGCTTGATCCGGCAAATGGAGGTGGCGCTGTCGCAGCGGACGCGCGTCGGCGGCCGCAGCGAGGAACTGCAGCGCTGGGGCTACGCCACGGCCAATTACGAGATCACAAACTAACGATCACAAACGAACTAAGCCTGCCGCGGCGGCCGCTGCCGCTATAGGCCGCTGCCGACGCCGACGCCGAGGTTGGGCGGCAGGGTGCCAGCCGGCCGCGGCGTTGCCCCCTTGCCCGCTCCAGCGCTCGGGGCGGGTGCGGGTTTGGGCGTGAACTGGTAGGTGCCGGCGGTCAACGATGACACGTTCCAAGGGGTCTGCTGGCCACGGGTTTGCGCCGACACTTCCGCCGAAACCCGTCCCATGATCTCAGCAGCGCTGAGCCCCGGCGCCAGCAAGTGCTTGGCGAGCGCGCCGGTGAACGGGCTCAAGCTTCCGGTCTCGCCTTCGAGCGCGACATTGCCGGGGTCGGTGGCGTAGGCGATCAACAGCCCGGTCGGACCCTTGGCCACGCTCGCCTTTGGCGCCGACGCCTTCTCGAGGACGGCGACCGGCGCGAAGCCGCGCGCGATCGTCACGCTGCGGGTATTGCTGGCCAACCGCTCCGATGCCGCTGTCAGCTGCGGATCGTTGCGGCACGCGTCCATGAAGATGAACCCGACCCGCACCTGGCTGCGGATCGCATCGATGATGACATCGAGGGCGAGCGAGCGCGCCGTGGTGTTGACCTCTTCGACATTGAAGTCGACCGGCACGATATGGTTGATCGGATGCTGCTGCTCGATGCGATTGGTCTGAAATCCGTGGCCGGAGTAGAAAAAGAAGCCGACATCGGCACCCTTGAGCGCGGCGCGGAACCGTTGCGCCAGCCCGTCGAGATCGCGCTTGCTGGCGTTGGTGCCAAGGATCACCTCGTAGCCCAACTCCCGCAACACCTGCTCCATCTTGCGCGCATCGTTGAGCGGCTTATCCAACGGGCTGATGCTGGCGTAGGCGGCGTTGCCGATCACGAGCGCCACCCGCTTCTCGGGCGCCGCCTCGGCGGCAGGCGCCACCAGCGCGATCAGGAACTGCGCAACGAGCACAAGGAAACCGAGCCGCGGCATGGCGAAATCCTCCCCACAGGACGCAATCGACGCATCGCGACCGCAAGCATAGGCACGAAACGAGGGGCGCGGCTAGGCGTGTTTGGCGGCATGGGACTTCTTCGCGCGCGATGCCCCGGCGCGGGCGGCCGCCGCCTTGGCCAAGTTTGCCGGCCGCGCACGGCTTGGGAGGGCGGCGCAGCCCCCCCAAGCGGGGGCCGGTCGATGCGGTGGTTGATCCGCAGCCGGTGTTTGGCGGCTACCTGAGGCCCCGACGCCCGGCAGCCCTCACTCGGCCGCCAGCGGGCGCTCCTCGGTTGTCGCGGTGGCCGCCGGAATGTGCTCGCGCCGACCGGCGCCGAGCCGCACCCCGAGCCGCTCCATCATCAAGTAGATGGCGGGCGTGATGTAGAGGGTGAGCAATTGCGACACGGCCAGGCCGCCCACGACCGCCAACCCCAACGGCTGGCGCAGCTCGGCGCCGGCTCCCCAGCCGATGGCAATCGGCATGGTGCCGAACAACGCGGCCATGGTCGTCATCATGATCGGGCGGAAGCGCAACAGGCACGCCTCGCGGATGGCATCGGCGGGCGTGGCCCCCCGCGCGCGCGCCTCGATGGCGAAGTCGACCATCATGATGGCGTTCTTCTTGACGATGCCGACCAGCAGAATAATGCCGATCACGGCGATGATGGTGAGCTCGATGTCGAACAGCCAAAGGATCATCAGCGCACCGAGGCTCGCCGACGGCAGCCCGGACAGGATGGTAATCGGATGGATGAAGCTCTCGTACAGGATGCCGAGCACGATGTAGATGGTGAGGATGGCGGCGGCAATCAGCAGCGGCTGGTCGCGGAAGGAGCTTTCGAACACCTGCGCCGTGCCGGCGAACTGGCCGGTGATGGTCCCCGGCATCTTGACCTCGCGCTCGAGGTCGCGCATGTCCGCCACCGCCTGGCCGAGGGTGTAGCCGGGTGCCAGATTGAAGGTGATGGTGACCGCCGGCAGCTGGCTCTGGCGCGCCACCGACACCGGCCCCGGTCCCAGGCTGACGCTCGCCATGGTGTCGAGACGCACCTGCTGACCGGTATTCGAGCGGACGTAAATTTTCGACAGCACGCTGGGGTCGAGCGTGCGCGCCTTGTCGGTCTCCATGATCACCGAATAGTTGTTGGATGGGGTGTAGACGGTGGCGATCTGGCGCGTGCCGAAGGCGGAATAGAGCGTCGAGCGGAAGGTGTCCATGGTAACGCCGTAGCGCGCCAGCTGATCGCGATCGACGTTGATCGAAAGTTGGCGGGCGCCGAGGGTCAGGTCGCTGGTAACATCGGTAAACCCTGGCGCCTGCTTGACGCGGTCGATCAGCCGCTGCGCATTGTCGTAGAGCTCGTTCTGATTGACGCTGGTCAGCGTGTATTGATAGAGCGCGGCGCCGCTGCGGCTGCCGATGCGTAGGTTCTGCAGCGGTACCGGGAACGCGCGGATGCCGGGGATCCCGGCCAAGCTGCGGCGCAGGCGATTTTGCACATCGCTGATGCTGCCCCGGTTCATGCGCTCGGGGCGGGGTTTCAGCTGCACGAAGATCGAGCCGCGGTTCAAGGTCGGGTTGAAGCTCGTCTGCTGCACGTTGGAATTGATGTAGATCACGTCCGGGTCGGCCCGGATCCGTTCCGAGACGAGGCGCTGGCGATCGAGCATGGCCTGGAAGGCGATGTCCGGCGCGGCCTCGGTGCGCACGATGATGATGCTGGTGTCTTCGGTCGGCAGGAAGCCCTTTTTGACGATGCCGAAGGCGTAGACGGTGGCCACCACGGTGGCGAGCACCAGCAGGATCATCAGAGCCGGCACCTTGAGCGAGGCATCGAGGGTAACGCGATAGCCGGTGGCCATGGCGTCGTAGCCGGCCTCGAACATACGCGACAGCAGGCCGGGCTTGGCCGCGGCACCGTGGTGGCTCCTGAGCAGGCGTGAGCACAGCATCGGCGTCAAGGTCAGGGACACCAAGCCCGACAGCAGAATGGCGATGCTGATCGTCATCGCGAATTCGAAGAAAAACCGGCCGACGATGCCGCCCATGAACAGGATCGGGATGAACACGGCGACCAGCGACAGCGTGATCGACAGTACGGTGAACCCGATCTCGTTGGCGCCCTTGATCGCCGCCTCGAACGGCTTCATGCCCTGTTCGACGTAGCGGACGATGTTTTCCAAAACCACGATGGCATCGTCGACGACGAAGCCCAGCGCCAGGGTCAGGGCGAGCAGGCTGACGTTGTCGAGCGAAAAGCCGAGCACGGCCATGCCGGCAAAGGTGCCGATGATCGACAGCGGCAGCGCCAGCGCCGGGATGAAGGTCGCGCGCCAGGTGCGCAGGAAGGCCAGGATCACCAGAATGACCAGGACCGCCGTCAGCATCAAGGTGATTTGCACATCGTGCACCGAGGCGCGGATCGATTCGGAGCGGTCGCTCAGCACCGAGAGCTTGATGGTCGGCGGCAGCTCACGCTCGAACTGCGGCAGGATCGAGTGGACCGCGTCGGTGACCTGCACGGTATTGGCGTCGGGCTGGCGCTGGACCGAGACGATGATCGAACGCATGGCGTTGAATTCGGCCCGCGCCTCCTCGACCTCGACCGAATCCTCGACCTTGGCAATGTCCTGCAGGCGTACCGGTGCGTCGTTGCGCCAGGCGACGATCATCGGCTTGAAGTAGGCAGCCTTCGGTTCGGCACCCTTCACGTCCAGGATATAGATCTGGTGCTGGGTGCGGATGCTGCCGATCGGGCCGATGTTGGCCTGCGCGGCGACCGCCTGGCGGATGTCCTCCACCGAGATGCCGCGTGAGGCCAGCGCATCGAGGTCGTACTTGATGCGCACGGCCTGCTTCTGCGCACCCTGGATGTTGACCTGCGCCACGCCCGGCAGCATCGACAGCCGCGGGCTCATCACCTTGTCGGCAAACTCGTTCATCTCCTGCGACAGCGCCGTCTCGGAGGTGAGCGCCAGAAAGATTACCGGCGAGTCCGCCGGGTTGACCTTGCGGTAGGCGGGCGGCGTCGGCAGGTCTTCCGGCAGCCGCGATGCGGCCACCGAAATCGCCGACTGGGTATCGAGCGCGGCGCCGTCGATATTGCGGTTGAGGTCGAACTCGAGCGTAACCTGGGTGTTGCCCTCGGTATTGAGCGACGTAATCGAGGTGACGCCGGCAATGGTCGAGAACTGGCGTTCAAGGGGAGCCGCGACCGAAACCGCCATGGTGTCGGGGCTGGCGCCGGGGTACTGCACCGAAACCGTGATGGTCGGCACGTCGATGCGGGGGATGGCCGCGATCGGCAGTTGCCGATAGCCAAAGAAGCCTCCCAGCAACAACGAGGCCATGAGCAGGGTGGTCATGACCGGGCGGCGGATGCACAGCTCCGATAGGCGCATGCGGGCTAAATCCTTGGGCCTTAACTCTTGCTGGGGACGTCAACCTCTGCCGTTGGCGCTGCGCTCCGGCGCGGCCGGTGGCGCGGCGGGGCTCGCTGGGTCCTGGCGCGGTTCCTCAATGGTGACGCGTACACCGGGCGCCAGACGGATCTGGCCATCGGTGACGACGCGCTCGCCGGGGGTGAGGCCGGCGCTCAGATACGCCACCTGGCCAACGATGCGCGCCACCGTCACCACCCGCGGTGCGACCTTGTTGTCCGCCCCGATCACCCAGGCGATCATGCCTTGCTGCGCCGGTAGCACGGCGCCCGCCGGCACCGACAGCATGCGCGCCCGCACCTCCACGGTGAGGGCGACCTCGACCGATTGGCCGGGCCACAGCACCTCTTCGCCATTGTCGGCAACCACCTTGGCCATCACGGTGCCGGTGGTGCGATCGACCTGATTGTCGACAAAGCCGATACGGGCGCGAACCACGGTGGCTTGCGGGCCATCGGCGACGATGACGTCGGCCGTGGCCTTGCTGGCGAGCGCGCGGCGCAAAGCGCCGAGCTCGGTTTGCGGCACGGCGAAGCCGACGTTGATGGGCTGCGTCTGATTGATGGTGACGAGCGCCTGGGCGTCGGCGCTGCGCACGGTGGCGCCCAGTTTGGCGGTGAGACTGCCGGTGCGGCCGGTGATCGGAGCGCGGATCGTCAGGTAGTCGAGCTGGGTGCGCTGCGAGTCGAGCAGCGCCTTGCCGGCGTTGATGCTGGCCTTCAGGCCCTCGACTGCAAACCGTGCCTGATCGAGGGAGGCCTCGCTCACGATCTTGCGGTCGATCAGGGCCTCGCGGCGCACCAGGGTGGCTTCGGCATCGCGCAGGCTCGCCTGGTCCCGGGCAATGGCGGCTTCCGCCTGCGCAATCAAGGCCTTGACGATGCGGTCATCGAGCCGAAACAGCACATCGCCGTCCTTGACCAGATCGCCCTCATTGAAGGCCACCTCCACGATCTGGCCATCGACGCGCGGTTTGACCGCGACGTTGGCGAGCGGCTCGACGGTGCCGGGCGCCCGCAGGATGACGGGCATCTCGCTTTCGGCGACGAGCGCCGCCGTCACCGGCGCGGCTGGTGCTGCCCGCGCCTTGCCGTCCTCGCGCTTGACGGCGGCTTTTGGCTGCGCGCCGATGCCGGCACTGAGCTCAGGCCAAAAAAAATAGGCGGCCGCCGCGGCGACCGCCGCGCTGAGACAGAGAAAACCTATGCGTTTGGCCTGCATGCGTACTCGCCGCCCCCCAAGGGCACCCGGGGTTCGACCGCCCTATGCGCCCTTTGAACACAAGTCTAGGGCCTCCGCGCCCTGAGCGCGAGGTCCTAATCGGAAAATGGGTCCCCAGCGCGAAAGGAGACGGTCGAGGCCGGCAATTTCCGTCTGTGCCGCCGGCGGGATGCGGCAAGTTGCGCGGTGCCCGCGATGCTGGCCCCGTCAGCTGCCGTCGGCCGGCCCCTAGAGGCGATAGCGGATCTGGTCGCTCCAGAAGCGCTCGAGGCGGAGCAACGCTCGGTTGAGGCCGCGGAAATCGTCCGCCGTCACCTCACCCACGGCCTCAACGGAGCCGAGCTGGCGGGCATAGAGCCGCGCGATGACGTTGCGAGCCTCGGCGCCCTTGGGCGTCAAGCTCACCCGGACCGAGCGCCGATCGGTGTCCGACCGCTTGTAGTGAAGGTAGCCCATCTCCACCAGCTTTTTCAGATTGTAGGAGACGTTGGAGCCCAGATAGTAGCCGCGGCTCTTGAGCTCGCCGGCGGTGAGCTCGTGATCGCCCATATTGTAGAGCAGCAATGCCTGAACGCTGTTGATGTCGGCCCCGCCATGGCGGTCGAACTCGGCCTTGATGACCTCGAGCAGCAGCCGATTGAGCCGTTCGATCAGCCGTAGCGCGCGCAGATAGTCGCCGCCGAACGTATCATCCCTCATGTGCGCGCGCGGGCGCGCGGGCTCCAACGCAACACTCATACTCCAGCCCTCAACTTGGTCCGACGCATCCCGGTGTTGCTCCCGGGTTGGGCGCCAGGTTAGCGGGACGTCCCCTAATGCAAGCTTAAGGCAATAGGTTAATGGCGGCGGGGCCGCCTGCGACGGCGCTCGGCGCCGCCCGGGCTTTGAGCGGGGGCAATTGTCGCTTTAAGCCTTCAGCGCCTGCATTTCGGCCCGGCTCGCAAGCTCCAGATCGCCCTCGGCCGGCGTCGCAAAATAGGCCGCGACCATGGCCTCGGTGACCTCTTCCAGGCGCGCCGGTTGCCAGGCGGGCGCCTGGTCCTTGTCAATCAGCAGGGCGCGCACGCCCTCGCCAAGATCGGGGCCAGCCAGACAATGTTGCGCCATTCTATAGTCCTCGACCAGAACGCCGCGCAGATCCATATGCTGGGCCCGCTGTAGGTGGCGGTGCGTGATCTTGAGCGAGGTCGGCGAGCGACGCCGCAAGTCCTCGGCCACCGCCCGACCCCAGTCGCCGGCCTCGCGCTCGAGGCGGGCGATGATCTCCTCGACCGTGTCGGCGGCAAAGCAACGCGCCACGTCTGGTGCCTGCGCCGCCAAGGCGCCCGGGCCCGGCGGCTGGTGCCGGCTGTCGAGCACCGGATCGACCGGTTCGGCGTCGGCGATGGCGGCGCGAATGGCGGCAAATTCGCCCGCCGGGATGCAGTGGGTGACCAGCCCGAGGTGGTAGGCATCGGCGGCGCCGATGGCGCGCCCGGTCAGCGCCAGATACATGCCGATGTGGTTGGGCATGCGGGCAAAGGCGTGCGCCACGCCATCATCCGGGAACAGTCCGACGCCGGTCTCCGGCATGGCGAAGCGATAGTTTTCGCCGGCCACCCGATGGGTGCCATAGAGGCTGATCCCGACGCCGGAGCCCACCACCAGCCCATTGATCAGCGAGACGGTGGGCTTGGTGAAGCAGTCGAGGCGCCAATTGAGCGCGTATTCGGCGGCGAGCGAGGCCTTGGCCTCGGCCATGGCGCTGCCTCCCCAGCGCACCAATTCGCGCAGATCGCCGCCGGCGCAAAACACCTCGCCCGCCGCCGAGGCGACGATGACGGCGTAGAGGCCGGGGTCGCGAACCCAGGCCGGCAGCACCTCGGCGATGCGGGCGCGCATGGCGGTCGTCAACGCGTTCTTCTGGCGCGGCCGGTTGAGGATGATGAGGCCACACGCCCCCTCTCGGGAGATCAGCAGGTCGGGGCCGTTTGGCAAGGTTGTCGACATGGTGCGCGGGCTGGCGCCTCGTTGTTCAAGTCGGGGTCGGTCCACAGCTTGTTCCACCGGGCGCAAGCTCAATGACGAAATGTCCTCTCAGCCACAATTCGGGACTAGGTATGACCGATTGATGTCAGCATACTCTTCATTCGATTCGTTGGGGGTGTTTGGAGGCCTTGCATTGGGGCAGGGCGTCGGCGACAGGGGGGCAAGACGTGATGCGTGGCAAGTGTTTGCTGGCCGCAGGGTTGTGTCTGATGCTGGCGCCGGACGTGCTGGCACAGGGACCCGCGGCGGGCGATGGAGGCTGGACCACCCAGTCGAAGAGCGCCCCCAAGGCGGCGCCGGTGCCCGTGCCCGCGGCCGTGCCCGCAGCGGCAGGGCGGGAGACGCCCACCGCGCCGGCGGGGCAGGACCCCGGCTGGTCGGCGCAGGACATTCAGCTGGCCCAGGCGCGTTGCGCCGCGCTGCTCAAGGGCCTCGATGTGGTGGCGGTGCCGGAGCCTCCCCTACGCGAGGGCAGCGACTGTGGGGCGCCGGCGCCGGTGCGCCTCATCAGCCTCGGCAAGGCGCCGCAGGTGGCGTTTTCGCCGCCGCCGACGCTGACCTGCGACATGGTTGCCGCCCTGCACAAGTGGCTTGAGCGCGATGTACAGCCGCTCGCCCGCAAGGTGCTGGCCGCGCCCGTGGTGCGCATCGAAACCATGAGCTCCTATTCCTGCCGCAATGCCTACGGCCGCGTGCACGGACGGCTCAGCGAGCATGCCCGGGCCAATGCGCTCGACATCGCCGCGTTCGTGACCGCCGGTGGTCAGGCGGCGCAGGTGATGGCCGATTGGGGGCCGACGCAGCGCGAAATCGCCGC
>Ga0126384_10000577_pt1 | contig 20476 bp, 15 predicted proteins | sample PanSoiMetPlot_36_FD_92543 | JGI IMG/M metagenome (GOLD analysis project Ga0126384, IMG submission 92543) | Tropical forest soil microbial communities from Panama - MetaG Plot_36 | ecosystem: Environmental > Terrestrial > Soil > Tropical forest > Bulk soil | place: Panama | collected 2016-02-17 | reverse complement strand
GTAAGACTGGCAAAGGAAGGAGTGTGGTATGTTGAGAAAATCAATTACGAAGCAGCGTTCATCGATCCGAACAGTCCTGACATTCGCGTCGCTCTCCGGCGTCCTGTTGTTAGCCAGCGCGTCGACTGCAATGGCCGGCGGCTTTTATCTCTCGGTGGAGACTCCCGGGAGCTCCGTCGAACCTCAGCTCAAAGACGTCGTTCTGATCGCTCGCATCTCCGGATGCCATCAGCCGGCTGATGCGAAGCTGTCTGCCACCGCAGAAGGACTTGTTAACGGCGCCCGCAAGTCAGTTCCGCTCGAGTTACGATCGATTGGGTCAGGAGTTTACGGCATCAAGCAGCAATGGCCGTCGGAAGGAACGTGGGTGCTTGCGCTCACCGGAGCTTACAACGGCATGACCACCAGCGCGCTGGTTGAGCTGGGACCAAATGGTAAGGTGCTTCCAGGAACACGCCTCGAGGAGGGAAGCATGAAAGGAGTGCACGCAAAGGGAGCTCGAAGAGCATGGATCGCTGCCGACATCGACGCCGCTCTAAAGTCTCCCAGCGCCGCAAACAGCGAGGCGTCCAACCAACCTGATCAGCATAGCGCCTCGCCGCTGGGTTCAATCTCTTTGATGATCGCTGGTGTTAGCGCGTCCGTGTTTGCGATCGGATTCATCAGGCGGTCGCGACGGGCTCATACGAACGAAAAGATCGATGGTTAAGAACATGACAACGCCGCCAGGCATCAGCCACTTATGTCCTGATGCCTGGCCCGAGATGCGTAACCAGTTACCGCTTCCAATAGCATGTAAATGTCGACCGGTTTGCTCAGCACCTCGTCAGCTCCGGCGTCCAATGCCTCAGGCTCAACTCCCGGCCTTCCAGTCACCATAACAACGGGCGTGTCCTTGCGGTGATCGAGGGAGCGAATGAGCTTCGTGAGCTCCACGCCACTCATTCCGCGAATCTGGTAACTCACCACCACGACGTCAAACGTTTCATTTCCGCGCAGGACCTCTGCAGCTTTGGCAGCGTCGTCAAGCGAGCGAACAATCCAATCGTTTCTGCTGAAGACGGTGGCGAAGAGTCGTGCCACATGGTCGTCTCCCTCACTTATCAAAATAGATTTCATAGAATTCGATAAAGGAAGAAGCAAAAAAAGAGGGAACGCCCGCCGGTCAGTTATCCCTGGGTGGTTTAACCATCCTGCAAGCGCACCCTCGCTTAGCCGCTAAAGGAGAATTCAATCAAGAGGGCAAAATAATTGCTTATCGGCTGTCCCGGGGAGATTAGCATCGCCAGATCAGCCTTCCAGTAACCGCATCAAGTTCTGATCGATCAACGAGGCAGCCCTATCAATGACTGGATGGCTAAATAGAATAGAAGCGATCGCCGCAGCCGCTGATACCCTAGTGCATCTAAAACCGCTGTGTCAAATAATATTTTGACGGGCAACCGTCAAAATATTGTGAAGCGTCCGCAGTAATAGAGCGAGGGACCCACGGCGGACTCTGCAGGCGCGAAGTCCCGCGTAGTGGAAGCGCGGTGCTCGCTTTTTGGAGAAGTAAGCGGCGTGGCAGGATCTAAGCCCTTGATTATGAATTCGCGTGGTAACAGTCCTGGAATACCCCGCATCGCCGCTACGGATACCGACCGCTCGGTCGGTTTGCAACCAGCGATTGGATGAGATAAACTCCGATGAAAGTCGAAAATCATCCACAGTGGAAATGTCATTCTTAAATCGAAGGGCGTGTTGTCATCACGCTGACGAACACCGTGGTTGCAGAATCAAAGTTCACAGCTGCTGAACGACCGGGGGAACTCATGAGACGAAACCGCTTGTTCCGGTACGGCGCATTCGCGTTCATCATTTGCTCGTTCTTCGCCATGGGCGTCTTCGCGAGCGGGCCCGCCGATACCAAAGTTACCTTCACTAAGGATGTTGCCCCAATCTTCTACAATCGGTGCGTCGAATGCCATCGGGCTGGCGAAGTCGCTCCGATGGCGTTGATTAGTTACAACGATGCTCGGCCGTGGGCCAAAGCCATACGCCAAAAGGTTGTGGATCGATCGATGCCGCCCTGGCTGGCCTCGCCTGAGAATGCACATTTCAAAAACGAACGACGACTCTCTCAAAGGGAGATCGATACAATAACGGCCTGGGTCGACGCCGGTGCTCCAAAAGGGAGCGATGCGGATTTACCGGCTCCGCCAAAATTCGAGCAGGGTTGGGCAATCGGGAAACCCGACGCGGTGATCTCTCTTGATGAGAAAGTCGCAGTACCCGCTGAGGGTGTGATCCCCTACAAATATCTTACGGTGCAGACCAATTTCAACGAAGACAAGTGGGTGCAAGCGGCGGAGCTCCGCGCCGGCAACAGAAAGGTCGTTCATCATATAATCGTCTTTGTTCAAGAGCCCGGCGCCAAGACCGAGTTATCAGGCGAGAGCCGCGGCGGTCGGGGCTACAAGCTTTGTGGTTTTGCACCCGGCGAGCAACCGAAGGTCTTCCCAACCGGAACCGCGAGACTGATAAAGAAGGGATCGAAGCTAACGTTTCAAATGCACTACACTCCGAACGGCGAGGCGACGACGGATCGGTCCTATCTCGGTTTAATCTTCGCCAGGACACCGGTACAGAAGATTGCGTTGACCGGCACTGCGACGAATGCCCGGTTTGTCATCCCACCAGGCGACTCGAACTACGAAGTGCGGTCAAGCTGGACGGCCCCGGAAGACGTTCGAATCATTGATTTGATGCCGCACATGCATGTCCGCGGCAAAGATTTTACTTACACCGCGGTTTATCCGGATGGCAAGACCGCGGTGGTATTACAAGTTCCGAAGTATGATTTCAACTGGCAGCTACTTTATCAGTTCAAAGAACCTTTCTTCTTGCCGAAAGGGGGAAGGCTGGATTGTGTAGCACACTTCGACAACTCCGCGAAGAATAAGTACAATCCTGATCCCGCTAAAGAAGTTCGCTGGGGTGATCAAACCTGGGAAGAAATGATGATCGGCTGGTTCGATTACGTTCTCGACAAAGAGAATTTAGTTGAACGGGCTGCTACAAAATAACGACAGCTCAGACTGTCTAGTCCGTGTTCTGCTGGGACCCCGAGGCCGGACGCGGTCGACAATGAACAATACATTTATCTTTGAAAGGAAAGGAACGCTATGTGGATTCCAAAAGGGCTAAGAGATTACAAGAAGGGAGTGGACTCGCCGATGCCGACGCAGGTCGTGTCGAATGAGGAGTTCATTCCCAGGCGACAATCGCCAAAGCAAAAACAAGTAGAACATCTGATCGGCGAGTTGGGTGACGAGCGGGCCAGGAAGCTGGGCATGTCGCGCCGTACATTCATGGCCAGTTCGATGGGACTGGCGACGTGCTTTCTCGCATCCAATAAGGTCTACGGCAAAGTCTGGGAGGTTGACGAGGCTGAAACGTGGGAACCGGCTGCGTACGACGAAAAGTGGCCAAAGGATGAGTACTTCATCATCGACGTGCAATCGCATTTCACTAACGGCGCGGCGATTGGCGGATTTCGGACGATGGAGTTCGTGAAGAACATGGGCTTTAACTTGAAGACCGACTCTGAAGCTTACGGCTTCAAGAACTTCGTCAAGGAGATGTTTTTCGACAGCGAGACGAAAATGGTCGTTATTTCCGGCGTGCCAACCAAGGAGAATCTACGCGGGCCGGACGGGAAAGTGCTGGAAAGAGCTGCTCGCACACCGGGCCTGGGCGGAAAGGTGCTGCCAAGCTGGGTGATGTGGGAGGGGCGCAAGACTATCAACGAGCTCGCCGGTTGCCAACGGGCGCTCAACCAAGGAAATCTTGCTCCCAACCATTATTGGGACAAAGCCGCGAACAAGGCTGACAAGGCGGCGTGTATTGAGCAGATGGAGCGCGAGATTCAGCTCTATGGCATAAGCTCCTGGAAATGGTACTGCCATACCGATCCCGGTCAATCGGGCAACGGTTTCCAGCTTGACGACGACAACGCGCAATGGTTTATCGAGGAGTCCCGCAAGCGGGGCATCAAGCTGATCAGCACGCACAAAGGCTACTCCTACCAGTCGCGCACTCTGGGTCACCTGGCGAATCCGAAGGACGTAGAGAAAGCAGCCCTGCGTAATCCCGACTTTAACTTTGTCGTGTATCATTCGGCGATCAAACACGGCAAGCAGGAGCAGGGTATGTCCGAAAATGACAACTGGCTCGATAAAGATCACAACAATTACGACCCGACGACCGGAGACTTTGAGTGGCACCGGATACTAATGGACATCAAGAAGCGTAATCCGCAGATGAACAACGTCTACTGCGAGATTGGCAGCTTCTTCAACACCCTGGCGGTATGGGATCCGGTTCTGTGTCAGCACGGCCTGGGCAAGAACATCAAGTACTACGGCTCAGATCACGTCGTCTGGGGAACGGATTGTCTGTGGTGGGGATCGCCGCAGTGGGGGATTGATGCCCTCAAACGCTTCCAGATTAGTGATCAGATGTGCGAGAAGTTCGGATACAAAAAGATCACCAAGGAAGATAAGGCAAAGATCTTCGGTCTGAATGCCGCTAAGCTCTACAACGTTGATGTGAAAGCCAAACGCAACGCAATAACTGCTGATGCGCTCGAGAAGATGAAAATCGCTTACGTTGAGCGCGGCGGCCAGCGCAGCAATATGGCGTACGGGTGGGTTCGATCCGACGACTAAAGTAGATTGATCGTGACCTTTCAAAGATAACTCAAGGTGACCCGTCGATTGGCCCAATTGACGGGTCGCCCATTTTCCCGGCGCAGCAGTTAATTCAACCGCTGTTCCAATAATCAAAAAATCCCATGACAAATACGACATCCAGAATAAATAAAGGGCGCAGGATTCTGGCAGTGGCGCTTGTTTGCACAGCGGTGCTTCTTTGCGGAGTCAGTCAAAATGTGGGGGCGATCGAGCAGGATAAGCCTCAGCAGATTGCTCCTCCGGCAGCGATTGCGCATTTTCATCACCTGCACCTGAATGCAACCGATCCTGCGGCGGCGATCAACTTCTACACTACAAAGTTTGATTCTGAGAAAGGACGGTTTGCGGGACTGTTGGACGGGGTTTGGGCGCAAAAGTCATGGATGCTCTTCAACAAAGTCAGCTCGCCGCCGCCATGGGAGTTGACGTCCGCTATTTGGCATTTTGGGTGGGGAGCTGAAGACATGAAGGCCACGTATCAGAAACAGCTCGACAGCGGAACGAAGTTTTTTACTCCGTTGACGGATATCAGTGACATTAGTGGCCGTAATCCTGGTGCGACGGGTCTGTTCTATTACGCCTACGTCGAGGGCCCCGATCACGCGCTTATCGAGTTGAATACGGCACAGCATCACCGCTTCGGTCACATCCACATGTTTAGTGAAAATCCGGTTGCAGCTGGTGAATGGTACACAAAGTATTTCGGTGCGGTCCGTCGAGGCGGCTCTAGCGAAACGCGTATTTATCGAGACGTCCCAATCGGTCCCAGCGCGTCGCTGGTTATTGACAATGTAAACATGATCATTTATCCCATTGCCTATTCGCGAAAGGCCTATCCGGAACATTGGAAAAACCAAAAGGAAATGACCTCGACCAAAGGACGCGTGGTCGATCATATTGGATTCAGCGTCGATAATCTCGCCGAGACAATCGAAAAGATGCGCAAGGACAGTATTAAAATAACCGACGAGATCAAGAGCGCGGCTGGCGGCAAGATCAAGTACGCATTCATCGAAGGGCCCGACAAGATCAGGATTGAGATAGTGGAGGGTCACGCCACAAAGGAATAGCTGCAGAACCCGCTCGAAGCCAGCGTCATATCATCACGACATAGCTTGTCGTGAATACATTTGATCCTCATACTGCTATTAACGCGCCTGCGAAACCACGCGCGTAACATCCAAACGGAGTATTCATATATGCAACAACCAATCTGGAATTTTGAACAGGATCCTTCCGAAAAGCCAATGGACGAAACGAGCGTGAATTTGCGTGCTTATTTCGACCGGATGGCCGATGACAAGATGCAACAGTATTCGCCGACAATGACCGACGAACAGCTTATGGAGTGGGATGGAAACTTCAAGAACGATGGGGACTTTATGACGTTCTGTTCAGAACGCGATGTCGACGTTAATGAATACAGAGAAGTTCTCGAGGAATGTATTCGCTATCGGAATCGGGTACGCCCGCAGCTCCTAAAACAGGCTTGAGGCAGAGCATAATGAAACATGCCGGTCAAAAGACGCTTGATGCTTTAGAAAGTCTGTTAATTCAAATCCGTCGTTACAAAAGCCTAAAAGAGAAAAAGCGAGGAAAATTCTATCGGAAATCCTCTGCTTTCCTTCATTTTCATGAAGATCCAGAGGGATTGTTCGCAGATTTGCGCGTAGGTGATGGCTGGAAACGACTCCCAGTGACGACTAAAGCTGATTGTAAAGTTCTGCTCGCCGAATTGAACAAAAGCTTATAATTCGGAGGCCCGAGCTCGAAGGTCCCGAGCACGAGGAACAGCCCACGGGTTCAACCTCCAACCCCTAACTCCCAATCCCCAGTCCTTATTTTCAATACTCACACAAAGCACTGATAACTTTATAAGCCTTACCGCCCTTTATCGGGCCTTCAGCATTATGGCAATCGTTGCAGATGGCAGTCCTTGGCGCGCGTCGATGTTTGTCGCTGTTGCTTTTGTGAATATCGTGACAGCTGATGCAGGTCGGAAAGTCAGAGCCGTTTAGTGCGACTTCGCGTACGTTCTTTAGGATATGCCTGTCACCAGGGTTCAGGCTCTCGTCATCTGCTTTCGAAAAGTCTACCTGATAGTCCTGAAACAAATTGTCACCCTGAACAAAGTTATTCGGATACGGTAACCCGGTGGAGCGTGATTTACCCATCCGCAAATGACACTGCGCACAGGTCGAGGTTATGAGCTTCGCGTCACTCCTCTGTTTTTTGGACAGAAACACCAGGGAGATATCGTTCGGATGCTCGAGGTTGACCACGCCGTGGCAGGTGTAACAATCAAGTCCGAAGCCGGTGAAGGCCTTGGTCGCCGGATCTACCGCAGTGCTATGACAACCCGCGCATCGATTGGCGAATTTTTCCTTATCCCAAGCCGGATTCTGAGCATCGATCCACTTTTGAACCTGCCTGCCGGGCCCCAGTTCGCCCTGCGTGTTAAGTATCCAAAACTTTCCGTAGCCTTCTTTTTTTAAGAAACGTAGACGATGCCGGCTACCCATAAAGTAGTCGACTTGAGGCGCTACCGAGGCGAGTGATGCCTGGCCTTTGAACACATCTTTCCATTCGGGCGCATCTTCATGCTGGCGAACAGTGAGGCCGTGAGCATTTTTCTGCCAGCCGGGTCCGATATCATTGCGATGACAAAAGAGACATTCATCTCCGTGAACAAAATCCGGAACAGGTTTGCCAACGTGATTGCTTCCCCAAGCGGCTGGATCGGTGGGTTTTTGTCCCGGCTGAGGGCTGGCTGTACGAAGAAATCCGGTATGCTGTAAATATTTACGGGCACTGAGACCGTCGATTTCAATCCATGCGAATAACACGAAGGAAGCTGAGATTAATGCGCCAATCTTAAGCCTTCTCATCCAAACCTCAATTTCAGCAATGGAATCATTCTGATTTGCGTCTACTTGCAATGGCGGCCTCTTGGCGTGAAGTAATTTCTCACGCGAGAGGGGGGTTCGCAGTTGCAATGCTTTGGAGGCTATCATTTTGAGTCGATCCAAATCAAAGATAAATTCAAGTGAACTCCGGACTTCCGTGTACAGTTGCGCTGTCGCGCTCGACTGGCGCACGAGTCGCCCTTGCGTCTCAGTTCGTAACAAAAAGTTTTGATTGACATTTTGTAAGAATAGTTATAGTGTCGCACCCCTAATTTGAATGTAGTTTTGCTCTCCGATCTGAAGATGGTCCCCCCTGGAGGATAACCGTGAGAGCAAGGTCGCTATTGGCCGCAACAGAAGAAGCAAACGTCTCGAAGGAACCCAGGTAACCAGAGGCCCGAAGTCTGGTTGGATGTTTTCGAGATGTCCGCCTAACAACTAATTCCGGTTTTTGTGCCCTGCTACGCAGAGGGCAGTCCGTTCGTAATCCAATCGAGTCGGGAACCTCGGGTTCGAAGTGAAGTTCAGGGGCTCGGACAGAAGACTCCTCAAGGAAAGCGCAAGGAGGAACTATCAATGAAGCACCTCGATAATTCGAATGGTATCCATCTTCTTCACAACATGAGGATGACACCACCCCTCGGATCCAGAAACACTTTGAGGGTTATCTTCAGCAGTCTTAGAAAGTTTCGGAGGTACTCATCAATACCGGCTGTCGCTGCGCTTTTCGTAGTATGCGTTCTTATATTATCAGTTTTTAAGATCGGGGGATCAGTTGCTGCTTTGGGAGAGAGCATCGGAACTTTCCAATCAAACGACTGCTCTACGCCAAAGAACGAATGGAACCTGGGACAGACAGCGTGTGCAGTAGTGACCGGAGCGGGTGGAGTCCGGCGAATCGTGTGGGTCGCTCCTGATGGTAATGTTGCCGACGTAAGCCCAAACTTCAACGATAATGGTTCAGATACTTACACCCTGTTAACAACTGGCCCCTTCGCTCAGTACGGCACCTGGACGGTTGTGAGCATTGACAATAGAGGGATTGGTTACGCTTCTGCCAGGTTTCTCGTTCATCCCACCACCGCAAGCGTCGACCTGCAAGTTCTCAAGTTTGGCCCGGATGAGGCCTTCGCCGGAAGCACTATTTCGTATACGGTTCAGGTTACCAACAACGGGCCGGATACAGCATCGAACGTTGTGCTTTCCGAACCGGTGCCCGTAAATACCACCTTCTTATCCGAAGCGCAAAATTCCGGACCGAGCGCAAATTGCACGAACCCGAACGTGGGGAACACAGGCACCTCAACTTGCGCTATCTCCAGCATGGCAGCAGGAACGACGGCTATTTTTACATTTGCCTATACGGTGAATTCCACTGCTCCAGTTGGGACATTGATCTCAAATGCGGCGACGGTTTCCAGCTCCACAGCCGAGTTGTTCCAGAACGATAATACTGGACGATATCAAACGGCCGTGGGGCCCAATCCGCCGTCTAGTCCGTGCACGCTCACTTGTCCGGGCGATGTTAGCGCGTCAACAACTGCGTGCAATGTTGCCGTCAGCTACTCTACGCCGACAACTTCGGGTAATTGTGACCAGGTGGCTTGCAGTCCACCATCTGGATCAGCATTCCCGATCGGTCAAACCCTTGTGACTTGTAGCACGCAGAGCGGTGGCGAGTGCAGCTTCAACGTGACTGTAACCGGCAACGACACTACACCGCCGACAATAACATGCCCAAGCGATATAACTACTCCGGAGGATCCGCCTTCTTCTGGAGCGGCCCAGGTAGGCTATGTTACTCCGACGGCAAGCGACAACTGCACACAGGATGTACAGGTCACCTGCAGTCCGCCATCCGGGACCAGTTTTCCATTGGGTAGTACGACAGTCACCTGTACCGCGACAGACGCTTCAAACAATACTGGATCATGCAGCTTTAATGTGACAGTATCGACGGCCGCTTGTGCGCTCACGTGTCCGGACAGCATCAATGACACTGCGACAAATGGATGCACCAAGATCGTCAACTACACGTCCCCAACTCAAGTGGGAAGTTGTGGTTTCGTCAGTTGTGAACCGGTTTCTGGATCGGCGTTCCCGGTCGGCACCACTACGGTTACTTGTACAGCTACCGACACGTCAGGAAACACGATAACTACATGCAGATTCGTCGTGAACATAACGGGTGGGACGCTTGTTTGCCCGGCTAACATCTCCACCACGGAAAATCCGCCAGACTCTGGCTTCGCTACTGTCTTCTACACCGAGCCGTCTCCGTGTTCGGGTTCGCCGGTTACCTGCACTCCTCCTTCTGGTTCGACATTCCCAGTTGGCACTACCACGGTGACCTGCACAAACACGGAAAGTTGTACCTTTACCGTTACAGTTAGCGCATCGTCGTGTGCGATCAACTGTGCCCCGAACAAGACTGTGAATAACGATCCTAATCAGTGTGGGGCCGTTGTTACCTATGCTGCTCCGAGTCTCGTCGGCAACTGCGGATCAGATCCGCCGACCTGCGAGCCACCATCAGGTGCTTTCTTCCCGATTGGTTCTACAACAGTCATCTGCAGCTCCGCGAGAGTCGGGGTTCAGTGCTCGTTCTCGGTGACGGTGGTCGACATTACCCTGCCGACAGCGGTGTGCAAAAACATCACCGTCAACCTCAGTGCGGCCGGCGCGGTAACAGTCAGTGGCGCCGATATCGACAACGGCTCGAGTGATAATTGTGGCATAGCGCAATTGTTGATTGATGGTGCGGCAACCAAGACCTTCAGCTGTGCCAACAAGGGAGCCAACTCCGTGACTCTCACTGCGAAGGATGCGAGCAATAACACGGCTACTTGCACCGCTACCGTTACAGTTGTCGACAACCTTCCGCCCACAATCACTTGCCCGGCAAATATCGAGAAGGAGCCCACCTGTCCAACAGGAGCGAAGGCGTTCTTTGCACCGACAGCCAGCGATAACTGTGCGGGAGTGACGACCAGCTGTAATCCGGCTTCGGGTTCTGTTTTCCCGATCGGTACGACTACGGTGACCTGCACTGCCACGGACACCTCGAACCTGACGGTTACTTGCACCTTCACGGTCAGAGTAAAGACTGCGGCGGAAACAGTTCAGGACATGATAAATAGGGTGATTGCCTTGCAGCCGCCCCTGAACGGACAACAAGCGCAGGGCCTGATTTCTAAACTTCAGGCCGCGTTGGATGCGATCAACGACAATAAGACAAATGTAGCTTGTAACAAGCTCGCAGACTTCATTAATCAAGTTACGGGCTTCATTAACAACGGAACGCTGACTTCAGCTCAAGGGCAGCCATTAATCGATTCGGCTGCGCGGGTCCGCAATACGCTTGGCTGTACCACGCTCGGCTGTTCCTGAAGTAACGGTAGTTTGCGCTTACTGAGACGATCAGTGAGATCGTTCGGCCTAAAGTTAAGAATAGGTAAGACGGATGCGGTTATTCGGACGAGACAACTTGCCGGGCGTGATTTTTCTTAACGAGGTCACACGCCCGAACGTCGTGACCGCGATTAGCGCGGCTGTGAGAGCCGGACCTTGATCCTGTCATCGCCCGTCTCATAGGAGAGTCAAAGGATTTCAAAATCTTATGGATCGATAGGAATCACGCTTAACTAAAAGGAGATTGCATCATGAGAAAGTTTTGCTTCGTCCTCAACATTCTGGCGGTTGCCGGTTTGGGTCTTACAATTTCATCGGTCGCACAAGCTCAAGCGCTTCGAACCTGGGTCTCGGGTGTGGGTGACGATGCGAATCCTTGCAGCCGCACCGCGCCGTGCAAGACCTTCGCAGGAGCAATCTCGAAAACCGCCGCAGGCGGTGAGATTGATGCGCTTGACCCAGCCGGCTACGGAGCAGTGACCATCATTAAGGCAGTGACAATCGATGGTGGGACCGGCTCCGGATGGGCTTCGATTCTTGCCGCAGGCGTCAACGGTATCATTGTCAATGCGGGCGCAAATGACAGAGTGATCCTGCGACATATCTCAATTAACGGGACCAATCAAAGCGCGACCCCAGGAATCAACGGAATCAGATACCTGGGTGGGAAACAACTGAACGTGGAGCAATGCGTTATCTTTGGCTTTAACACGAATGGCATTGATTTTTCGGCCGGCACCGGCCGCAATCTCTATGTCAAAGACACTGATTTCACCAATATAACCGGCTCGGCCATCGGCATTACGTCACCCGCTTCGGGATTCCATGTCGCGAACATCGATCGTTCACGAATGGAGGGGAATGGGAACGGAGTAGTCATTGCTTCCAACTGCTTCGTAACGGTTAGTAACTCCTCTATTTTCCAGAACACCACAAATGGACTCTCAGCGGCGGCGGGAGCGACAATAAACCTTGAGACCGTCGTCCTCGCGCACAATGGCACCGGCGTAAATTCGGCTGCGGGCTCGGCATTCCGCCTGTCAAACACGGCGATCTACAATAATGGAACCGGAATCAATGCGGGAGGTAGTGTTCGCGGCTTCTTTAACAATAGGGTGTTTGGTAATGGCGTCGATGGGGCAGTCAACGCCCAAACTGCCCAGCAGTAACGTCGTAACCTCTCCCCCTCCCGTCGCTTGCATGATGGGAGGGGTGAGCTTCGGATCTCATATCTCTTACTTCGATAGCCGGTCGAGGACTCTGGGTAACAACGTTCAGGTCGTACGACAACACAAACAAGAATAAGTCTCCGCGTTTAAAGCCTCGGTTTTTTCCTGCCGACAAGTCTTTTGCCCGATCTCGGTCTTGTTAATCATGCGAATGAGGTTTAGGCATTGCCTTGGCGTAAATTCCCCTCCTCGCTTTGAGCATCGATGACTCCACAGTCTTGCAGGAGACCAGTAATTCAGTTGAGCAACCGCGATAGCCAATGCATAGTGTTTAGCGCCAGTTGCCGATTATCAGTACCCCCAAAATTCATGCCAAATCGAATGCCTCCTGGTGTCACTTGTGCCGTAAGCATAGCGGCTTCGGTGAATACCACAATGCGGCCCTTGCCAAACCCAAACGCGACACCGATAGCGCGACCAGCAGCAGTTACCGGCCTATGGTCGGAAGACGCTTCACCGGTTACTGTAGCCTTCCTCTCGGGCGGGAGCACATCCATCGCCGTACTCGCTAGCTTGAGAAACGATACACTTCCTTCGGGTCCCTTTAGTGACGTGCCCGTGAAGCAGATAACTCGGTTGATGCGCTCGTTGGGATCGCGCCCATTAGTAATTGCGTGGTCACCCACAAGACCTTCTTCTCTGGTAAAAACGATTTCGGTTTGATCACTGGACTCTTTGTTGAAGTGTACCGGCTCGACTGTATAGCCCTTCGTCAGATCGACAGCAAATCGCTTTGCTAGCTCCGCGACCGCCGTGCTGTACGGGGCCTGGTCGGTAATAAGCAACAATGAGCCACCGTCATTGACCCATTTGCTAGCGACATCGCACTCTTCTTCTGTGAACGCCGATGCATCCCTGGACGCGGACGGCCCTGAAGCATTCACTATGACCAGGATCTGATAGTCTTTCAAAGTTCTGCTGGAAAATCGCGTACTGTTTGTCGTTACCCGGTAACCATCGCTGGTGATCAGATCCGTGAAAGGCTTATAGCGACCAGAGGAAGTGTCATTATTATGCGCTTCGTCGAAGAGAACCCTCGGGTGCTTATTGTTGTAAGAAGGAAGAGCAACGCGCGCGTTAAATTCCGGGTCGCTACGTTGTTCTGAAGAGGAATAGATATATTCGACCGATGACTCCGCGCTGGCTGTCACCGGCTTCGTTATTTGTCTTGTTCCTGGCACAGTGAATTGAACTGCCATCGCGGTGATGGCGCACACTACTGTCAGGTAAAGTACCACTAATAAACGAGCGCACATTCTGCTGAACCTTAAATTAATTCAATGTAGTAGTGTTGCGAGACGACTCACTAAGCACGCCCTGCTCAAAATCGGTAATCATAATAACGATCTCCGGGTCAGCGAGCAATAAGGTAAGAAAACTAAACCACAAGGTTATAGTCACCGCTTCAGTACGCCTCAACGAGACTCGAGTCTCCAGGTGTGCGCAAAGCTTATAAGGAACCGAACCGCCTTTGGCCGGGATCCAAAACTTTTGCTATCATTTCGTCCGTTCTTTTATCGAAGATTTATCAGGAGGCGGCTTCTATCTGATGTACGCCAATCAAGAATCATTCATGCAACCTGCCGAACTCGGCTCAAGGTTCCCGAGCTATTATCGGACTTTCGAGTTCCCAGGTGAGTTTATCAATGAGTCTCATAAGTACTTTTCTATTTGCCCGATCAGAGATGGAATACTTATAGACCTTAGAGATCGTCCAACGGATGGCGCGCGTATTGAAGGATGGCTACAGCGCGAAGATGCCCTGAAGCTCTACGAAATCGCTTATTTTGTTACTGGCGACATTCTTGAACTGGGTTCATATCATGGACTCAGTACATCCATTCTTGCCAGGGCCGTCCAAGACTCGCCGCATAAGAAGAATATTTTTTCCGTAGATCTGGATATGGATCACGTAAGGATTGCGAGCCAACATCTCCGCGAAATGGGACTGAAGAGTTATGTAATCACAATGTGCGGTGAAGCCGTGTCGACGATGAAAGGGCTTGTATCGGCTGGGACAAAGTTCGACTTTGTTTTTATAGATCACTCTCATGCGTATGATCCGGTTTATAACGTTTGTCGTGAGTTAGGAGACGTCTTACGTCCGGGAGGTTTCTGCCTCTTTCATGATTTCAATGATTCAAGAAACCGCGATGCTGACCAGGATGACTACGGCGTTTATCAGGCGGTTATGAGCGGATTAGATCCTAAGCGGTTCGATTTCTATGGAATATACGGCTGCGCAGCCCTATATCGCTTCAAATAAAACCCAGAGATCAATACTCGGTTTGGCTTCGCGACCCGAGTATGAATCCTTACTTCACGATTCACGCGCTATAGGGCGTGTACCGCTTGTGTCCAGGTGTTTTCCGCCGTAGAGGTTATACTCAATTTAATATCGACTGGCTTACCTCTTAAAATCCGTTAGAGTGAATGAAAGGAGATGGAAATGAGGGTTTTTCCCAAGCGCCTCTTATTCGTCTTGGTTTTGACAGCAGTTAACCTGCTCATCGCTTGCACGAAATCCAGCCCGCAATCAGGAAACCAGAACACGCAACAGCCGGTTCCGATAAAAACAACCGATAACAAAGGACATACCATTGGTAATTATCAGCCGAGCGACGGCAAATTTTTATTGCGTCTCAGCAATTCAACTGGTGAAGCGGATTTAGTATTCTCGTTCGGTCCAACGGGCCGGGATCTCAGGCCGATCGCCGGAGATTGGGACGGCGACTCTATTGATACTGTTGGACTCTATGATCCTAAGCAGAGCGCCTGGTACCTTAAGAACTCTAACACTGACGGTGTCGCTGATATTACCTTTTCATTCGGTGCGCCGGGCCAGAAACTTTTACCCATAACTGGTGACTGGAACGGTGATGGCAAAGATACAGTGGGGCTTTATGATCCAGCTAAAGGCAACTGGTTCTTGAAGGCCTCGAATTCAGACGGTGTCGCCGATATTGTCTTTTCCTTTGGGCCGGTTGGACAGAATCTGATGCCGATCGCCGGCGATTGGGATGGGGATGGCAAAGACAGTGTTGGGTTGTATGATTCAAAGACGGGTAATTGGTTCTTAAAGAACTCCAATTCAGATGGCGTTGCTGACACTGTGTTCTCCTTCGGGCCCACTGGTCAGAATTTCTATCCTATCGCTGGCAATTGGAGTGATAACACCAAATATAGTGTTGGTTTGTACGACCCAGCGAAAGGTAGTTGGTTTATCAAGAATGCTAATTCTGGCGGCATGGCCGATACCACTTTTGCGTTTGGCGTGATTGGAGCAAAAGCTATCGTTGGACATTGGAAGTGAACAAAAGTTTTCACAGCTACGGCAAAGAAAGTGATGGCTGGTTGGGCCGACCACAATAAGTTTCGAATTAGCACGCCGTCCCGATTACAAAAAAATCAGCTTCTGATTCACAATGTGGGGAGGAGACGAGGATTTTGTTGAACCCCTTTGATCATCCGATCTGTTTTGCAGTGCCGGAACGTCTCGTTGAATCAGCCTGGCATGAACACGTTCCATTTGCGATGTTCCTGGTTGATATCCTGAGGCCAAAGACGATTGTCGAGCTTGGAACGCATTATGGTGAATCGTATTGCGCTTTTTGTCAGGCGGTAAAGCAACTGAATCTGGATACTCGCTGTTTTGCGATCGATACCTGGCGAGGAGATCCGCATGCCAGCTTTTACGGACCTGAAGTCCTGGCCGACCTGCGTGCCCACCACGATCCTAAATATGGGAGTTTTTCATCTCTCATCCAGGGGACATTCGACGAAGCATTGCCTCATTTTGAGGATGGTTCGATCAACCTGCTTCACATCGATGCGTATCACGTGTACGAAGCGGTTAAGCGAGACTTCGAAACGTGGCTTCCAAAAATGAGCAGCGATGGTGTCATCCTATTTCACGACACAAATGTTCGGGAGCGGGACTTTGGCGTCAGCCTGTTTTGGGATGAAATAAAACGACACTATCGGCACTTCGAATTCTTACATGGCCATGGTCTGGGAGTACTGGCTCTGGGTAAGGTTCGATCCCGGGAGCTGCAAGACTTGATGAATGCTACCGGCGAGCAGGCCGCAATGATCAGAGAGTTCTTTTTTCAACTTGGGAACCGCCTGGTTTTAAGGTTCCAAAATGAGTGCAAAGACCGAAGAATCGGCGAGCTCAATGCTGAGGCACTCAACGCCGTTGAAGCCGAGCGGGATCGGGAGAATCAAAGAACCCAGGCTTTCGAGGAAACCGTTAGGTCGCTCTCTGCTGATTTGGCATCACGGCAGGAGGAGATTGTAACTCTCCAACATCGGCTTGAAGCGCGGGAACAAGCAATCGAAGCGCTGTCAACGCAACTGGATGAAAAACATCGAATGATCAGTGCGTTGAATGAACAATCAGTCGAAGGTGAAAAACATACACAGATTTGGAAGGCTCGCGTCACCGAGGTTGAAGATACCGTAACCGCCCTTTCAGCGGAAGTAGCAGCCAAAAATCAGTCCATTGAGGCACTAGTTTCTAAGACTAAAGAAGAAGAACAGAGAATCCAGACACTCGCCGATCGAGTAGCTGATCAGAGAGCCCAACTCGTGAGGATTAATAATACACTTGGCTGGCGATTGTTAAGTATTTACGGAAGCCGGGTAAAGTATCCCTATCTTTTGCCCCTTTATCGATTCTATGGACGCATCAAATACGCCTACTTGCTGCCAATCTATAAGAGATTGGGACTCATGCCGAGCACGAACAGTCAAGGGACCTTGGATGTGCCGGCATCAGAAATTGTCAGCACTGCAAAGCCATTACTCAGGTCTTACCAGTTTAGAGTAGTCGACCGGGTCAGGCCGATTTCTGCTCTGCAACCCCATTCGCTTAAAGCCGATGTGATTATATGTGTTCATAACGCATTGGAAGATGTCAAAAGATGCCTTGAGTCCGTGGTTCGCCATACAACGATGCCTTATTCGCTAATTCTGGTCGACGACGGCAGTGATCAGGAGACGAAGAATTATCTTTCTAGTTTTGCGACGTCACAAGGAGCCGCGCTGATCAGAAACGAGAATGCGAGAGGCTACACGTTCGCGGCAAACCAGGGCATGCAGCAGTCTGCGAGCGATTATCTGGTGCTGCTGAACAGCGATACAGTCGTTACTAAAGATTGGCTGGATCGACTGATTGCCTGCGGCGAATCTGACCCAAAGATTGGCCTCGTAGGCCCATTGTCAAATTCAGCGACCTGGCAATCAATACCAGAGATCATCATCGATGGCTCGTTCGCAGAGAATGAGCTACCTACTGGCAAGACCGTTGCGGATTTGGGCGATCTGGTAACCCAGAACTCGGCTCGACTGTATCCGCGCCTGCCATTCCTCAACGGCTTCTGTCTGATGATCAAACGCCAACTTATCGATGAGATTGGATATTTCGACGAAGAAGCATTTGGAAGAGGATACGGCGAAGAAAATGATTATTGCTTGAGGGCCAGAATAGCTGGCTGGAAGGCAGCCGTCGCTGATGACGCCTACGTTCATCATCTACAATCTCGTAGCTATTCACACGAGCGCAGGAAAGAATTGTGGGTTCATGCCGGCAAAGCACTCGCAGAAAAACACGGAGAACGAGTAATAGAAGACGGCGTAGCCTCATGTCGTTATGATCGCGTCCTCGAGGGCGTAAGAGCCCGCAGCCGCGTTATGGTTGAGCGGCAGCGGCTGATAGAAGCGGGTAGCGGCCAATGGAAAGACAAACGCGTTCTGTTCGTCCTTCCAGTCTCGATGCCGGGAGGCGGCAGCAATGTTGTTTTAGATGAAGCGGAAGCAATGCGTAAGATGGGAGTAGACGCCACTATCCTCAACTTTAGTAAATACAAGAAAGGATTCGAACAAAGCTATCCAGATGTTGTCCTGCCTGTGCGATACGTTGCCGGCGAAACTGAGCTAACAAAGATCCTCTGTGACTATGATGCGGTAATTGCTACGTGGTGCGCTTCGGTTGAGTGGCTGGTCTCGAATAACTCAGGCAGTAATTCTCCGCTCAGGGGCTACTATATCCAGGACTTTGAGCCGTACTTCTTCACCGAGGGATCTCCGGAATTTAAAATTGCTTGGAATTCGTATACTCGATTCGCTGATCTCATACGCGTAACCAAGACCGAATGGAATCGAGCAACAGTGTGGTCGGAGATCGGCGTAGAAAGTATCGTCATTGGGCCGAGTGTCAACATAGACCTGTACCGCCCACGCAACCAACGACCTGTCAGCGGCCAACGACCATTGAAGATTGCCGCAATGATTCGGCCCAGCTCCCCCCGGCGGGCCCCCCGAGAAACGTTGGAGATTTTGAAGGAACTCCAATCCCTCTATCGCGATGCTGTTGAAGTAAATCTATTCGGCTGTGACCCGGATGATCTGAGAGGCTTCCGGGAGACAAGCAACTTTTCTTTTAACCTTGGCGGTGTCCTCACTCGTCCGCAAATTGCGAATCTTCTTGATGAGACGGACATCTTCGTCGATTTCTCGACTTATCAAGCGATGGGATTGACAGCTATGGAAGCGATGGCTTGCGGGGCGGCGGTTATCGTGCCTAAACGTGGTGGATCGTCTAGTTTTGTAAAGCACGAAGAGAACGCTGTCGTTGTCGACACAAACTCAGCGAAGGCCTGCTTCTCAGCGCTGCAGCGAGTAGTTGAGGATGAGGAGTTTAGGATCCGGCTTCAGCGCAAGGCCCTGGTAGATATCTGTCAATTCTTTCCTGAGAGGTCGGCTTATAACATTCTGGAAGCATTCTTTAATGAAGCCGGAAATGAGAAGCCGCTAGTAGACTCAATCTAAGAGTTATTCAACCGCGAATAAGCGAGAGCGCGTGTCAAGCCAAACCGCACAATCAGCTGGATACAATGAGTTCATTGAGGAGCATGAACGCGAGGCTGCGTGTAGAGCACTGCTGACAACGTATCTAGCTAGCATTGGGCAAGAGCCAGTCGACAGAAACGCTGAAGAACTATTCTCTTTGAATAGTGGAGTATGCGATCGCTTCAATTACTTCGTGCCGCGCATGCCGGAAAGCGCACGTCGTCGTCTTCTCGTTTCAGGTTGTGCAGCGGGTTCAGAAATGATCATTGCGCGCCGTTTCGGTTTCCAGGAAATCCTCGGCACAGAGGTCGTTCAGGATTATGTTCAGATTACAAACCAGCGCGTAGTTGGACAGCTCGGATTTTGTGCTCTCCTGTATGATGGGCGCAATCTTCCCTTTGCCGATAACACGTTCACATCCATCGTGTCGGGTCACATTATCGAACACACTCCATCACCGTACAGGTATCTGAGGGAACACATACGGGTGCTGGCCCCAGGGGGCTTCATGTTCCTGGAATTCCCCGATCGTTATAACCGCATCGAGCTGCACACCGGACTTCCCTCTCTTGAATACCTGCCGGAGCCATTTCGATCCCTGGGGTTGCGATGGCGTGCGTCGAGATTTTCGTCCCTTCCGCCAGACCGGCGACGGGGCTATGATGCCATTCGCCGGACCCTTAAGCCCGTAAGCGTGTGGCAGATCAGTTCATATCTTTTGAGAACGCCCTTCAGAAATCCACGAATCGTTCATCATTATTCGCCGATCCCGGGCTATACGCGAATGCTTATCACAAAATGATCCTGGTTTGATCGCGACTGTATCGAGCTTTCCCGCACTTCTCGGCCCAAAGTATATAACAAAGACTTAGCAGAAAAGCCCGACTTTAAGCCTTCAGTTTATAGTCCATCCCAATCCCCAATGATTGGTTTGAATCCCAGACCGGCAGGACCAAATGCAAAGGTTATGTCGGCAATTCCTCCAGTATTTGAGTTCTTTAAGAACCATCCTCCTGCCGCCGGGTTGTATAACCCTACCGTGTCTATGCCGTTCCCGTCCCAGTCACCCACAAGTGGTATGAAGCCGGCACCCGCGGGTCCAAACGCGAATGCTATATCCGCTATCCCCGTTGTGTTCGAGTTCCTCAAAAAGAAGGCCCCTCCGGCCGGATCGTACAAACCAATTGTGTCTATTCCGTCCCCGTTCCAGTCACCAACTATTGGTATAAATCCAGCGCCCGCCGGTCCGAACGCAAATGATATGTCTGCTACTCCTCCGCTGTTGGAGTTCCTCAAGAAGAACGCACCGGCCGCTGGATTGTACAATCCTATTGTGTCTATACCG
>Ga0126384_10000576_pt1 | contig 20484 bp, 15 predicted proteins | sample PanSoiMetPlot_36_FD_92543 | JGI IMG/M metagenome (GOLD analysis project Ga0126384, IMG submission 92543) | Tropical forest soil microbial communities from Panama - MetaG Plot_36 | ecosystem: Environmental > Terrestrial > Soil > Tropical forest > Bulk soil | place: Panama | collected 2016-02-17 | reverse complement strand
CGCCGCGACGAGAGATCTTTGTGCCTGCGGCGTTTCGACAACGGGCCGGTGCAGATGCGGAAAAGGGACGCTAGATAGGTCGGGACTTGCACACTCAATGTAAGGGTGCAGACAACATGCAAATCTTCGGGCGTTCGTCGGTAATGGTTTAGGCGGTAGACGGCTCAGCTGGCTTGGTGCTACAAACCGCGGCCCCTTCTTTATGCGGCGCAATATCGGTTACCATCATATGTCTGAGAGCGTTGCGGCTCCCCGCGGGGGTGCTGAGGCGGAGCGGGCGGCCAGTCCAGGTTCGGGCCAACCCGCTGCCGGGTTAGTTGGACTCGCTATCGGCAGCATCGGCGTCGTCTACGGGGATATCGGCACAAGTCCGCTTTACGCGTTCCATGAGGCCATAAGAGCCACCGGGGCCGAGCAGGCGGCAACATCCGAGGCGGTGTTCGGCGTGCTGTCGCTTATCCTTTGGGCATTGATCTTCATCGTCACGTTCAAATACGTCCTCGTCCTCCTGCACGCCGACAACAATGGCGAGGGCGGTACGCTCACGTTGATGGCGCTGGCCCGCAAGGCAACCGGCGAAAACATCGCGGCCGTGGTGATGCTGGGCATCATCGGAGCGGCGCTGTTCTTCGGCGATGCGCTGATCACGCCTGCGATTTCCGTACTCTCAGCGATTGAGGGACTAAAGGTCGTGGCGCCCGGATTTGACGCCTATATCGTGCCGGTAACGGTTACGATTCTGGTGATGCTGTTCGCGGTCCAATGGCGTGGCACCGCGCGCGTGGCCAGCTGGTTCGGCCCGATCATGGTGGTGTGGTTCGCCGCGATGGCATTGCCGGGAGTCGGTTGGATAGCCGCCCATCCAGGCATCATCCTGGCGCTTAATCCGGCATACGGCATTTCATTCTTGGCCGGACACGGCATGGTCGGAGTTTTCACGCTGGGAGCGGTATTCCTTGCGGTGACCGGCGCCGAAGCCCTTTATGCCGACCTCGGCCATTTTGGACGGCTGCCGATCCAGCGCGCATGGCTATGCTTTGTTTTTCCTGCCCTGGCGCTCAATTATCTGGGTCAAGGCGCGCTCGTGCTAGCTGATCCGAAGGCGCTCCAGAACCCGTTCTTTCTGCTCTACCCCGAATGGGCGCAGCTGCCGATGGTCGTCCTCGCGACCGTGGCGACGATCATCGCCAGCCAGGCGGTCATCACCGGCGCGTATTCGCTGACCCGGCAGGCAATCGCACTCGGTCTGCTGCCGCGCCTTGAAATCAGGCACACATCCGAGGAGCTTGCGGGGCAGATCTACATGCCTCGGATCAATACCTGTCTGCTCCTGGGTGTGTTGCTGCTGGTCGCGCTGTTTCGCTCCTCGAGTGCACTCGCTTCCGCCTACGGAATCGCGGTGACCGGGACGATGGTGGCGACCGCCATCATGGCCTTCATCGTGGTCCGGGAGGTGTGGAACTGGTCGCTGGCCGCCACCATCGCCTTGATAGCGCCCATCGTACTTGTCGACGGGACCTTCCTGGCGGCAAACCTGTTCAAGATCGTTGACGGCGGCTGGGTGCCGTTGACGCTTGGCGGCGTCGTGATGGTGATCATGTACACGTGGCGGCGCGGCAGTAAGCTCTTGTTCGATAAGACCCGTCGCCAGGAGATGTCACTCGACGACCTCGTTGCCATGCTGGAGAAGAAGCCGCCCCAGCGCGTGAGCGGTACAGCGGTATTCCTCACCAGCGATCCGAGCAGCGCCCCAACGGCATTGATGCACAGCCTCAAGCACTACAAGGTGCTTCACGAGAAGAACGTCATCCTCTCCATCGAGACGGATCACCGGCCGCGCGTACCACCGGAGGAACGGGTGCGCATAGAGCCGATTGGGCAGACTTTCTCCCGGGTGACTCTGCGATTCGGTTATATGGAACGGCCCAATGTGCCGCAGGCACTCGGCATCGCGCGCAAGCTCGGCTGGCTGTTCGACATCATGTCGACCTCGTTCTTCGTGTCGCGCCGCAAACTGCGGCCGGCGGCGCGTTCCAGCATGCCGTTGTGGCAGGACCGCCTATTCATTTCGCTGGCGCGCGCCGCCAACGATGCCACGGACTATTTCCAGATTCCGACAGGTCGCGTGGTCGAGGTAGGTACCCAGGTGACGATTTGACTTCGAAGAGTTAGGGCTCGGATTTCGATATGGTTGAATCGGAGACGTTGCCGCCTCGCCCTTCACCTCTCCCGGAAGCGGAGGGGTCAGATTGCGCTTGCGCGATCTGGGTGAGGAGGCACGGCCTTACGACGGGCCCCGCTGCCCTTTCACGTGGGATGTGCGCGCTTCGCGCGCACTTTTCGACTTCTCCACGACGGGGGGAGGTGAAGGGGCGCTCACTCAACGTCATCGGAAGAAAGTCGAGTGCATTTCGGCGGGTTGATCCCGCCCTGAGGCCACGCAGTTGCAACACAAAGTATCGTGCTCGCTTACTGCAGTCATCCGTAAGGGGCATTTGATGTACGGATTGTTCGGTCGAGGCTCGATCCGGGATTTGACGCCCGAAGAGGTGGCCGAAGGACTCGTCGCCGACACGATCATTCTGATCGATGTACGCGAGCCCAACGAAACCGCGCATGAACGCATCCCTGGCGCGTTGTTGGTGCCGCTGTCGCAACTCGACCCGATCGATCTGCCGGACCCACAAGGCCGTGAGGTGGTGTTCACCTGCGCGTCGGGCGTTCGTTCCATCAAGGCCGCCGAAATTGCGCAGGCGGCCGGATTCGCCTATGACGCTCATCTTGCCGGCGGCATCAAGTCCTGGAAGGCCGCGGGACTGCCAGTGGAGACGTGACGTCGGTGGCCCAGCGGTTCGCTGCGTTCAACCCCGCTACACCTCCGGCCGCGGGGCAGATCACAGCCTGATGCGCAGCAGCGCGGCCAGTTCACCGACAACACCGCGGCGGAACAACAGGACGCACGCCACGAAGATGATGCCTTGAATGATGGTCACCCACTCGCCGAAGCTGACCAGCTGGGTCTGCATGGCGACAATGATGGCGGCCCCCACCACCGGCCCGAAGATGGTGCCGAGCCCGCCGACCAGCGTCATCAGAACGACCTCGCCGGACATCTGCCACTGCACGTCGCTCAGCGACGCAAGGCCGATCGCGATCGCCTTGGTGGCACCCGCGAGGCCCGCGAGCGTCGCCGACAGAACAAAGGCCACGAGTTTGTAGCGCTCCGTTTTGTAGCCGAGCGAAATCGCGCGCGGCTCATTCTCCCGGATCGCCTTGAGGACTTCGCCGAACGGGGAATGGACGATTCGGTAGATGAGGATGAATGCAGCGAGAAACACCGCTGCGACGAACACGTACATCGCCGTGTTATCGGCGAGATCAATGACGCCGAACAACCGCCCCCGCGGCACCGCCTGGATGCCGTCCTCGCCGCCGGTGAATTTCGCCTGCAGCGCGAAAAAGTACATCATCTGGGCAAGTGCCAGCGTGATCATCGCGAAGTAAATGCCCTGGCGGCGGATGGCGAGGCTGCCGGCGATGACGCCGAGCACGCCTGCGAACGCCGTGCCAGCCAGAATGGCGAGTTCAGGCGTCAGCGGCGGCAACGGGATGACGACCCAGTTCCACATGCCCACCCAATATGGAAGGCTGATGCTGCCGACCTTGGCGAAATGCGCCGCCACATAGGAGGCCCAGCCGAAAAACATCGCATGTCCGAACGACAACAGCCCGCCATAGCCGATCAGGAGGTTAAAGGCGCAGGCGAAAAGCGCCAGGCACAGCGCCCGCATCAGGTCAACCGGGTAGAGGTTGAAAGGCGGCAGCGGCCCCAGAACAAGCACTGCCACCATCACGGTGGAAGCGATCGCGATGTGGCTCGCCCGCGCGGACTTCCCCGTAATGGCGATGTTCTCAGCAACCATGTCAAGCGCCCCGTCCGAACAGTCCGGCCGGGCGGATCAGCAACACGATCGCCATGATGACGAAGATCACCGTATTCGATGCTTCCGGAAAGAACACCTTTGTCAACCCCTCGATGATCCCAAGGCCAAATCCGGTGATGATGGCGCCGAGGATCGAGCCCATCCCGCCGATCACCACTACGGCGAACACCACGATGATCAGCTCGGAGCCCATCTGCGGACTGACGTTGTAGATCGGCGCCGCCAGCACGCCGGCGAACGCCGCCAGCGCGACCCCGAAGCCGTAGGTCAGCATGATCATGCGAGGAACGTTGATGCCGAAGGCCCGCACCAGCGTCGGGTTCTCTGTCGCGGCGCGCAGATAGGCGCCGAGCTTGGTGCGTTCGATGACGAACCAGGTGCCGAAGCACACCACCGCCGACACCGCGATCACCCAGGCGCGGTAGTTGGGCAGGAACATGAAGCCGAGGTCCTGCCGGCCCTGGAGGGATTCCGGCACCCGATAAGGCAGTCCCGACGAGCCGAAGCGCTGGCGGAACGCACCCTCGATGATGAGGGCGAGCCCGAACGTCAGCAGCAGGCCGTAGAGATGGTCGAGTCGGTAGAGCCATTGCAAGAACACCCGTTCGATGGCAATGCCGATGGCTCCGACGACGATAGGCACCAGCACCAGCGCCGGCCAGTAGCCGATGTCGAAATAATCAAGCAGCAGGAACGCCGCGAAGGCGCCCATCATGTATTGGGCGCCGTGGGTGAAATTGATGATGTTGAGCATTCCAAAGATCACCGCGAGCCCGAGGCTCAGCAGCGCATAGAACGAGCCGTTGATCAGGCCGACCAGAAGTTGGCCGAACAACGCCGTCGAGGGAATACCGAAGATTTCGAACAACGAAGCGCCCCCACAGCGCAGTTTCAATGATGGCGGCCTCGCTCCGCGGGCCCGTAGGGCGGGAAGGCGTAACCCGCCGATTCCATGGGGTGGCGGATTACGCTACGCTAATCCGCCCAACGGACCTGCCCGAAGCTTCTCCTGCCCACCCCCATGTGGGGAGGGTCGGGGACCCGCGATGCTGTGCGCCAGCGCCCCATGGCCTCTACCCCGCCCTCCCCCACCGGGGGCGCGGGAGAAGAAAGCGCGACTCACCCCTGGACCAGCGGGCAGCCCCCTTCCTTGAGCGGGCGGAAGGCTTCCGCCGCCGGGATAGTGGCCCGTATCTTATAGAAGTCGCCCGGATGCTTGGATTCGGCCGGCTTCTTGACTTCGAAGAGATAGAGGTCGTGGACCTTGCGTCCGTCGGGACGGATCACGCCCTTGCCGAACAAGGGGTCGTCGGTCGGCATCTCCTTCATTTTGGCCGCCACCGCCTTGCCGTCGGCATCGGATTTGAGCGCTTCGACAGCTTTGAGATAATGCAGCACGGCGGAATAGACTCCGGCCTGTACCATGGAAGGATACTTGCCGGGTCGCAGCGCCTGCCAGCGCTTAGTCCAAGCCCTGTTGGCGTCGTTCATGTCCCAATACCACGCTTCCGTCAGGATGAGCCCCTGGGCGGTCGGCAGGCCCAGCGCCGCAACATCGGTTGCGAAGACGAGAAGGCCGGCGAGACTCTGACCGCCCTTCACGAGGCCGAACTCGGAAGCCTGCTTGATCGAATTGATGGTGTCACCGCCCGCGTTAGCGAGGCCGATCACCTTGGCCTTGGATGCCTGAGCCTGCAGCAGGAATGACGAAAAGTCGTTGGTGTTGAGGGGCGCACGGACCTTGCCGAGCACCTTTCCGCCGTTAGCTTCGACGACCGCGGAGGTGTCGCGTTCGAGCGCATAGCCGAAGGCGTAGTCGGCGGTGAGGAAGAACCAGGTGTCCCCGCCGGTCTTGACCACCGCTTTGCCGGTGCCGTTGGCGAGGGCCCAGGTATCATAAGTCCAGTGGATGGTATTGGCGTTGCATTTCGCGCCGGTGAGGTCCGACGCCGCGGCGCCCGACACCAGGAACAGCTTGTTCTTCTGGCGGGTGACCTCGCTCACCGCGAGCGCGACGCCCGAATTCGGCACGTCGACGATCACATCGACCTTGTCCACATCGAACCATGTGCTCGCGATGTTCGCGCCGACATCGGGCTTGTTCTGATGATCGCCACTGACGATCTCGACTTTCATACCCTTGGCGGCTGCGCCGAAATCCTCGACTGCGAGCTTCGCCGCCGCCACCGAACCGGGGCCGCCGATGTCGGCATAAAGGCTCGACATGTCGCTCAGGACGCCGATCTTGATGACGCCGTCGGTATATTGTGCAAAGGCGGAGCCGCTCGCAAGAAGCGCCGCCATCACCATCAGGTTGCGTGTTGCTTTCATTCCTTCCTCCATGCCGGGCCGGCGGCCCTTCGTTCCGATCTATACGCGTGGCTTCGCCACGAAGCACTCCCCTCCCCCGCTTCCGAAGGGGGATCATTCAAACGCCGAGATATTCATGCAACTTGTGTCGATGGGCGTCCAATTCCGGTTGAGCAAAGCCCTCAGCCACGCGGCCATGTTCCATCACATAGTAGCGGTCCGCCACCGTCGCGGCGAAATGGAAATTTTGCTCAACCAACACGATCGTAAACCCCTGCGCCTTAAGGGCCCGGATGGTGCGGCCGATCTGCTGGATGATGACCGGCGCCAGACCCTCAGTCGGCTCATCAAGCAATAGCAAGCGAGCGCCAGTACGTAGGATGCGACCGATTGCCAGCATCTGCTGTTCGCCGCCGGACAGCTTGGTACCCTGGCTGCGCAGCCGCTCCTTGAGGTTCGGGAACAGTTCGAAAATGCGCTCGCGCCGCAGACCGCCGGGCTGGACCGCTGGCGGCAGTTCGAGATTTTCCCCGACATCGAGGCTTGCGAAGATCCCGCGCTCCTCCGGACAGATCGCAATGCCCATGCGCGCGATGACGTTCGATGCGAGGCCAATGAGCTCGCGGTCGCGAAACCGCACCGATCCGGAGCGCTTGGCCACCATCCCCATGATGGACTTGAGCGTCGTAGTTTTGCCGGCGCCGTTGCGACCGAGCAAGGTAACCACCTCGCCCGCGTTGACGAATAAGCTTACACCGTGAAGCACGTGGGATTCGCCGTACCAAGCCTGAAGGTCGCTGACCGCGAGGAGGGGACTAGTTTGGGTCGCTGTCATGTTGAGCCCTTTCCCAGAGTCATAGCCGGGCTTGTCCCGCCCATCCAGGTCTTGCTTGCTGAGCCGCTGCAAGGAAGACGCGGATGCCCGCGACAAGCGCGGGCATAACGTGGGAGGTGATTTGGGGCTCGAGGGGAGGCGAACTAGCCATGCCCCACCCCCATGTAAGCATCGCGCACGTCCGGGTTGGCGGAGACCTCCTGATAGTCGCCTTCGGCCAGAATACGCCCGCGCGTGAGCACGGTGATGCGGTCGGATAGTGTGGCAACGACACTCAAATTGTGCTCCACCATGAGGACGGTCCGGTTGAGGGCAGCCGCCTTGATGAGAGGAGCGATGCGATCGATGTCGTCATGCCCCATGCCGGCGGTCGGCTCGTCGAGCAGCAGCATTTCGGGATCGAGCGCGAGCGTGGTTGCGAGTTCCAGCGCCCGCTTGCGGCCATAGGGCAGCTCGATCGCGGCCGTGCCCGCGTAGGGCGCGAGACCAACATCGGCGATGAGGGCCATCGCGCGATCGTTGAGATCGTCCAGCACCCGGTTCGAGCGCCAGAAGTCGAACGAACCGCCGCGCCTGCGCTGCAGGGCAATGCGCACATTCTCGCGCACGGTAAGATGGGGGAACACGGCCGAGATCTGGAACGAGCGCACAAGCCCGAGCCGCGCCACATCGGCCGGCGCCAGCGCCGTGATGTCCTCGCCTTTGTAGACGATGCGGCCCCGTGTGGGCTTGAGAAACTTGGTGAGCAGATTGAAGCAGGTCGTTTTGCCGGCTCCGTTCGGGCCGATCAGGGCATGTACGGTGCCGCGCGCGACCTTTAGGTTGACGCCGCTCACGGCTACAAACCCGGCGAAATCCTTGGTGAGGTCCTCAGTTTCGAGGATGGTCTCCGCGCTCATCGATCGGACATTCCCTTGGTCTAGATAACGATCGGACATTCCCTATGGTCTAGATAACTGTCCGTTGCTCCGGGGTCCGCACCGCTCCTTCAAGCCGCCGAGGGTCGGAATACCGACCGGTATCATCTTGTCGCCATTTCGTCACTGGGCGTCGCTCGGGGATGTGTCCCCACCGTGCGCATCGACGAAGCGGAGCCCGATGGTGATGGTGGTTCTCGACTCGCGGTCGCAACCGCCTATCGGGGAATCAGTGCGCTTGGCGTCTCGCTGATACATTCTCACGGTATGCTCGGCCAACGGGCGGGGCTGTCCGACGCTTCTATGCCCGGGTGCAAAGCGGGAACATGGTTTTTTTTCCGGCAGCTGCATTGACGAACCATCGAAGATGGGGGGATCCCACAACCGTTCGCATCATTTGATGAAGGTCCGACCTTGGCTGCTGCCCGCCGATCTCCAATCCGGAGGTTGGCTCTCTATCGCTACCCAAACGGGCGGCCTAATGCTCGGCGCGGTCGGCGCCGCGACGCTGCGGGCAAGCCACGGCGACCCCGGACGACGAGGTCGCGGCGGATCGATGCTTCGAGCATCACCGGATCGATGCAATCCCAGCTGCCTGATAGTCCGCCCTCAATGAAGCTGCGATTGGTTCCTGAGGACCATAAGAGATTGGTCTCTCCAGAATCGGCCGTGTCATGCGACGCGCCGCGCGACACCGCGTTGAACGACGCCGATTCGAGCACAGCGAAGGAGTTGATTCCAGGTCGATTCATCCCATTTTCACCTGGAACGCGTCTCGCTCACATCTCGTCTGATGTCATTGCCGGGCTTGACTGAGCGCGAACAGCAGCCCTTCATGAAGTTCATGAACCCTTTAGACCTGTTCCATCCAGCCGTTGCGACTTGGTTCGCCGATCGCTTCACCTCGCCGACGCCTGCGCAGGAAAAAGCGTGGCCGGCCATCAAGGCCGGTCAGCACACGCTGATCGCCGCTCCGACCGGTTCCGGCAAAACGTTGGCTGCATTCCTTGCGGCAATTGACAGCCTGATTTGCAAAGCACTGACCGGAGATCTCGCCGACGAGACCCAGGTTGTTTATGTGTCGCCGCTCAAGGCGCTGTCGAACGACATCCACCGCAATTTGGAAGTGCCGCTGGCGGGAATTCGCGAATATCTCAGCCGCAGCGGATTGCCCGCTGCCGAGATCCGCACGTGGGTACGGACGGGCGACACGCCGCCGGCTGAACGCGAGCGCATGCGCCGCCGCCCGCCCCATATCGTGGTGACGACGCCGGAATCGCTCTACGTGCTGCTTGGCTCGGAATCCGGCCGCAAGATGCTGGCGACCACCCAATCGGTGATCGTCGACGAAATTCATGCCATCGCGCCGAACAAGCGCGGCGCCCACCTGGCGCTGTCGCTCGAACGCTTGGCCGATCTCTGCGGGGATCGGTTACTGCGCATCGGGCTTTCCGCCACGCAGAACCCGATCGAGGAGGTCGCGCATCTGCTGGTAGGAGCCGTCCCGAACGGTGCACCCTCAGCTGAGGCAAAGATCATCGACACCGGGCATCAGCGGCCACGTGACGTCAGCATCGAGGTTCCGGATTCGCCTCTCGGCGCAGTCATGTCGGGCGACGTCTGGCGAGAGGTCTACGATCGTCTCGTGAATCTGATTAGAGCGCACCGCACGACACTCGTGTTCGTCAACACCCGACGCATGGCGGAGCGTGTCGCCCATGAATTGTCAGGACGGATGGCCGATGACTCGATCACCGCACACCACGGCAGTATGGCGAAGGAACAGCGGCTCTCCGCAGAGCAAAGGCTCAAGCGCGGCCAGCTGAAAGCCCTCGTCGCGACCGCTTCGCTCGAACTCGGCATCGATATCGGAGACGTCGATCTCGTCTGCCAGCTCGGCTCGCCGCGCTCGATTGCAGGCTTCCTGCAACGCGTCGGCCGCTCGGGCCATGCCGTCGGGGGCACTCCTAAGGGGCGGCTGTTTCCGCTCTCCCGCGACGACCTCGTCGAATGCACGGCGCTGCTTGACAGCGTTCGTCGCGGGGAACTCGATCGGCTTGTAATCCCGGACCGACCGCTCGACGTGCTGGCGCAGCAGATCGCGGCCGAGGTTGCGGCTCGAGATTGGGACGAACCGGCACTCTACGATCGGCTGCGGCGCGCATGGCCCTTCCGCAAGCTGGCACGCGATGACTTCGACACCGTCGTCCGTATGTTGGCTGAGGGTTTCACGACGCGCCGAGGCCGCAATGGTGCGCTGATTCATCGCGACGGTGTCCACCATATCCTGAGGGCCCGCCGCGGCGCGCGCACGACCGCGCTGACCTCTGGCGGCACCATTCCGGATACCGCCGACTACCGGGTGGTACTTGAGCCCGAAAACAGCGTGATCGGCACCGTGAATGAAGACTTCGCGGTCGAGAGCATGGCGGGTGACATATTCCAGCTCGGCAACAGGTCCTATCGGATTCAGCGGGTGGAACGCGGGACCGTCCGGGTCGAAGACGCCCACGGACAACCACCAACAATTCCGTTCTGGCTCGGCGAGGCGCCGGGCCGGACCGATGAGCTCTCGTCCGCTGTGTCGCGCCTTCGCGCAGACGTGGCGGCGCGACTGCAATCGGATCCGTCCAGGAGCACCGGTCGACATTGGTTGACCGAGGAAATCGGAATCACGCTTCCGGCCGCCGAGCAGATCGTCGACTATCTCACGGCGGCTACCGCGGCCTTCGGTTGCCTGCCGACGCACGAGACGATCGTGCTGGAGCGCTTCTTTGATGAAGCGGGCGGCATGCAGCTCGTGATCCATGCCCCGTTCGGCAGTCGCATCAACCGCGCCTTCGGGCTAGCCTTGCGCAAGCGCTTCTGCCGGAAGTTTAACTTCGAGCTTCAGGCGGCCGCAACCGAGGACAACATCCTGCTGTCACTCACCGCCGCGCACAGCTTCGAGCTTGCGGAGGTCGCTCGTTATCTTCATTCCGCCAGCGTGCGGACCCTGCTGATCCAAGCCATACTCGACGCGCCGATGTTCACGACGCGTTGGCGTTGGGTGGCCGCTGTTGCGCTCGCCTTGCCGCGCTTTCGCGGCGGCAGGAAGGTGCCGCCGCAGTTCATGCGCATGCAGGCAGAGGACCTGATCGCGGCCATCTTCCCGGACCAGATCGCCTGCGCCGAGAACCTCGTGGGCGAACGGGAAGTGCCGGATCATCCGCTGACCAACCAGGCGATATCGGACTGCCTGAACGAGGCAATGGACATCGGAGGCCTGGAGCGGCTGCTGGCTCGGCTGGAGACGGGCGCGATCCAGGTCGTCGCCCGCGATCTCACTCAGCCATCGCCGCTCGCGCTCGAAGCACTGTCGGTGCGCCCCTACGCCTTTCTTGACGATGCGCCATTGGAGGAGCGACGCGCACAGGCCGTCATGGCGCGCCGCTGGCATGATCCGCAAAGTGCTTCAGAACTTGGCCGCTTGGATCCCCAGGCGATCGAGAGAGTGCGAAGTGAGGCGTGGCCCGACCCGATGAACCCTGAGGAACTCCACGACGCGCTGTTGTGGCTCGGTTGTCTGACCGATGCGGAGGCTGCGGCGGTGCCTGCCTGGAAGGACTGGCTCGCGGCGCTAGCGCTGGAGAGGCGCGCCACGCATGTGAAGACGGCCGAGATTGCGTTCTGGGTTCCGGCCGAGCGCCTGAACCAGTTCAACGCCGTGTGGCCTCAAGCGCGGCTCCAGCCGGAAATTCCACCCCCTGCCGCGCTTGCTGGGGAGGGTAGGGAGGGGGCCGTGTGGTCGCGAGAGCAGGCCCTGGTCGAAATCGTGCGCGGCCGGCTGGAAGGCCTCGGTCCGATGACGCAAGCCGGGTTGGCGGCGCCGCTTGGGCTTGAACCGGATACGCTCGAAAGCGCCCTCTCGGCACTGGAGGTCGAGGGCTCGCTTCTGCGCGGGCGATTTGTTCAGGGAGTCAATGACGAACAGTGGTGCGACCGGCGGCTGCTTGCCCGCATCCACCGTTACACGGTGCAGCGTCTGCGCTCCGAGATCGAGCCTGTCGCAGCGCGCGACTTACTCTGTTTCCTGTTTGCATGGCAGCAGGTGACGCGGGAGACCCGCTTGGAGGGACCAGATGCGCTGCCTGCAGCGCTCACCTCCCTTGAAGGTTTCGAAGCGCCGGCAAGCGCGTGGGAAACAGAGATCCTTCCCGCCCGCATCGCTAAATATGAGCCCGCCTGGCTTGATGCCCAGTGCCTTTCCGGGCAGCGCACCTGGGCGAGGCTCGTCCCGCCGCGTCCTGCGAACGGCCGCGCCCACGCCGCAACGCCGTTGCGCTCGACGCCGATCGCTTTGCTCGAACGTCGCCGCGTCCCGCTCTGGATGTCGCTCGCCGGTCTGCCGACTGGGATTCAGCCTAGTCGGCAGGCTCAGGCTGTTTGCGACTGTCTCGGGACACGTGGTGCTTTGTTCTTCGATGAGCTCGCCGAAGCAACCCGACTGCTGCGCTCGCAAGTCGAAGACGCCCTCGCCGAATTGGTGGCGCTCGGTCTCGTGAACTCCGACAGCTTCGGTGGCCTGCGCGCCCTGTTGGTACCATCGGCCCATCGCAAGCCGATTGCGGGCGTGAAGCGGCGCGGCCGCGTCTTTGCTTTCGGCATGGAGGGTGCCGGTCGTTGGTCGCTGATCCGCCGTGAACCACAGCCCGCGCCCGCCACCCTTCTCTCCCCTGCTGGCGGGGGAGGGTTGGAGAGGAGGCCACGCAAGGGTGGGGTGGCCGGGAAACAGGCCGAGACGGACACAGTCGAGCATGTGGCGCGGACGCTGCTGCGCCGATACGGCGTCGTGTTCTGGCGCCTTCTGACGCGGGAAGCCTCCTGGCTGCCGCCATGGCGCGACCTCGTGCGCGTCTATCGTCGGCTTGAGGCGCGCGGAGAAATCCGCGGCGGAAGGTTTGTTGCCGGCTTCTCGGGCGAGCAATACGCCCTGGCCGAAGCCGTCGGTCTTTTAAGGAAGACACGCCGTCATCCGACGTCCGATCAGTGGGTCTCGCTCTCCGGCGCAGACCCGCTTAACCTCGTCGGAATTCTGACGCCCGGGCCTCGATTGGCGGCGCTGACCGGCAATCGCGTCATCTACCGCGATGGCGTGCCGATCGCGGTCCTCGCGGCCGGGAAGGTGCAGTTTCTTGTTGACCTCGATGCCGCCGCACAGTGGGAGGCGCAGAATAGGCTCTTGCGTTCGGCCGCGCCGGCGCTGATGGCGGATTTGGCGTAGCGCCATGCAGATAGAGGTCGAGAGCGATACTGACGATAGCGGTATTGAGAAGCTGAAGCGCATTCGACTGGATGGGCGCGTCGTCGAAATCGTTGAGACCATCGATCGCTGGCCGGGGCCAGATTATTACTACTTCAAGGTCAAGGGCGACGACGGCAATCTTTACATCCTGCGCCTCGACGAGGCTCGCGATAACTGGGAACTGACGATGTTTCAGCGCCAGAGTATTTCGTAGTCGTTCACTGACGTTCAAGAAGTGCCCAATCCATCGGTCTAACTTCAATAGATAGCCTCTGTACACATTCGCCGACGTTCGCTACAAATCTACGTTGAGACGTAGGTGCAGACGTAGGTGCGGGGACCCACCTGTGGCAAGGCTGCTCGATCGCCTTTCAGACCGCGCGCTAAGAAACTTGAAGCCACGACACACGCCGTATCCCGACGGCGGCCAACTTTATTTTCGTGCCTCAGCCGGCAAGGACGAAGGGCAAATCAATATTTACGGAGAGTTTCGATTCGCGACGACCAAAGCTGAGCGTGCAGCCAATTCCGGGCTTGGTCCTGAGCGTTGGATGGGACTTGGCAACGCCGGCACGCGCATCGGCAAGGCATGGCACCCTGGCACGAGTCTTAGAGAGTTCCGCCAAATGCGGGACGAATGCCAAAGACAACGCCGGCAGGGCATAGACCCTATCATCGCCCGAGAACAGCAACGAGCGGCGCAAGTGGTAGCGGCAGCCGGATCGATGACGTTCGATGAGTGTCGCGACGGCTACAAGGTCGACCATGAGAAAACGTGGAGCGCTGCCCATAGGCGGGATTGGCTCAACATGATGAAAAACCATGTGACGCCCGTCTTCGGCACAACCCCCGTCGTCACGGTGGACACACCGCTTGTGCTCAAGGTCGTTAAACCGCTCTGGACCACCAAGCACCCGACCGCGCGACGATTACGAGGATTTGTCGAATCGGTGCTCGATTGGGCGTCGGCACACCACTACCGGACGGGACCGAATCCGGCTAGGTGGAAAGGCTGTCTGCGCGAGGCTCTCCCTAAGAGCGACGATGTACACATTGTAACGCACCACCGCGCGCTGCCCCACCAAGACATTGGCAAGCTGGTTGCCGACTTGCTGCCTCGCAACGATCTTGACGCGCTGTGCATGTTGCTGATCATCTTCACCGCTGTTCGTCTCGGTGCCGCCGTCGGAGCCCGTGCCGAAGAGTTCAATTTGACCGAGCGCATCTGGGTAATTCCACCGTCGCGCGCAAAACGTCGAGGCAAGCGCAAAGCGATGCCCTTCCGCGTTCCGTTGAGCGACGCGGCCGTTACGATCGTCAAGCGTACCGGCGTGAAAGAGGGGGTGCTGTTTCCCGGCGTCGACCACAAATCGCTGGCGAAGATTGGCGGCGCGGAAACCTCAACGCATGGACTTCGCGCAACATTCAAAACGTGGGCCGAGGAACAGACCAGTCACGCCAACGAGATTATCGAGATGGCCCTTGGGCACGCGGTCGGTGACGAAACCGAGGAAGCCTATCGGCGCGGCGATGCACTTCAGAAACGTGCAAAGTTGATGGCCGATTGGAGTTGTTACTGCACCACAGCGCCGCTTGATCGTTCCGACAAGATCCTGCGACTGCAGAAGTCGGCGTAATACATTTCGAACGAGGGCGGCTGGATTGATTCCCGAACGCCGGTTTCCGACGCGCTGCCGCCGCAACCAGCATGCGGAGTCTCGGTGTGGCGATATGTTGGAGAAGCGCGCGGGTTGATGGCGGATTGGGCTGCGTTCCGTGGACGGCCGATGATTGCCGGCGAGGTGGTGTCGATGCGCGGGGCAGCGGAATAGGGCTTATAGGTGGCACGGCCGGGGTAGCATCCCGGCCGCGCCATGATCCGGCACGTGAGCTGGCACAATGGCGGACCTTATCAACAATGATACACCGGTCGCGTTTTTCGCGCATCCCAGAAAGCTGGCCTCCCCTGGCCGCCAGCTAATCGATGGCGTGCTCTCGGGGTGCGCGCTCGACAGACTCCTGCGGCTAATACAAAAGCACAACCACAGATGCGGCGGTTTCCGTTATCCATCAAGCGGGGACGCCGTCTGGATCCTGGCTGTCTTGCGCCATCCCCCCGCGCGCCGGGACTTCCTGCAGCTCACTCGGGTCTCGCCTGACAGCTTTCGCAGCGATGAAGACTGCGCTCGTGCCCTGTCAGTTGGTTGGATGATCGGCAATTTGGCCACGAGGCTCGATGCTCAGTTCAACAAATGGTTTGGTCCGTTCTGTCACGAAAGACATATGGCGCAGACGCTTCACGCGATGGGGGCGGACTACGAGGAGGATGCCAGACGACACGTTTGGAAGGCGATGGCGCATCTGGAAGCGGCTTGGTCTGCTGACGATATCGTGCGTTACGCCGGCTGGTGGCTCGAGATGGAGTTCAGTGGGCTCCGCGCCCCGCGGCTCGTGGCCGAGCTGGTCTCCGATGCTCTCGGGCTAACGCCGAGGATGAAAGAGCGCCGGGCGCGCTATTTGTGCGGCTGGTAGCGACAAGTTTCCGGGGCAACCACAACTGAGATTGTCCCATCGCAACTTCCGAGGGCCGCAATTGTCCGCGCGCGTTGCGGACTGGCCGGCGGGGCCGCCGTGCTTCACCATTCGCTCACAGTCGCCTTATGGCTGGGGAGCGAATTATGCCTCGGAAACTACGTCGTGAGCGCCGCGGGCACTACGCGCCACTACTTTATCCTATCCTTGATGGGTTCGACGCGATCGGCGTCGGCATCACCAAGGGTTACGAGCTAGTCAATGCCGGGGTAATTGAGACCGTCGTCATCGGCCGGCGGCGTTATGCGACACGCGAGAGCCTCGAACGTTTAGCAACGCCAGCCGATCGTCAGACGGCCGTGTCGCCGGAGGCTCTCATCACTTCTCTGCCGCCTGTTGTGACCCCGACGATAGCGAAGGCGGTACACGACGAATTGGCTGCGCACCGCAGGCCTCGGCCGAAAGCACAGGAGGAAGAATCAGGCGCGGCCGAGTGAGGTCGTGCCATGGTTCTCGAACAGCGAACGACATGGGGCGAACCCAAGAGACCGGCCACAGCGGGCCGCGTGAGCGGACCACTCGACGCCGTCGCACTCGTCAACCCCGGCGAGCTACAGCGGTTTATCGACGCGCTGTTACGGTACGCGGACAAGGATAGCTTCGTCTCGTTGAGAACGCTCGATCGAAACGCGCGCGGCGGGCCGCCTCGGTCGATCAAGGGCATCAAGGTCGGCGATCCGCATCTCATTGACGAAGTCGAAGCGTTGGCTATCCGCGCTGCGCGCGCTGCCGATCCCCGCAACAGTTTCGAGGCCTTGCACCAATGTCGTTGAACCTGCCTTCGATCAGTCGGATCGCACAGATCATGGGCGGGGACGTGGCCGGCGCCGAAGCGCGGGTCCCCGGGCCAGGCCATAGCCCCGAAGATCGTTCGCTGGCGATCAAGCTCGACGAAACGGCGCAGGATGGTTTTTTGGTGCATAGCTTTGCGGGCGACGATCCGCTCTTGTGCCGCGACCATGTGCGGAAAAAGCTCGGGCTGCCGGAGTTCGAACCGAAGAAACCCGGTGGCTCTTCGGGTAGTAAAAACAAAAAGGGCAACAGTACCGCCAAGCCCTGGTCGCCGATCATCGCAAGGTACGTTTATCGCAAAGCTGATGGCGCGCCCTATTTGCAAGTCTGCCGGACCGCCGCCAAAGGTTTTTTCCAGAACAAGTGGAACGGCCAAATGTGGGTCGCCGGCAAGCCGGAAGGCCCGAAGATACCGTACCGCCTGCCCGAGCTGCAGGCCGCCCCGCTCACAACGAAAATACACCTCACCGAGGGTGAGAAAGATGCCGACGCCTTGGCTGGGATCAACTTCGTGGCCACCACCAACAGCGAGGGCGCAAGCAACTGGACGGACGATCTCAACGAATATCTTCGGGATCGGCATGTCTATATCCATGAGGACAATGACGAGCAAGGCCGGAATCGGGTGCAACGGATCGCGCGAGTGCTTCATCCCATCGCCGCCAGTGTGCGCATCATCCGGTTGCCTGGCCTCAAGCATCATGGCGACGTTAGTGACTGGCTTGAGAGCGACCCCAGTGGTGCACGTCTGGTCAGAGAGTGCGAAAGCACGCCACTTTGGGACCCATCAGCAACACCACCGCGAGAGGAAGAGAAAGAAGAGGCCTGTTCTCCGGTTGAACTGAAAAAGAAGCAGGCCGACGTCCTGATCGAACTAGCGTCGTCCGTCGAGCTTATTCATGATCGCGATGATGTTGGGTGTGCCCGCTTTGATGTGAACGGCCACAAGGAAAATTGGCCAATCCGCAGCAAGGGCTTCAAGCGCTGGTTGGCGCGTGGCTTCTATGAGAGCACGCAAAGCGCACCGAGTTCCGAGGGAATGCAGGCGGCGCTGGGCGTACTGGAGGCCCGAGCACAGTTCGATGCCCCGGAATACGAAGTCCACGTCCGCGTCGCAGGCTGTGATAACCGCATCTATATCGACCTCGCCGATCAGGAATGGCGCGCGATCGAGATCGATGAAAATGGCTGGCGGGTAGTTGAGAACCCGCCGGTCTATTTCCGTCGCAGCAACGGCATGAAGCCCCTACCGGAACCGGTCGCCGGCGGTTCGCTCAATGACGATCTCAAACCGCTTCTCAACGTGAGGGCTGACAGCGAATTCGTGCTGAATGTCGCTTGGCTTCTGGCCGCGCTGCGTCCTAGCGGACCTTATCCGCTGCTCGCGCTCACGGGCGAGCAGGGTAGCGCCAAGACCATGCGAGCGAACCTACTCCGCGCCTCGGTCGACCCTAACAGCGTGCCATTGCGAGCGCTACCGCGCAGCGAGCACGACGTCTTCATTGCGGCGCGCAATAGCCACGTCCTTGCGTACGACAATGCGAGCGGCTTGCCAGACTGGTTGTCGGACACATTTTGCCGGTTGGCAACCGGCGGCGGTTTTGCGACGCGAGAGCTGTACACCGATCAGGATGAAGTTTTGTTCGGAAGCAAGCGACCAATCATCCTCAATGGCATTGATGACATTGCCACGCGACCCGATCTCGCAGACCGTTCCATCGTTCAGACCCTCGCAGCGATCTCGGAGGAGCGGCGCAAGCTGGAAACCGAGTTGTGGGCGGACTTTGAGCGGAGACGACCGCGCATCTTGGGCGCCTTGCTCGATGCGGTGTCCCATGGGCTTAAGACCCTGCCGGACGTAGTGCTCGACCGCAAGCCGCGGATGGCCGATTTTGCGGTTTGGGTGACGGCGTGCGAGGGCGCGCTGTGGAAGAAGGGCACATTCATCGCCGCCTACACTGGCAACATCCAAGAGGCGGTGGAGACGGTACTTGAAAACGATCAAGTCGCCGCCGTGTTGCGCGCGTATATGGACAAGACGGCTCAATTTGAGGGCACCGCAACCGAACTGTTGAAAGCCCTCAATGATGTCGCAACCGAAACACAACAGAAGACGAAAGGTTGGCCGAAGAGCCCTGCCGTCCTTGCGAAGGTCTTGCGTCGGATCGCGCCACCACTGCGCAAGGTCGGGATCGATGTAGCGTTCGATCGAGAGAACCGCCAGCGCGGGATCATCATCGCCCAAATTAAGGTAGGCGAAACGTCGTCAATGCCGTCACGACCGTCATTCAACAATGGCCTCAATGACTTAGAAAAAGCTGCGTGCCGCCACCGGGCCGTCACTGATGAAGAGGCTATCGTCACTGGTGACGGCAGTGGGAGTAATGGTGACGGTGACGGTGGCACTACCGTCCCCGCTAACCCATTGGGGAATAAAGATGGTGACGGCAGTGACAGCAGTGACAGCATTTCCCCTAACTTAACTGGAAAGCCCAGCCCCTCAACGCGCTGGCCGGGCCTTAGCGCCCGCGCCGTCGACAATCTCGCCCACCAGTTTTCCGGGCTGAAGACCGGCTCCGCCGCCCAACGGAAAGACGCCATCCGGACGCGGCTCGCCAAATCCGTGGTGCCGGCGGAAGCCATTGGGGCTGAGGTCGAAAAGGTGGTGCGCCGTATCGAGGCTCTGGGCGGCGATAAGGTCGCCCCGGCCGACCCGCCGGTAAAGGCGCCCGACCCTCTCGACGGGCATGGTGCGCCGCACCCAGCAGGCCCTCACCGGTCCAACGGTGTCGAGCCCGGCCTGAGGCCGTACAGAATCCGCGAGCTGGCGATCTGGTACATCGAGGAGGCCGCACGTCGCCTGCATGACCCCAATCTCGCGGCCGTAGGCGCCCTACAGGACGCTATCGACGGCGATCTTCGGCAACGCCTGACGGAACTTGGTGTGTCCCCGGAATTCATGGCCACCGAATTCGAGCGCGTCATGCAAGTTGCGTTCGCTGTGTAAGGAGTGAAGACCATGACCACTTCCCACCTCGACCTACTTGGCTGCCACCCCGGCAATCCTGCCGGCCGCGGTCATGAGGCGCCGAGGTACACGCCTTGCCGCAAACCACAAAGTGGAACACTCACCCTGCCGCCACGCCTTACCGCTCCAAAGCTGAAGGTCACCCCTCGTGCTCAATGCCGCTGAGCTCGCCGCCATCCCGGCACCCGAGGGCAAGCCGCGCGTTACGTTGCGCATTCGCCTGCCGGGGCGCACGCTCACCGCCGACATCGCGGCCAAATCACTGCGCAAAGCGCACACAGCGATCCGCGATGCCGGAGCCGACAACATCGTCATCGTTCTGCAAGGCCACCTCATCGCCGGCGACGTAATTGCAGAGGCCGGCCCGGGCCATTCCGACTGCCCGACCATCGGAACGTCCCTGGGACCGTGGTGAGCGATCCCGACCCGCCCATCCGCGATTTTTTTCCAAAAAAATAAAGCGATCTAACCTCGAAAGCATCGACCCAAGTGCGCCGACTTGATTGTCGTGGCGAATGTCTGCTGGTGAGGGGTGAAGCTGGCATGCGACTCGACCGAAGCGAACGGTCGAGGTTGAGACCCATAAGCGACATGCACGAGACGGAGGATTGATCCAGTCAGACAGCCATCGTTTTGAGTGATTGCCCCGGCTCAAGTTAGCGGCCTCTTGATGGCGTCGGCGAACTTTGCTTGGCTTGCTGAAGCACGTATCAAATCTGGTTCCGCCAGCCAGCGCACGAGAAAGCTTCCGCGTCTTTTGTCATACGGTGTCATTGCAAAGG
>Ga0126384_10000575_pt1 | contig 20484 bp, 18 predicted proteins | sample PanSoiMetPlot_36_FD_92543 | JGI IMG/M metagenome (GOLD analysis project Ga0126384, IMG submission 92543) | Tropical forest soil microbial communities from Panama - MetaG Plot_36 | ecosystem: Environmental > Terrestrial > Soil > Tropical forest > Bulk soil | place: Panama | collected 2016-02-17 | reverse complement strand
TGTCGTTTCGGGGGGGCGAAGCCCAAGGCCCGCGACGCGGGCCCGGCGCCTCTCCTTAGGCGCCGTGGGGGGCGTGTTGTGGCTAAGCCACAACACCCGACAGCCGTCAAGGCCAAAGAGCGACGCGTAAGCGCCGTGTGCCTTGACGGGTGTCGTTTCGGGGGGGCGAAGCCCAAGGCCCGCGACGCGGGCCCGGCGCCTCTCCTTAGGCGCCGTGGGGGGCGTGTTGTGGCTAAGCCACAACACCCGACAGCCGTCAAGGCCGAAGAGCGACGCGTAAGCGCCGCGTGCCTTGACGGGTGTCGTTTCGGGGGGGCGAAGCCCCCCAGACAGGCCTGACCCGTGGCGCTCCAGGCGACTGCTCTCGCCATCCTCCTAGTCCCACTCGCCGGCGCCTTCGTCCTCGCCATGACTGCCCTCCGCATCCCGCGATGGTCGGTCTGGGCGATCGGCCCGGGCGTTGTCTGGGCAGCATTCATCGGCGCGCTGATCCTCCTCGCCGACTCGCTCCAGCACGGCCAGGCCCACGACTTCACCTACTGGACCTGGATCCAGAGCGGCGCCTTCAACGTGCCCGCCAACCTGCTGGTCGACCGCCTCTCTATTTTCATGTGCCTCGTCGTGACCGGCGTCGGCGGTCTGATCATCACCTACGCGGTCGGCTACATGGAGCACGAGACTGACCCCAGCTACGCCCGCTTCTTCTGCTACATGGACCTCTTCGTCTTCTCCATGCTGCTTCTGGTCCTGGCAGGCAACTTCGTCTTCCTGATCATGGGCTGGGCCCTGGTCGGCCTCAGCTCCTACCTCCTGATCGGCTTCAACTACTGGCGCTACAGCGCGGTGGTAGCTGCACGAAAGGCGTTCGTCATGAACGTGATCGGCGACGTCGGCATGATCCTCGCCGCGTTTGCGATCTTTGTGAACTACAGGTCGATCACCTTCGCCGGAGTCTTCGGGGCCCTCCCCAACGCAGACAACGGCTGGGTCGAGCTGATCGCATTCCTGTTGCTGGTCGGCGGCATCGCCAAGTCGGCCCAGCTCCCGCTACACACGTGGCTGCCAGATGCCATGGAGGGCCCCACCCCGGTCTCTGCGTTGATCCACGCGGCGACGATGGTCACCGCTGGCGTCTACCTGATCGGCCGGATGCATCCCATCTTCGACGTTGCGACCTGGGCACATGGCACTGCGGCGACGATCGGTGCGCTGACGGCGCTCTTCGCAGCGACGATTGCGGTGGTCCAGACAGACATAAAACGGGTGCTGGCCTACTCCACGATGAGCCAGATCGGCTACATGTTCCTGGCAGTCGGCATCGGGGCTTATGCGGCCGGATTCTTCCACCTCCTGGCCCACGCCTTCTTCAAGGCACTGCTCTTCCTGGGAGCCGGCAACCTGATCCATGCAATGAACGACGAGCAGGACATGCGCAGGTTCGGTGGCCTGTGGGACCAGATGCGAGCCACCTCGGTGTGTTTCCTCGTCGGCTCGCTCTCGCTGGTCGGGGTCATCCCCTTTGTCGGCTTCTGGTCCAAGGAGGTCGTCCTCGGCGACGCCTTCAGCAAGCCGGGCGGCTGGGAGTTGGCCCAGTGGCTCTGGCTGGTCGGCTTTCTGACTGCGATCCTGACCGGGTTTTACACCGGGCGGATGTGGTGGATCGCCTTCGCGGGCAAGCCCTCGCCGGACAGGCCGGTCGCGCATCCACACGAGGCTCAGCGGGTGATGCTCATACCCGTCGCGATCCTGACCCTGTTGAGCACGATTGGCGGCTTCATCCAGATCAACGCCGGCTTCCACCAGGGCTGGAAGCTGGTCGAAGACTTCCTCGCGCCGACTGTGGGCCACCTCTCCTGGGAAGCGCGCGACATCGAGTACTTCTGGACCGCGGCCACGCTGCTGCTGGGCGGGGTAGCTTTCCTGCTTGCCTACAACTTCTACGTCCGCCGGGTGTGGAAGCCGTGGTCGGCCGCCGTGCCCGGGCTGCAGCGCCTGCTCGAGCACAAGTACTACTTCGATGAAGCCTATGACGCGCTGCTCGTCCGCCCCATGGACGCCGTTGGCGAGGGCGGTGACCGGTATATCGAGGAGCCGATCATCGACGGGACGCCGGCCGAGATCGGGGTCGCGGCCCAATCCAGCGCGGCCGGCCTGTCGCTGACCCAGACCGGCTACTTCCGCACGTATGCGCTGGTGTTCCTGGCAGGGGCCGTGGTCGCGGGTGTAGTTCTGTTGCTCGTCAAGGCAGCCGGCTGATGCTCACGGCTCTCTGGCTGGTTCCCGTCGCCGGTGGAGTGCTCGTGGGTCTGCTCCCGCGGCGCTGGACACGCCCGCTCGGCGTGTTGACCTCCATGGTCGCACTGGCCCTCGCCGTGGCTGTGGCTGTGCTCTTCCAGGGCGGCCACAGCGGCTACCAGTTTGAGGAGTACGTGCCCTGGATCCGCGACTATTCGATCTCGTATCACATGGGCATCGACGGCATCAGCCTCTGGTTGGTGCTCCTCAACGCACTTCTCACAGTCATCGCGATTCTGGCGGCCGGCGACCGCGTCGGCCGCCCCCGCGGCTTCATCGCTCTCATCCTCATGCTGGAGGGAGGCATGGCCGGTGTGTTTCTGGCCGCCGACCTGCTGCTCTTTTACTTCTTCTGGGAGGCCCAGCTGATCCCGGCCTACTTCCTGCTCTGGCAGTGGGGGGAGTCAGGCCGCGAAGCGGGCTCGGTGACGCAGGGGCCAACGCCGAGCGCCGCGGCGACCAAGTTCGTGCTTTACACGCTCGTCGGCTCGCTGCTCGCCCTGGTAGGCGTAATCGGCGAGTACGTGTACGGCGGCGGCGGGGCCCACACATTCGACGTGCGGACGCTGGCCGCCCATCCACCTTCCGAAGGGATCCAGTTCGGTCTGTTCTTTCTCTTCGCGCTCGCATTCGCGATCAAGGTGCCGCTGTTCCCATTCCACGGCTGGCTGCCCGATGCCTACGCGGTAGCACCCGTGGCGCTGCTGGTCACCTTCGCGGGGGTGATGGGCAAGACAGGGGCATACGCAATGCTGCGCATCTTGATACCCCTCCTCCCACACCCCACGCTCTGGTGGGACTGGAACGCGGTCATGCCAGTGCTGGCTGTGCTTGGCATCGTCTGGGGTGCGCTGATGGCACTGGCACAGAGGGACGCGAAGCTACTGGTCGCTTACTCGAGCGTCAGCCACATGGGCTTCATCGTGCTCGGCATCTTCGCATTCAATCAGCAGGGCCAGCAGGGTGCGGTCCTGCAGATGGTGAATCACGGGGTCCTCATCGCGGCCCTCTTCCTGCTGGTTGGTTGGGTCGCGGCCCGCACCGGCACCCGTGACCGCACCCGGATGAGGTACCTGGCACCAGGCATGCCAGTGTTTGCCGGGGTCTTCCTCGTGGTCACACTGGCTGGCCTTGGTCTGCCGACGCTCAACAGCTTCGTCGGTGAGTTCATGACGCTGCTCGGGGCCTGGCAATACGCGCCGGCGCTTGCGGTGACCGGCTGTCTGGGGCTTGTGCTGGCGCCGGTCTACATGCTGCGCCTCTTCCAGGGGCTGATGTATGCGGGGCCGGGCGAACAGCTGCCGCCTCCCGGTGCGCACGGCGCCGAGGCGGGGATCGTCCGGGCAGACGTCGCCAGCCGTGAGCTGGTGCTGCTGCTCCCACTGCTCGTGCTGATGGTCTTGCTCGGCCTCTACCCTTACCTGCTCACGCAGGCCATGACCTCACTCGGCTTTCCTCTCCCGGTACCCTGGCGATGATCACTTACGCGGCCGCTCAGCCGGTGATCACTTATACGTTCCAACAGGCAGGGAGCGACCTGCGCCAGATCGCGCCGATCGCGACGGTGACGGTCACGCTGCTCGTCGCGATCCTGGTCGACCTGGTGCTGCCTGCCCGCCGGCGAGGTTCGGTCGTGGCGGTCATCTCTGTCATAGGGCTCCTCGTGGCTCTGGGCCTGGCCGGACTCCTGTGGATTCAAGGCGGCGGCCACAGCGCCTATTTCGGCTTTGCGACCGGTGACAACCTGGCCCTCTTCTTCGAGATGCTGTTCAGCGTCCTAGGCATCCTGACGGTGATCGTCTCCAACGCCTACGTGCGACGGCGAGATTTCCTGGAAGCCGAGTTCCACGTGCTGACGCTTGCCGCTGTTGCCGGGATGATGGTGCTCAGCGCGGCCACGTCGCTCGTCACGATCTTTCTTGGCCTGGAAGTGCTCTCTATCGCGCTCTATGTTGCGTGCGGCTTCGCCCGCCGCGACACCACTTCGCAGGAAGCGGCCGCGAAGTACCTGCTGATCGGCGGCTTCGCGAGCGCCTTCGTGCTCTACGGTATGGCGCTGGTCTACGGCGGTGCCGGCAGCACACGTCTCACCGACATCGCGCAGCGCATCGGTCCGAACGATGCCACGAACCCATTGCTCATCCTCGGCGTACTGCTCCTCGGCGTCGGCTTCGCGTTCAAGATCTCCGGCGTCCCCTTCCACCAGTGGACGCCCGACGTCTACCAGGGCGCCCCCCTTCCGGTGACGGCGTTCATGTCGGTGGGGACGAAGGCGGCGGCGTTCGCCATGATCATCCGCGTCTTCGACTACGCCCTGCCTGGACTGGGCGCCGAGTGGCAGGCGCTGCTTGCCCTCGTCGCCGCGGGGAGCATGATCGTCGGCAACCTTCTGGCGATTGTGCAGACGAGCGTCAAGCGCCTACTCGCCTACTCGAGCATCGCGCAAGGCGGCTACATGCTCGTCGGCGTGCTGGCGGGCGGCCAGCGTGGAATCGGTGCCGTGCTCTTCTACCTGTTCGCCTATATGTTCATGAATTTCGGCGCTTTCGCCATGCTGACGGTCCTGGTGACGCCAGAGGGCGAGCACGACCGCCTCGAAGACCTTCACGGACTGGCCGATCGCTATCCGGTCCTCGGCGTCATGATGAGCATCTTCATGCTCTCACTGGCCGGCTTCCCGCCGCTTGTCGGCTTCTTCGGCAAGCTGTTGCTGTTCATCGCGGGGGTGGAGACCGGTTGGACGTGGCTGGTGATCATCGGGGTCCTGACGAGTGTGATCTCGGTCGCCTACTATCTGCGCGTCGTCTACCACGTCTGGACGCCGCACGCCGAGGCGCGCCAGGTAGATCGGGCACCAGGACCGCTGATCGCGGTCGGCGTCTCAGCGTTGCTGTCAGTGGCGCTGGGGATCCTGCCGGCTGTCGTGCAGAGCGCAGGGTTCGTCGGTGCTTCGCCCGTCGCCGGGCGCTGATTCGGCGACCTGCACGAAGAGCGTCACCAGCCGGATTCTGCTGGCGAGCCGCCTCGTCTTCTTCGGCGAGTGGACGACCTATGGCGACCTGGGTGCGGCGGCAACCGATGGGGGCAATGCGGCGCGTCAGGCAGCCCGCCTGGCTGCCGGCCACCCTGACTTCGCCAACGCCCACCGGGTGCTGGGGAGCGGCGGCGTTGTGGTGTATGGCGCAGGCGGCCAGGAGAACGCCCGTCTGAGGCGACGGCGGCTGGAGGAGGAGGGCATCGAATTCCGTGGGCGCACCGCAGACGGGTCGCGCCGGGTGCGATGGGGTGAGCTGCGCGGCCGGCTGAGCGAGCTGGACAGATTCACCTGAAGTCGGAGGCCCGATGGTTGAGTAGGGTGCGGTTCGGCAGCCGGCGACGGCGTCTGACCTGCTCTCATTCAGCGCCGGCCTTCTCCAGGGGACCCTTCGGGTCGGGTGGCAGCGTAGTACTGGTGTACCGGTGATGTTTGTGCGATCTCGGGCAGTCGTCTTGCTCGGCAGTCTGGTGGCGATCGCCGCCTCCTGTTCCCAGGGCGCCGCTCCACGCGCGACCGTCACCCAGCAGCCATCCATCGCGGTGACGCGCTCGCCATCTTCGAGTACGGCGGCGCCACCGCTGGTCATCCCGAGCCCAGAGGGCGCATTCAACAGATGTGAGGTAGCCCAGCTGGAGGCGCAGCTGATCCGTGTAGGAGCGGCCGCAGGCAACATAGAAGGGATCGTGGAGCTTCGCAATCGCTCCGGCGCGGAGTGCGATCTGATCGGCTATCCCGAAATCCAGCTTCTCGACACCGAGGGCCGGCCACTGCCCACCAGGGTCCGCTGGACGACGAGATCATTCTTTCCGCCTGATACGCCAGTGGCCGCCGTCGCCCTGCCGGCGGGCACAGACCCCATCACGGCCGGCCAGCCGGTGCCCGGGCATGCATACATCGCGATCAGTTGGGATGACGTCCAGCCTCCCTGTGAGATGGCCGGCCAGCTCAAGCTCACGCCCCCGGACTCGTACGACTCGATCACCGTCGCGGTCACGTTGCCGGGTCTCAGCCCCGGCCGCTTGACCGTCTGCTCCGGCGGCCGTCTGCTGGTAAAGCCAGTGCGACCTGCCACGAACCCCTGAGCGACGGTCAGCGTCCGACCGCGTAGCCCTGCATGAAGCGCGGGTTGGCCGCCGCCCGCAGCCATCCGTCTCCGCGATCTCTCGCCACAGCCGAGAGGCGTCCCAGCGACCAGCCGGACGTGAGCCGGACCTCGTGGCCTCGCCGGCGGAGCTCGAGGATGGTCTCATCATCCAGCCGATCCTCGACGATCAGTGTTCCCGGGTAGGCGTGGTGAGGATAGAACGAGCGGGGGAAGTGGTCGGTATGGAACATCGGAGCGTCGATCGCGCGCTGGAGATCCCAGTCGCTGTTTGCGACAGTTACGAAAAACGTGAGAGACCACTGGTCCTGCTGGTCCGCGCCCGGGGTGCCGAAGGCCAGGTGTGGGTGGCCTTCACGGAACGCCAGGCTCGGGCTGAGCGTGGTCCGTGGCCGCTTGCCCGGCGCCAGCCCATTGGGGTGGCCCTCCTCCAGGTTGAAGATCTGAGCGCGAGTCCCGAGGCAGAAGCCGAGACCAGGAATCGCCGGCGAGCTCTGGAGCCAGCCTCCGCTCGGCGTTGCTGACACCATGTTGCCCCACCGGTCGACCACGTCCAGGTGGCAGGTGTCGCCTCTTCCGGCGCCGCGGGCGCCGATGGTGGGATCACCCAGACCGGCCCGGTCTTCCTCCGACGGCGGATCGCCCGGCCGCGGCACGTGTGGGTGCCGGCCGCCGGGCGAGCCTGGGCAGAGGTCCGATGAGGCCGTGCTGCCGACCAGGCGCCGGCGCTGGTCGTTGTAGGCGGGGGCGAGGAGCTCGCTGGTCAGGTCGGGTACGAAGGCGGGGTCGCCGTACCATGCCTCGCGGTCGGCGTACGCCAGCTTGGCGCACTCCACGATGGCGTGGATGAAGTCCGGGCTGCCAGGCCCCATTCCCCGCAGGTCGAAGCCGCGCAGGAGCGCGAGCTGCTGGAGGAAGACCGGGCCCTGACCCCAGGGACCCGTCTTGAAGACCCGCCACTCCCCATAGTCGAAGCTGACGGGATCCTCCAGGGTCGCGATCCACGTGGCCATGTCGTGGCCGCGAAGCAGCCCTACGTGGCGGCGACCCGTGATGTCCATTGCCTCAGCGGCGCTGAGATAGGAGTCGATCGCCTCGGCGACGAAGCCCTCGTACCATGCACATCGCGCGGCCTCGATCTGCTCCTGGCGGTCATGGCCGGCGGCCTCGGCCTCGGCAACCAACCGCCGGTACGTCGCGGCCAGGGCTGGGTTGCGAAAGCGTGTGCGCGGCGCCGGAACACCGCCGTCGAGCCAGATCCGCGCCGACTCCGTCCACTCCTCGCGGAACAGCCGCTCGATGCTGGCAATCGCGTTGCTGATGCGCGGGAGGATCGGGAAGCCGCCCTCCGCGTAGCCGATCGCGAATTCGAGCACATCCCGCAGACGCCAGGTGCCGAGCTCTCGCAGCATCAGCAGCCACCCACCAACGGCGCCTGGGACGCACGGCGCAAGCAGGCCGTTGCCCGGCACCATGTCCAGGCCGAGCTGGCGGAAGCGCTCGATGGTCGCCGTCGCGGGCGCGGGCCCCTGACCGCAGACAACCAGCGCCCGGTCACCATCAGCCCTGTAGACGATTGCCGGCATGTCGCCGCCTGGCCCGTTCAGGTGTGGCTCGACCACCTGCAGGGTGAATCCTGCGGCCACGGCCGCGTCGAAGGCATTGCCGCCCCGCTCCAGCACCGCCATTCCCGACGCGCTCGCCAGCCAGTGTGTGGACGCGACCATGCCGAAGCTGCCCTGCAGCTCCGGACGCGTGGTGAATTCGCTCAAGGTTTGCCCTCCCCCTGAATCGTCACAGGTTGCTTCGGGACTGGCCGCCGTCGACGGCCCAGCAGGCTCCGTTCACGAGGCTCGCCGGCCGAGAACACAGGAACGACACGACCTTGGCGACCTCTTCCGGGGTGCCGAAGCGGCCCAACGGCAGCTCCCGCCGAACGAAGGCGGCGATGCCTTCGGGGTCGGCCAGCTGCCGCCGGTGCCAGGAACCGCCCTCGAACAGTATCGAGCCGGGAGCGACTGCGTTCACTGTCACGCCGGCACCAGCCACTTCGCGGGCTAGCGAGGTGACGAAGCTGATCTCGGCGGCCTTTGCAGCGTTGTACGCGGGTGGGCCGCCCGCTTCGCGGCCGTACAGGGACGATATGACGACGATCCGTCCCCAGCGGGCGCGCCGCATGGCCGGCAGGGCCATGAGGCTGAGGCGGACGGCCGGGTACAGGTTGCCGGCCATCGCTTGCCCCATCTCTCCAACTCCGGTGTCCAACCAGCTGCTGCCGGCGCGCAGGCCGAGGTTGTTGACGAGGATGAGGGCCTCCCCGGCGGCGGCCAGCGCTGCCTGGCAGCCCTCCTCTGTAGTCAGATCTGCGGCGGCTGCAACGCCCCCGATCTCGACCGCAACCCGCCGCACGTCCGCTTCGGTCCGGGCGGCTACAACGACCTGGACGCCCTCGGCGGCGAGCTCTCGAGCGATTGCCAGACCTATGCCCCTGGTGGCACCGGTCACCAGGGCTGTCACGCCCCGAAGGCCGAGGTCCATCGCATGCAATCCTAAGTGGCCTGGTGGCGCAATAAACTTGCCGGTGGGTGACCCAACGCCCCACGATCCCAACCGGGCTGTCCGGCATGCTCAACGAAGGGATGCCGGTCACCCCTCGTCGCGCCGCCACGGTGCTGCTCGTCGACCCCGCCCAGCGGCCATGGCAGGTTCTCATGATGCGCCGGCCTGGTGGCGCGGACTTCGCGCCAGGCGCCTACGTGTTCCCGGGTGGCTCCGTGCACGCCCAGGACGCCGAGCTTGGGGACGAATCACGGTCGGCCGCGGTGCGCGAGCTGTTCGAGGAGTTGGGCATCCTCCTGGCCCGCCGGAGCGACCGCCGCTTCGCCCGCGACCGAGAGTGCCGCCGCCTACGCGAGATGCTCATCGCGGGCGCCGACTGGATCGACGGCCTGCGCGAGCTGGAGCTGACGCCCGCTGCTGACCGGCTCGTGTTCCTGGCCCGATGGATCACCCCCGAGGCGGTGGCTCGCCGCTTCGACACCCGTTTCTACCTGGCCAGGCGTCCCCCCGGCCAGACCGTCCACCCCCAAGCGGGGGAGGTGGTGAGCTGGACCTGGACGACTCCAGCCGGCGCGCTGGGGGTTGACGGCCTGCCGCTCGTGCACGCAACCCGGCGGATACTGGAATCGGTCGCCGGCGAGAGCGACGTGTCCCGGCTCATGATGCGGCTGCGGAGGCGGCAGGAGACGCCCCCGGTCATGCCGCGCCTGCTGCGCCGGCCAGATGGCAGCTTCGAGGTCGTCGAAGACCCGCCGAGGTGAAGTGCCTGGGTTCCAACCCAGCGCTGGCAGAGGCCGTCGATCGGCGCAGGACAGCATCGTGGGAGCTTGCTCGGCGGTTCACCAACCGGGCCATACGTCGTGACGGAACTTCCTGGACCTCCGGCTGTGCCCATGGCCTGCTCAGGCCCCCGCCGTCCGCTTCGCCTGGCTCAGCGCCAGAGATCGCGCCACCGGTCGTAGAGGCAGGCCTCAACCCCGGCCTGACGCAGCACTTCCACGCCGGCCGGCTCCCGGTACGCCGTCCGGAAATACACTCGCCGGACGTTGGAGTTGACGATCATCTTCGCGCACATGACACAGGGCGACATCGTGATGAACATGATCTTGTCGGCGACGTGGGCGCCGGCCTTTATCAAAGCGTTGGTCTCCGAATGTATACAGCCACACCGCCCTGGTTCGGCGCTGTCGCAGGCGTTTGGCAGGCCACGGGCATTGCCGTTGTAACCGATCCCGAGCACCTGTGTCAGGTCACCGGTGGTGATCACCGACCCAACCTGGCTCCGGGCGCACGTCGACCTCTTGGCCAGCTCCTCGGCCATGCGCATGTAGACCTCCTCAAGGGGGATTCGATCTGGAACCGCCTCGCGCATCGAGACCATGTTAATCCTTGCCTCCAACACCCCGACCAGCCTACACTGCCAATATGTTGTTCTCCGAACTCCTGTTTGCGCTGCTGCTTGTATGCCTGGTCGCAGGGATGACCGTCACCGCGTATGCGGTGGCGAGTATCAACCGCCGGGCGGAGGCACAGGGCATCGAGCTGGCACAGCTCCGGGCGCAGCTCGCCACAGGCGGCCAGGTGCAGGAGTCGGCGTCCAGCGAGGTCCGAGAACGGCTGAACCAGACCCAGACGCTGCTTGAGGGCATGCGCGTTGAGTTCGTCGCTCGCCAGCAGGCCGAGGAAGACGCACGGCAGAGCCTGCGCCGGCTGGAAGCGGTCATCGCGGGCAGCCCCTCTCGTGGCGCGGCAGGCGAGAACATCCTCGAAGAGGCATTCCGGCATCTGCCCCCGGATATGCTCAAGCGCAATCTCTGGGTCGGCGGCAAGGTGGTCGAGTTCGGTCTTCAGCTCCCTGGCGGCAAGCTGCTGCCGATCGACTCCAAGTGGACGTCCAGCGCCGCACTTGAGGAACTGGCTCAGCCGGACCTCTCTCCTGCACGCCGCAGCCAGGTGGTGGCGACGGTCGAGAGGGAAGTCGATAAGCGGGTAAAGGAGGTCAGCCAGTACATCGACCCGGCAACCACTGCTCCGTTCGCCCTCGCGGCCGTTCCAGACGCGGCGTACGCCGTGTGTCGGGCCGCGTTTGCCGAAGCCCACCGGCGGCACGTGATGATCGTGGCCTACTCGATGGTGCTGCCCTACGTGCTGCTGCTGTATCAGCTCCATTTGCAGTTTGCCCGCAGCGTGGATATGGACAACCTCCAGGCCTGCCTGATGGAGATCGAACGTCAGCTCGACGCCCTGGATGGAGCGCTCGAGAACAAGCTGCAGCGGGCTGTCACGATGCTGGGCAACGCGTACCAGGATGGCAAGCAGGTAGCGGCCAGGATTCGGGCGTCGGTCCACGGCGCGCAGGCGGCAGGTCGCCTCGACGGACCGCCGGATCTGCCCTTGCGCGAGACGCGCCCGGTGCTGGATGACCCTCAATCGCCTTCGGACGACGAGCGACCGCTGCGCATCGCAGCCGCGCGCGGATAGAACTCCCGATGCTCATCTCGAGCGGGCGCATTGTCCGCGTCATGTCCGCCTGGTGGCCCGACACTGATCATGTGGAGCGAGCCAAGGGACGATCAGGCCACTCCAGGCCATCCCGACCGGCCGCAACGTCCCAACACGAGATCGAGCGACAGGCGCCTGCACCTCAAGCGACTCCGGTTCCAGTGGCTGAGCTGGTGGCCCTCGCCGCCGACCTGTGCGCTCTTCTGAGGGAGCTCGCCGAGGTGACCGGATGCGAGAACGCGTGGGGTCTACGAGTGCTGAGACGCAACGTCGAGCTTGCGCTCGCCAGCCCAGAGACGCTGGAGCGTGCTGAGAACCAGATGGACTTCATAGAGGAGCTGGCCGAGGCGGTCTGGGACGGTGTGGACCCGGGCTTCCGCTACCCGGTCGCGCCGGCAGCCACGCCCGACGGTACGCGCGCTCGTGAGGAGCGGCGGCAGGCCATCGTCGATCGCTTCGACGAGCTCGCCGATCGCCTTTGCAGGCAGGTCGAGCGCTGGCAGGCGCTGGAACCTGACCCGGCTGCCGCGTGCCTCCTGGCGCCTCGGCTTCCCCAGTCTCGACACATGGTTTGAGCAGTGTACGCACAGGTATTTCCCCAGGCTTTTGCACAGGAATGGTGCCTACATATTGGGCTTGCCCACCCGCCTGACCCACATATCTTGTGTTTGGGGCTTGACGGCAGGCCCTGGACGCGCTACACTGAGCTGGTCATCGAGGGAGGCCCTGGGGCATCTGTGGCGGGCATGCTCTGGGGCCTCATCCGTCCCCCTCTGGACCACGGGCATCCCGCTGACCGCGGTCCGAACGTCTAACAGGAGGCTCTCCGAGAGATGGCCAAACACGTAGCCAACGTCGCAGCCAAAGGCGCTCAGAGCGAGACCCACGAAGCCGGTCACCGGAGGGGCCTGCGCTTCGCACGCTTCTTCACGCCCGCTGGCAGTCACGCCCATGACCTCGTCGAGTGGGAGGGCCGGACGGCCTCCATCACCAACGAGAAAGGTGCGGTCTTCTTCGAGCAAAAGAATGTTGAGGTGCCCCGCTCATGGTCGCAGCTTGCCACCAACGTGGTCGCCCAGAAGTACTTCCGCGGCCACCTCGGCGGCCCCGAGCGTGAATACAGCGTGAAGCAGATGGTCGACCGGGTGGTTACCACGCTCAGCGGGTGGGGCCGCGAAGGAGCCTACTTCGCGGGCGAGGAGGATGCCGCCACCTGGGAAGAGGAGCTGCGCTGGCTGCTGGTGACCCAGCATGCGTCCTTCAACAGCCCGGTGTGGTTCAACATCGGGGTTCCCGGACGGTCCGCCCAGGCCTCGGCGTGCTTCATCAACTCTGTCGAAGACACGATGGAGTCGATCCTCGAACTGGCGAAGACCGAGGGCATGCTGTTCAAGTTCGGCTCCGGCACGGGCACCAACCTTTCTGTGCTGCGCTCCTCAAAGGAGACACTGGCCGGCGGCGGCACCGCTTCGGGGCCGGTCTCTTTCATGCGTGGTTACGACAGCTTCGCGGGCTCGATCAAGTCAGGGGGCACGACCCGACGGGCGGCCAAGATGGTCATCCTCAACGCCGACCACCCGGACATCCTGGACTTCGTAAAGTGCAAGGCCGAGGAGGAGAAGAAAGCCTGGGCACTGATCGAGGCCGGGTACGATGCCGGCTTCAACGTCCCTGGTGGCGCCTACGACTCGGTCCAGTTCCAGAACGCGAACCACTCCGTCCGCGTCACCGACGATTTCATTCGTGCCGTGGAGGGCGACCGCGAATGGTCGGTCAGGGCCGTCACAGACGGTAGGCCCCTGGCGACTCACAAGGCACGCGACGTCTGGCGGGCTATCGCAGAGGCAGCCTGGGTCTGCGGAGACCCGGGGGTCCAGTTCGACACCACCATTCAGGACTGGAACTGCGTCCCCAGAACCGGCCGGATCAACGCAACCAACCCGTGCTCGGAATTTGTGTTCGTCGACGACACCGCCTGCAATTTGCTCCAGCTCAACCTGATGAAGTTCCAGGACGAGGACGGGCGATTCAACGTCGAGCGCTTCGAGACGGCCGTCGACGTCTGCTTCACGGCGCAGGAGATCCTCGTCTCGCGCGCCTCCTACCCGACGCCCGCCATCGCCCGCAACTCCGAGCTCCTGCGACCCCTCGGCCTCGGCTATGCCAACCTGGGCGCGCTGATCATGTCGATGGGCCATGCCTACGACTCCGACGAAGGCAGGCGTTACGCGTCAGCCATCACGGCGATCATGACAGGCCGCGCATACGCCCATTCTGCCCGCATGGCAGAGGTCAAGGGTCCATTTGCGGAGTTCGAGAAGAACCGGCAGCCGATGCTGGGCGTCATGAAAAAGCACAGGGATGCCGCCTGGGGCCTGAGCCTCGACGGCGAGTCGCAAGAGATCGTGCGAGCTGCTCGTGCCAGCTGGGACGAGGCTGTGCGCCTCGGCGAGCAGTTCGGCTACCGGAATGCTCAAGCCACCGTCATCGCCCCGACCGGCACAACAGGACTCGTCCTCGATTGCGACACCACCGGTATCGAGCCCGACCTGGCGTTGGTCAAGTACAAGAAGCTGGTCGGCGGCGGCCTCTTCAAGATCGTGAACAACACAGTTCCCCAGGCGCTCCGCAAGCTCGGCTACTCCGAGCGCCAGGTCACGGACATCGTCGAGTACATCGACGAGCGCGACACCATTGAGGGTGCGCCTCACCTGCAGGACGAGCACCTCAAGGTCTTCGACTGCGCCTTCAAGCCGGTCAGCGGAGTCCGGTCCATCGCGCCGATGGGCCACGTCCGCATGATGGCTGCGGTGCAGCCATTCGTCTCGGGCTCTCAGTCCAAGACCGTCAACATGCCGCACGAGGCCACCGTCGAGGACATCGCCACCACTTACATGGAGTCCTGGAAGCTCGGGCTCAAGTGCATCGCAATCTATCGGGACGGCTGCAAGCGCTCTCAGCCTCTATCCACGTCGCGGGACGATGGGCGAACCAGGCCCGGCACCGCGCCGGAGTCGGCCACCGAGGCACGGCCAGTCCGGCGGCGGCTTCCTGACGAGCGTCGCTCGCTCACCCATAAGTTCGATGTCCAGGGCCATGAGGGCTACGTGACCGTGGGGCTGTACGACGACGGCACACCTGGCGAGATCTTCCTGACCATGGCCAAGGAGGGCTCGACGATCTCGGGGCTGATGGACGCCTTCGCACTCCAGACCTCAATGGCACTCCAGTACGGGGTTCCGCTGCGCTCGATGGTCAACAAGTTCAGCCACGTGCGATTCGAGCCAAGCGGGTTCACGAAGAACCCGGAGATCCCAATCGCCAAGTCGATCATCGACTACATCTTCCGCTGGCTGGCCAGCCGGTTTCTGGACCCTGAGGATCAGGAAGCCGTCGGCATCTTGCGCCGCGACCTCACGCCTCCATCGGAGCAGGCCCCCACACCGGCGGTCCACGCAAAGCCTGCGCAGAAGCCGGCCCGCAACGGTCAGGCCAGCCCTACTCAGAAGCTGACCTTCGTGGTCAACGCCGACTCTCCGGCCTGCTCAGAGTGTGGTGCCATCACAGTCCGCAACGGCGCCTGCTACAAGTGCATGAATTGCGGCGCGACCACGGGCTGCAGCTGACCCGAGACCGGCCCGCCCCGCCCGGGTAGTGGAGCCAGCCCAGTCGGGCTGGCTCCACTCGAGCGGCCGCTGAAGCTCACGGCCCCAGGCGCTCCACCCGCCAACCGGCTACGTCGCACACGTATCGGAGACGATCGTGCAACCGGTTGGTTCTGCCCTGCCAGAACTCGATGGCTTCCGGCGCAACCCGGTAACCACCCCAGAAGCCTGGGAGTGGCGGGCCGTCCGGATACAGCTGCTCCAGTCGAGCCACCTCGGCTTCCAGCACAGCGCGGCTGGCCAGCAGACGGCTTTGAGCCGAAGCTGACGCTGCAATCCGGTTGCCGTACGGCCGCATTCCCCAGTAGTCCTGTGACTCTTCGCGGCTTGTCCGTGTGACCGAGCCGAACGCCCGGACCTGCCGGTGCAGTCGCGGCCAGTAGAAGGCAAGGGCTGCCCGGGGATTGGCCGCCAGGTCACTTCCCTTGTCACTGTCGTAGTTCGTGAAGAACACGAATCCACGGGCGTCGACACGATACAGCAGGACCATCCGCACGGCAGGCTGACAAGCGGCCGTCACCGTAGCCAGCGCCATGGCGTTCGGCTGCGGTTCCCCGACCTCTTCCGCCAGGCGGAACCACCTATCGAATTCGACGATGGGATCGGGGTCGAGGTCCTCTTCGTTCAGCGGAGCGTCGGTGTCGATCACACCGACAGTTTCAGCCCCGGGCCTGGTCCCGGACCAGGCAGTCTTGCGAACAGTAGGTCAGACCGCCGCCGATCACACCGTCGCCGTCGTTCTCAGTCCACTGCTCCCGTTCGCGACCACAATAGGGGCAGGTTTCGATGGTCGTGGAGTCCAGCTCGGTCATGGTCTCTCACCTCCCTGACGCTGCGGACAGTTCAACCGTCAGCGTACCGTGGCCTTGACATCTGACGCCGGGCCACGCTCCGGATAGGCTTTGCGATATGGACCTGGGTGATCTGCCCCCACAGCTCCGGCCTGCGCTGCGGGCTCTGGCCACGGTGATTCACAACCGCGAACCGGCCATCCGGGAGCGCGTCGAGCGACTGCGAGATGAGAACCCTGACCTCAGTCCAGCAGCCCTGTCGAAACTCCTGATTCGTCGAACCCGAGCAAGGGTAGCCGCAACCGGCGCGGCCAGCGGCGTGGCCGCGATCGCACCTGGCATCGGCACGGTGATTGCGCTGGGTACCGTTACCGGTCAGGGCCTCTTCGCGATGGAGCAAGAGGCCGAGCTGGTTCTCGGCATCGCCATGATTCACGGCAAGGAGCTGAGCGGCTCAGACGACCGTCTGCTGGAAGCCCTGGCCGTGATCGGTGTGGCGGGCGGCGCCGTCAAGCTGCGCGACAACGTTCTCGTGGCCGGGGGCGAGCGGATCACCATTTCAGCCTTCAGGCACACGCCGGCCCGGTGGCTGGTGAGAGCGGGCAGCGACGTCATGGTCAGAGTCCTGGGCCGCGCCATGGCCATACGAGCGGCGGCATCGGTAGGCCGGATCGTGCCACTTGCAATCGGCGTCGCGGCCGGCGCCGGCTTCGACTGGGCTGCGGTCACCCTGCTTGGTCGAGCAGCAATCGGCTACTACGGACGATCTGCCACTGGCGAGGCCCTGAACCCTGTGACGACCCTCGACCCGCTACCTGCAGGCGAAGATCTCGGCGAGGTCGAAGCCGGGCACTGAAGCCATCTGAGCGGCGACGGTTCTGCTGCGCAACAGGGGTCTCAGGCTCGCCCGGGAAGGCCTGAGCCGGGTCCCCACCTGCGCGGCCTTCGCTATGAGGCGGGCTTAGCGCGCCGCCTCGGGCCTGCCACCCCCTTTGCTTGTCGGGTCAGGCATCTGCGAATCTGACCAGCAGCCGCGCCACGTGGCTGGCGGCCCTCTTGAAGTCGACGAGGCGCACGTTCTCGTTCGGGCTGTGAGTCAGGTTACTGGCCCCGAAGCCAACACCCGGGGCAACCACCGGCACCCCCTTTTCTGTGAACAGGTACTTCGGCGTTGTTCCTCCGGTCAACGGCTGGAGTAAGGCTGGCTTTTCGTAGACTTCCTCGGCCGTCTCGGCACAGAGCCGCACCAGTGGTGCATCGGGATCGACCGTGCCCGGGCGCTCCGGTCCCAGGATCTCGATATCCACGTCCCTGAAGCCCTCCGCGTCTAGGTGGTACCGCAGCTTCTCGGCAATGTCGAGCGGGTCCTGGTCCGGCACCAGGCGAAAGTCCACCTTGGCCGAGGCCACAGCAGGCACGATGGTTTTGGAGCCAGGGCCCTGGTAGCCACTTGTCAGACCGGCGATGTTGCAGGTGGGGTCGAACGGCGCCGCGCTGACGGCATCGCCGCTGCGGTCAAGGAGCAGCCGCTCCAATCCGAAGGCCTGCTTGTATTCCTGCTCCTGGCTGGGCAGCTTTTCCAAAAGCTCCTGCTGGCGCAACGAGATCGGGCGCACTGCATCATAGAAACCGGGGATCAGCACCCGCTCGCTCTGGTCCTTTAGCGTGGCTAGCGCCCAGACCAGTCGCCACCCAGCGTTCGGCAGCAGGTTGGCGCTGCCAGAGTGGCCGTCACGTGAGAGCGCACGAGCGCTCAGCTCGACGTAGAGCAGGCCGCGGGCGCCGAGTGAGATGCGTGGCCTGCCGTCGGCATCGATTCCCCCCTCCTCCCAGATCGCGCCGTCACAACGAAGCTCGTCAGCGAACCTGTGAACGAGCTCGGGGAGGCTGTTGCTGCCGACCTCTTCCTCCCCCTCGACCAGCCAGGTCACCATGCAAGGCAGGCCACCGTCAACGGCAAGCAGAGCGTCGATCGCGGCCAGCCGGGCCAGCAGCTCTCCCTTGTCGTCCTTGGCGCCGCGAGCGTAGAGCCGCCCGCCTCGGACCTCTGCTCGAAACGGTGGGCTGTCCCAGAGCTCCAGAGGCTCCGGCGGCTGAACGTCGTAATGGTTGTAGAACAGCATTGTCCTGTCGGAGCGGACGCCGTCCCCATGGGCCAGCACCACCGGATGCCCTGAGCTCGGCTCGACCCGAACGTTAAGACCGCGCCGGCGCAGCAGCTCAGCCACGAGCCCGGCGCATTGCTCGATCCCCTCGTGGCGAGCCGAGACACTTGGGATCGCGCAGAGCTCCGTCAGTTCGGCGATCCAGCCCTCCAAGTGATCGTCGATATAGCGGTCGATCGCTTGAGACCGGTCGCTCACAGCAGGCGCCTCCGGACTGTCGAGATTGTCTCAGCCTTGCTCTTGGCTTGCGCCAGACCGGCCGCGGCTGCCGCAGGCCGGCGGACCGGGTCGAGCGGATTGGGGCCGATCGCGTCAAGGGCCGCCTCATCGGGCAGAACGACGTCGACCGCACTCCCAGCGTCTTGGAGTTCCGCGACCTCCTCTTGGAGCGCCCCGGAGACGACTGCTCCCATGGGCGCGACGATCAGGACCAGGTCGTAGCCGGCGGCGACGTCTGCATTCGTCGTCGAGCGGACACCGCCATCCATGTAACGGCGGCCGTTGATCGTCACGGGCGGATAGACCCAGGGGACGGCACAGCTTGAAGCAACAGCCAGCGGCAGCGCGACGCCGGATGTTCGGTCCCAGACCACGAAGGAACCGTCCTCGGTGTCGACGGCCGTGACCAGCAGACGCCTCTCGGGCCAATGATGGATATGAAGCCGCGCCATGACCGCCTCGAGGCGGCTCCCTTCGCTGAGGCCTGTGGCAGCTGCACGAGCCTGCTCGCCGAGCCATGCCAGCACCTCCCTGGTGGGTCTTGCCCATCCTTGAGCCGAAGGTGAGCGGGCCGCGGAAAAGAATTCGGTGAGAGGGCCGATGTCGGGCGCGCGCTCCACAGCGGTGTTGACGGGTTGCAGCTGGCGTGCGTACAGCTCATCCAGGGGTACCCCTGTCGCGACCTGCGCTCCCACCACGGAGCCCGCGGAAGTCCCCACGATCAGGTCAGCACCAGTGAGATCCACGCCGGCGTCGCGCAATCCCTTGAGTAGACCCGTCTCCCACGCAATCCCTGTGATGCCGCCGCCGCCGAGCACCAGCGCATATTTCATCTGAGCGTCACCTCCCTGGGTTGGCGCCTCCATCGGAAGGCGATCACACGCATCGTGGCTAATGGTCGCAGACCAGCGCTCCTGGTCAGCTCACCTGGAAACTGAGCGAGGTGACTAAAGCAGGAGCCGCCGCCTGGGCTCGGCGTCGGAGCGCGAATGTGACGTTTGGCGCCGGACAGGACGGGCCCCGAGCGGCCGCGGCCGTCCTGCGGCTGCCCGCCCTTTCGCCGCCAACTTGTTGCAAGAGACCACCATCACGGGTCGATCGCACTGATGGGTGAGCTCGTGGCTGACGCTGCCAAGCAGCAGCTCGACTATGCCGCCCCTACCTCGCCGACCGACAACGACCAGATCCGCGTCCTCGCGGTACGCGACGTCCGCGATGACCCGGGCGGGGCGGCCGTCCTCGATGACCATCCGGTGCGGCAGACCCGACTCGCGAAGGGCGCGGCACCAGATCTGCTCCATATCGCTGTGTACCTGTGCCCGCCACTTCGGGTCGAGCGATGGCGGAACCGTCTCGTAGCCGTATCCGAAGTAGCTGGGCGGCGAGACCGCAAAGACGGCCACGATCTCGGCGCTCAGTGGCCCGGCGAGTCGAATCGCCCAATCGAGCGCTGCGGTCGCCTGGTCGGAGCCATCCACGCCGACAACGATGGTCTTCTTCTGATGACTCGCCGACATTGCCTGACCTCCTGTCGTTTGCACCTTCAGTGTCCAACCGATCTGGGAGGTGGAAAAGGGCCGCTGTGCCGGCGAATAGCGGGCCGAACGGCACTGCCAGGTCACATCACTCCGCTCCAAGCCTGACCTGAATAGGCCCGAACTGCGCCGCTTGACGTTGGTGGATTGGAGCAACCTGGCGTTCGAGAGTCGCGACGCGCCGATGCACACACGTCCCGGTGTCATTCGTCGCCTTCTCGTATGCGGGGCGGCTCAATCTGGTGGCACAGGCGGATCCCACCTGCCGTCCATGTCGTCGACGTGATCGAGCGTGGAATGGCTTGCGCCTGGGCACAGCTGCACGCGGCCTGGCTGAGAGCCAACGTCACATGACACGGACCGGCCAGGGGGTCCCGGCCGATGAGGGCTCTTAGGCCGTCGCGCCCTGCCTGATCCAGGCGTTCAGTGAATCTCAAACACATCGAGGAGGTCGTGGCGATGCAAACCGTGGCGAGGATGCAACCGATCAGAGAAGCGGCTTCGGAGTTCCTGGCCAACAAGCGGATCGCGGTAACCGGCGTGACGAGGAGCCCGCAGGGCCACGGCAGCAACGTGGTGTATCAGCGTCTGCGGGAACGGGGCTATGACGTATT
>Ga0126384_10000574_pt1 | contig 20510 bp, 17 predicted proteins | sample PanSoiMetPlot_36_FD_92543 | JGI IMG/M metagenome (GOLD analysis project Ga0126384, IMG submission 92543) | Tropical forest soil microbial communities from Panama - MetaG Plot_36 | ecosystem: Environmental > Terrestrial > Soil > Tropical forest > Bulk soil | place: Panama | collected 2016-02-17 | reverse complement strand
GGATTCGGTGCGCCGATCAGATCCTGGCTGCGCGGCCCTTTGCGGCCGATGGTCGATGATCTTCTGTCAGAGGAAACGATAAAGCAGCGTGGATTATTTCAACCGGGCGAGGTCCGTCGGATCATCGATCAGAACTTATCGGGTCGTGAGGATTACAACCTACAGGTATTTCAATTACTCAATCTTGAGATTTGGCATCGAGTGTTTATTGATCAACCGATGCCATCAAACGACTCGCGCTAACCGTCCGATCGCTTACTCTTCAAACTTTAACCGGCAGTCCCGTCCGCAGTGAATCCAGGATCCTGAAAGTCGCCCGTGTTGTCGCCGCTAAATCGTCGAGCGGAATGGGCACTGGTTTCCCCTTCAATACCACCGAGCAGATCGCGTGGATCTCATCTTTTTGACCCTTGTCGCGTTCGCGCAGCTTTGTCTTTTTCTCCCGTCCACTTTCGTAAGCGTAAGTCGCGATAAAATCATCAATTACGAACGATTTGCCACCGCCGAAGATCTCGACGCGTTCCTTCGGCAGCGCCGAATCCCCGGTCGCGACGTATGCGATACTTGCGTTTGAACCATTTGCCAGGCGCAAACTGATGAAGACAGACTCGTCATTTCTGCTCGCGACGTCCGCTGTCGAGATTGGTTCAGCATAGACCTGGGTTGTCACTGAATCACTTATGAATTGTGCGAAATCGACGAAGTGACAGACCTCGCCGATAATGCGCCCGCCTCCTTCGCGAGGATCGTAAATCCAGTGATTGCGCGGCATGAGACCGGCGTTCACGCGGTAACTGATTGAGAACGGCGGCGCGGTGTTTCTAAAAAACTCCTTCGCTGCGCGGGCGGCCGGCGAGAAGCGACGGTTAAAGCCGACCATCAGACGCGCCGGAGAACCTCCAGCTATATCCAACAACCGATCCAGCTCGTCGTCATTTATTGCCAGTGGCTTCTCAACAAACACGTCCTTGCCTGTTTCCAATGCCTGGCGCGCCAACTCTCCATGCGTGCCGGGCCTGCTCGCAATGACCACGAGGTTAACGTCTTTGTCATTGATTACTTCGGAGGCGGTCGAGGCGCAAAAGGCGAACCCATATTTCTCGCCCACCATGCGAGCTGATACGCCTGAAGCAGTGGCAATCGACCGAAACTCTACACCTTCATTCTTGAAGTTAGGCAGCAGCATCGATTTCGCGTAATCGCCGGCGCCGATCATGCCGACACGCACACCTTTTTCGTTTGTTCTAACTTCTGGTTGCCTGGCTATTCGAACCCGAGTTGTGACGTCACGACTGGTGTCGTATTTCAATATCACGCCGAGATAGCGCTCGTTGATTTCGCCGCTGATAATCTGGTAAGCGCGTGTGGCATCATCAATCGGCACGCGATGCGTAATTAGAGGTTCCACGTTCACGCTGCCGCGCGCGAGCAGGTCGACGAAGGCTGCAAGGTTGCGGCCTTCAGTCCAGCGCACATGAGCGAATGGATAATCATGCCCACGCTCTTCGTATTCCGGGTCATAACGTCCCGGGCCGTATGACATCGAGATTCGAAAAGTCAGTTCCCGATCGTAGTAAGGCTTGCGCGGGACGTTAAGTCCGACGGCGCCCACCACGACGACACGACCCTTGGCCCGTGAAATTTCTCCCGCCAGCTCGATCGGATCGTTGGAGTCAGTGGCGGCAGCGATGATCACCGCGTCGGCGCCGCGACCGCGGGTCCATTCAAGCACGCGCTCTTTCGCGCCTTCGTAAGGTCCACAAGCTGCGTCGGCGCCCGACTGCCGGGCTAATTCAATTTTTGTTGGCTCGAGATCGATGCCAAATACACGACAGCCATTAGCCTTCAGCAGCTGAACTGTAATCTGGCCAACCAGGCCAAGCCCCAGCACTACCACCGATTCACCGAGCGTCGGTTCAGCTAAACGCACCCCCTGCAGGGCGATCGCGCCCAGCGTACTGAAGGCTGCGTGATCGAAACTGACAGATTCAGGGATAGGCACACACAGATTTCGCGGTACGGAAAGGACCTCAGCGTGTGAGGCGTAACCGACACCTGAACAAGCGACCCGATCGCCAACGCGCAAGTCCGAGACTTCGTTTACGGAAACGATCGTGCCGGCGGCGCTGTAACCGAGAGGGACAAGCGAGCCCAATTTAGAGCGCACTGATTCGACCGTGCTGATAACGCCTTGAGTGCGCGCGCGATCAATCACCTGCTTGACAAGCTGCGGCTGCTCAAGCGCGCGGCTGATCAGGTTCTTTTGCCCCGCTTCAACGGTTAGACGTTCGGTGCCGGCGCTGATTACCGAAGCTGCTGTGCGCACTTGAACGAAACCCGGCTGAAGTACCGGCACTGGCACCTCGGCCACGTCTATGTCGCCAGTCCTCAGATTCTGTACGACCTGTTTCATGGTGATCGCGGCGGGAACTATCCCTGATTTCGGTTGAGAGAGTCAATCGTGTCTCCATGGCGGTTACAGAACCGCGGAGCGATAGCGCGCGGAGGCGGCCATTCAAGTTAAGAATAATATCCTGTAGCTATGGCTTCCGGATTCTGTAAACCGCTCTCTTGCCCTCTGGCTAACGGTCAATCGGCTGAAATTGCCGAGAGGCTGTAGCTGCTTAATTGAACGTAGGATCCCGTCGCTATCGCTCCAGGTTCTGTAAACGCCTCACTTACGGTCGGACTACTTCTCCGCACACGGACAATTTAATTGACAATCGAGCACGTCTTTTGTTAGTTATGCTGCGCTGTTCGCGCAGCTAATCCGTTAAAAGGCGCCTAGATCAATAGACGGATGACATTTTCTTAAAGCTGCGGCCCGTAATCGGGCAAGCTCTTGCTGGACGGGTCGCTGCGTAGCCAGGCGAATCTCGCAGTTAGAACAAAAAACACAGGAGACTAACAAATGTCGCAAAATTGGACGCCGCCACCGCCGCCAGCCGGCGGATCGGCAACTGTGCCGAACTATTTAGTGCCTGCGATAATTTCGATTTTTTGTTGCTGGCCGCTCGCGATCCCTGCGATCATTTTCGCGGTGCAGGTAAACAACAAAGTAACTGCTGGTGACATCGCCGGGGCGCAGGATGCTTCGAAGAAGGCGAAGATGTTCAGCTTCATCGCGATTGGTCTCGGCTTACTCGGCGTCATCTGTTATATCGTGATGCTGGTTCTGGGGGTTGGTCTAAGCGCTATCGGCAATCGGTAGTCATCACCCGACGCAGATCCACGGCTAGCGCTAATACTGAAGTCGGAGCGTTGCGATCCTTGCCGTTTCCGCAGTGGCGCTAGCCTTTGCGTGTCTGTTGTCAAAACAGAATAACTGAAAAAGCATGGTTGTCTTTTGCACGAAATGTGGTGCGCAAAACGAGGATTTCGCGCAAAACTGTTCGCAATGCGGAAGCGCTCTGCCGAAGATCGGCGGACACGCCCCCGGCTATCAGGCGCCTTCTGATTACAAACCTTACGAACCTACTTATCAGCCAATTCAACCACCTGCACCGATGTATCAGTCGGGACCGCAGGACTGGCAACGGTTAGGAGCTGACAAGAAAATTGTCGCTGGGATCCTCGCCATCGTTGTCGGTAGTTTTGGTATCCACAAATTCCTTCTGGGCTATCAGAGGGAAGGCATTATTATGCTGCTCGTGACAGTGTTGAGTTGTTTCACGCTGTCGCCGGTCATGCACATCATCGCAATTGTTGAAGGAATTATGTACTTAACGAAGTCCGATGAAGACTTCGTGCGAACTTACATCCAGGGTCGCAAAGGCTGGTTCTAAATAGAGCGACTTCATGAACAAGAGTTAGGTCCTTTATGCTTTCTGTTCGTCTTTGCGTGAAATCTGTTCTTGTTTAAGATATTTGTCGCAAACGGGCAAAGAAGTCTGCGGAGCTCGTTAAGAAAGCTCACCTAATCCCATGTCCATGGCCCTGCAGTTTGTTTCCACGAATACCGACCGCGCGCGGCAATTGACAATTGCGGCGGTAGTCTGGGCCGGTATCGCGGCCACCTCACTGCTGCTGTTCTTCGTCAATCCCGCGAAGGCCGGGTTTTTCCCTCAATGTCCGTTTCGTTTACTCACCGGCTTACAATGTCCCGGGTGTGGTTCGACGCGCGCCTGTTATCAATTAATCCATCTGCATCCGGTCGCGGCCTTCAAACTCAATCCGCTGATGATGCTGACACTTCCTTTCATCGTTTACGGACTACTCGGATTTACGCGTAGCGCGATCACCGGCAAACCACAACGCCGAATCCTGATTCCGTCAATTTATCTTTGGGGCTGGCTTGTACTGCTGATGTTTTTCTGGATCTTTAGAAACACTCCCTGGTATCCGTTCCTGTCTTAGCCGTGTTTTCTTTGCGCCTTTGCGTCCTTGCGTGAGATCAACTTCACGCCAGGGCGCAAAGACGCAAAGCAAAACCACATGAGTTCTGATCCAGCCATTCGCATCACGCTTCTGCCGCGCGATACAAATTCACAGGGCACGATCTTTGGCGGCGTAATCCTCAGTTACCTCGACATGGCCGGGGCCATCGAAGCCCACCGCTTTACGGCCATGGACCGCTTCGTGACCGTCGCGATGCGCGAAGTCATCTTTCACCACCCGGTGCGCGTCGGCGACCTGGTTAGTTTTTACTGCGAGGTGATAAAGATCGGAACAACCTCGATTACTGTGCGCGTCGTGGTGGAGGCTGAGCGGTATGGCGGTCCAAGGAAGAGCGTGCGCGTCACCGAAGCCGAAGTTGTGTATGTAGCTGTTGATGAAGGTGGAAAGAAGACGAAGATCAAGCGCTAAGAGCTAAGCGGTAAGAGCCAAGAGGGAAATGCATACGATGATCTTAAGCGTTTCCCGCTTTGCTCTTACCGCTTTGCTCTTAGCGGCAGTTTATTGCACCGTTACTTCCTGCGCTTCAGGCAGCCGTTTTACGATCACCAGGGTAATGTCGTCCGCGGCCGGCGTTCCCTGACAGAACTTTGTGAGGGCAGCTTCAATCCGATCGCGGATTCCGGCTGCTGATGAATCGATATTCCGCGCAACTACCTCGTACAACCGCGTCGGACCGAATTCTTCTCCGCCAGGATTAACCGCTTCGGTCACTCCGTCTGAATAGACCACCAGCACGTCGCCCGGATGCAGGAAGGTGCGGCCTTCGCGAAAGTCCGCATTGGGCATGATTCCCAACGGCAAGCCACCTGCGGCAAGTTGCTCCATCGTCCCACCGCTGTGCACGATCAGCGGCGGATTGTGGCCCGCGTTGAGAAAAGCCAGCGTGCCTTTCTTTGGATCAAGCTCGGCATAAAACAAAGTCACGAATCGATTCTGGGGAATGCTCTCAACCAGATAGCGATTTACTGCGCCAATTGTCTCTGAGAGCGAACAGTTGGTGTCAGCTTGTGCGTGTACTGCGGCATGCAGTGAAGACATGAGCAGCGCGGCCGCAGTGCCTTTTCCGGAGACGTCTCCCAGCGCGACCACAAGTCTCCCGTCATCACGTTCGATGAAGTCGTAGTAATCCCCACCGATTTCGTAGCAGGGAAAACTAATGCCTTGCAGTTCGTACCCATCGACTTGCGGGGCCGCGGCCGGCAAAAACCGATGTTGAATCTCGCTGGCGACCTGTTGCTCGCGCTCCAGCCGCTCGCGCTCGATTCGCTCTTCCATCAACCGCGCGTTCTCGACGCGAATAGCCGCCACGGAAGCCAGCGTTGTCAGAACCTTCAGGTGATCTTCAGTGAAGCGTCCTTCAGCCAAAGGAGAGTCGGCATAGATGATGCCGAAGACGTTTTCGCCGACGCCCAGTGGGACGGCGAGCACCGACCGCACGCCCTGCAGCATGACCGTGCCCCCCATGAAGCGCGGATCGGCCTGGGCGTCGGAAGTCAGCACGGACTTGCCATTGACCACGACTTCTTCCATCACTGAGCGGCTGATGCGAATCTCGCCGACGTCGCCGACGCGATCGCGCAGACGCGCGACAGCGACCTTCAAATCCGGACTCTTTTCGTCGCGCATCATGATCATGCAGCGATCCGCCGGGACCGCTTCGAAGACCAGCGAGACAATCTGCTCGAGCGTCTCGTTCAGCGTAACCGAGGCGAGCAGAGCCACCCCCACCTTACTAATCAGCACGAGCAAATCACTCTGTTTGGGTGCCGCAGTTTCTTCAGATTGCGTCCGCGCGCCTTCAATCGCTTCGAACAATCCTGACGTGGTGCGATCGGCGGATGACAGCGCGATGGTCGCTTCGGGGATTGACGTCGAGTTGTCGGTAATCATCGTGGCGCCACTGCTGAGCGGAAATGGGCCGTCGTTGAAAACGATTTCCGTTTCGCCGATTTGGATTCGGCCGCCCCGCAACAGAGTCACGGGTCCTTCGACGATTGACCCGTTATAAAGCGTGCCGTTAGCTGAACCGAGGTCGTGAAGGAAATATTCGTCACCTTCGTGACGCACCTCGGCGTGAACGCGCGAAGCGAAGGGATCCGGAATGCAGAGGTCATTCCGAGCTGAGCGGCCAATCGTGATCCGCAGGCGGTTGAGCGCAAAGTGCTCAGCCGTGCGGTCCGGATACTTGACGATTAGTTCAGCCATCTTTGTGCGGAGTTCGAGGACGTGATTCTAACTCTGAATTTTCAGAACTCAAATTTACATCTCAAGCGGCCGCCTGGGGCGGACGGCGCGTTGGTGGTGGCGCTACAGGCGAAGACTCGCGGACTACCACGGTGCCGGCGAGGTAATCGTGCAACGCGCGTTCCGTCGGGCTGATCGCGGAGATCAAAAAGCCCAAACCAAATAACAGCATTGAAAGTGGGTAACCAACGAAGTGGCGCAACAACGCCAGCGGAATGCCCGGCGTCCCTCCGTCCATCCGTTCTATCCGCAAACCCGTGGTCCATTTGCCGATCGTCTTACCGCGCAAGCCAGCGAGCACTCCTAAATCAAGCACCGCAATGACCAGCGTGATGAATAGTCCGATTCGCTCTGCCGTTCCGCCGGCGAGGCGTGCGCCCCCACCCATCAAACGAGCCAACATCGTACTAAAGGTCAGAATCAGGGCCAGGAGGATGTAATCGATCAAAAGGGCTCCACAGCGCAGGGCAAATGGCGCACGGAAGCGGACGCGTCGGCGGACTGTCGTTCGTTCGGTGGTGCGGACCGCGGGATTGGCAGCTTGGGCTGTAGCGCTCATTGTGAATTGGTTTGACTGACCGAGTTCATCCGAGCAGAAAATGCAGCGTCGTTTCGCCCATGCGGATGCGGTCGCCGCTGTCAAGAGCGCGAGGCTGCCTCGGTTCAAGACGAATCACGTCGTTAATCACGGTGCCATTGACCGAACCGAGATCTTCAACCATGAAAGCTTGACCCTCGCGCCAGATGCGCGCATGGCGGCGCGAAACTTTGGTGTGCGGATCGAACCGGGAAAGGTCGACTTCAGGGAAGATATTAGACAAAGGGTCGGTGCGTCCGACCAGGTTACTCTCTTTTTGCAGCAGAAACGACGCGTCCAACTCAGTCGTGCCGGCGACGACCAGTTTAGCAGTGGGTCTCGCAGCCAAGCCGGAAGAATCGCCCACCAGTGGCTGGCGCGAGCCACAGTGCGCGCAAAAGATGTCGTCGGCGGCGATTCGACCGCCACAAAAACCGCAAAAGACAATGGCGACCCGCGTGGTTTCACCACCGACGTCGGCGGCAGGTGCGCCGTAAGTCACCTGACCACTCCGTAACTTCTCAAGGTGCGCATTCAGGATGTCGCGCATTTCTGCGCCGGACTGGAAACGGTGTTCCGGCTTATATTCGACGGCGCGCATCAGGATGCGCTCCATTTCGCTTGAAAGTGCGGGATTGATTTGTCGCGGTCGTGGGTTTTTCGTGAAGTCAAAAATCAATAGCGGATTGTCCTGGGGATCCGCGCCAGTGACGAGATGAAACATCGTGGCGCCCAGACTGTAAATATCCACGCGCGGATCGGCCTTGCCGCCGAAAAGCTCAGGCGGCGCATATCCCATCGTGCCAACCGCGGTCACACCCTTCTCTTTTTTGTTGATCCAGCGCGCAATGCCAAAATCGATCAGCATCACCCGGTTGGTGTTGCTGTCAATCATGAGGTTCGCAGGCTTCAGATCGCGATAGATGATCGGTTCAGGCCGCGTGTGCAGGTAGTGCAGCACGTCGGCGACCTGAATGCCCCACTCCGTAATCGTCGGTTCATCGATTCGACCACCGGGCGTGGCTCGCAGGCGGGACGCCAGATCGCTTCCCGGAATGAATTTCATGACGAGATAAAATCGCTCTGATCCATCGTCATAAAAATAATCGTAGACCGTGGGGATCGAGGTGTGCTCAAGTGACGTCAGCAACAGCGACTCCCGTTTGAAATCGGCGATGGCCTTCAGGTGCTGCGCGTCGTCAATGTGCGACTCGATCATTTCTTTAATGGCGCGCGGTGCGTCGCCGAGGTTGCGGTCCTTCGCCAGATAGACCGCTCCCATACCTCCACCACCGATCCGGCGGACGATTTCGTAACGATTATTTAGGATCTTGCCGGCGGTTAATGCCTTATGTTTAGACTTTCGTTCGGGTGCTTCATCGACCCGCGATGTAAGCGAGGAAAATTCGTTGCTCTCGCCATTCGGAGGAATTTCACCGGTTCCGCGTGCGGGCGGTCGATCATCCTTCCAGGTCGTGTCGCCCAATTTTTCTGAGTAGTGAGAGACTGCGCCACGCTGCAGGGTAGTTTCGCCCTCGATGTTTCCGGACGAAGCCGACACCACTTTCGAATCGTCACGCTGCTGGCGCGCGCCGCAGTGCCCGCAAAAATTCTCATCGGGGCTGATGTTTTCCCCACATGCGCAGCAAAGGGCCATTGGAGGTTCCGGAATAAATAAGTTTTTCTAATACCGGGATCTGAACTTTATAGCCGCAAGCGATTAGCTTGCGCGCAAACTAACAGTTTGCTTTCGGTATTCAGATTTTCCTGCGATCCGCTCCCTTTATCTGACGAGGCGAATTATCTGACGAGGCGAAATCGCAGGAAAGTCTTACCGACAATAATCTCATCGCCGTCTTTCAAAACGTGTCGATGGCCCGGGACAAGGCGGTGACCCCGGTTAACAAAAGTGCCGTTCGTCGATCCGAGATCTTCGATCATGTATTCGCCATCACGTAATGAGATCCGCGCATGACGTCGAGACACTTTGGCCTCCGGATCGTCGGCATCCAAATCAACGTCAGGAAACACCCCGCCGTCGGCATCCCACCGCCCGATATTTGCGTCCTTTTCGCTCAGCAGAAACTGTTTGCCTGCTGAACTTCCGCGTTCGATTACCAGGGTCGCATGTGGTTTTCCGGGTTTGTTAACAAACGCGGCCGTTTGACGGTCAGACTTAATCGCTGACCCGAGATTTCCTGAGGATTGCGAGACCGTCATGGATGCTTCGCGCAAAGAGCGGCTGTCAGATCCATTGCCGCGTGAACCAGACCCGTTGTTTTTTGGGAATGATGAGGAAATATCACTCGGCCGGCCGGCTAGCCATAAGGCCGCGCCACAGGCATCGCAATACCGCGATCCATCGAGATTTTCGGTGCTACACCTTTCGCAAATAACCATCAGGTTCTTCAGCGGGGAAACCTTTGCACCCCTCAACCCAACATCTTAGCTGAATTTTATAAGGACGCCAACGGACTTAGGCCCGCCTATGGTTGGGGCAGGAGGGCGCTAGCTATGTTTGCAACCGTCTGGTTAGTTAATAAAGATTTAATCGACCGGACCTTTGATTATTGGCCGAATTCGGCGCGAAATCGCGATTTTCATTGAAACCGCAGGAGAGCTTTCATCGTAAAATGAACGCAAGCGTGAAACTAACTATCGCGCTCGGCGTCTAATCATGCTACCCGAAGCGTGATTTCATTAAGTAACAAAAGGAATCTGAACAGAAATGGCCCTCAGCCGCAAGAAGAAAGTTATCATCGCCGTATCCGCTGTCGTGGTGCTGGCGCTCATTGTAATTATTAGTGTCGTTGCCAGCCGTAAGGACGAACCAGAGGTTACGACGGTTAAGGTCAACGTTCGGCCTGAGTTGCGCTCGACCGTAACGGCCTCAGGCGAAGTTCGACCAATTCAGTACATTAAACTGACGAGCGAAATCCCGGGCCGAATTCTGGAGATTTACGTCAGTGCCGGTGACCAGGTAAAGAAGGGACAGGCGCTGGTACGCATTGATCCGACGCAGTTGCAGTCGAGCCAGGAAGCACAGTGGGCGGCAACCCAGGCGTCCCTGAATGATGTGCAGAATGCGCGCAACGCCGTTTCGTCGGCTCAGCAGGGACTGACGGTTGCGGAAGCGGGCGTGTCCCAGGCCAAACAGGCCACCGTTAGCGCGGAAATTGAGTTGAAAACCGCCGAACGTGAACTGAAGCGAGCCACGAATCTTGTCGAAGCGAACGTGCTGTCGCGTTCCGAATACGATGCGGCCCGCGATCGCTACGATCAAGCGAAGGCGAAACTCGATGCGCAGATGATCGCCGTAAAGGAAGCTACCGAGCGTGCCAACCAACAGCGTGCATCCGTTAAGGAGGCGCAAACGGCGGTCAAGTCGAGCGAAATGCGCGCGAATCAGCAGCAAGCACTGCTTCGCGGCCAGGCAAATCAACGCGAGAAAGCAACTCAATACTCGCCGCTGAATGGAGTTGTTGCCGACATTCCGACACGCGTCGGTGAATATGCGGTCTCCGCTCTTTCGTCTACGCCATTGATGACGATTGCAGATATGTCTACGATCAATGTTGAAGTGAACGTTGATGAGACTGAAATTGCAAACGTCGATGTGGGCCAGCAGGCAAAGGTAAAAGTGGACGCTCTCGGCGAGAGAGAGCTGAACGCCGTCGTTACGCAAAAGAACCCCCTGGCGGTCGCAAAATCCGATACACAAGGCGGTTTATCAAATCGCGTCAACGTGCAGGAGGCCAAGGAATTCAAGGTCACCCTTGAACTGAAAGACGTAAATGAGGACGACCGCAACAAGCTTCGTCCCGGCATGAGTGCGACCGCGACTGTTACCACCAAAACAAAGAACAACGTAATCGCGATCCCCTTGCAGGCTATTGTCGAGAAGGCGCCACCGACTCCTGGTCCGACCGTGGCAGGCAGTGCGCCGACTCCAGCGACTGAAAAACCGAAGGAACAGAAAGGCGTGTACCTTCTGGATAAGAACGATAAAGTGAAATTTGTGGAGGTCACGACCGGAATTACCGGCGAATCTGACATTGAGGTCACCAGCGGTCTGCAAGCGAACGCGGAAGTGATCACTGGTCCGAGCCGTGTGCTCAAGACGTTGCGCGAAGGCTCAACCGTCAAACGCCAGACGAAACCGCCGGCCGCCGGCCCCAGTCCAGGAGGCGGAAGCTAATGACCGAAGCCACGGTCGCCACCGCGCCCGCTTCCACCACCACCGTCGTTGTCCAGCCACAACTACCGTCAGGCGACGGCAAGGTCAACTTGCTGATCGCCATGCGGGAGATCTGGAAAACCTACGACATGGGCGCCGAGAAAGTACACGCATTGCATGGCGTGTCGTTTGACGTTCGTCGTGGCGAGTACCTCGCGATTACCGGTCCATCCGGGTCGGGCAAATCGACGCTGATGAATTTAATCGGCTGTCTGGACACGCCCTCAAAGGGACAATACTGGCTGAACGGCAAAAACGTCTCTGAGATGGATGACGACGAACTTGCGCGCATTCGAAACCAGGAGGTTGGGTTCGTATTTCAAACTTTCAATCTTCTGGCGCGGGCGACCGCCCTGCATAATGTCGAGCTGCCGTTGATCTACGGCGGTGTGCCCGGCGCGCAGCGGCATGAGATGGCGAAAGAGGCGCTCGGGGCCGTCGATCTAACCGATCGGATGATGCACCGGCCAAACGAACTTTCCGGCGGCCAACGCCAGCGCGTGGCGATTGCCCGCGCCCTCGTAAATCATCCATCGATCCTGCTGGCCGACGAGCCAACGGGCGCCCTGGATACAGCGACGAGTTACGAGATTATGAACCTCTTCGAAAAGCTGCACGAAGATGGCAACACCATCATTCTGGTGACGCACGAGCACGACATCGCGGCTCGCGCCCACCGCATCATCTCGATCCGCGACGGGCTGATCGAAAAAGACGAGCGCGTTAAGTGAGGCGCTGCGATGGCCACGCGCAGCGATACTAACGCGAAGCTTCCCGGCTTCGCTTTTGGTCAACGCATCCGGCTCCCCGCCAGAGTTCGTTCGTATCCCGCTTTGCGCATTGCGGCGGTTTGGGAAGCATTCTTGGTTGCCGCCGCCAGTCTGAGACAAAATAAGCTGCGCACCGCCCTGACTTTAATCGGAATTATTGTGGGCGTGACGGCGGTGATTGCCGTCGTGACGATCATCAAGGGACTCGATCAGACGGTCGCGCAAACATTTTCTTCGCAAGGCTCAACCGTCTTCACGATCTCCAAGCGGCCGCAGGTAATAACCTCGCGCGAAGACTTCATCAAGTACAACAAACGTAAGGACATCACTCAGGAAGATGCGCAGGCGATTTTTCGACTGTGCACTGTCTGCTGGCGCACCGGAGTCTCGGCGAATGATGTCGCACCCGTGAAGCATGGAAATCAAAAAGCCGACAGCGTGGCCCTGCGGGCGATCACCCCGACAGCGATGTTCGACATCGACGCGGTGGCTATAGATGCCGGCAGATTTTGGACCGACACCGAAGGCAATTCGGCTCATGATGTGTGTGTCATCGGAGCAGACATCGTCAAGAATTTCTTTCCTTATCAATCGCCGGAACAAACTATTGGACAGGATATCTGGGCCGGTGGGCATCGCTACGTGATCGTCGGGGTCTTGCAACCACTGGGAAAAATCTTTGGTGTTTCGCGTGACGAACGAATTTACATCCCGTTCGCCGCTTATAAAAAAGACTTCGGGTTGAACATTTCGCGAGGCGCCTTTAATCCTGCCGGTTCGCTGGTTGTTTTCATTCAAACGCAATCCGCCGATCAATTAGAAGCTGCGGAAGATCAAGTGCGGGCAATAATGCGAAACCGTCGTGGGAAAACATTCAAAGATGAAGATGACGGTTTTGCGCTCGAGACCCAGGATGTTTTTTTAAACCTTTATTCCAAGGCGACCTCGAACATCTATCTGGTGACCATCGGTGTCTCAGCAATCTCGCTGGTAGTCGGTGGCATCGTAGTTATGAACATCATGCTGGTTTCGGTCACCGAGCGGACTAAAGAGATTGGAATCCGTAAGGCGGTCGGAGCGCGACAAAAGGACATCCTGACGCAGTTCTTAATCGAAGCCGTAACGGTAACGATTATCGGAGGCGCCCTCGGAGTATTAACCGGATTCGGGACTGCCTGGCTGATTGCCCTGGCGATTGGCTTCCCGCTATTGATCAGTATCTGGTCAGCGGTTTTGGGTGTTGGGGTCTCGTCCGTTGTCGGGGTAATCAGCGGTCTTTGGCCCGCGTGGCGTGCTGCAAGATTAGACCCGATTGAAGCGCTGAGAGCTGAGTGATGAACCTAAGCGACGTTAGAGAATCCGCCTGGATGGCGATCGAAACCGTGCGCGCGAATAAGCTGCGGTCGGCGTTAACGATCCTCGGCGTAAGTGTCGGCGTGGTAACCGTCGTTTTTATGGTCTCGATCATTCAGGGGTTGAATAAGGCCTTCGCGGCGCAGATTGAATCGCTTGGCTCAAATACCATTTGGGCCACAAAGTTTGATCCAAGCATCGGTCATCAACCAACTTCTGAAGAGATTCATCGCAAGGAGCTTACGATCGAGGATGCCGACGCCATCCGGCGCGAAGCGCCCTCAATCGTAGGCGTTTCTCCGTTCTACCGGAAGATTGCCGAGACTGTCCGTTACGCAGACAAGCAAACCGATACGCCAATTCTCATAGGAGTCACGCCCTACCACGAATTCACCGTTTCCAGTTATGCAGCTCGCGGAAGATACGTTACCGACCTGGATGTGCAGCAGCGCGATAACGTCTGCGTCCTGGGACAGGATGTGGTAAAGGCGCTCTTTGTGCAGGAAGAGCCGCTCGATAAAGAAATAAAAATCTCCGGGCACGTGTTTCGAGTCGTCGGTGTGATGGAACCTCTGGGCAGCATCCTCGGGCAGTCTCGCGACAATTCGATATACATCCCGATTACCACGTTTCAAAAATACTATCCCGATATTGAGTTCCCGGAAATCATCTCCGCAATCATTGTCCGTCCAGTCTCACGCGCTTACGTAAAGTCGGCGATCGACGAAATGACCGACATCCTGCGACGGCGCCGTCAAGTGCCGCGGGGGGCACCGAATAATTTTGGTATCTCCTCACAGGACGCGCTGCTGGACATTTACAATCAATTGACCGGGGCCACGTACCTGGTGCTGACGGCGATTTCCTTTGTCGCCCTGATGATCGGGGGGATCGGCGTAATGAATATCATGCTGGTCTCAGTGACGGAACGAACCAAAGAAATTGGTCTGCGCAAAGCGGTGGGCGCCACGCGGCTTAACATTCTTTCGCAATTTTTGATCGAAGCCGTGGTGTTGACCGCGATAGGCGGCCTCTTGGGTCTGGCCGTGGGAGAGCTGGCGAGCTTCTTAACCAACAAGTATTCGCCGCTGCCTGCGTATGTCCCCGCCTGGGCGATAGGTATCGGTGTAGGCATCTCAGCCGCGGTAGGAATCGTTTTCGGTTTGTGGCCGGCATGGAAGGCGGCACGGTTGGATCCAATTGAATCTCTAAGATACGAATAACTGTACTTGGTACATTGTGCTTTGTACTTTGTGCTTCGATATTTTGAAGTACGATGCACATCAAGAATCTGAAAGACCATATAAAACACGAAGCACAAAGCACGAAGTACGAAGTACAAACAGTAACCAAATCCTTCGGGTATTCGTAATAACTACCAGTGAAACTTATCGAAATTCTCAAGGTTGCAGCGGCGGCGATCTGGGCACATAAGCTGCGTTCCGGACTGACGCTGCTCGGCATGATCGTCGGCGTGACGGCATTCGTTACGGTCGTTTCGCTCATTCAGGGCTTTAACAAATACATCGACGAAAAAATCGCGGGCATTGGCGCGAAATCGTTTTCCATTCAACGATTCAATCCTTTCGAAGACTTCAAAGACACGGACACGATTGCCGCGGCTCAGCGTCGCAATAAGGAATTAACGCTCGATGATTATGAATATTTGAAAGAACGTGGCACGTTGCTCGGTAAGATTGGAGCGAAAGCTCGCGGCACTCCGTCGGAGATCAAACGCAACGATCAGGTGCTCGAGGACGTCTTTGTAATCGGCGCGACCGCGAATACCGCCGAGATAGATAACCGAAATATCGAGAATGGCCGTTTCTTCTCGGACGCAGAAGCTGACAGTGCGGCGCGCGTCGCCTACGTCGGCGCAGACATTGCGACAAAATTATTTCCGGCCGGCAATCCGATCGGCGGCGAGATTTCAATTCGCGGACTTCCGTATCGCGTCGTCGGCGTCGAAGCCGTTAAGGGCACAGTGTTTGGAGTTCCGCAAGATAGCTTTATCGTGGTTCCGTTGAAGACATACCAAATTGATTTTGGGCCGCTGGTGCGTCAACGCTCGCTTTACTTCACGGCAACTGCACGGAGTGATGACGTCTTCAACGACGCTGTTGATGAAGCGAGATTCCTGATGCGCGCGCGGCGCAAGCTCGGCCCGAACGAGAAAGATAATTTCGGAATCGTCACACCGGATGCCATTCTGGGAATTCGCGATCGAATTTTTGGCACATTCTTCATCGTCGCCATGGTCGTACCCAGCATCGCACTCGTCGTCGGCGCGATCGTCATTATGAACATCATGCTCGTTTCAGTTACCGAACGGACGAAGGAAATCGGACTTCGCAAATCGCTGGGCGCGCGCCGCATCGATATCCTGAAACAGTTTTTAACCGAAGCCATCACATTGGCGACCATCGGCGGTGCGATCGGAGTATTTCTAGCCTGGATTGTGGGAAAGATAATGACGGCAATCTTCCTGCAAACTTATCTGTCGATACTTGCGATTGTGGGCGCGATCGGGGTGTCGGCCCTGGCAGGCGCGATATCAGGTCTGTTCCCGGCCTGGAAAGCTGCGCGATTGGATCCGATCGAAGCGCTGCGCGCCGAGACCTGATCCTGGTACTTTGATCTTTGTACTTTGATGTGTAATTTGAGAGGCTTCCTGAAATAGGCATCAAAGTACAAAACACTAAGTACCAGTCACAGAAAACATGAAGCTACTTCGCTCTGACATTTTAGAAAATCTCTGGATCGCGCTGGCGACCCTGCGCGCGAACAAGCTGCGATCGTTCCTGACAGTCATCGGCGTAATTATTGGGGTAGTAACGGTGATGCTGATTGCTTCAATCATTGCCGGTTTCGACGTTGCGGTTACCAGAGAAGTGGAATCGTTCGGCACGCGTTCGCTGTATATCAGCAAATTTAACCCCGGAATTCATATCGGCCGTCTTTCACGCGAAGAGCGCATGCGCAAGCCGCTAACGTATGACGACGCCCTGGATCTGGCCAGGTTGCCGGCAGTTGAAACGGCGGTTCCGTTCCTTGAAATCACCAACAATTTCTTCGGTCAGAAAATTTTGGTAAGTGGTGGTGGTAAGACCTCCGCATCGGTCGCGTTGCAAGGAACATTGCCCGATTTTGAAAAGGCAGGAACCCAGGTTATAGCTGAAGGTCGTTTCTTTTCTCAATTTGAAAACGACACAAATGAAAACGTCTGTGTAGTCGGAGCAAAGGTAGCCGATGATTTTTTCCGCTTCGGATCGCCGGTCGATCAAACCATCAAGATCGGCGAACAGGAGTTTCGCGTTGTCGGCGTGTTGCAAAAGCGCGAGCAGTTTCTGTTCAGTGGCGGTTCAGACGACCAGAATAATGTGATCTATCTTCCTTACAATGTCGCGCGAAAACTAAAGCCGAACTCGGAAGACGTCTATCTCATGGCAGTCGCCAAGCCCGGGATGATGCAGGAGGCGATGGATCAGGTAACGGATCGTTTGCGGATCCGCCGCAACGTACCATTCGGTAAACCGGATAACTTCGGCATCGAGACAACTGAATCGCTAATCAGTTCGTTTCACGCGATCACCGGCGGCATCATGATCGGAATGGTGGTGATCTCGTCTGTCGGTCTAATGGTGGGCGGCATAGGCGTCATGAACATCATGCTTGTCTCAGTCACCGAACGAACGCGCGAGATCGGCGTGCGCAAAGCAATCGGCGCGCGTCGCCGCGACATTATGTGGCAGTTCCTAATCGAAGCAATGACGCTGACTGGTTTTGGCGGCCTGGTCGGACTTGGGATCGGATGGTTGGGAACGTTGCTGGTCAAGCTGATCATGCCGTCTTACGTCCCATTGTGGGCTCCGGCCGCAGGCTTCATTGCCAGCGTGGGCATTGGAATGATCTTTGGCTTGTGGCCGGCGTGGAAAGCCGCCCGACTGGACCCAATCGAATCGCTCAGATACGAATAGAAGGGCAAAGAGCAAAGGGCAAAGAGCGAAGGGCGAAGAGCTAAGCGCCTGCGCGAGAAACGCAACTCTTAGCTCTTCGCTCTTTGCTCTTAGCTCTTTGCCCTTAGCGCTTTGCCCTTTGCTCGTTTAGCCTCCAAATATCGCCGCCGAGGCAATCGCCAGCACGGCACGAATCAGAAAGAACCCAAGAACTACGCCCCAGGCAGAACCAGACGATATCTTCGCAACCTTCCGCAACCCGACCGCTGCCAATACCAGACCGTAGAACCTCAAGAGATCGAACTGACTAAGGACTGCCACCAGTACCGGCGAGGAGTCCGACGCCATAAATGCGCCGGGATTTGTAATCAGTAGATGTTCCGGATCAATCGTATCCGCTGACTTTAGGAATAAGACGAGAACAGCCACGAGTGATGCGAGCACACCCGGCGGCAGTGAAGAGTAAACCCATACGGCAAGCGATCTCTGGTAAGTGATCGATCCGCCAAATGCCATCACGCCCAAGAGATAAAGTGCGGCGCCCGCGGCAATGGAAATCGGTACTGAAGCAGGAATACCGACAGCGCCGACGATCTTCCCGACCTTAACGCCCATCTCTTTCTGCTCTTCGGTCTGGTTGGCGTTGCGGGGAGATCGCTCCATCTTGTCGCGAATGTACTGCCCCATGTCCACGCGGGTGTACACCACGGCCGTGACCGCAAGGGTGAGCAAAAGCAGAATAATGCTCGCTATCAGGAAGCGCGGTCGAATGCGCAATGCTTCAAAAGTTCGGCCCGGCTCGAAGAAAATTCCGGTCAAGGTCGCGGGGGTGGACATCGTCTCGCCCGTGACTTCGGGTGTCTCGGCAAGTCCGGGCGGTGGCGTCCACGCCTGATTGGGATCACTCATGATGCGATATTCCTCCTGTTGAAGAGAGGACGGAGAGAATGCGCTCCGTCCATGTCAAAATCGCCGGCTTAAATGCCGGCTCGATGAATTGCACGCAATGATACGACTGTTGATTCGGCAATGTTTCAAATGCACAAGCGTTCAGGCCGTAACTTGGGCCACCGGCTGAGGCTTCGGCGGTTCCACTCTCGCTGCGCGGTCATAACCATCAACCCGAATGCAAGCAACGCTGTGCCCGGGCGCGATTTCGCGCAACTCTGGATCGATTCGCGCGCAATCGTCAATAGCGATCGGGCAGCGCGTGCGAAACCGGCAGCCTGATGGCGGATTCCGCGCGGTTGGCACGTCACCTTTCAAAATGATGCGATCGCGCTTTTCGCTCGGATCCGGCACCGGAATCGCAGACAACAGCGCCAGCGTGTACGGATGCAAAGGCTGAAAGTAGAGATCTTTTGCAGCGGCGATTTCGACTATCCGGCCGAGATACATTACCGCAACCCTTGAAGAGATATGCTCGACGATGGCCAGACCATGCGAAATAAAAAGGTAGGTCAGTCCGAATTCCTTCTGCAGATCCTGCAATAGATTCACGACCTGCGCCTGAACCGAAACGTCGAGGGCCGATACAGGTTCGTCAGCGACAATCAACTTTGGATTCAGAGCGAGCGCGCGCGCGACGCCGATCCGCTGTAACTGACCACCGGAGAATTCGTGGCTGTAACGTTTCATATAGTCAGCGTCCAGTCCCACTTTTCCGAGCAACCATGCGACGCGATCGCGGCGCTCCGCTTTGCTGCCAATCCGGTGAATTACGAGCGGCTCCGCAATGATATTTTCAATTTTCATGCGCGGATTGAGAGAGGCATTCGGATCCTGAAAGATTATTTGTACCTCGCGACGAAGTTCCCGCAACTGGCGTTTCCCCAGGGCCGTTACGTCACGATCCTCGAATTTCACGTCTCCTTTTGTTGGCTCGATTAGCCGCAAGATGCAGCGGCCCAGCGTGGTTTTGCCGCAGCCACTTTCACCGACGAGTCCGAGCGTTTCGCCACGAAAGATTTCAAAGGTGACTCCGTCGACTGCACGCCACACATCATCGCTGTTCTCGACCGGAAAGTATTTGTAGAGCTCGCGAACCGTGACGAGGCTGTTCCGGTGATGATTGTCGTCCGATGTCATGCTGAATTCGCGATTTCGCGGCTGTGCCGCAGGTCAGTGACGTAAGGCTCAGCCTTACCGTCGTTCCAGAAAATCATCACTCGAGGTTACGCCTCCGGTTTGAGGCATAGCCTCATTGCTCATTGATCCTCATTGCTCGTTGATCCTCATTGGTCGGAAAGGCGAGCCTTTCCGCACTCTCCTGCGGCGAAGCCGCTTTCACCGCCGGGTCGTACAAAACACACCTCGCCACGATGCCTTCTCCCGCCTGATACAACGGAATCTCACCGTCGCGGCAGCGCGCCATTCGATACGGACAGCGAGGCTCGAAGTGACACCACGGCGGCACATTCGCCGGATGCGGCACCATTCCCTCGATAGTTTGCAGCCGCTCAGGTTGGACGACGTCTTTCGTCGTCAGCTTCGGAACCGAACGAAGCAAGCCTTCCGTATATGGATGTTTGGGCCGGGCGAACAATTCCCTCACCGGCGATTCTTCAACAATCTTTCCGGTGTACATCACGCAGACGCGATCGGCGACCTCCGCCACCACGCCGAGATCGTGCGTGATTAGCAGCACTGCCAAATCGCGCGTCTTTCTCAGGTTGTTTAGCAATTCGAGAATCTGGGCTTGAATCGTGACATCAAGCGCCGTTGTCGGTTCATCCGCAATCAGCAGTTTGGGATCGCAGGCGAGCGCCATAGCAATCATCACGCGCTGGCGCATCCCGCCCGACAGTTGATGCGGATAGTCGTCAGCGCGCAACTCGGGATCGGGGATCGCAACTTCGCGCATGGCCTCGACGGCAGCTTGTCGTGCCGCTTTGCGCGATAACCGGCGATGCAGTCGTAACGCTTCCGCTATCTGCTCGCCGACAGTGAAGACCGGATTGAGGGAAGTCATCGGG
>Ga0126384_10000573_pt1 | contig 20514 bp, 16 predicted proteins | sample PanSoiMetPlot_36_FD_92543 | JGI IMG/M metagenome (GOLD analysis project Ga0126384, IMG submission 92543) | Tropical forest soil microbial communities from Panama - MetaG Plot_36 | ecosystem: Environmental > Terrestrial > Soil > Tropical forest > Bulk soil | place: Panama | collected 2016-02-17 | reverse complement strand
GTTTCCCCGGCGCAAGCGCATTGGCCTCGCCCGCTTCGAGTGTGTAGTAGTCGCCTCGACAATTGAAGATGAACCCCAGGTCACCCATCACCACGCCAGTACCAAAAGCGCTGTGAAGGCTTGGGGTCAGCGTGATCATGTTGCGTGACTCATCGACGACTGCAATGTAGCTCGTATCACCGTCGTGATCGGCATCGCCTTCGGTAGTTACCTTGAGCGGGCGATCCATTGCCGGCGCGCCTTTGATGAATTTCTCCGCAGTGCCGGGTCTCAACTCAAGCGACGCCTTCTCGGGATCAATCAACTTGCGCCGCTCCGCGGCGTAGTCCTTTGAAAGCAGCCCCTCGTATGGAATGCGGATGAAATCCATGTCGCCGAGATACTTCTCGCGATCACCCATCGCGAGCTTCAATGCCTCAACGGATGTATGGATGTACGCAGCGCTGTTGTGACCCATAGCCTTCAGGTCATACCCCTCGAGCAGGTTGAGCGCGAACAGTTCAGACGGTCCCTGGCAAGCCGAGGCATTCTTATAAACCTGATAGCCGCGATAAGTTGTATAGACCGGCTCTTCGACTTTCGCGGTGTACGAGGCGAAGTCTTCGTAGCGGAACAGCCCGCCGTTTGCTTCAGAGAACTTTGCCATTTCCGTCGCGATGTCGCCTTTGTAGAAACGATCGCGGGCGGCTTGCAGCGCGGCGTGGCGTCCTTTGCTCGCGTTTTGTTTTTCGGCTTCGACAAGTTTCTTCAGGGTTCGAGCCAGCGCCTGATTGCGAAACACATCGCCCGCGTTTGGAGCCTTCCCATCCGGCAAATAGATCTTTGTGGTTGTAGGGTACTTTGCGATCTTTCGGCTTGTTTGAATCGCCCGGGCCATGAAGTTACCAATTGGAAAACCATTGTCAGCGAGATCGATTGCCTGTTCCAGCACCTTCTCGAAACTCATCGTGCCCCAGCGATCCAAGAGGATGTACCAGGCGTCGACAATCCCCGGCACCGTGCCCGCAAGCAATCCGTCGCTCTGCGGAAGCTTCCCACCGTTGTTCTTTTTGTACCATTCGATCGTCGCCAGTTTCGGCGCCGTGCCCTCAGCATTCAGCGAGACCACTTTTTTGGTCTTTGCATCATAAATCAGAAGCACCGCATCGCTGCCTATGCCGTTCATCGCGGCGTCCACCACGCCGAGCACCGCCTGTCCGGCGACTATTGCATCAAAGGCATTGCCGCCGGCTTCGAGGACGCGTTCCGCTGCGCGAGTGGCTTCGGATTTCATTGACGCAACCGCGTAATGTCGCCCGCGAATGATGGGACGCATAGTCCTTCCCGGCGCGTCGGTTTGTTCATCCTGGGCTTTTACCGGAAGGAAAGGGGCGGAAATAAAGACAAGGCACAACGAAGCGAAAGCAAAGAACATTCGACGGTTTGTGCGCATTAGGAACCTCCTCCGATAGCGGTTCGAGTTTTGTTGATGGATCCACTGACTTGCCGGTTGCGGTGTCTCGGAAGTGCCGATACGCGCCGCGACCGGCTACTGTGCGCATAGTCTCACAAAAGGAGCCAACACGCACGCTCTTCTTGTTACTATCTTCTGTTGTCATCTGCGTAATCTGTGTAATCTGCGGATAAGGCTCTTGTGCCTGAACTCGAAGAGACTCATCCGCAGATTACGCAGATTACGCAGAAAAGATATAGTGAAGCAATGAATGCTGAAGCCTAAGCGTTGAATTCTGAACTCTAAACATTTTATGGTGTTCACCAAAAAACTTCGCGACGGAGTACGATACGGCAGAATCCAGTCCAGCATTCGAATCTGGAAGCGGCCACATGTAAAAGTCGGCGGTCGTTACCCGATGGACGAGGGACATATCGTCGTGGATTCGATTACGCAGATAACTATGAAAGACATCACGGACGAACTAGCCCGTGAATCAGGGTTCGATAGTGTGAAGGATCTGCTGAGCGTTGCAAAACACGGAAGCGGCGATAATGTGTATCTGGTTCGCTTCCATTACCTCCCTCCAGGCGCCGTGGGCCGAGGAAGGTTGATAAGTCGCGAGGACTAAGGACGCTCCTTCTGTGCACAATGATCCGATGTCATCACTTGATTGCGGACGCCACGCTAAACGAATACTTGATACGAAACGCGCAACAGCGTAGCCGTTTACAACCGCGGCCTACTAATCCTGGACGACTGAACTCGTTTTGACACGCTCTTATTGCAAAAACGATGCCTCGAATGGGTTCTCTTCAAATTTTTGGCACAGCCCGAGTGAAGTTCGATGATTCCGTTACCGCGGAAGAGCTCAGAGAACTTGCAAAAGATCCAAGAGTCAAAGTGTTGCAATGCTCTACCCCGGTGAGGAACGAAGTGTGGGGCGCGCTGAACGATTGCTTTTTTGCAACACGACCTGATGTCTTGCTGCGAGTCTACAGCCAGTCGGTCTGTGATCTCGGATTCGCGTCAGATATGACGAATGTTCGGCGGTTTTCGGCCGACTGCCTGATGAGAGCGAACAACGTCGAGGCGATCGCGGAAATACCTCATCTGGAGTCACTAACATTGGACATCTTCGAGTTGCTGGACTTCCGAGTCTTGGAGTTGCTCCCTGCAACATTGACAGAGATGAGTCTTGGCGCAACCAGATCGAAAAAGCCGGATCTTAAATCATTGGGTCGCTTTCGATCGCTTAAGAGACTGTATATTGAGGGGCAAAATAAAGATATAGAAGTTTTAAGCCAGTTGCAGGACCTCGAAGACGTCACACTGAGATCGGTCACGACTCCGGATCTCAGTTATCTCTCTGGTCACGGCAAACTGTGGTCTTTGGATATCAAGCTCGGAGGAATACGATCCTTCAAGGGAATCGAAGGGAAAGACAGCATCAAGTATCTGGAGCTATGGCAGATTCGTGAGCTGCGTGACGTTTCGATCATCGGCGAGCTTCCAGGTCTGCAGTATCTGTTCCTGCAGTCACTGCCGCACATCGAATCGTTGCCGTCGTTGGTCAACGCTCGCGCATTACGCAGAATCGTCCTTCAGAATCTGAAGTCTCTGCACGAATTTAGCTCGTTGGAAACAGCGCCGGCGCTCGAGGAATTCGCCCTGGTCCAAGGCGACAAGCAGACGCCGGAACAGCTCCTACCGGTGTTAAGAAATCCCAGAGTCAGCCGTGTCACTGCCGGGCTCGGTAGTCATCGAAAGAACGCAGCCTTTAAGCAATTCGTGGCGGAGCATGGGAAGGAGTACTGGAAACCTGTCGAGCGGTTCGTGTTTAGCTGACGTCCTGGCTATACGTGTCCAAAGACAGAGTGCCGCGAGTTCATCGTGATATCTGAGACTTCGCTCCGACGTACCGTAGGACTGTCTAGTCTGCGGAGCATTTTTTGATCGCGCAAATCGCTGCGGCAAGTCCATCGAAACAGATGGTCCCTTCTAGTTCTCATTCGCAAAGCGCGATCGCATCAGCTCGGAAAAATCCTGCAACTCGCGTTTGTTAAGATCCGACACAATCCAAACTGTCATCCCCGGGCTATTCCAGCGAACCACGTTATAACCCTGGGTTGACAATTCACTCGACCCAGCAGTCCCTCCAGTCGAAGGCCACACAAACAGATTGATGTAATGCTGACGACGCTGATAAACGAGCGCCGCAACCGGTCTGTTGCCCACATAATCCAAACGGCCGCCCACGAGAGGGAAGCCTTCTTCCGCAAGGTCCTGTACCGGCGGTGAAAAATCAAGCTTCCCGTTGAACCACGGTTTCACTGTGTGACGGTCGCTCGACATCACGTCCGCAAGATGTTCGGCCATCAACGAACGAACGTGACTAGCAATCACCTCTCGAGCCAACAAATCATTTTCAGAACGAATCGACAGCAGGCGTATCGCGCTCCAGCTAAGAATTGCAATGAAGGCCAGAGATGCTGCGACGTAAAACGGTCGCCACGACCATAAACTGAATTTGTGCTCGGCTCCTATGTTCATGTGCGAAGATCTCGCCTCCTTACGTAATGCAGACATGATCCGCTTCTGAAGGTGGGCCGGCGGCTGGTAGTAGAGCTCTCTAACAGCGCCACGTAATACCTGAATGTTCTCGTGTCCAGTCGAACACACTGGACAGTCGCGCAGGTGTCGCTCCAGCTCAAGACTTCGAACCAGGTCGAGTTCGGCATCCATGTAAGCGTGGATCAGACTTTGAGTCTCTTCGCAGTTCATTTAAGCCTCCCTCCCCAGCACATTCGCAAGACACCGTTGAAGTCGCTTGCGCGCTCGCGCTAATCGCGACATCACTGTCCCAATTGGAATGCCGACAATATCGGAGATCTCTTTGTACGACATTTCTTCGATCTCGCGCATAGTCAGAACCTCGCGGAACTCTGCCGGCAACGCTTCGATAGCGTGTTCCAATCGATCCCGCTCAGAAGTCTGTATCGCATTGAGCTCGGGGTCCGGCGCATCGCTTTCGAGCTCCCAGTCCTCATCTTCCAACGGCGCCGAGAGATCGCGCAGCCGGTTGCTGGACAACCACGTGTAATAAGTATTGCGAACAATCGTCAACAACCAGGCGCGCACATCTCCTCCACGGAAGCCATCGAAGAACCTGAAAGCCCGCAAGTACGCTTCCTGAACTACATCTTCCGCGTCGTGATCATTGCGTGTAAGCCAACGTGCCAGGTTGTACGCGGCGCCGAGCTGCGGCAACACGATCGCCTCAAATCCATCAAGTTTCTTCTGGTCGTGCACGACCTCGTCCTTAGAGACTCGAAGTCCCTATCAACTACAAGACCAGATCTCTCGGTAGTTTATTCCCGAGCTGCATATATCGATCAGTTCGGGAATATTCGAGCAGAACGGCCGGTCTTAGTGGGAGAGGATGCAGTAAGAGTATCAGGAGGGAACGATGAATAACATAGACAGACGCGACTTTCTTAAGCTGGCAGGTCTCGGAGGCGTTGTGTTTGCTTCAGGGCTCGGCCTCAAAACACTCGCCGCTGGGTCAGACAGTAGCAAAGCAAACGGAGTGGCAGAGTTTTCGTTCGTCCAGCTGTCAGATACCCATTGGGGCTTCGACGGACCTTCGATCAATCCCGACTCTCAGGGAACATTGAAGAAGGCAATCGTGGCGGTAAATGGCCTCGATCAGCAGCCGGATTTCGTGGTGTTCACGGGCGACCTCACGCACATAACCGAGAATGGTAAGCAACGACGCGACCGGATGTCCGAATTCAGAGACATAGCCGGGGGCCTTAAAGCTAAGACGATTCATTTCATGGCTGGAGAGCACGATGCGTCGCTTGATCGGGGTGACGCGTACCAGGAGTTCTTCGGAAAGCTTAATTACACTTTCGATCACAAGGGAGTGCACTTTGTCGTGCTCGATAATGTCTCCGATCCCGCTGCGGTGATTGGCGAAGCTCAGCTCAACTGGCTTCAGACCGATCTGAAGAAATTGAAAGACGATGCGCCGATCGTGGTGCTCACTCATCGACCGCTGTTTGATCTCTATCCCCAATGGGACTGGACGACGAAAGATGGGTCGGCGGCTATCGGCATTCTAACGCCGTACAAGAATGTCACCGTCTTTTATGGCCACATCCACCAGGAACATCACCATATGACCGGGCACATCGCGCATCACGCAGCTAAGTCACTGATGTTTCCGCTGCCGGCTCCTGGTTCGGTGCCAAAGCGGGCGCCGCTGCCGTGGGATGCCGCTGCACCGTACAAAGGGCTCGGCTTCCGTGACGTCGAGGCTCGAAGGGCTGATTACAAGATCAAGGAACAGCCTGTCCTGAAATCATAACCGCAGAATAGAAAGGAAATTAGAGATGAACATGATCGTATCAATGATAATAGTCGCATTAATCGGAATCGTCACAAACAACTCTGTGGGCGAGAGTGGCCGAGCTGTCGACAAGACGATTCAAATAGCTGCTAAGAAGTTTGAGTTCACACCAGGCGAGATCACTGCGAAAAAGGGTGAACCAGTCGTGCTCGAGATCAAATCCGAGGATGTCAATCACGGATTCAGCCTGCCGGACTTCGGGGTGCGCGGCGACGTGAAGTCGGGTTCAGTGTTGCGTTTGAGTTTTACGCCCAATAAGACCGGTCAATTCACTTTTACTTGCGACGTTTTCTGTGGAAGCGGCCACGAAGACATGGCGGGCACGCTGAACGTCACGGAATGAGAGAAACCGATCTTGTCTGATCGCAGAGTAGGAAAGGAGGGACCAGTGAAGCAATTTCTATACGGAATTATTTCTTGCCTTGTATTCATTTTAACGGTGGCGGCTGCAATTGCTTTTGGGATTACCAAACTGGGTCTAATTCCAATCAACGCCGATACGGCGCCGTCATCGCTGGAGCAGCGATTACTCCCTACAGTAGTGCGCGCTGCGGTAGCGAGAGAAGCGCGGTCACAGCCGTTAACCGATGCTGCAACTAACGAGGGAATCCGCGCGGGCGAAGAGATTTACAAATCGATGTGTGCGCAATGTCACGGGCAGCTTAACGGGCGACCTAGTGTTCTGGGGGCGTCTTTTTATCCTCCGGCTCCGCAACTGCCCGGGAGATCGAGCTCGTACACGGAGACGGAGCTGTTGTGGATAGTGAAGCACGGCATACGTAACACATCGATGCCCGCGTGGGGCAAATTGCTTTCGGATCGGGATATCGCTCAGGTTGTGAGTTTTTTGGAGACGTTAGGTCCGTCGGCAGCTACGGATTGATAATGCCGACCGGTTCCAATGCGAGCTTTGCCTCTGGACGTCTTTGAGTGATCCTAATTATTGGCGTGAGAAAGCGCGGGTCACGAAAAGACGCCAAGCCGCAAAGCTCGCAAGGAAATCCGCTGCTAAAGCGGTGCGCGTCAAACCGCTATGATGTGCAGCACGTGTTGCAGGTGATTTTCCAGCTCGTTTAGCTTTGGAATTGTTTCCGTAAGGCTGTGCTTTAGTTCGAGGTATGCCTCCAACTCGCCCTCAACATGAAACCGTGCTGGGTTCTTGAGGTCCGCAAGCTCTTGTCTGAGCTCTTCAGTTCCCATCTGCAGGTTATGTAGCAACCGTGCGACCTCGTCGGGGTCCGGGAGTTCGCCTGCCTCTACGTTGCGGACAAGAAGTTTAAGTCGATTGAGCGAATCCTGCAGCGGCGATTCGACGTTCACTGTCGCGAGCACTCGCTCTGCAACCTCGCTCAAGTGTTCGAACTCAGAGGCTCGACTCGCGGCTTCGCGCACTTTTTGAACGGCCGGTAAGAGTAATCCGATCAGGATAGCAATGATCGCGATCACCACCAGCAGTTCGATCAGGGTGAATCCGGATGAGTGATTGGGATCTCTTCTCATTGTTCGCATCAAGACTCCTTTGAAGGTCCCACTAGGTTGAAAGACTACGGTTGGGCAATGACATTTGATGGGAGAAGCGGGGCGAGCTTACAACGAATCAGTCGAACGGGTCAATAAAGATCGCAGGGTTGGGAGCAGTAGCAAAGGATACGTTCCCGCGTACTTCCTAAGGATGGCCGCGCGCCCGAGATACCATCGGGCTTCAGCCGATGGAGCGTCAGTTTCAACCTAACAAAGTGTGCTCGTAGCTGGAAACGCGCGGGCGCTCTGTTAGGTCAAAACTGAAACTCCATCGGCTGAAGCCCCGATGGTATCTCGCGCTGCTGCAACATTGTTAGGTCGAAGCTGACACTCATCGGCCGAGGCGCGCGGACTCTTTAACTCTCTCGAGGGTTCAGTGCGTCATCGCATAAATAATCACATTAATCCCGACTCGATACGCCGCGAGGCCATACTTAAGAGGATAACGCGGATCGTCGATCCACTCCCACGCATCTCCTAAATCACAGTTTCGTGCGATGAACGCGACCAACCTCCCGTTGTCATTCTGTATTCCCATATAATGCGGAACGATGCCGCCCTTCTCATGAGTCACGCCGCGATTCAGCCACGAACCGATTCCCGGCACCTGTATCACTTCCTTAATATCGAAGTAACAATGAAAAATTGAGTGATCGAGCGGCAGATCCCTTATTTCATACTCAGGAAAAACCCGCCGCATCTGCTCCCGCACGTTGTCCCACTCGTAGCTCCCCCAGAAGTCATCCAGAAAAAGAAAGCCGCCACGCAAGACATATTCACGCAGCCGCTGCGCTTCGGCCTCCGAGAGCTCGAGGTATCCCGGCTCCACAAAATATATGAGCGGATAACTGAAGAGCTGTTCATCCAGGATGGCGATCTGTTTTGGCTCGGAGGAGATGTTTAGATTCGTTCCTGCCCAGTCGCGAATACCTATGATGAAATGATAATCGGCCTCCGGGTAATCCACCGCCCAGGACGCGTATTGCGGCCCGCCAAAAGGAGAATGGTAGATCGTTCGCACAAAAGTGAACTCACCGGGCTGTTTAGAAGGCTGTTTGTCACGTGCTTCCGAAAGAGATCGACGAAGAGAGGTCTGCCCAAACGATGACGTTATGATCAGGAAAGAGAGAACGATTCCTAAACAAACTGGTCTTTGCATATGACCGGATGGGCTCTCAACGATTTCTGGCCAGACAACTAATCACGAATCTGCCACCAGGAACAATACTCCACCGACGCTGCCTCGGTGGAGGGCCCGAGGCTAATCAGATCACTGCGAATTAGGGTGAGTCAATTGCCGTTAGTCAGCGAGCTCAGTAACTCCAACAGCTCATCATAGTTCACTGGTTTTACGAGGTGACCATTAAAACCAGCCTCCTGGGACTTGCGACGATCCTCTTCTTGTCCCCATCCAGTCAGGGCGATTACCGTAATGTCCTTGCCCCAGGGTTGTTCGCGTACGTGCCTGCAGACATCGTGACCGTTGAGCTTCGGCAAGCCAATGTCCAGCAAAATGACGTCGGGCCGGCGCTTTTCAACCGCTTCGAGTGCTTCGAACCCGTCGTGAGCCATGTGCGTGCTGTTGCCGGTAATGTTCAACAACATAGCGAGCGATTCAGCGGAGTCTCTGTTGTCGTCAACAATCAAGATACGACGATTGGGACTCGACTGCCCCTTTTTTGCCGTCCGCGAGACCGGCTTCAAGACTTTCGGCCTTCTGCTGATGACCGGCAGTTGCACCACGAATTCGCTCCCTAGCCCTTCGCCGGCACTTCTTGCTTCAACCGACCCCTCATGCATTTCAATCAGACGCTTCACCAGGGTGAGCCCGATCCCCAGGCCGCCTTCGGATCTTCCCGAATCGCGATCGACCTGAGTAAACATATCAAAAATGGATTGCAGCTTATCTTTAGGTATACCTGTGCCGTTATCCTTAATTGTGACGACCACATTGTCATCCTTTCGTCTGGCATTCACCCAGATAGCTCCTCCCGGTTTAGTGTATTTACAGCTGTTGTTAAGCAAGTTAGCGAACACCTGGGCCAATCTGGCTGGGTCGGCATTGAGGTAGATAGGCTCATTTGGCAAATCCACGCGGAGATCATGCCTTGCCGAATCGATGAGCGGTCGCGCTGCTTCTATTGCGCCCTGAATCACTGAGGATAGTTCGACCTCGCTCTTGCGCAGCTCGAGACGATCGTGCGTAATGCGGTTTACATCCAGAAGATCGTCAACCAGCCGAACCATCTGAGCAAGTTGGCGCTCGATGGTGTCACGCGCCTGTTGTAGCATTTCACTGCCAGGTTCCGGGCGCTTGAGGACCTCCACCATGTTGCAGATAGGGGCGAGCGGGTTTCTCAGTTCGTGTGCGAGGGTCGCAAGAAATTCATTCTTTCTGCGGTCGGCTTGAGATAGGTCTGCGGCCAGATTCCGGAGGTCATCGGCCATCCGCTTTCGCTCGGTGACATCCTGACTGACTGTAGCAAAAGCTACCGGCTTGCTGTCAGAGTCGGTCAGCATCAACACTTTGTAGGCCATCCAACGAGCTTCGCGCGTATTGAAGTTGCGAAAGCGAACCTCGATTTCGCCATGCCCCTTTTCCATCACCGCGGGAAAGAACTCGTTCATTATCTTGTCCTGGTCTTCCGGGAAGAAGAAATCTGCTACGCGAGTTTGGCGCGCCTCTTCAATGCTGTTCAGTCCGACCAGATCCAATCCCGCACGGTTGATGAAGAAAGGGATGCCGTTCAGGTCACAAATACCGATGAAGTCAGTGCTGTTCTCGATTAGTGTGACAAATTTCTCGCGATCGGCTTCAGCACGTTTTCTTTCGGTTATGTCGGCGCCCGTCGGAGCAAGAAACAGAACTCTGCCCAGTTCATCGCGGATCGGAAGTATGTTTAGGTCGACCACGCGCTGGGTGCCGTCTGCCACAAAGTAAGGCAATTCCGCCCTGAACGCTTCTCCCGCCGCCGCCCGAGCGCAACCGTTTCTGATCTGCTCCACCAAACTGGACGAAGGGGTCCACCAGGGGCCGTCCCAGAACGGCTTATCGACAATCTGTTCCCTGGTATAACCGGATCCTTCCCACGCCAGGCGATTCGTTTCGAGGATGGTGCCATCCAGATCCGTAATAGCGGCGAACAAAGCTCCCTGATCGAAGAACGCATGAAACTTTGCGTTTGCCGCGGCGGCCTCCTTCAAGAGTTCGCGCTCGCGCTGCTCAGCCTTTCGTTGTGTTGTGACATCCCGAGCGATCTTCGACGCTCCCACAACCGCTCCGGATTCATCTTTGATAGGAGAAATGGTGAGAGACACCAGGATGTGGTCCCCATCGCTTCGCAGGCGTTCGGTTTCGAAATGTTCGATTCGTTGTCCGGCTTTCAAGCTTGCAATGATGAGGTCTTCCTCGCTGATCCGTTCCTGAGGAATGATGAGCGATATATGCTTGCCCACAGCCTGCTCGGACGTATATCCGAAGAGTCGTTCAGCCGCCGCGTTCCAGCTTTGAATAATGCCATCCAACGATTTGCTGATGATGGCGTCATTCGATGACTCGACGATCGCCGCCAGGAAGCGAGCAGTGATAAGCTGGCTTGCCCTGTTTTGCTCCACCTCCCGCTGGAGGCGTACGTCGCGAAAGATGAGTACGCATCCCGATAGTTGGCCCTGTTCGTCCCAAATCGGCGCAGCACTGTCATCTATTGGACTCTCGGTCCCGTCTTTCCGAATATGCAACGTGTGGTTCGCCAGCCCAACGACCACCCCATCACGCAACGCTCTCATTGTCGGATTTTCGACCTTTTGGCGCGTTTGCTCATTTACTATTTGAAACACGGTCTCCAGCGGCTTGCCCAACGCATCTTCGTGCGACCAGCCCGTTAAAGACTCGGCAACCTTGTTCAGATAATTGATGCGGCTTTGATGTCGGTGCTGATAACCGCGTCGCCGATACTCCCGAGAGTGACCCTCAATGCTTCACGGCGTTGACTAGCTCGCGCCCGCGCAAGTCGCATAGCCTCGCCAAAGCCGATTATTAAGGCACAAGTGAAAAGGTATGCGACTAATCCGACCACAGTTCCGACTTTATAGAGTTCTATTGCACCTCGTGGCGGGATGAACAAGTAGTTACAAGCAAAATAGCCAAGGATGGCGGCTACGACCGCAGGACGATAACCGCCCAACCATACCGCGGCAGCGACTGCACCGAAGAGAGTAACCAGAGGCAGCGAATCTCCCATCAGCGGGTCGAGCACCCAACGCAGCAATACCGCGACTCCGACTGCGACGACACTTAATACGTAATCTTTGGCCGAACTTCGCACCGGCCTCCCCTCCTTTCGATGTTGGAATTGACTTGAGCGTCCGCACCTACCTTGGAAAATTCTATCCCGTCAGAATGAGGACATTCAACTGGACACATCTGGGCTAGAGTTAGGGCAAGCGAACGGAGACCGGCGACTCAGACTGACAATAACAGTCTGGCGATGTGACACGGCGGATCGTCCTATCATATTGTGGATTGAAGAGCTGACTCTTCTGGACGCGTTAGGATATTCTCACGGCGCCGCTTCCAGCTTCTTCAACTTCTCAACGGCATTTGTGTTCTTGGGGTTCAACTCCAGCGATTTTTTATAGTTTTGAATTGCCAGGTTCTTGTCGCCGCTCTCCATATAAGCCTCGCCAAGACTGTCGTAGGCATTGGCGGCTTTCGGAAACATTTCAACGTTCAGCTTGAACATCTCGATCGCGTCCTTGGCGCGCTTCATTTGCAGCAGCCGATAACCAAGGTTATTCAGTTGCTCCACGCCGAAGTCATAAGCATCCTTTTGAGTTTCCTTCAGTTCACGATACTGCTTGACCGCCGCTTGCACATCTTTCTCGATGACCGAGTTGTATAGCGTATCGGCGATGTCCCGCTGCGGTTCCTTGTAGGGCTTTCCGAACAGAATCGCCGCGATCTTCTGGGACATTTCTCCTAGCTTTGCCTGGCCGGTGTTGTTGAGAAGCACGATCAGGTTCTTACTGTCGGGCATCCGGGTGATGAGCGTGTTGAAACCGTTAATACCGCCGCCGTGCTCGATTGTCGTGACCTGCTCGTCGTTAAGACCAAGCGGGGCCTTCCGCACAGCCCATCCATAGGCATAGTTGCTAAGGCCCGGCTTATACATCTGTTCCTTGAGTTGCGGCGGAAGGAGCTTGTCGGTGTACAGCGCCTGATCCCACAGATAAAGATCCTCAACCGTGGAGTAGAGCGATCCTGCAGCATAAGGCAGAGACATATCCAGGTACGGAGCGTTGATGAACCCGGCGGGACGTTTCTCGTAGCCCGCAGCCCGCTTGGCGATGATCGTTTCGCCGTGGTCATATCCTGAATTCTTCATCCCAAGCGGGTCGAAGATTCGTTCCTTTAACACCTGCTCATAAGGCTTACCGGTTATGCGCTCAACGATTGCGCCCAGCAGAAAATACCCCGAGTTGTTGTAACTGAATTTCGATCCCGGTTCGAACTCCAGATCTCCACTGGTGTATTTCTTGACGAAATCGGTGACGCTATATGGATTGCGGCTAACGTCCTGAAAGAAATTCGGCAGACCGGTATAGCTTGGGATGCCGGAGGTGTGGTTCAGAAGCTGATGAATAGTGACCCGGTCGCCGGTATCCTTGCGATAATCAGGCAAATAATCTGTGAGCTTCCCGTCCAGCTTAATTTTGCCCTCCTGAACAAGCTGCAGAATCAGCATTGAAGTGAACTGCTTGGTGATCGAGCCGAGGCGGAACTTTGTGTCAGTCTCAATCGGAATGTTCCACTCCATGTTGGCCATACCATATCCCTTTTTGAAGATTACCTTACCGTTCTCAGCCACCAGCACCGAACCGTTGAACTGCTTATAGCCATAGTAGACCTTCATTAACTCATCGATCTTTGCGGCCTTGTCTTGCGCCAGCACAGTCGCGTGCGCGGCGAGGATCGAGACGGTCGCGATCAACAGAGCCAGGATTTGACGGCCGAGGAAACGTTTTGACATGAGAGTTCTCTCCTTCAGGATTTCTGTTGCGGTTGTGACAAACCTCAGGTTTGTCGCGGTCAGGATTGTACAAAATTCAGTTCGTCGCCGCCTCATCAAGATGCGAAAGTGAATTTTGTGAAGGACATTGTGACAGATTTAGGATTTGACTGAAAATAAAATTGGAGATGTCTCAAGAAATTGCAACGCGATAGAGATGCGTATCGTTGACGAAACTAACCTCACTGCCATCAGGGAGCCATCGCACTGAACCTGGATAAAAGCCTTTTTGTTTGGTTGAGCGGGACAACGGTCCTGCAGTAATACTGCTTGTGCGCCCCAATTCTACGATGTTCTTACCGTCAAGGTCGCTGACCCAAAAGAGATACTCCCTCGGAAAAGTTTGATCCCCAACACTCATTATCCACGCGAGTCGATCACCAGCCTTAGATAGGGCTGCGCCCGACAGTGTCCCAGACTCTGGTAGCCGAATTGAGTATCGACGGGTTGGCCGTTTTGGTGACAAGCTGAATTCTCGGAACATAACTTTTGATGCCGGCTTAGCGTAATCGCTGTTGTAAAGCAGGATGGAATTGTGATGCGTTACTCCGAGGAGCAAGCCATCAGGTACCTTGATTACAGTCGTCCTTGCCCGTGATTGTCTGACAACAGAACGGACAATAGCTTTTACAAGTGTGTAGCGTTGCCTTTGGTAGTGCGTTACTAATTGTACCCATCTCTCACTGTCCTGAAGCCAACAGCAATCTGAAGGGATAGAATGTTCTTCCTCCCACTCTCGTCGAGTTGTTCCATCAAGGCTTGCGGCCACCCAGGTCGCTTTGTTGCGCAACCAGAGAAACCACTCTCCGTCCGACGAAAGTGTGCAGCGCGGCGTCCAGTAGGCGACTTTGTATCCAGGTATGCCGTAAGTGCTCAGATGCCATCTAACGCCAGGAATGTCAGCAGTCAGGTTGAAGCGGTCAAAAGCCCTCTGTCGGCCCGTTGTCACATTTAATCGATGAAGGGTGAACCGCTTCGAATTCCTCGTTGCTGGTTTAAGAAGAACAATTTCTTCTTTCGAAACCCACCAATAACGCCAGCGATTAACCGAGGGAACCCGGGCGATATGCTTTACCTGATCCAACAAGGTCATTTGACGCTCCAGGAGTTCATCGAATTCCCACGAGCCCCTGCACCGATTGAATCAGCTTGTCAGAGTCGTAGCCCACACCATCCTTGAAAACGATTTCTACTTTTTCTATCTCGCTGATATTTGCTGCCGGATTTCCTTTCACCACCATCAAGTCCCCCTGCTTGCCGACGGCAATCGAACCGATTCGCGCGTCTTCGCCCAGAAACTTTGCACCATTAAAGCTGGCTATTTTGATCGCTTCCAGAGGCGTAAAGCCTGCCTCGACCAAGAGCTCTACTTCACGCAAATCGCCAAACCCAGCCACAATCCCGCCGTTACCCGTGGGGTCCAACCCTGCGATGAGTAAGCCTCCAGCTTTTACAAAGGCGCGTTCGAAATCCATCGCCTTGCGCAGCAGCGCAACATTGCCAGGATCGGACGAGACCCGTGCGCGAGCCGTCAAATAACGCACCCGCGCATCGGTAGACATCACATTGAGGACTCGCGGATTGAGTAACGCCGATGCTGCACCGATACCGCTTTGTGCCAACGGCGCGCTGGCGGCTTCGAAGACCGGTAGAGTAGAAGTTATCGCAACGTTCTTCGCGACAAGAGTGCTCATTGTGTCGCGAACGGGCTGACTATTCAGATCCAATTGCCTGAGGCCGGCATTGACCGCGACACCAGGACACTGATCGGGTTGTTTGTTCGTGACGAATTCTGAATCGACCAACAAACCGTGCTCGAGATTGTCGATTCCGATCTCTGCTGCTTCGCGAAAACCGATCGAGCAAAGATGTCCTGTAACTTTGAGACCCCGTTTATGAGCTTCTTCGACGGCGGCCCGCAATTCGTCACGCGTGATGTTCATGTATGCCTTGAAAGAAGTTGCGCCCTGGTCGGCCCAAAAATTGACCATGCGTCGAGCATCCTCGGGTCCGGTCAGCTCGTGCATTACCGGCGTGAAAGAACCACGTCCCTCGAGATAGGGGGCGGTGACGTGCATCTTTGGTCCGATCATTCTGCCTGCGTCGATCATCCGCTTGATTTCTAGATCGGTGAACGGGGCAACGCTGCCGGTAGTGCGAATGGTCGTGACTCCAAGGGCCAGGTACAAACGAGGAAAGCTATTGCCCATATTGGAGTACATCGGTGGAGATCCACCCATCGGAAAAAACATGTGGTTGTGCATGCCAACAAGGCCGGGGAGAACCGTGTACCCTCGAAGATCAATTGTCTGGGCGTTAGCTGGGAGATTCGGCGGCGGGCTCGTTCCGATTGATTGGATCTTGCCGTCGGCAATAACGATCGTCTCGTCATCGCGGGCCGGGGCGCCGCTGCCGTCGATTATCCGTACGTGAGTGAGAACGATTACTGGAGCTTCGATGCGAATGAATTGCTGCCGGTCAGCGGGGCCTTGTGCGAGTGAGCCGGGTAAACCGGCTGTAAGACAAAGCAGGAGAAGAAAAGCCTTTGCGATTTTCATAATTCTCCGTTGGTTTCGGTAGGGAATTTGAAGTCTCGTTTCCACTGTCCGACGCATTTCCCAAAATGCGAAATCTTATTTCAAGCCTGTCGCCATCTGTGGACGGTTCATTCTATCTGTTTTCTATCTCCGGTAGAACAGCAAACACGCCAAATTTAGATTCAATATCCAAGGCCGGTGATGCTACACTCTTCCTGACATCCTGGGCTCAAATAAAGAGGAGTCCACATGAGCGCAGCTTTGAATCCTGAACGAATAGCCCTCCGGGATAGGGTCGAAGAACACGGCAAGGAACTAGCCGAGATGCGTGGCAGCCTTAATCAACTTAACAATATCGTCAGCGGTTCTGTTCGTCAGTCGATTTGGCAAGTGATTGCGTTGATTGTAAGCCTATGCATATCGATCGCCGGCGGATTGGTTTATCAGGGCAACATGATAGACAAGCGATTGGATCAATTCGAGAGACGATTCGAGCAGTTTGAGAAACGAATTGATCAATCGGAGAAAAACATAACCGCGCGTTTCGAGGATCTTAAACAGGAAGTCCGAGACCTCAAACTGGAAGTCCATGCTCAAAGGAAATAGCGTCTCTATTTAATACCAATCACTCCGAAACGAGCATAAAGGGCCCTCAAGATACCATCGACTAAAAGCCGGATGGTATCTCGGAGTGCGCCGCAAGTCTTCATACGACAATCGTCTTTGTATCCTCCTTCAACTTGCGGCGTAGGACTACGAACTTTCCCAAGATTTTAAATGTGCTTAACTTGCTCTTAAGACTCACAGATGTATAATCCCGCCGAACAATCTTAATTGTCACCAAAAATTGACCACAAAAATCGGGAGGACCACATGCGCCTGAAGTTTACTCGCTTGATTACTACCATTCTATTGCTCGCATTAATCGGAAGTGTTCCGAGCTTCGCGCAAGTTAACAGCGCCAGCTTGACCGGATTGATCCTGGATCCCAACGGAGCTGCCATTGCCAATGCCACAGTGAAGGCAAAGAACAAAGCAACAAACGTAGAACAATCAGTCAAAACCGACTCCTCCGGCTACTACACATTTGCCAGTCTACCTGTAGGAACGTACAGCTTGACGGTTGAAACTCAAGGTTTCAAACGCGCGGTCCGCGAGGAAGTCGACCTGGAGGTTGGTCAGAGAGCACGGCTTGACTTCAACCTGGAGGTAGGAGCAGTGAGCGAGGCCGTGCTGGTCACAGCGGACACGCCGATGCTGACTACTCAGGAAGCCTCGACCGGTGGTGTTGTTGAAAACAAGCTGATCTCCGACTTGCCGCTCGCTGCGCGTAACTGGGATGACCTCTTGGCGCTGGTTCCTGGCGTTCAGGCCGATCGATTTACTGAACAGAGTGGAGGCACAGCCAACGGGCGAACCGGGGGCGCAAACGTCCACGGCGTTCGCTCGCTACAAAATAATTTTGTGTTAGACGGCGTTGACAACAACTCTTTCTCCGAAAACGTGCAGGAACTGACCACTCAAATCGTCCGGCCCTCCGTCGATTCGATCCAGGAATTTAAAGTCAGTACGAACCCTTACTCGGCGGAAAACGGACGCAGTCCTGGTTCACTCATCAGTGTCACAACCAAGAGTGGAGGGAATTCCTTTCACGGAGCGGCGTACGATTTCCTACGTAATCGGATTTTTGACGCAAATGATTTCTTTAGTAACCGTTCAGGTTTAAAGAAGCCCCAAAATATTCAAAACCAATTTGGCGGGGCTGTGGGTGGCCCAATTCTAAAAGATCGGCTTTTCTTCTTTTTCAATTATGAAGGCACTCGGATCCGCAGAGGAGTAACGCGACTTGGCAACGTGCCAACGGCAAATGAGCGCATCGGTGACTTCTCGGCGGCGGCTGGGGCGGCGAATCGCGTGACGTACTCTCCGATCTTCGACCGTGTCGGCGATTGTCGCGCGAAGGTTCCTTCGGCGTTCAACGCTGACGGATCGTTCAAGAACAATCAGATACCAGCGGCTTGCTTTGACCCCCTGGCGGCAAAGGTCCTTGGATTGGTGCCGGGACCAAACATCGTTCCGGGCTCGGGAGGCCTGAATCAACTCAACTTTGTACGTGCACCCGGTATCATTGATGACACTGACAGCTACACCACCCGAGTCGATTGGCAAGCGAGTTCCCGCGATAGCGTTTTTGTCCGTTACACGAACTCCGATCGCTTCCGATATCTGCCAGGAATTTTCGGCGGGATTCTGGACGGCACCGGATCATCGGCTAACGGCCGGCTCAGCATGGCCGGACAATCGGCTGCAATTGGTTGGACTCGAATGATCGGGACCCGAATGGTGAATGAGTTTAGAATCGGTTGGGGGCGTAACAACTCCAGCGCGGTCCAGGACTCGTTTGCTCAACAAACCGCGAAAGAATTTGGTTTCAACGGCGTACCGGAGTCGGAGACCATAGGCGGCGGTCTCCCTGGCATCGTGGTCTCGGCGCGAGGGGGAACGGTAACACCGGGCGGCCAATCAGGATTTGACCGGATCGGTTCACCGGATTTCTTGCCTAAGTTCCAAAAGACCAATCAGTTTCAGTGGACCGATATTGTGACCTTCACCAAAGGCGTACACCAGATGAAAGGTGGCGTCGATCTCCGCCTTCCGATGAGGAATATCTATCTGGATGTTCCTGCCACACGAGGCAGCTTTACCTTCGATGGGAACCGCACGGGCATCGGTCTGGCGGACTTCCTCCTTGGATACCCGTCCAATGCTCAGCTTACGAATCTGTTTGTCGTCGATCAGCGGTTAAAGATGTATTCACTGTTTTTCCAGGATGATTGGAAGGTCACCCCAAAGCTGACGGTCAATCTCGGTCTGCGGTACGACTACGCAACGTGGCCGTATGAGGGGCAGGATCGGATGACGAATCTGGACCTCGCAACCGGGCTGAGATTTACGCCCGCTGATTCGAAGGTTGGCCGGACTCTGGTGGAGCCTGACAAGAACAACTTTGCTCCAAGAATCGGGGTAGCATACCAATTGACGCCAAAGACGGTTGTCCGAGCGGGCTATGGCAGATTCTATATGAGCTTTGAGCGAGCCGGCAGTGAGGATCAACTGGCGCTCAATTTGCCTTTCCTGGTAAACAATGTCGTCACCGCCAGCAACAACAATACCACTGCGAACAACATCCGTCTCAACAGTGGCTTTAATCTCTCTCTGGATCCTTCTGCGGTTAATCCCATCAATGCTCGTCTGCGAGCGGTTAACCCGGAGTCGGAAGACGGAAGCGTTGACCAGTGGAACCTTGGCGTTCAACGCGAACTTACAAGAAGCATAGTGTTCACGCTTGATTACGTCGGGACCAAAGGCACGCACCTCTCGACTCTGCGAAACCTCAATCAGCCTTTCTTCAACGAAAACGGCACAGTCAAGAACGTTCTAGTCAACGGCGTTGCCACTCCACTGATTCCTTACCCAAGCCTTGGTCCCATCGAATTCCGCGAGAACAATGGCAATTCGATGTACCACGGAATGGAAGCTTCAGTAGAGAAACGTTTTTCGGGCGGACTGTCATTTGGCGCCGCTTACACCTACTCGAAATCGATTGACGAATCACAAGAGCACCTTGCTTCGGGAGGCACTGGCAGTTTCACCCAGAACCCTGCGAATGTTCTGGGCGAGCGACGCGGTCCAAGTGATTTCGATGTGCGTCATCGTTTCGGAATGGTGGCTCTCTACGAACTGCCGTTCGGTCGAGGCAAGAGCTATCTAACCGAAGGCCCACTTTCACATATCCTCGGTGGTTGGCGGGTTAGCGGTCTGGCGGCCACGAGATCAGGCCGTCCATTTACCGTCCGTGCCGGAGGAAATGATACCGTAATCGGTGGTCCGCGCGGCGGAGGTCTGGTGAGCGCATGGGCGGATTGTCTGCGCGATGGAACCCTGGATGGCGACAAGCGCGACATTGATCACTGGTTCGACACTGACGCTTACACCGAGCCGAAGGCTCCCAATCCAACAAAGGGTAATGCGGTCGAAGGACGGCTTGGAAACTGCGGTCGTAATACGCTTCGTGGTCCTCGTTACACAAACTTTGATTTCGGGCTCGCGCGATCATTCGACTACTTCGGCGAATTTCGACGGCTTGAGCTGCGCTGGGAGGTGTTCAATATCTTCAACCACACACAGTTCGGACTCCCTGAGCGCAATATCTCGAGTAGCTCCAAGGGGCGCATTTCGGCGCTTGCGGGCGATCCGCGTGTAATGCAGTTTGCGTTGAAGTTTGTGTTCTAGGAGGGAGGAAGCAGGCGGCAGAAAACAGTAGGCAGTCGGCAGAAAACAGTAGGCCGTCGGCGGAAAGCAGAAGGTAGTCCGCTTCAATAGTGGCAATTGGTCGATGAGTTGCGTCTACTGCCTTCTGCCTACTTCCGACTGCTTTCTGCCTACTTCCGACTGCTTTCTGCCTACTGCCTACTGCCTACTGCCTACTGCCTACTGCCTACTGCCTACTGCCTACTGCCTACTGCCTACTGCCTACTGCCT
>Ga0126384_10000572_pt1 | contig 20525 bp, 18 predicted proteins | sample PanSoiMetPlot_36_FD_92543 | JGI IMG/M metagenome (GOLD analysis project Ga0126384, IMG submission 92543) | Tropical forest soil microbial communities from Panama - MetaG Plot_36 | ecosystem: Environmental > Terrestrial > Soil > Tropical forest > Bulk soil | place: Panama | collected 2016-02-17 | reverse complement strand
CGCCGACAATAGCAAGAGCGAGCCGGCGAACCAAACACGGCCTTTGGTTTTTGCTGGATATGCCGGCGTGCTCGCATCAACGGCGCGGCAAAGGCGTGCTTGATGGCGTTCGGGGCGCGCTCACGGGCGCTCTGCCAGCATCGTTGACCGTGCTTGCTAACGGTGCAATAGTCCGGCCCCTTTTTCCGCCGCCAGCCGACATTGCATGCCGCAGATCGCCGTCCAGGATCTGTCCAAGACCTATCGCGTGGCTGAACGGCGGCGCGGGCTTATCGGCGCAGGGCGAGGTCTCTTTTCTCGCACCCACCGCGCCGTTGAAGCCCTCAAGGGAGTAAGCTTCGGCCTCGATCGGGGCGAGCTGGTTGGCATCATTGGCCCGAACGGTGCCGGCAAGTCGACGCTGATCAAGATTCTATGCGGCATTCTGATGCCGTCATCCGGCCACTGTGAAGTCGACGGCCTGGTGCCCTGGGATCAGCGCATTCGTCACGTGGCTCGTATCGGCGTCGTGTTTGGCCAACGCACGCAGTTGTGGTGGGACCTGCCTGTCATCGACAGCTTCGAATTGCTTCGCGACATTTACCGTGTGCCGGAAGTCAGTTTCCGCGCCACTGCCGAAACCCTGATCTCTCTATTGAGAATCGACCAGTTGCTGCATCGTCCGGTGCGCCAGCTGTCGCTCGGACAACGCATGCGCTGTGACATCGCGGCGGCCTTGCTGCACTCGCCCTCGATCCTGTTTTTGGACGAGCCCACGATCGGTCTCGATGCCAACTCCAAGCTTGCCTTGCGAGATTTCATCAAGCACCTCAATCGGCACAATGGTGTCACGGTGATCCTGGCGACGCACGACATGCAGGACATCGGTGCCCTGGCCGAGCGCGTACTGATCATCGGCCATGGACGAATTCTTCGCGACGGCTCAATCGCGGCCATGCGTGCGGACACACCTGGACAGCGGCGCCTGGTCATCGACTTCTCGGAAGATGTTGGTGACATCACCGTCGAGGGTGCCACGGTGCTGAGCCGGACGGGGCGCCGGGTGGCATTTGCTTTCGACTCGCGGGTAACCGCAGCTCACACCTTGATCGGCCGCCTGACGGCGGACCACGACATCGCCGAACTATCGATCGAGGAGCCGACGATCGAGGAGCTGATCGCGGACTTCTACGCATCGCACGGTGCCGTCGAAGCCTGAGGCAAAGCTGGAATGCGTGACGCTGGCACAGGACCGTATCGGGCAATTTTTGCCGCACGATTCTTGATGATGCTTCAGTACCGCGCCGCGGCACTGGCTGGTATAGCCACACAGTTCTGGTTCGGCGGCATCATGGTGATGGCGCTGTCGGCGTTCTACACTGAGGGAGGTGGTTCTGCGTCGATCACGCGCGCCGAGGCCATAACCTACATATGGCTTGGGCAGGCCTTTCTCGGGCTATTGCCCTGGAACGTCGACCCAGAGATCGCGGTCATGATGCGGACCGGTAACGTTGCCTACGAGCGGTTACGGCCAGTCGACACGTATTTTTATTGGTTTGCCAGGGCGATGGCTTGGCGCACCGCTGCCACGCTGTTGCGCGCGATTCCGCTTCTGTTGGTCACGTCGGTAGTGTTTGACTGGGTTGGACTTGGCGCCTGGTCCTTGCAGCCACCGCAAAGCGGTACGGCCCTGGCGCTGTTTCTTCTGTCGATGGTTGCCGTTGTGTTGTTGTCCTCGGCGCTTACCACCCTGCTCAACATTTCAGTGGTATGGACGATCTCGGGCCAGGGCATCAACGTCTTCACCAATTCTCTCGTCCTCATCCTCTCAGGCATGGTTATACCACTCCCGCTCTTTCCGGACTGGGCGCACCTGATGCTGCTGCTGCAGCCGCTGGCGGGACTGGTCGACATTCCCTATCGCATCTATTTCGCGCACTTGTCCGGGGCCGAGGCGATCGCCGGCATCGCGTTGCAGATTTTCTGGACAATGCTTTTCATCGGTCTCGGCCACCTGTGCATGACGCGTACCATGCGCCGCATTCAGATCCAGGGGGGCTGAGGGTGGGCGCGCTGGGCTTATATGGCCGCTACGCCATGGCCTCAATCAAGGGCCAACTCAACTATCCAGCTTCGTTCGTGTTGTTGACGATCGGGCAGTTTCTGTCGACCATTGTGGAATTCATCGGCATAGCCGCCCTGTTCAGCCGCTTCCAGAGCCTGGGCGAGTGGACATTGGCGCAGGTTGCACTGTTCTATGGCACGGTGAACATCGCGTTCGCAGTTGCCGACATGATCTCACGCGGGTTCGACGTGTTCGGTCCGCTGTTTGTCAAGACCGGCGAATTCGATCGCCTGCTGCTGCGTCCGCGCGCAACTCCGTTGCAGCTGTTGGGCTACGAGCTGCGACTGATGCGGCTCGGGCGCCTGCTGCAGGGGGTCCTGGTGCTCGCGATCGCGGTGAGCCGTCTCGATCTGGCGTGGGGCCTGGCCGAAACGGCACTCTTGCTTGCCGCGGTTGCCGGCGGGGTTGCGTTCTTACTTGGCCTGGTGGTGTTGCAGGCAACCTTGGCGTTTTGGACGGTCGAGAGCTTGGAGGTGGCCAACACGCTGACTTACGGCGGCGTCGCCGCCGCGCAGTATCCCCTTGAGATCTATCACAACTGGTTTCGACAGTTCTTCACCTTCGTCGTGCCGCTGTCTTGTGTGGCTTACTTCCCGATCGTTGGCATACTCGGGATCGACGATCCGCTGGGCGCGCCCCGGTGGTTTTTATACCTGAGCCCGCTGTTCGGCTTCGTGTTCCTCGCCATGGCCTTGATCGCCTGGCGTCTGGGCGAGCGGCGCTACGCGTCAACGGGGAGCTAACGGTCGTCAACCGCTCCAGCAGTGTCGAGCCTGGCTGCGGGCAACGAACAAGCGGGCTCTGCCGCGAGATCTCGGCCGCCCGGTGGCACGGGACCTCGGGCGCCGCAGCCGCCGCGACCTTGAAGGTTGCCTGCGCTCGATAGCGAGGCCGGTGGCGCGTTGCGACGCGATCCGATCGGCCCGACCGTTTTGGCCCGCGCGCGCCGTGTCGTCATCACAACCACGCAGCACCGCCTCGTCAGGCCGGCAACGACGGCCCTGGCATTGCCGGTTTTGCGCTATTTTGCGCTTGCCACGTCGGGATAAAATTGCGGCGCCTCGCGACGGTCGCGCATGCCATAGTCCCGCACCACGCGGACACGACGTAGCCGGCGGCCGTCCGCACGGGGTAGCGTGCCTTCGAAAGCCTCGGCGGCGGTCTGATCACGCCATGTCAGCAGCAAGATGATGTCGCCAGGCGTCAGCACGGCATCGAACACGTCCCAGCCGACGAGACCGCGGGCGGCCGGTTCAAGGCCGAGCCACGCGGCGACCCGATCGGGCGTGGTGGCCTCGACCCAGTCGGCCGGCCGCCTGCCATCGAGCAAACTCACAGTGGTGCCTTGGCCGGTCTCGGTTGCATCGAGCCGCTCTTGCCGCAAGCCGTGACCTTGCGGCGGTGCGCTATCCAAAGTCAGCTCGCCGACGCGCAGATGATAGTCAACAAACACCTGCGTGCGGCCTTTTTCCTGCACCTCGTGGTGTTGCGCGTGGGTACGCCAGCGGACGAGCGCCTTTTCGTTACGCCAAGCCGAAAGCGAGAGCAGCCAACCGTCACGGGTCAGGCTGCGATAGCGAATATTGTCGATAAAGCCGTCGATCTGCTCGAGTTCGGGTTTGAGGCGCTTGGCGAAGGCGAGATAGGCGTCCCACTGTTCGCGCTTGGGGTGGACCTCAAAGATCACTGAAAACATGCCGGCATCTCCTTCAGGCCGCAGCGATGCAATCGATCTCGATGTCGAAGCGGCCGGGCCAGGCCGGAACGCAGACAAAGATGCGCGCCGGCGGATGCACCGGGAAGTAGCGCGCGTAAATGGCATTGACGGCGGCAAAGCTCTCGACCGAGGTGCAGTAGACGTTGCATTTCAGAACCTTATCCAGCGACGAGCCGGCCGTCTCCAGGCACAGCTGCAACTGCTTGAGGACGAGCTCGGTTTGCCGTTCGATGGGCGCATCGACCACTGTGCCGGTTTCCGGGTCGAACGGCGGCAGGCCCGACACATAGATCGTGTCGCCGTGGCGCGTGACAACGGAGGTGGGGGCCTTCCACGCCTCAAGGTAGGTGGACAAGGGTTCGACCCGGATGATCTCTCTGGTCATGGCGGTTCTCCACTCGCTTGCGGTCAATGTGGCCTGGCCGGCTCGTCGCCAGCCCAACGGATGGCAATGGTTGGCGATAGGGTACGGTGCGCGCATGGCCTCACGATGCTTGATACCATCGCTTTAAGTGCCATCGCTGTCGCGTGCGCCGCGGACGATGGCGAGCGGCGCACGCGCGCCGGATCATAGGGATATTCGCCGGCCCAGGCATCGAAGATGTCCTGCCGGGCGCCGCTCGGCACCTTGACCGATGCTGGCGTCGGCGCGCGCCTTGCGGGATCGCTAGCGAGGGAGCATTCGCCGCGGGCTTGGCAGTGGTGGCGGGCCAGCAGGCGCCGTGCACGGTGAAAACGAGCGCTTGGCGGTAGACCCGCCGCTGGACCGCAGATACTGCAACAAATCGACCGGCTCGAAGCGGGAGGTTGAAATGCGGGGCATGGGGCTGGCGCGGGTCGCGTTGCTCCGGCTGCCATGGTCATGGCGGACCTCCCTCACTCGGGGCTTGCCGACACATGGTGATCGCGGCGCCAAACGTCGCCGGCCAACGCTTCGCTCAGTTCCGAAGCATGGGCCCCACGCGACCACGGCATGCTGGAGCGGCGCACTTTCGCCGTCTCGCCGGCGGTGCTCGCGCTGACGGCTGGGTCTTGGCGGCGGTTGGCATGGACGAGACTGTCGGCGCCGTTGATTGGGGTTCATCGTGGAGCCAGCGGCGTAGCAGTGATTGAGGCTGGAGACCGTGCCCGACGGGTGAGGGGCAGCGTCGTTGGCGGCCTCTTTCCGTGGCGGAGCGGCGCAGGAAACGGGTCGCGTGCCACGGCCATCGGACCGATAGTGCGGCACAACCAATCTCAGAGAGGTGTGACCATGAGCTTTCGCATCCAAGGCCTCCCCGCCGAGCAGTTCCAGCCGCTGTTCAAGATGTCGGAGAGAGACCTGGCACAGCATGGCGCCGTGCGGCGGATCGCGGATGATCGCACGCCCGGCTACCCCTGCCGTATCAGCCTGACCGACTCCAGGCCGGGCGACGTCCTGGTCCTCGTCAACTACGAGCATCTGCCCGTCGACTCGCCCTATCGCATGCGCTTTGCCATTTACGTGCGCGAGGGCGAGGAAACCTACGATCGCCTCGGCGAGGTGCCGCAGCAGTTGCGAACGCGCATGCTTGCGGTTCGTGCCTTCGACCGTCACGGCATGATGGTCGGCGTCGAACTCGTGCATGGGACGGATCTTGAACGTGCCATCGAGACGCTGTTTGGCGTGGCCGAGGCCGAGTATCTCCACGTGCACTTCGCCGCCCCCGGTTGCTACGCGGCGCGCATCGACCGGGCTTAGGGTGCTACAATGGGGCCGGCGGCGGCCTTCCCTCATGCCGGCTGCCATCAACGCGCCGCGTGCCAACATGAGGCGCTGCCGGCGCGCCGCCTCGATCGCATGCGACCAGCACGACGATCGCAGGCGGCGCCGGTTGGCGGGCCCGTCGACAACAGCGCCGAAACCCAGCTACGGTTTGCCGTGACGTACGAGGGGGCCTTGTCTAGACTGGCGAGGACATGAGCCGCTCAAATCCTCGTGGTCGTTTTAGACCTTGAACACCCCCGACCAGACAGCAACGACGCGGCGACCGCGAATCGTCTTTATCGATGGCCTTCCGGGCTCCGGTAAAAGCACGGCGGCGCAGGCGATCGGTCGGCGATGGCCAAACTGTCGGGTCTTTCTCGAAAGCCACCCGGGCCACCCATTGCTGGTCGGAACTCCCGACGCGAAGGGGGCCGCTTTCGCCCGCATTCACGAGGTTCATTCCGCATCGAGCTTTGCCGCGGCAGCGCTGGCAGCGCTGGCGGCATTCTTGGCATCGGCCGAGGCTGGCATCTGCTACGTGTTCGAGAGCCATCCGCTGCAGAGTACGGTCCGTGTGCTGGCACAATTGGACGCGAGCGAAACCGCGGTGCTGCAATTCTGGTCGCAGGTGCAAGACCGGCTCGCGGCCGCCGAGGTCGCGCTTGTGTACTTCAGCGAGCCAGATCCGCGGCAAGCGCTCGGCGACATCATGCGGGCGCGCGGGCCGGTGTGGGAGCGCTACATGGTCGAGGCCTGCGATCAATATCCGTGGATGCAGGCCCGCGGCCTCTCCGGTCGCGCCGGCGTCTTCGAACTGATCGGCCAGTATCAGAGCCTGCTCGAGCGGTTGGTGGCGGCTTGGCGATTTGAGCTCCTGACGCTGGCGGGACGACCGGCAAGCTATCGGGAAAGAACCGAAACCATGCTGACCTGGCTGGAGCAGTGGGCGGCTGCTTAGCCCGCCTCTGCCGCCGCCGTCGGTGACCTTCGCAATGCAATAGCGTCAAGCAAGCCCAGCGGGGAGCCCGTCCCAGACCTCCGCCGCATCCAGCCGGCGCGGCAGCAATCCCTGCTCGGCGGCGTAGCGCACGGCAAGCTCGATCGGTGCCGCCAGCGCTTGGCACCCGAACAAGGTCGGACCAGGTGGCTCCGCCGGCGATGGCGCCGCCGCCCTGGCGGCGCGGAACATGGCCGCCAGTTCCAGCACCAGATCCGGGCGGCGTTGCGCCAAATCGCGCCCGACCGTCAGCATGTGGTTGACCGGCACAAACCGATGCGCGCGCCAGAAGGCCTCGGCGGAAGCGCCGGGATCGGGGAACACCGTGCGCACGCTGCCGTCGCTCGGCACCTCGTTGCCAACGATGATGGCGTCGACCTCGGATTGCCGCAGCATGCTGAGCAGATCTTTGCCGGGAGGCGCCCGCTTGACCCACGGCGGATCTCGATATTCGGCCACGTGCGCGTCCTCAAGGGTGATCCAGTTGACGTCCTGCGGCCGCACGCCATGCCGATCGGCCAAGAGCCCGCGCAGCCACACCCCGGTCGTTTGACTGTAGGCCCTGACCCCCACCCGCCGACCCAGGAGGTCGTGGGGACCGGCGATGGTGCTGTCGTTCCGGCACAGCAGGGCCGTCTCCTGGAAGCGGGCGGCCAACACGACGGGCAGCAGCACCAGCGGCTTATCGTAGGCTCGTGCCTGCAGAAAGGTCGCAATCGCCATTTCACAGACGTCGAAGCGCTGCTGGCGCACCATTGGCGCAAAGGCGCGGTTGATGGTGGGCATCTCGGCAAACTCAAGCCGCAGACGATCGGAGGCGATGCGCCCATCTCTCAGCGCGGCGGTATGCGGATATTGGCCAACGGCCGCGCGCAGCGCGACCGAGTGCGCCATCTGCGGGGGATCTGCCGGCCGACCTGACACGGGCTAGCCCTCGCCATCCGCCGACCGGTATGCGAGCCCCTTGTGCGCGAGTTTGGCGCGCATGCCGTAGATGTCGAGGCCCAACGCGCCGGTCTTGAGGCGCGCCCGCGTCTCACTTTCCTTGGCCTCGCGCGCGGCGCTTTGGCGCAAGACGTTCTCCGCCGCCGCACGCGGCACCACCACCACGCCGTCATCGTCGCCGAGCACCAGGTCACCCGGGTGCACGATTTGACCAGCGCACACGATCGGCACGTTGACCGAACCCAAGGTCTCCTTGACCGTGCCCTGCGCCGAGATCGCCTTCGACCACACCGGGAAGCGCATTTGCGTCAAGGCGGCAACGTCGCGGACCCCAGCCTCGATCACGAGCCCGACGACGCCGCGCTTAACCAGCGAGCACGCCAGCAGCTCGCCAAAGTAGCCGGCATCGGAGGCCGAGGTCGGCGCCACCACCACCACATCGCCGGCCTGGCATTGCTCCACCGCTACGTGCAGCATCCAATTGTCGGCGGGCGGCACGGACACAGTCACGGCGCTGCCGGCAACCTTCGCCCCGGCATAAATCGGCCGCATAAACGCGCCGAGGAGGCCGGTGCGCCCCTGCGCTTCATGCACGGTGGCAACCCCGTAGGCGGTGAAGGCTTCCGCGATCTGGCGCGGCAGGCGCGGCGGATTGGTAATGACGACGCTCATGCCAACCGCTCCACCACGTGCGGAAACACGCTCTCGTAGCCTTCGCCGTAGGTGATCTTTTTCTCGGAGTTGCGGGCTGCCTGCGCGCCACGCTGCAGTGCGACGCGCGTGTAGTACTCCCATAGATGCTCTTGGCCCGTCATGCACTCGATCGCGGCCCGCTTCTTGCTCCATACCGGCGTGATGTCGAGGAGCACGGTCGGCTTCCAATCGCACTGTTCCGGCTGGTGGGGTTCGAACAGGAACACGGGTGGGGCACCCAGCACCTGCTGACCGGGTTTGTGCCCGTGCGCCTGGGCAACAATGCGTGCGTGCTGGGCAAACTCCGTCACGGCCGGGTGATCGTGGTTGTAGATGTCCTTGCTCGAGTGCGACAGCACGAAGGCAGGTTGGGTGGCGCGATAGACCTCGACCAGGCGGTAGAGCGAGGCCTCGCTGAGCGTGATCGGGTAGTCGCCCAAATCCCAGAACTGGAGATCGGCGACGCCGAGATGACCGGCGGCGGCGCTCGCCTCCTGCCGGCGCTCGGCCTTGGCGCGCTCCAAAGTCATGCCCGGTTGCCGCCACAGCTTGGCCGACTCACCGCGCTCGCCGAAGGAGAGACAGATGACCGTGACCGCGTAGCCGTGCTCGGCGTGCAATGCAATCGCCCCGCCGGCCCGCCACACAAAGTCGGCGGAGTGCGCGCTGACCACCAGTGCCGTCTTGCGTCCCGTCATGTCGCAACCCCTTTCTCCTCGTCCTCGCCGGGTAGCGGCGGTGTGCCGTGGGTGTGGAAGCTCTCGATCGTCTTTAGGCCCCACGCCTGGCCCTTCTTGCGCTCTTCCTCGGTCCAGGTGATCGGCCGCCAATCCGGCGCCAGCACCAGGCGCGCGCCAGCATTGGCCACCTCCACCCGATTGCCCCCTGGCTCGTAGACGTAGAGGAAAAAGGTCTGCTGCACGGCATGCTTGTGCGGCCCGGTTTCGATGTAGACGCCGTTCTCGAGAAACACGTCGGCCGCCCGCAGGATGTCCTCACGGCTGTCGAGCGCGTAGGTGAGGTGGTGGAAGCGGCCCCGCACCCCATGCGCCTCGCGGGTGTAGGCGAAGTCGTAGCTCTTATTGGTGCAGGTGAGCCACATTCCGACCTCGGTGCCGTCGTCGAGCACGATGCGCTCGGTCAGCCGGAAGCCCAAATAGCGCTCAAAGAATGCACGGTTTGCCGCAACGTCGACCGCCAGGCAGTTGAAATGGTCCAGTCGGCGCACATTGACGCCGCGCGCGGGAAAGCGCTGCGCTTGGTTCTTCAGCGCTGGACGCAATGCCGGGGGCGCCGCGTACCATTCGGTCTCGTAGTAGAGCTCGATCAGGTGCCCATCCGGATCGTGGAACTGGTAGGCCGGACCATGGCCCAGCTCGTGCTCGTGCCAACCGACCTCGTAGCCACTGCCCCGCAGCGCCGCAACCCGCCGCTCGAGCGCCTGCCGGCTGCGGGCGCGGAACGCCGCGTGGCCGAGCCCTGAGCTGCGCGATCCCGTCAGTTTCAGGGAGTAGCGCTCATAATCGTCCCAGGCCCGCAGGTAGACGGAGTCGCCTTGCCGCCCACTCTCTGTCATCCCCAACACATCCACAAAGAAGCGCAGGCTCGCCTCGGGCTTGGGCGTGAGGAGTTCCACGTGGCCTAGATGCGCCACATCCATGATCGGTTCATCGTGCACGATGGTCTCCCGCGACAAGGCGGTTTCGGAACTTGGGGGCGCGCGCGCCGCATAACGCCGCCGAGGCACCATGGGGCGGCGACAGCTGCGCGGCGCAGTATAGGGGCGGGCGAGGCGCCCCGGAATACGCCTGCGCGGATCATCCAGCACGGAGGGCTCGGCATGGGGCATTAGGCGGTGGCAGCGGTGCGCACCGGCTTGCGCGCCACCACCAGCTGCCAGCGGTGGACAAAGACCATCAACCCCCCGGCGAGCACCAGGTTCATGCCGGCATCTTCACCGCCAGCGGCCAGCGCGCGCACCAAGGTGCGCAGCGGCCGGATCCGTTCGTCGTCGGCAACGATCCCGGCCCATTCCTCGAACTCTCTCGGCTTGTCCCAGGTGGCAATGAGCTCAATGACCAATCCTGCATCGCGTACCAGGCCAAGGAACTCGGACGCCGGCAACATGCGCACGTGCGAAGGGTCGCGCAGCACTTCGATGGCGTTCTGCACGGCGGATTTGTCGGCCGCTTCCGAGCTCGTGACATCGGCGATGATCAGCGCGCCGCCAGGCCGCGCCACACGCCGCATTTCGCCGAGCACGCGACGAGGATCTTGGAAGTGATGCAACGACAGCCGGCTGACCACGGCGTCGAAATAGTCCTCGGCAAACGGCAAATCGGTGGCGGAACCCTCTTTGAAGGCGACGTTGCGAAGGCCATGCGTGGCGCAGCGTGCCTGCGCCTTGGCCAGCATCTCAGGTGTCAGGTCGAACGCCACCACCTCGCGCGCCGTGGCCGCCAGCTCGCAGGTGACGATTCCCGGACCGCAAGCCACATCGAGGACACGGCCGATGGTATCGGCCGGCAAAGCGTCGACCAAGCGCCGGGCTTCTCGCCGATCGGTTGTGGCTGCCGAGCTGGCGAACCCCTCGGCTTGCCGCGTGAACTCTTGCTTCGTCCGCTCAAGGTGATCCATGGGGTCAGCTTGCCAAGCATACGCGCGATAAAGTCGCCCATCATTACCGCGGCAGCCCGCCGCTGCGACAGCAAAACGTCGGCGACGGGACAGCGTCGTTTCGACGCCAGCCGCCAGAGTTTTGCGCCCTTGAGCCGGCCCAACAGCCAACAGCGTCGAGGAACCCGTCGGCTGCGGGTTCCCCGAGCCAAAGGCTAGAAGTTGACGGCGACACCGGTAAAGAGCCGCCAATCCGGCTCGGCTTGCGCACCGTTGAGGTCGGTAATGATCGGCACACCGACCGACACGAAACTCGACCAGGCGTTCATCGAGTAGCGCAGGCCAGGTGACAGGAACAGAACGTTGCCGCCCGAATTGGCGTCCGTCACTCCGGCTTGAACCGTCTTGGCATGCCATTCGCCGTTGAGCTCAAGCACGAGATCGAGTGCGCCGGCCGACGGCGCCGTATCGCCAGCGGCTTCCCGGTGCGAGTGGGGGCCGCCGTGATACATCGGCTCGGGGAGTGCGCCGAGGCGCATGCCAGCAAGCGTTGGACCGCCCAGCAGGCGATAGGAGACGGCCGCGTTATATTGCAAGCGATCGCCGAGATCCGTCTGCTGGGTGCCCTGGCTTGCCAGCACGTAGAGGATGTTGGCGTCGAGCGACCAAGGCCCGAGGCGCTTGCTCGCCGCCAGGCCAACCATTGCATCCCACGAGCCGGTCCCCGCTTGGAACTCGGCATCGAAGACCTCGCCGGTATCGGTCCGCCGGTTGGTTGCCCCGGTCGGCGGCTTGACGCCGAACAGCACCGCCACCTCGGTCGCAAGGGCGCGATCGTTCAAGACGCGGTATTGACCCATGAGGGTGAGATCGCCGATGCCGGAGGCATCACCAAGGACGTCGACCGTACCGATGGCGGGCGCACCGCCCCCGGGATGGAGGTGCGCACCCTCCCGGATGTCGGTACGCGCAATGAACGGCACGCGCGCGCTGATGGTGAAATCGGCGGTCACGCCGTAAGCGAGGGACACGGCGGGTGCCAGGATCGATGACAAGCTGTGGACGTGTTGGTCGTGTCCGTGCGTGGCGCCGAAGTTGGCCAGGAAGGCGTCGCTTAGGGGATCGAGCTTGATGATCTCGAACATGATCGAGGCCGAGCTTTGCCCCTTGTCAAGCGTACTGGCGCTGATGGTGTTGATGGGTCCTGCCCCACCGGTCGCTGCGACGCCAGTGGGGTGATGGGCGAGAGCCGAGGTAGCAAGCAGCATGGCTCCGCCGGCGCAAAAGGCAAACTTCCAAGACACGGGGTTTCTCCGCGAAGAACGGGGACTAAGGTCCGATTCCAGACCTGCACCAAAAAAAGCGGGGTTCGTTCAAGCGAAGAGAGGTGGTGCGCGTGGACGTATGCGGCTGCGTTCAAAGGGCGTCGGCCGTCGCTCGGTAAAACGGGGCACGGACCTGCCGGTGGGGCGCGGACCGAAGCCGATGAGACAGCCCACCAGCACCAGCACCGCCCACGCCAAGCCCTTGAGCAGCGCACAAGCAAGGCAATGCGGGGGTGACGGCGCTTTGGATCCGTCCGGTTCAGCGCCGTCATGCGCACCACAGACAACGAGGGCGCCGAGAACCTGATCGACGATGGCGGTTGATGCACGTTGCGGGGCAAGGCCGGCCAGCCACAGGCTGCTCAACAGCACCACCACCATGGTCCAGCACAGCGCGCGCGGATGTCGGCGAAGAGCATTCATGTGCTGACGCTAGGCATAACCCCAATTGAGCGTCAATTGCCGCCTGGTCAGCCTGACCTTTGGACCTTGGCCGCTTGTGACCGACAAACAACAACGGCTGCGCGACACCGCTTCGCTGGCGCGAGAGGTCGTTCTCGCCGTTCGGTCGCGTACCCGGTTTCATGGGCAGTGCTCGCCGCCATGTGCCTGCGGCGGAAGCGGATCGGTTACAGGTACGAGGAGGCCGCAGCCGCCACCCCGTCGTGCCGGCGTGGTGCCTCGGATCGGCGATCCGGCTCACAGGCGCGGCATTGGAGTGAGACAGCGTAATCGGACCATCAGCGAGCGACCGATCGAGATGAGCCAAAGGAGAGCGGCCTTAGTGGTTGCCTGTTGCAGTCAATTGGCCCCCGAGCGTTGGCCGCACGGCGTGCGCCGGCCGCCGTTCGCGTGCCGTGGTGGCCGATCCTCGCGCGCTGGCCGAAGATGGCGACGCACAAACGTCGACTGCGCCGCGGACGCGCCTCGGCCAGGCCGGGAGGTCACGGTCACGATGCCGAGCAGGGTGCCTCCGGGTCAGAGACGCCCATGTGGCGCTCAGGGCCATCGGCGACGGTTGTGATCCTGGCCGGAACCATGGTCAGGCTGCCGCTGGCAGGCATCATCCGCAACCCCAAGCCCGGGTTGCCGGTCCTGCTGGTCACGGGCTATAGCAACGCCGTCAGCGACGCGATCATGGCATCCAGGTGATGCGCAAACCTATGAGCTCGCGGACTTGGACCAGGCGGTCCCAGCGCTTGCTCGGCTCAGGCAAGCAAGCCGCCGCCAGCAGTGTGGAAGACGTGGCGACCGGTGCGCCACGACCGCAGCGAACAAGGATAGCCGCGATGTCCGCGCGCTGGCCGCGACATCCTCTATTGATGTGTGGGAGCGGCTGATGGCTGGAGCGCGGGTGCTGGTGGTCGATGATGAGCCGCTGGTTGCGATGTTGGTGCAGGATTGGCTTGAGCAGCTGGGCTATGAAGCGTTGGGCCCAGCCGCAACGGTCGAGCAGGCTTTTGAGCTGTTGGCCCCCCAGTACCCGGATGCCGCGATCATGGACGTCACCTTGCAGGACGGCGACTGCTACCCGCTCGCGGACCACCTCAAGCTGCACAACGTACCGTTTGCGTTTGCGACCGGCCGGGATGGCGGCGCCATTGCTCCGCGTCATGCCAACGCACCGATCCTCACCAAGCCGTTCGACCTCGAGGCGATCGCGGGAGTGATGCGTCACCTGGTGTCGCGCCCGATCGGGGCCTAGCGGCGCCGGGCCACACGAGCCAGGCGCCGGCCCGGGTCAGGCAGCCGTGACGGGCGGATTGAGGGCCCGGTCGTTGCGGCGTACCGGGATCATCGCGCGCACGATGGTCCGGCTATTGGCGGAGCTGATTTCGAGCGTGCCCCCCATCCGATGCACGCGCTCGCGCATGCGCGCCAGGCCCAGGCCCCAACCAGCCGTGGTCGCCGTCAGCCGCTGCATGATCGCGCCCATGTTGGCCATCCACGGCATGCCTCGGCCGGCGTCCTCGATCGCCACCACGACCACGTCGCCTGCCGCACGCAGGTCGCGCTGCACGCTGACGCGCGCGCTGACACTGCCCGAATGCTGTTTGACATTGGCCAGCGCCTCCTCGACGACGCGAAAAATCGTCAGTTCAACGTCGGCCGGTAGCCTACCCAGGCCCGAGGCCTCGAGCGTTACAGCGATCCCGGTAGAGGCCGCGTAGCTGCTGAGCCGCGACCGCAGGGCCGGCTCCAGGCCGGCATCTTCGAGCATCGGGGGATGCAGCAGATACGACAGATCCCTGAGATCGCGGATCGATTGCTGCAGGGTCTGTTCCAGCCTGGCCCCCAGCTCATGTTCCGTGCCCCAGGTGGCGGCGGCCAGCCGTTGGCTGATGTCATCGAGCAGGCGTTGCGCCACATGCCGCCGCTCGTCGTCCTGCGTTCCCAGAACAAAGCGGGCAAGCCGCGCCGTGCTACGCTCCGCGCCCCTGAGCTCGTCGGTCGAGGCGCCCAACAGCAAGGTTGATACCGACATCAGCACCAGGAAAAGCTGCAACGCCAGCACGTTTTGTTCGACATCGGCGCTGGCAAAAACCGTCGAGCCCTGCAAGGTGGTGGTGACCGATCCGACCGTGATCACGAAGATGGCGGCGCTGGCACCCACGGTTTGAAAGCGCACGGCGGCCCACACCACGAACGGCAACGGTAAATAGAGCAAGGTTGGGACATAGCGGGGGTCGGTGAGGCCGTGCACCCCGAATGCCACGCCGCAGGCAACGCCCAAGCCCGCCAACAGCAGCACGCCTTCTAGCTGCCGCGACCGGTCAAACTCCGACCAATCGCGGTTCTTGTCCAACAAGGTCAACAGCATGGCGCCCAGCGTGAGGCTGGCCAGGGCGTTGCCGATGTACCATTGCATCCAGAACTGCCAATAGTCGCCAAGTTCGCCACCGCCCGCGACGCGCACAAAGGCGCCGCCGAACGCCACCAGCGCCGGCCCGCCGACGGCGGTGATGAGAACGAAACCCAATGCCCTCTGCAAGCTGTTGAGCCAGGGCGGCGGACCGAGCAAATGGCGCAGGCTGAAGGCGTTGAGCACCGCCACCAAGGCGTTGGTCGCAAAGGCAATGAACAGCTGCACCCAATCCATGCCCACGCTCAGCTCGGCAGCGACGTGGCCGGGCAGCGCCGCAACGATATAGAGCGGCCAGCGCCGATAGGGGACGATGGCGAGCGCACAAAACAAAATGGCGTTGGGCGGCCAGAATGGGGCGAAAATCGTGTCGGTCAGTGTACCGACCAGAAAGGCCGCCTCGGCCCCCAGATAGTAGGCCGCCCCGACCAGTAGGGGCCCGTAGAAATCGGGGAGGATATGCCGTGCCGACGCAAGGCGCACCTTAATGTCCTTGCCGATCATCTTGGATCACAGGCCCCGGCTATCCAGCACATCGGCGGGAGTTGAGCCATAAATGGCAACCCCTGTCTACCCAGCAGTAGGTCAAATGCGCGCCGTCCGTCGCATCCGGGGCAACGGCAGCAGGGCGTGCCGGGTCTAGGCGCCGCGGCTCAACCGGGTTGAAGCTTGACCTGGTGCGGCGCCGGGGCGGGCAAGCGACACTCCCGCCGAAGCCGGCTCGGTCTGACGGCGCCCAGGCTCGGCAGGCTCGGCGCCCAATGGTTCGCCGCTCGCGCTTCGCCACCCCTTGCGGGCTAACCGGGTCGGCGCCGGGTGTTGGCTCGGCAATCGGGCGGGGCTTAGCCTGCCGCCGGCAGGGCGCGCCACTGCCCGCAGTGGCTTTGCAAGGCCAACCGATCGTTTGTCGACGGATCAATGCTGCGAGCCGCATCGCCAGCGCCATCAGGGGCGGTTGCGGCCGCGGCAACGGACGGCAGGGCCGCGGCGACGCCCACCCGCTGGGTGGGGGTCACCAGCTGATGCCGGCCGGAGAGCCGCGAGCGAGGCATGGGGCGCGCGCACGTTGCTCCTCCAAGTCCGGCTGCCACGGGTATCCCGATCACGCCCTCGCCGAAAATCGCGCCAGATTGTGCCCAAGACGCGGGCCTCCTCTTGACAGGCTGCACCGCAAATTTGCCTATTTGCCGAGACGATGGGCAGATGGAAATGGGGGGCGTCCATGCAAGACGTTCAGAAAGGCCTTGAGGGTCTCCAGGCCGGCGCCGATGTGCTGTTTATGCTGGTCGGAGCGATTCTGGTGTTCGCCATGCATGGCGGGTTTGCCTTCCTCGAGGCCGGCACCGTTCGCCACAAGAACCAGGTCAATGCGCTGTGCAAGATCCTGGTCGATTTCTCGATATCGACGGTTGCCTACTTTTTTCTCGGCTTTGCCATCGCCTACGGCACGACCTTCCTCGCCAGCGCGGAAACCCTGAGCGGCGGCGGCAAGGGCTTCGACCCGCAGGGCTACACGCTGGTCAAGTTCTTCTTCCTGCTGACGTTTGCCGCCGCCACGCCGGCCATTGTCTCGGGCGGCATTGCCGAGCGCGCGCGCTTCCTGCCCCAGTGCATCGCCACCGGCTTGATCGTCGGACTGTTCTATCCCTTGTTCGAGGGCATCGTCTGGAACAAGAATTTCGGCCTGCAGGACGCCCTGTTCAAAGGCCTGCTGGGCGAGGAATTCCACGACTTCGCCGGCTCGATCGTGGTGCACGCGTTCGGCGGCTGGATCGGCTTTTCGGCGGTGCTGATCCTCGGCCCCCGGCTCGGCCGCTACGAGGGCAAACGCGCCATTGGCATTCCGCCGTCGTCGATCCCCTGGCTGGCGATGGGCTCCTGGTTGCTGTGCATCGGCTGGTTCGGCTTCAATGTCATGAGCGCGCAGTCGCTCAAGACCGTGAGCGGCCTCGTCGCCATCAATTCGCTAATGGCCATGGTTGGCGGCGCCCTTGCGGCCCTGATTGCCGGCGACGGCGATCCGGGTTTCATCCACAACGGTGCGCTCGCCGGCCTGGTCGCCGTCTGCGCCGGCTCCGACGTCATGCATCCGGTGGGTGCGCTGGTGGTGGGCGGGGTCGCCGGCGTGATCTTTGTTTACATGTTCCAGATCGCCACCAGCGGCGCCTACAAGCTCGACGACGTGTTGGGCGTGTGGCCCCTGCACGGCTTGTGCGGCCTGTGGGGCGGGATTGCGTGCGGTATCTTCGGGCTCAAGGCGCTGGGTGGGATGGGCGGTGTGAGCTTCCCCTCTCAGCTCGTCGGCAGCATCTTGGGAGCCGCCTTCGGGGCCTTCGCCGGCTACATTATCTATACTGCCGTCGACATGCTGCTCGGCCTCAGGCTGAGCCCGGAGGAGGAGCGCCGCGGCGCCGACCTCGCCGTGCACAACATCGGCGCCAATCCGGAAGAGGACGTGCGCATGCGCCACATCTAAAGGACTGGGCCTAGCCGCCACGCGCTAGCCTGTCCTATTGGGATGCCATCGCCAAGCGCGCGGCCGCGCCTTAAGCTCACCGACCCACACGTTCGGCCTTCAGATCGGACCATGTATGCACGCTGCTTCCGGCCTTCAGGTGCTCGCCCAGGGCGCCGTCCTCTCTCCGTTCACCCGCATCAACCGCCTGCTGGCGGGTATTGAACCCGACCGCAAACCGGTGATCGAAATGACCGCCGGCGATCCCAAGGAGGTCATGCCGGGCTTTGTTCCCGACAAGCTGGTCGAGGCCAAGGCCCTGCTCGCGACCTACCCCAAGATCCGAGGTTCCGACGATCTGCGCGGGTCGATCGCGGCCTGGCTCGGCCGCCGCTACGGCATTGCCGGCCAGATCGATCCGGCGCGCGAGATTCACCCCCTCAACGGCTCGCGCGAGGGCTTGTTTTTCGCGGCCTTACCCGCGGTCGGCCGCAAGTCGATCGACGGCCGCCCGCTGATGCTGCTGCACAACCCCTTCTACCAAGCCTATTTGGGGGCCACGCTCGGCACCAATTGCGAACCTTATTACCTCAACACCACCGCCGAGACCGGGCACTTGCCCGATCTTACGGCGCTCGAGGCGGAGCCCGACGTCTTGCGCCGCACCGCCGCCTTCTACCTGTGTTCGCCCGCCAACCCGCAAGGCGCCGTCGCCAGTGCCGCCTATTTGCGCCAGGCGCTGATGCTGGCCCGGCGCTACGATTTCATGCTGTTCCTCGACGAATGCTATTCGGAGATCTACGGCGGCCAAGACCCTCCGGTCGGCGGCTTGGAGATCGCGGCCGCCACGCCCGAGCGCTATCAGAACCTCGTCGTCTTCAACTCGCTCTCCAAGCGCTCGAACCTACCGGGCATGCGCTCGGGCTTTGCCGCCGGCGATGGCAGCTTCCTCGAAACCCTGGCCGAGATCCGCAACCTGACGGCGCCGCAGATGCCCGGCATCGTGCAGCATGCCTCGGCCGCGGTCTGGTCGGAGGAGCAACACGTCGGCGTCATCCGCCGCGCCTATCGCCTCAAGTTCGACATCGCCGATGACCTGCTGGCGGGCCGCTTCGGCTACCGCCGGCCGGCCGGCGGCTTCTTCCTTTGGCTCGACATGAGCCACCTCGGCGGCGCCGAGACAGCCACCTTAACCCTCTGGAAACGCTGCGGTGTCAAGGTTACCCCGGGCGTCTACCTGGCGCATGAGGACCGGCACGGCTTCAACCCCGGCCGCAACTACATCCGCGTCGCGCTGGTGCACAACGCGGCAACGGTCAGGGAAGCGCTCCAGCGGATCGTCGATGTTGCAGCGTAACCAGTTTCTGGTGGCATGGCGTATCAGGGGATTGATCGGGCACCGTTGCTGCCGGCCTCCTTGCGGGGCCGCCTCGGCGGTTGCCTGCGGCGAGCCGCGGGCGCTGCCCTTTTCATCGCCGCCGCGGCCCTGAGCCTGGCCCTCCTCACCTGGTCGGCCGCCGATCCCAGTTTCTCGCACGTCACCAATGCCAGCACCCGCAACCTCATCGGCCCCGCTGGCGCCATCCTCGCCGATCTGTTGATGCAACTGCTGGGCCTGGCGGGGATCCTGGTTGTACTGCCACCCCTGATGTGGGCGGCAAGCCTCGCGCGCGGTGAACCGCTGGCGCGCTGGCGCAGCAAGATCGCGCTGGCGCCGTTGGGGATGGTGGCCATTGCCGGCGCGCTGTCGGCGCTGCCGATCACCGCTGGTTGGCCGCTGCATCACGGCAACGGCGGCGTGATCGGCGATGTGGCGTTCACCGTATTGACCAGCGCCTTCCTTCCCATCAATGCCGACAAGGCGGCGCCGCTAGCGGGCCTGCTGCTGTTGGCCGGCGGCGGCGTCGCGCTCAAGGCCAGCCTCGGGTTTTCGCCACAGCAGTGGCGCGAAATCCTCTCAACCCCCGGGCTCAATGCCATTGCCGCCGTCGCGCGCCGGGCGGCGCGCGCGCTGGTGCCGGCCCGCCTGAAGCTGCCGACCCGCCGGCCTCGGCGCGCCGGCAGCCGAGCGCCCCCGGCACGGCGGGAGCCACCGATGTACCGCGGCGATGGCATGCGCGGCGGCCTGCCGCGCATCGTCCCCGCACTCGACCGCATGGCGCCGGCGGTTGGTGATGCAATGCCGACCGTCACGCGCGGCGAGGCGTTCGAGGACAGCATCGATCCGAGCAGCCGGGCCATCGCCCAACGCTTCGCGCCAGCCGGCAAACTGGCGGACCTTGACCTCGGCGCCGCAACGGCGCCGGCGGCGCTGAATGCGGCGCCGGCCGCGCTGAGTGCGGCGCCCACCGCGCCGTTAGCCGAGCCCGCGTTTTGCGCCGGGCCGGTCGGCTATCGGCGGCCGTCCGTCACCCTGTTGAAGCGCCCGCCGGCCGCCAAGGCCGGCGAGCAGCTGACCCAATCGGCGCTGATGGGCCATGCCCATCTGTTAAGCGACGTACTCGCCGATTTCGGGGTCAAGGGCGACATCAAGGGCATCAATCCTGGTCCGGTCGTCACCCTGTTCGAGTTCGAACCCGCGCGCGGGACCAAGTCGCAACGCGTCATCGCGCTCGCCGACGATATTGCCCGCTCGATGAGTGCCGTGTCGGTGCGGGTGGCGGTGGTGCCTGGACGCAACGTGATCGGCATCGAGTTGCCGAACCCGCGCCGCGACACGGTGTATTTGCGCGAGCTGGTGGAGGCGGAGGCCTTTCGCCTGTCGCCGGCCTGCCTGCCGCTGGCCCTGGGCAAGAGCATCGCCGGCGGCCCGGTGATCGCCGACCTCGCCCGCATGCCGCATCTCCTCGTTGCCGGCACCACCGGCTCGGGCAAGTCAGTGTCGATCAACACCATGATCCTGTCGCTGCTCTACCGGCTCACGCCGCAGCAGTGCCGCCTGATCCTGATCGATCCCAAGATGCTGGAATTGTCCGTGTACGACGGAATTCCGCATCTGCTCTCGCCCGTCGTGGTCGACCCGAAGAAGGCGGTGGTCGCGCTCAAATGGGCGGTGCGGGAGATGGAGGAGCGCTACCGCAAGAT
>Ga0126384_10000571_pt1 | contig 20544 bp, 17 predicted proteins | sample PanSoiMetPlot_36_FD_92543 | JGI IMG/M metagenome (GOLD analysis project Ga0126384, IMG submission 92543) | Tropical forest soil microbial communities from Panama - MetaG Plot_36 | ecosystem: Environmental > Terrestrial > Soil > Tropical forest > Bulk soil | place: Panama | collected 2016-02-17 | reverse complement strand
TTCATGATTTCCTACTTTTCTCGAATTCCACGCTTTGCTTCATACTGCCCGCCTGTAAGGCGCCCCACCCACAAAGTGATAGTCAAACAACATTTGTGTACTCAATGCAACACCCCCCCACACTCTGCGCAACAGGGAAGTTGGCGCACAGTTCAAAACCTTTCTTTTGCAGGGCGTACGAGCTCTTACAAAGGGAATAGACTATTTGTGAAAAATCCCACTACCGGACGTTTTCTCTAGGCCGCCGTCACGGGTGCCCAGCGCCGACTGACTACCCGGAGTCGGGAATGACTCAGGGTTCGGATTGCGATTCCAATCAGGTATCGCTGGGTGGGTTTCACGTATTCGAACTGCCAGTCCGCCGGATCGTCGCGCAGGCGAGCGTCGAAGGCGACTCGAGGGCTATTCCCATCGAGAAGGAACCAAAACTGATTGAGGGGAATCGACAGCCCCTCGCCCCTTGCCTTGACGTATGCCTCCTTGAGCGTCCAGTACGCAAAGAACCTCTGCCGGCGAGCATCATCCGCGCGCGTGCGCAGGTCTTCCGCCTCGATCGGCGCAAAGAACCTGGTCGCGATCGCCAGAGCAGCGACTGGCCGCTTCAGATCCTCGACGTCCACTCCGACCGAATGAATGGAAGTCACGCAGCACGCAACCATTCCGAACGCGTGTGAGAGATTGAAGTTGAGCGATGGGCTCTTCGGCTGGGGCGCGAGCTCAGGGCGTCCGTGCTCGGAGTGAGCGAATCGTAAGCTTCTTGGGTCTTGCTGCAAATAGCGCGAAAGCAGGCCCCTCGTAAGCAATCGACCAATCAGATATCGGCGGCGATCCTCCGAGCGGTGAAGCCGGTCGTGCCGCAGCCGCTCATCGGCCGGCAGCCAGCCGAAGATCGTCTCGAGTGCTTCTCGTCCGAAGTCTTCACAGCCTGCGAACCACAGATGCGCTTCGTCCGGCTTCGGTGCTTTGAGTTCTTGCAGTCTCATAGTGCGAGGAACGCAAAGTAGCTCGAGATAGTCACGAACAGCCATACCGCTGCGGGGACCAGGATGTTGTCGCTGGCCCGCGGCGCCCATCCTTCCGCCGCACAAGCAACGAGCCCGATTCCTATCAGGAGCCAGATACTGGCGGCGACTCCGAAGTATGCTGCCGCGAGCCAGGCGCCCACCGCAGCTGCGATCGCAACAGCGGCGGAACCCTCGATGCTTTTGCGCTTACCTCCCGGCGCTGTGAAAAAGTGACGTCCGCATCGCCGGCCCACTGCGCCGCCGATGCCGTCTCCTAGAGCCAGAGCGAGCAGTGCGGCGGCGGCCGGAAATTGACTCGAGCGCCAGGACAACCAGGTCATCAATGCGAAGGAGATCGCGTAGAGCACCAGTCCGCTCCAGCGCTCGCCGCCGCCCGACACTGCCTGTTCGAGCCGCGCGAACAGCGTGACTCGCCGCGCCAGCGTCGGAATGATCAGCAGGAAAAACGTAGCCGCCGCCGTGATGCAGACTGGCGCTATGGCCGAATGCCAGAAGGGCCAACCGAACACCCAGGCGCCGGCGCCCACGTGCAATAAGTCGCGCACGTAGGTGGTGGCGAGGCCTGCTTTGCGCAATCCAACGCAGATGAGCAGGCCAGAAATCAAAATGGCGCTCCACAGCGCCGCTTGAAGGCCGTCCGCCATGCGATCAACGCGCGCCGATGCTATGCAAAGCCGGAGCGATTCCCATGAGCTTTCTGCATGCGGGCAAACACGGTCGGCACGGCAACCCGGCGGACCTCCAAGAATACATCGCCAAGATGGAGGCGCCCGACCGGGAGGAATGGCAGAAGCCCGCGCAGGTGCTCCAGGCATTGGCGCTTAAGCCAGGGCAAGTGGCGTGCGATATCGGTTCGGGGCCCGGTTACTTCGCTCTTCGCCTGGCGCGGGCAGTTGGCGAGGGCGGGCTCGTCTACGCCGTCGATGTGGAACCGCGGATACTCGCGGTTCTGCGCGATCGCATTGAGAAGAGCGGTGCCAGGAATGTAGTTCCGGTTTTGTCGCTGCCAGGTGATCCATTGCTGCCGCGTGCAGCGTGCGATCTGATTCTCATCGTCGACACGTTTCATCATTTTCCCGACCCGGTGGCTTACTTGCGCCGGCTCACAGGCTCGCTGCGCGAGGGAGGTCAGCTGGTCAATGTGGACTTCCACAAGCGCGAGCTTCCGGTTGGGCCAGGGCTCGACCATAAGGTGTCGCGCGAAGAGTTCCTCGCTAAAGCGCGAGCCGCGGGGCTGGTGCTCCAGTCGGAGCATTCATTCCTGCCGTATCAGTACTTCTTGGTGCTCGAGGTGCAGCCGCCGGTGCGCGGCGGAGGTCTGTAATGAGAGTCGCAGTCGTCGGAGCGGGGGGTCTGGGAGGTTTGCTGGGAGGCTTGCTCGCGCGCGCCGGCATCGAGGTGGCTTTCCTGGCGCGAGGTGAGTCGCTGCGCGCGCTGCAGCGCGAGGGTTTGCAGGTCGCCAGCCCACTGGGTGATTTTGGAATTCATCCGGTCGTCGCATCCGCAGATCCGGTCGCGCTCGGGAGGGCGGATGTCGTATTGGTCGCGGTCAAGGCATGGCAGGTGAGCGGGATAGCGCCAACCCTTCCCCCGCTGTTGAAGCAGGACAGCACCGTGGTTCCACTGCAGAATGGCGTCGAGGCCGCAGATCAGCTGCGAGCTGCCTTGCCGGCTGAAGCCGTAGTCGGCGGTATTTGTCACGTGTTGTCGATGGTCGATAAACCAGCCCGAATCGTCCACAAGGGCATCCCTCCGCTCATCACGTTGGGCGAGCTGAATGGTTCGGTGACGCGAAGGCTCGAGGTTATCGCCGAAGCTTTTCGCGGCGCCGGAATCAAGATGGCGCTGTCGGCGAACATCCGAGCCGACCTGTGGGAGAAGCTCTTGTTCGTCGAGCCGCTTGGCAGCATCGGCGCCGTCACGCGCGCTTCCGTGGATGTCTTTCGTTCCGTCCCGGAAACCCGCGCCATGCTGGTGGAGGCGATGCGCGAGGTAGAGCGGGTGTCAGGTTCGCTTGGGATTCAGCTGCGCGCTGAGGCCGTCGAGAAGTCGATAGACCGTGCGGACGCGCTCCCCGTGGGCTCAACTGCCTCTATGCACCGCGACATCGTTGAAGGCCGTCCATCGGAGCTGGAACAGCAGACCGGCGCAGTGGTCCGATTCGCAAGTGAGGCCCGCACCGCAGCTCCAGTTCACGCCTGGCTGCGCTCGGCGCTTCTTCCTCAGGACCTTCAAGCGCGAAAGGCCGCAGCAGTCCGGTCGGGTCAAGCATAGTCAAGCCGCAACCAGCGGTCGAAGGGGACCCCGATGCGACGACGTCGTCGGATTGGGTGATCAGCCTCGGCCCATCGGCGAGCGACTATTCCACGTCGTCGGGATCCTCAATTTCCCGTGCCAGCGCCGGACCAGCTGCAGCTGGACATGTCCGCGGGTCGAGGATGAGCGGCGGCAGTGGAGCCTGGGTGAAGTCGAAGCTGTCCATGAGGTCGTTTGCCTGGGCGTCTCGATCGGTCAGCGGATCCAGACCAAAGCGCTCCTCGGCGAATTTCAGCAGCGACGAGAACTCGTAGACCGTATGCGAGATGTTGCCGGAGATCGCGTACGGAGAAATGATCAGCAGCGGGACTCGCGGGCCAAAGCCGAATCTGTCCGAGAACGGCGGCGGCACATGATCATAGAAGCCGCCGAAGTCATCCCAGGTGAGGAAGACGGCGGTGGTATTCCAAAGCGGTCCCTGCATCACCGCGTTCAATTGTTGCACCGTCCAATTCTCTCCGGCGCAGCTGCTCGCCGGCGGATGCTCGCTCAGTCCGCTGCCCACCACGATCCAACTCACGGCGGCAAGGTTTCCGCTCATTGCATCCTGCACAAACTGCGTGGGCGGGACGACGTTTGCCCAGTCGCCGCCGTATCGGATGTGATTGATCGCGTTGTACGCGGACCAGATGTACCCGCTAGCTCCCGGGTTGGGCGCGTAGTATCGCCACGAAATGCCCGCCGCATCGAGGCTGTCGGCCAGCGTTGGGAAATCGAAGCAAGGGTACACGGGTGTCCGAGTACCATCGGGGTTCAAGAGCATCGTTCTGGAGTTGGACGGAGAGTCGCAGCCCCAGCGGCCCATGCTGTTGGAGGGGTTGCTGATTGCCCAGCCCGACTGCGCCGCGATGGTGTACAGATGATTGGGAAAGCTCGGCCCGGTGAGTGATGAAAACATCGCATCCGCCAGCGTGAAATAACTGGCCAGCGCAAAGTAGTTGGGGATGTCGTCCTGCGTCAGCTGAGACATGCACAGAAAATTGCCGCCGGAATAGCTGCCGCAGCCGGTTAGGGTATTGAACTTGTCCATCGCACCGCCGTCGATAGCCCTCACCGCGCCGTTGAATGAGTGATCGATATCGTTCGGGGTCCTGTCGGGCGTGTGCCCGAGGGGGATCACCTCGCCGGTGGAGATCGTGCCGCTGGTCGCACCGTCGGCGCCAGGGAAGGTCCCGAAGTAGTTGTCGAAGGTGCGGTTCTCCTTCACGATGAAAACAATGTGCTCGATAAGTGCCAGATTTGGATCGAGGGTGCGCGATTGCACGGACTTGGCCTTATCCATCTGCGAACCGGCGCTTGAGCAGCCCGTGACTAGAGCGCAGCCTCCGCCGACCACGAATGCAAGCATGATCATTTTGATTGAATTTGACTTCATCCGAGCCTCCAACATGTCGAACATCCGTTGATACAGCTTCCTCAATCTGGGTCCTCCGCCTCAGTCGTTGGCGCCGCGCCAGCCGCAGGACAAACACGCTGCTGCAGAACGAGAGGACGCAGAGGACGGCGGTTGAAGTCAAAGCTGTCGAGCACGTCGTTGGCGAAGAGATCGCGATCGGTTAGCGACTGTAAGCGGAATCGCTTCTCAGCGAATTTCAGCAGCGAGGAATATTCGTAAACGGTGTGAGAGATGTGGTGGCGCTTGGCGAACGGCGAAATGATGATCAGCGGCACGCGTGGGCCAAAGCCAAATCCGTCTACGGTCGGCGGCGGAACGTGATCGTAGAACCCACCGAAGTCGTCCCAGGTGAGGAAAACGACCGTTGAGTTCCAATCCGGCCCCTGCATCACCGAGTTGAGCTGCTGGACGGTCCAGTTTTCTCCTTGGCAGGTGCTCGCGGGCGGATGCTCGCTGAGGCCGCTGCCGACGACGATCCAGCTCACGGCAGGCAGAGCGCCGTTCAGTGCGTCGATCTCGAACTGACTGGTGTCGACGACCTTTTCGTCCCAGAGCGAGCTGAATCGGATGTGACTGATCGCCTGAAACGATGACCAGATGAATCCGGATTTACCGAATCCCGGTGCGTAATACTTCCAGGAAATGCCCGCTTCCTCCAGGCGGTCGGCGAGAGTCGTGAAATCAAAGCAGGGATACACCTGAGACATGTGTCCCGTGTCATCCATCACCTGCACCCTCGCTGTCGGCGCGGCGTCACAGCCCCAAATTCCCCCGCCTGGGTTATTGATTGCCCCGCCGGACTGCGCCCCGACCGTGTAGAGGTGGTTGGGAAAGCTCGGTCCGGTCAGCGAAGAGAACATCGAATCGGCGAGGGTAAAATAGCGCGCGTAAGCGAAGTAGTTCGGAATGTCTTCTTCGAGATATTGCGAGTACCCAGAAAGGTCCGCCCCGCCGCTGATCAGGTCGAACTGATTCATCGCTCCCCCGTTGATTGCCCTCACCGCGCCCTGAAAGGAATGATCGATGTCGTGGGTCAGCTTGTCTGGCTGGCGCGAGAGGGGGATGATCTCGCCGGTGTGAATCATTCCTTCGGTGGCCCCATCGGCGCCGGGGAACGTTCCGAAGTAGTTGTCGAAGGTGCGGTTCTCTTTCACCAGAAAGACGATGTGCTTGATCTTGTCAATCCCGCGGTGATGGTGGTGGTGGCGATCTTCATTATTGCCCTGCTCTGATTCCGCATTTTGTTCGCTCCTTGGCTGTGCGAGGGCGCGTTGCCAACCGGGGGTTAACGAGACAAGAAGGGTGAGTCCAAACAAGCCCACTGTTCGAATACGAGTCACAGTCATTACCAGCCCCATGCCTGCAATGAGGTCCGAGCTCTCGCTCGGACTGCTCCTCAGCGGCCGAAGTCGTTGTTTGAGTTTTCAGTACACCTGGGACGGCAAAAGGTTGCATTGGCCCGAAGAAAGCCCTTTTTGAGCCGGGGCTTCACTCATCCCATCGTGGGGGCAAAGATGCGACTGGCAGTCCTGCTCCTCGGTTGTCGCCACGCAACGCTCAACGCAATGACCCTTTGTCAACATCGGCTGCAGATCGGGTGTCAAATCGTCTCGCGCCATCGGCGACCGGCGCCCTAAGCTGCCCTGCGGCCGGAGGGAATATTGTTTGGACTTCGGCGCGGCACTTGCTCTATCGGACGGCATGGAGCTCGACGAGCTGATCGCGCATGCGCGGGACGAAGGCGCCAGCGACCTTCACCTCGAACCGGGCCTGCCGGCGGCGATTCGCGTTCGCGGGGCGCTCCGCATGGTGGGCGAGCCAATCCCTGCGCGCACATTGCTGGGCTTCGCGCGATCGGTCATTGACGAAAGCGCCTGGCCGGACTTTCAGGAGCGGCGCTCCTACGACTTGTCGAAAGTAGCCGCCGGGATTCGCTGCCGCATCAACGTCCTCGCCAGCGCGCGCGGCGTGGGAATGGCGATCCGACTTCTCTCGGCCTTTCAGCCGACGCTCCGGGCGCTGAATCTTCATCCCGATCTGGCCAGGCTGGTGGCGCCGACCAACGGCCTGGTTCTGGTAAGCGGGCCCACCGGTTCCGGCAAAAGCTCGACGCTGGCCGCCCTCATCCAAGAGATCAACGCGACCGAGCCACGTCACGTGATCACGCTCGAAAGTCCGATCGAATACGACCTGATTCCGCGGCACGCATACATCCGGCAGCGCGAGATCGGCCGCGACACGCCGTCTTTCGAGCGGGGCCTGCTCGACGCATTGAGGGAGGACCCGGATGTGCTGATGGTGGGCGAGATGCGGGATCCGGAGACGATGAGGCTGACGCTCAACGCCGCCGAGACAGGCCACCTCGTTCTGGCCACGGTTCACTCGGCGACCGCGGCGGAGGCTTTGCAGCGCGTCGTCTCCGCGTTTCCCGCCGAAATCCAGAATGCGGTCGCCGCGCAGCTCGCGGATTGCATGCTCGGGGTCGTTGCCCAGCGGTTGCGATTTCGGCCCGAGCTCAAGATCCGCGTGCCCGAATGCGAGATCTTGGTCGCGTCCACTCCGGTGAGAGCGATGGTCCGGCAGGGGCAATTCTACAAGCTTGCTACGGCGCTCGAGAGCGGAGGCCAGGAAGGCTGCTGGACGTTCACCCGCTATCGGGAGTGGCTCGACCGGCGCAGCGATTGGTACATTCCCGCTCGCGAATCGCTGCCGGCCCAGCCGAGAGCGGAGCCGCCGGAACGCGCTGCGCACCTTCGTCCCGCCCGCGCGGCAAAGGCCGATCGACCCAAACCCTCGGGAGAGGTCAAGCCCGAGCCAGAAGGCGTTCTGGTGATTCCCTCGGCGGAGGAGGATCTCCACAGCATCGTCTCGGAGCTGGAAAAGAAAGTGCCGAAGGAATAGGAGAACAGAAACCGACCTCTGTTGCAGGTCTCAATTCTGAGTTCTCCGAGCCGGAGGTGCAGCCATGAAAGCAGAGCCATTGCCTTCCGATCTGCGAATTCCGCGAGAGTACAATGCGGCCGTTGACTTCATCGATCGAAATGTCGCCGAGGGGCGGGGCTCAAAGGTGGCGGTCCGCGAGTCGGGGTCCAATACCACGTATGCAGAGCTCGCAGCGCGCGTCAATCGTGCCGGAAATGCGCTGCGAAAGCTCGGCGTGCAAATGGAGCAGCGCGTGCTTTTGTGCCTCCTCGACACCGTCGACTTTCCCTCCGTCTTCTGGGGAGCGATCAAAATTGGTGCGGTGCCGGTGCCGGTGAACACGCTGCTCAGCTCGAAGGAGTACGACTTTCTTCTGCGCGACAGCCGCGCCCGAGTGCTGGTGGTGAGCAGCAGCCTTGTGGAAAAGTTCGAGCCCATCCTGCGAGACCAGCCATTCTTGCAGGCCGTCGTCGTCTCCGGCGCTCAAGGTGCGCAGCCAGGTCACCAGAGCCTGGACTCGCTGCTCGCCGCGGCGTCACCGGAGCTAGACCCGGCGCCGACCAGCTGCGACGACGTCGCGTTCTGGCTCTACTCCAGCGGATCCACCGGAGCACCCAAGGGCGCTATGCACTTTCACAGCCACCTCAACGCCACGGCCCGCCTCTACGGTCAGCGCGTTCTCGGCATTCGCCCGGACGACGTCGTCTTTTCCGCGGCGAAGTTGTTCTTCGCTTACGGTCTGGGGAATTCAATGACCTTCCCGTTCTCCGTCGGCGCGAGCTGCGTGCTGGTCGCCGATCGGCCGACGCCTTCGGGAGTGATGCGCGTGTTCCAAGAGTTTCAGCCGACCTTGTTCTACGGCGTGCCGACTCTGTTTGCCTCAATCCTCGCCGATCCAGCGAACGACCGGGCCCACGGCTCGCCCCGATTGCGACTGTGCGTGTCGGCCGGCGAGGCGCTGCCGAACGAGATCGGCGAGCGGTGGCGAGAGCGCTTTGGCGTCGACATTCTCGACGGCCTCGGCTCGACCGAGATGCTGCACATCTTTTTGAGTCTCCGGCCGGATGACATTCGCTACGGAACCACGGGTCTACCAGTCCCGGGTTACGAGCTGGCGATCGTAGACGAGGAAGATCGCCCCGTCGGGCGCGGAGAGTTAGGCGAGCTTAAAGTTCGCGGGCCGAGCAGCGCGGTTGCGTACTGGAACAATCGCCAGAAGAGCCTGGCCACCTTTCGCGGCGCTTGGACGTTCACCGGCGACAAGTACCTGCAAGACGCAAACGGTTACTACGTGTATTGCGGGCGATCGGACGACATGATCAAGGCGAGTGGGCAATGGGTCTCGCCGGTCGAGGTAGAGGCTGCTCTGATCGCACATCCTAGCGTCCTTGAGGTTGCAGTGGTGGGGAAGGCAGACGACCGCGGCTTACTCAAGCCGAAGGCCTTCGTCGTGTTGAGGCGGGGGATGGAAAGCTCGACTGCGCTGGCCGAGGAGCTGCAGGCGTTTGCCAGGGCGCGCCTGGCGCCGCACAAATATCCGCGCTGGGTAGAATTCATCGACGTGCTCCCGAAGACCGCTACGGGCAAGATTCAAAGATTCAAGCTCCGCTGACGCCGGCGCAAGGCGAATTCTACAGTCGCGCAGGTGCTCGACGGAGCGTTAGCTCCGCGTGCAGATCAACGACGTGCGTCTCGTTCCCGGGACGGCCAGCCCATCCGTTGCGCACGCCGCAACATTCAAGCCGAAGCACGGCGCAGCCAGTGGCATGCCGGGCACACGCCGTGCATGGCGGGTTCTCAGCAGATGGATTCCGTGCATATTATTCGTGAGATGGCCGCGCCCAAAAAGCCCGCGACGTATGCCGATCTCTTCGAACTACCGGAAAACCTGATCGGCGAGATCATCCAGGGCGAGTTGATTGTTTCGCCGCGTCCAGCTTTCGCGCACGCGCACGTTGCGTCCGTGCTGGGAGCGGACCTCATCGGCCCTTTCTTTCGAGGAAGGGGCGGCCCGGGAGGATGGTGGATTCTCGATGAGATCGAGCTGCACCTTTCGAGCGATATTCTGGTGCCGGACCTGGCCGGCTGGAAACGGAGTCGGATGCCTAAGCCTCCTGCTCCCAGCGAGCCCTTCTTGAGCCTGGCTCCCGATTGGGTTTGCGAAATTCTGTCTCCCTCGACTGCTCAGGTTGATCGCCATCGGAAGCTCCCCGTTTATGCTCGTTCTCAAGTTACGAGCGTGTGGTTGATCGATCCGCTGATCCGCACGCTCGAGGTGTTTCGCAACCAATCGGATGGCTGGCTTTTGTTAGGGACCTTCTCAGAGGAGGAGCGAGTGCGAGCGGAGCCGTTCGAAGCAATCGAAGTGGAGCTCGGCGCACTCTGGCCTAAAGAAGAAGTCGCTACTTGAGAAGTGCCGCGCTGCAATCTCGCGCGAGGCGCTTCGCAAAAAACTGCGCCGCACGCTTCATGCCGCGAGATCTTGCGCTCTCGATCCATTCGCTGGAAAAACTTCTGCGGTCACGCCATCCGAAGCAAATATGACCGTCCGCTACCTCGAAGCCGGCGGCCAACGCTTGGAGTTCGCCTGGTGGGGACCGCCTCCATCGGTGCAGCCGACGCTCGTTTTTCTCCATGAAGGATTGGGTTGCGTGGATCACTGGCGCGATTTTCCGCGACAACTGTCGGAGGCAACCGGTCTCGGTGCGTTCGCCTACAGCCGTCTCGGCTACGGCAGATCGGATCCGGTCGAGGTGCCGCGCCCTTTGCAGTACATGCATCACGAAGCACAGCTGCTACCCGCGGTGCTCAAGGCCGTTGAAATTGAGAGCGCGATCATGGTGGGACACAGCGACGGCGCGTCGATCGCGATCATCTACGCGGGAACTGAACAACCCGGTGTGCTCAAGGGACTGATACTCGAAGCTCCTCATGTCTTTGCGGAGGAAGTGGGGCTCCAGAGCATCGAGAGAGCTCGGCAGGAATTCCTCGCCACCGACTTGCGGGAAAAGCTCGCTCGCTATCACGGTGAAAACGTCGAATGCGCCTTCTGGGGCTGGAACCGAGCGTGGCTCGACCCGAAATTCCGCTCGTGGAATCTGGAGGCCTACCTGCCGCAGATCCGGGTTCCCTCCCTTGTCATTCAAGGATTGGACGATCAGTTCGGCACCATCAAGCAGGTGGAAGCGGTGCAGCGAAAATCGGGCGGCCCGGTCGAAACATTGCGCCTACCCAACTGCGGTCATTCTCCTCATCGGGACCAGCGCGAAGAGGTTCTCGCCGCCATGACCAGGTTCGTGAAGAGAATCTTGCCGCCCTAATGTCCTCTGGCGCGCTACTTGGGAGATAGCAGACGGTGCCCAGTGCCTCTAGCCGTCGTTCGACGCGGGTCACTTGGCACTCGCATTCGACGGCGCACGGCCACTCGCGGTAAAACCCAACGCGAGAATGAAAAGAGAAAGGGGCCCTCGATGAAGAGCACGATGCAGGACTTCCCTCTCAATATCGGCGCGATTTTCCAGCACGGACGATCTGTCCACTCTCGAAGTCAGGTGGTTACTTGCGAAGGCACGTCGAGCCGTCGTGCGACGTTTGCCGCAGTGGCGGAGCGTGCAGAGCGACTCGCCGCTGCGCTTCACCGTTTGGACATCAAGCCCGACGATCGCGTGGCGACGTTTGCCTGGAACACGCAGGAGCACCTGGAAGCTTACTTCGCCATCCCGCTGATGGGCGCTGTGCTCCATACGCTCAACCTGCGCCTGTTTCCGGATCAGCTCGAGTACATCATCAATCACGCCGAGGATCGGATTATCCTCGTCGACGACTCCGTGGTACCGCTGCTTGCGCGCTTCGCGCCGCGCCTCAAGACCGTTCGCCACTTCATCGTGATTGGCAGCGGGGACGCTTCGGCGCTGGGGAGCGTTTTGCGCTATGAGCAGCTGATCGCCGCTGAGAAAGCGGGCATGGAGTGGCCCGAGGTCGACGAAAGAGCCGCCGCGGCGATGTGCTACACAAGCGGCACTACCGGCAACCCCAAAGGGGTCGTGTACAGCCATCGGTCCACCTACCTTCATTCCATGGCTTTGTGCATGGCTGGGTCGATCGGCCTGAACGACTCGGACCGCGTTCTTCCGATCGTCCCCATGTTCCATGCGAATGCCTGGGGCCTTCCATACGGAGGCTGGCTCGCGGGCTCGAGCTTTCTGTTCCCCGGCCGGTTTCTCCAAGCCGAGCCGCTTTGCGCGTTCATGCAGGCCGAGCAGCCCACCGTCGCCGCGGGAGTTCCAACCGTCTGGACCGGCGTGCTCAACAACGCGGCTGCTAAACAATCTGCGCTCTCCTCGCTGCGCACGGTCATCTGCGGCGGCTCCGCGGTACCGCGCACCATGATCGAGCAGTTCGAGACGCGCTTCGGCGTTCGGATGATCCAGGGATGGGGAATGACCGAGACCAGCCCGCTTGCCGCACTGGCGCGGCCCCCATCGGACGTCCCCAAGGAGGAGCACTTGGATTGGCGCGCGCTGGCCGGTCGCGTGGTACCCGGGGTTGAGCTTCGGATCACCGATTTCGCCGGACGCGTCCTACCCTGGGACGACGAGGCCGTCGGTGAAATCGAGGTTCGAGGACCGTGGGTCACCGGTTCGTACTATTGCGACAATTCCGGCGAGCGTTTCCACGGTGGTTGGCTTCGCACTGGCGATGTCGGAACGGTGAACGACCGCGGATTCATCCGGATTACTGACCGCGTCAAGGACGTGATCAAATCCGGCGGGGAGTGGATTTCATCGGTGGAGATCGAAAACGCGCTGATGGCGCACCCGGATGTGCTCGAGGCCGCGGTGATCGCCACCCCGGACGAAAAATGGAGCGAGCGACCGCTGGCGTGCGTCGTCCGAAAGCCGGGTTCGTCGGTTACCGCCGAAGCATTGCGCGAGTTTGTCGCCGCGCGCCTGGGGAGATGGTGGGTGCCAGAGAACTGGACGTTCATCGCCGAGGTCCCGAAAACGAGCGTCGGTAAGTTCGACAAAAAAGTGCTTCGCGCTCGGCAGGCCCAACGCGAGCTCGAGGTGATTTGCCTCTCCCCTTTGCCGCGCTGATTCGCTCTTGCAATCAGAGTCGATTGGGCGTTGGTTACTCAAGCAGCGCAGTCATTTCGCGCTGGCCACGATGAAAAGCCGCCGAAACGGAAAGAGAGTACGGCCGTCGGGGCGCCGAGGATAGGCGGCTGCAAGAAGATCGGCGTAACTCGACTCGAACCGGCTGCGGTCGGGCTCATCCAGCGCATCGAGCAGCGGCTTTAGCCAAGTCCCCTTGGTCCACTCTTTGATGGGGTGCTCGCCTTCCAGCACCTGAAGGTACTCCGTCTCCCAGATGTCAATCTTCGCCGCGTGGGAAGCCAGTACGCCAAAGTAGAAGGCCGGCTCGGCTACCGGCACAGGTCGAAGAAAGGGCTCGAGCGTTCTCTGCCAAGGCCCGCTGCGAACCGCCGTGGCAATGACGGTGTGCGACGGCGACGAAAAGTTGTTCGGCATCTGCACCGCGAGCACGCCGCCGGGCGCTACCGCAGAAAGAAGCGCCGGGAAAAGATGCTCATGGTTGCCAATCCAATGAAGCGCAGCATTCGAATAAATGACCTCAGCTCGCTCCGGTGGCCGCCAACTCTCTAGATCTGCGCGCTGCCACGCAATGTCGGGAAGCGATTTTCTCGCCTTGGCGAGCATCTCTTCCGATGAGTCGACGCCGGTGATTCGTGCCTTCGGCCATCGAAGCTTGAGCAACTGCGTGACGTTGCCGGTGCCGGCGCCGAGATCGTAAACACGCTCAGGATCGGAGATGTCGATCCGGTTGAGCAAGTCAATCGCCGGCCTCAAACGAAGGTCGGCGAACTTCAAGTACTGCGAAGGATCCCAGCCCACGTGCCGCTCCTCCTCTTTTCCTTGAGAGAGATACAGCACTCAACTTCGCCCAGCGAGGGTTAAAGCTCCGGCCTTGACGCGATAGCAGCGGACCTTATGCTCTCGCGCTCTATCTGGAGGTCCCATATGTCGCCTCGCTCGCGAGGGTTTCTCATCGCATCCGTTGCTCTGCTCGTCGCGCAGGGCTCATCGGGCACAGACGGCACCGTAACCCCCAGCGACGCTTACCTCGACAAAACGCAGGCTCGATGGGAGCAGGTTTCACGGCAGCTTTGGGACCTCGCCGAGACAGCGCTGCAGGAAAAAAAGTCCTCGGCGCTGATCGCCGACCTGCTTTCCAAGGAAGGCTTCAAGGTGGAGCGGGGAATCGGTGGAATGCCCACCGCCTTCGTTGCCACGGCGGGCTCCGGCTCGCCGGTGGTTGGGATACTCGTCGAATACGATGCGCTCCCGGAGCTTTCACAAAAGGCCGGGGAGACGCAGAAGGCTCCCCTGGTTCAAGGCGCTCCGGGCCACGGGTGCGGGCACAACCTGTTGGGCACGGCGGCGGTGGCGGCCGCGGTTGCGGCAAATAAAAGTCGAATCGAGAAGAAGCTGCCGGGGACGATCCAGGTGTTTGGCACTCCTGCCGAGGAGATTTTGATCGGCAAGACCTTCATGCTCCAGGCCGGCGCTTTCAAGAACTCGGAAGTGGTCCTCTCCTGGCATCCGGATGACCGCAACCAGATCAGCGTTGGCCGCCGGCTTGCGCTTACCGCCACCGAGGTTGAGTTCTTCGGAAAGACGGCTCATGCCGCCGCATCGCCATGGCTCGGGCGCAGCGCGCTGGACGCGATGGAGTTGTTCGAGCATGCGATGTCGCTGATGCGCGAGCACATTTTGCCCAGTGCTCGCATCCACAGGGTGATCAAGAACGGCGGAGCGGTGGCCAACGTCATCCCTGACTACTCCAAGGTGCAAGTCTGGCTTCGCGACGCAAATGGCGCCGGCGTCGAGGAGATGCTCGCGCGAATGCGCAAGGCGGCCGACGGGGCCGCTCTCGCGACGGAAACGCGCGCCAAAGTAACAGTGCTTGGCTCGGTGCGCGATCCGATCAACAACGAAGTGCTCGGGCGTTTGATGCAGAAAGAGCTGGAACGGGTGGGGGCGCCCCGCTGGGACGACCACGACCAATCCTTCGCGAGGGCAATTCAGAAGGAGCTTTCGCTGGAGCAGACAGGGCTCAGCGGCGAAATCGTTCCCTACGGCCCCGGCCACGGATCCACTGCCTCGTCCGACATCGGCGAAGTGAGCGCGGCGGTTCCATTGGCGGAGCTGGGCGTCGCGGCCCGGCCTCTGGGCACCGCGGCTCACCACTGGGCGCAGACCACTTGCGCTGCACACCCGGTTGGGCTCAAGGGGATGCTGGTGGCGGCGAAGGTGATGGGGGCGTCGCTGGTCGATCTCTTGGCTGATCCGGCGATGATTTCCGCTGCAAAGACCGAGTTCGCCAAGAGCACGAAGGGCAAGCCGTGGGTGAGCCCGCTCGCGGCGGATGCGAAACCCGTCGTGTTTTAGCTTGTTGAGTCGCGGCGGAAGCGCGCGTCAGAAGATCCACAGCGACTCGGACGGGAACTGCAACCAATAAGGCCGCTGCGCAGGCGCGGTCGGTGCCCAGATGCGCACGCGTTGCCCGCCAGCATCAAACAGGTAGTCCCAGCGCTCGCCGAGATAGAGCGTGGTTTCGAGCTTTGCGGCGAGGGCGTTTTCAGCCGGCTGGTCCCGGACGCGCGTTTTTTCGATCCGGATCACCGCCGTCGCCGTTTCCCCATCGCGGCGATCCGATCGCAGCTGTCCCCAAAGCTCCCAGCTGTCGCCCGAGATCTTCGCCATCGCCCCGCGGATTTCAGCGATCGTTCCGGTGAGTCGGTTGTTCGAACCCATGAACTCGGCGGCGAAGATCGTCCGCGGGTTTTCGTACATCTCTTGTGGCGTGCCCTCCTGTTCGATGCGCCCCTTTTCGAGGAGCAACACGCGGTCTGCAATCGCCAGCGCCTCGATCTGATCGTGTGTCACGCAGACCGCGCTGATCTGCAGTTTTTCGATCATCTCGCGCAGCCAGACCCGCGCCTCCTCGCGCAGCTTCGCATCGAGGTTGGAGAGCGGCTCATCGAGCAGCAAAAGCTGCGGGTTGTAGACGATCGCTCGCGCCAAGGCGACTCGCTGCTGCTGCCCTCCGGAGAGCTGGTGCGGGTGCCGCTCGGCGAGCCCCTCGAGGCCCACCTGGCCAAGCACGGAAAGGACTCGCTCTCGAGTCTGGCTGGGCGCCGTGCGGCGCAGGCGCAGCCCATAGGCAACGTTGTCGAAAACCGTGCGGTGCGGCCACAGCGCGTAGGACTGGAATACCAGGCCCAGGTTGCGCCGCTCGGCGGGAACCTCGACGCCGCTTTCAGAATCGAAGAGCAGCTTCTCTCCGAGGACGATGCGGCCGGCGTCCGGGTAATCGAGTCCCGCGATCAGCCGCAGCAGCGTCGTCTTTCCACTGCCTGACGGACCGAGCAGCGCGACGACCTCGCCGCGCCGAAGCTCGAAGGAGACGGCTTTGAGCACCTCATTCCCGCCGAGCCTCTTTTGAATGTTGGAGACGATGAGCTTATCCATGCAGGCGCACTCCCAATCTCAGCGCAACCGCCAATCCGGCAGCCACGAGCAGCACGTTGACGACCGAGAGCGCGGCGACGATGTCGATGGCGCCGGTCCCCCAGAGCGACACAATGAGCGAGCCGATCACCTCGGTCCCTGGACCCAGCAGGTAGACGCCGGTCGAGTACTCGCGCACGAAGATCATGAACACGAGCAGCCAGCTCCCGAGCAAGCCGAACCGGATGAGCGGAACCGTGACGTCGCGGGTGACGCGAGCACCCGGGGCTCCGATGATCGCGGCAGCCTCCTCGAGCTCCGGCTGAATCTGAAGGAGAGCGCTTGAGATCAAGCGCATCCCATACGCAAGCCAGACGACGCTGTAGGCGAGCCAGACGCTGAAGAGCGTGCTTCGCAACGGCGAGAGCGGCTTTACGAAGAGGAATACCCAAAGGAAGGCGAGGCCGGCGATTAAGCCGGGCATGCCTCGCGGAACCATTACCAGGTAGTCCATCACCTTCGCCCAGGGGCTCTGCCACCGATGAGTCGCGAGCCCGACGATTGCGTACCAGGCGACTGCCAGCGCGCCGCCAATGACGGCAATGCCGAGCGTGTTCGTGATTCCGCGCACCAGGTTTGGGTAATCCGACAGCTCGCGGAAATTCTCCAGTGTCAGAACCTCGGTGAGGCGCACCCCCTCTCCCCACGCGCTGACGAAGGCGCGCAGGAATACGCCGGAGAGCGGGAGCAGGACGGTCGCAGCCAGCCAGAAGAGCACCCCGCCGAACGCGATCCAGCGCAAGCGCCCCAGTCGCAGCGGCCGCTGGGCAAAACCCTTACCGGCGACGGTTACGAAGCGGCTGGCGATGCCCATCAGCCGCCGCTGCAGGTAAACCAATGGGAACGCGATCGCAATGATGATCACGGCCACTACCGCCATCAGCTGGTACGACGGCACTCCCAGGCGGTTGGTGAGCTTGTAGAGATACGTCGAGAGGACGAGCAGACCCCCGGGATCTCCAAGCACGAGCGCGAGGCCGAAGATTTCAAAGCCGAGGAAGAACACCAGGACGGCGCTGTACAGGATTGCCGGCCGAACCATCGGCAAGCTGACGGTGAGCGCGATGCGCGCCGCCCCCGCCCCGGCGATGCTCGCAGCTTCCTCCACGTCCGCCCCAAGCGCGCGCAGCGCTGACGAAGTGTAGAGGAAGACGTATGGGATATGGGTGAAGCCGGCGATCAAGGTCAGGCTCAAAAGGGTATAGATGTTCCACGGAGCAGACCCCACGACCTGCTTGGCCCACAGGGTGAAGAACCCGACCGGGCCGGCGGCGACGACGTATCCGAACGCAATGACCACTGGCGAGAGGAAGATGGGAATGAGAACCACGGGCTCGAGCCAATTTCGACCGGGCAGGTCGGTACGCACGAGCAGAAATGCGAGGATCGCTCCCAGCGGCACCGCCACCGCGGTCATCCCAGTGGCGAGGATTGCGGTCGTTGCGAACGCCCGGTGGAAGTCGCCGTCGGTGAGCACGAAGCGAAACGCGGAGAGCGAAAGCTTGGCCGAGGGTTGAAAGAATGGGGCGTCAAGAAGGCTTTGGTAGACGATGATCGCCAGCGGCAGCATTACCGCGGTGCCGGTGATCAGGACCGCCAGGATCCGGTGCCACTGGGGGGCGTGCCGCATCGACTATTTCGTCCCCAGGGCCTCCTGCCATTGCTTCAGGAATTCGAGCCGCTTCGACTGATCCAAATACACCAGCAGCGCCGGGCTCACCGGAATCGGCTTTAAGCTGCTGCCCATCTGCTTGGTGAGGCTCGCCGCCGTCGTCTCACCTTGCACGTCCGGTCGGATGGAAAAGAGCGCGGCGCGATTGCCCATGATCTCCTGCCCGCGAACGGACAGGAGGTAGTCGAGAAACACCTTCGCTGCATTCACGTGCTTGGCAGCCTTGGGGATGATCGCCACCCTGGACATCACCAACATGTAGTCCTTGGGATAAGCAATTCCGAGTGCGGGATCCTTGCGCATCTTGGCGATCGCGTACGAGCCGATCATGTTGAAACCGATCAGGTGCTCGCCCGAGGAGATTCGCTCCATCATCGCTCCGGTGCTGGTGTAGAGCTTCACGCCGACCTTCCCGTAGGTTTTCTCCGTTTCCGCGAAGGCGGGATCCGTCCGCGCGTCCTGCGTGATCAGTAAAAAGCCAATTCCGCTGCGCTCCGGGTCATAAGAGGTCACTTTCCCTTTGAATCGATCCGGGTTGGCCTTGAGCAGTTTGATCAGATCCGCGTGAGACTGCGGAACCTCCTCCGCCTTGAGCAGCCGCTTGTTGTAAACGAACGCGATCGGCTCGAACGTGGTGCCGAACGCCTCGTTCTTCCACAGCGCCCAGGAAGGAACGTGGGCCGCTTCCGGGGTCTGATACTCTTGCGCGTAGCCGTCGTTGGCGAGCTTGATCTGGAGGTCCATCGCGGAGCTCCAGAGCAAGTCGGCCGATCCGCTGCCGGCGGCCGCCTCGCTCACGAATCGGTTGTAGACCTCCGTGCTGTTCATGTCGTTGTACTCGAGGGCAATCTTTGGGTAGGCGGCGCCGAAGTCCTTGAGAAGGGGCGCTGCCGATGCAGAGTCGGTCGTGGAATAGACAACCAGCTTCCCCTCTTTTTCGGCGCCGGCGACGATTTGGGCCGAGGTCGCGGGAGCCTTTGGATCTGGCGACGCGGCAATGGTGATCAACAGAATCGGCAGCAAAGCCGCGAATAGGCAGGTCTGTCTCATGACGTCCCTCTTTCAGGCGCCCTAGCTCTCTGCCCGGGCGCCAGGAGCACAAGGTTCTAGTCGGGGCCATGATGGGGTAGTACTTCTTTCGCCACGCTTTCAACGCCCCCGGGGAAGATTCGATGCGGCTCCTGATCGTCGAGGACAATGAGCATCTCTCCGGCAGCCTGGCCGAGTTCTTCCGCGCCAAGGGATACGCAGTCGACTGCGCGCCCGACGGTGAAAACGCGGACGAGGCGCTTCATACTCAACCGTACGACCTGGTCATCCTCGACCTCGGGCTGCCGGACATCGACGGGCTGGAGGTCTTGAGGCGGGTTCGCCGCCGCAAGTCCCGCGTTCCGGTGCTCATTCTCACCGCTCGCGATTCCATCCAGAAACGGGTGGAGGGCCTCAATCTCGGCGCTGACGACTACCTGGGCAAGCCCTTCGCTTTGGCCGAGCTCGAGGCCCGCGTCGGTGCTCTGGTCCGTCGCGGCATCGGAGGCCAGTCGCCGCTGATAACCCACGGGCGGCTGACGCTGGATACGGTGGGCCGCGTGGCGCGCGTGGACGGAGTCACTCTCGATCTCCCTCGCCGCGAGCTGTGTCTGCTCGAGCTGCTTCTGGTCCGCTGCGGTCAGGTGGTCGGCAAACAGGCCCTCCTGGAAAAGCTCTTCGGCTTTGACGATGAGGCCGGTCTGAATGCGATTGAGCTCTATGTTCACCGGCTTCGAAAGAAGCTCGAGCCGGCCGGCGTTCACGTGCGGACCATTCGCGGCCTTGGGTACTTGCTGGAGAACCCATGATCTTCGGCAGGGCCACGCTGCGAGCGCAGCTTCTCCGCTGGCTGCTGATTCCTTTGGCGGTCGTCGGGGTGGTCTACGCGGTGATTACCCAGGTCACTGTCGAGCAGACGATGAACCGGACGTACGATCAGTCGCTCTATGCTTCGGTTCTTGCGATCTCCAAACACGTCGCATTCGCGGAGGGAAGGCTGATTGTCGACCTGCCGTCGGTCGCACTGGAGATGCTCGACACGCGAGATCAAGAGCGGATCTTCTATCGCGTCTCGTACCGCTACCCAGGGCAAAGCGAAGTGTTTGTTACCGGATACTCCGATCTGCCGAGTCCTCCCGACGAAGCTTCTCCGGGCACGCCGATGTTCTACCAGCAGTTTTATCGAGGAGAAGCCGTTCGGCTCGCCGCGCTACGAGCGTTGCCGCCGGCCGACCAGCCCGTCGAAGCCCTGATCGAAGTCGGCGAGACGGTGCGGGGCCGCAATGCGTTGACCGACGCGCTCGTGGGGCGCGCGCTCGGTCTTCAAGTATTGCTGATTCTCTTCGCGGGCGGCCTGATCTGGTTCGCGGTCGGGCGCGGGCTTACTCCGCTCCAGGAGCTCAGCCGCGAGGTCGCCCACCGCTCGGCCTCCGACCTCGAGCCGCTTCAGTTGCATGATGTGCCGGAGGAAGTCTCGCCCTTGATCGCGGCGATCAATCAGCTGATCGCGCGAGTGCGGGATGCCATTGCCGGCCAGCGCCGATTCATCGCCGATGCCTCGCACCAATTGCGTACTCCGTTGGCCGTGCT
>Ga0126384_10000570_pt1 | contig 20550 bp, 23 predicted proteins | sample PanSoiMetPlot_36_FD_92543 | JGI IMG/M metagenome (GOLD analysis project Ga0126384, IMG submission 92543) | Tropical forest soil microbial communities from Panama - MetaG Plot_36 | ecosystem: Environmental > Terrestrial > Soil > Tropical forest > Bulk soil | place: Panama | collected 2016-02-17 | reverse complement strand
GCGAACTTCGGATTCGGCGCAGCCGGCACGATGCCGACGTCTGGTCGCCCGGTCAGGCCCAGGTCTTGGACCTTCCGTGTGATCCATTTCACACTCAGGATTCTCCCGGCGCGCGAAGATTGCCGGCATACAATGATCTCGGGAGATGCGCTTGAGGGATGGATGTCATGGTTATGAGTTGGAATGCGTTTTCTGTCGCCGCGAAAGGTGGGACGGCCGTGACCGCGCCGCGACGTTCTTTGGCCGGGCGGACACTTGCCGGTGGCTGATATCTCGGTTCGGTTTTGGGGCGTCCGCGGCAGCATTGCGTGTCCGGGCCCAGAGTTTGCACGCTACGGCGGCAATACGGCCTGTGTCGAGGTGCGCTGCGGCGACCGCCTCGTCATCTTCGATGGCGGAACGGGCTTGCGGCCGCTGGGAAATGCGCTGGCCGCCGCGGCGACGATCGACACCGACATATTCCTGAGCCATTTCCACATCGACCACGTCTGCGGTCTGCCGTTCTTTGCCCCGCTCTTTGGATCGGAAAACCGGCTGCGGCTGTGGGCCGGCAACCTGCTGCCGGAGCGCGGGATCGCCCAGGCACTGCACATGCTCATGGACGATCCGCTGTTTCCGACCGGTGTCGAAAGCTTCAAGGCCGGCCTCGATCTGCGCGACTTTCGCGCCGGCGAGGCGCTGACGCCGCATGGCGGCATGACGGTGCGGACCGCGCCGCTCCATCATCCCGGCCGCGCGACCGGCTATCGGCTCGATTTCCATGGCCGCTCGGTCGCCTATGTGACGGACACGGAGCACTGGCCCGACCGACCCGACAAGAATGTGCTGAACCTCGTCGCGGGCGCCGACCTCATGATCTACGACGGCAACTATACCGATGCCGAGTGGTCATCCCGCGTCGGTTGGGGCCATTCGAGCTGGCAGGAAGGCGTTCGGCTCGCGGCGATAGCGGACGTCCGCAAGGTAGCGATCTTCCATCACGATCCCGATCACGACGACAGCTTCCTCGACCGCGTCGCCACCGAGGCCGCCGCAATGCGTTCCGGAACGATCGTGGCGGCCGAGGGCATGACGCTCGCGATCTGAGAAATGTGCGGTGCCCTTCGGAGCGTGCCGACGCGTCCGCCAGCGCATAGTCCGGCGAAAGCCTGCCCCGGACTTGATCCGGGGGTGGGCACCGGCTCGCCGACAAGAATATGCGCCACACAACGAATCCAGGGCACGTTCCGATTCCGTAGGAACGGCTCTGGTCGATGGTTTCGGCTTCGCGGCTAGCCGTTCGCCGCGTTCGGAAATGAGACTGGCCGGCGTAACACGTGACGCAAAAGCGCATACGGTGCGGCAAGCGATCTGATGACGTGCGTGCGCGATTGGGGCTTTTGCCCACGCCAGGTGATCGCGGCGACGCCGAGCACGACTGCGATGAGCCCAAGGCCCAGTGTCCAGGTGAAGGGCTCGCCCATCACGGCGCAGCCGAGGAAGACGCCGACGCCGGGTTTGAGATAGCCAACGGTCGCCGTTCCCATGCTGCCGATCGTGCGCGTCAGACGAAAATAGAGTGCGAAGCCGAACGCCGTGCATACGACGGCCTGGACCAGCAGCGCGGTGAGCGAACCGACGGAAGGCGTGGACCGCACCGGACCCTCGATCAAAAGGAAGAGCGGAACGAGCATCACGGCGGACCATGTCAGCATTCCGGCGGCCGTGACCTCCGGCGCTATGTGGTCGAACCGGCGGGCATGAATGGCCCCCACCGCCAAGGAGACGGTCGCCGCCACGATGAGCGATTGACCGACGACTTCCCGCCCCAGCCCGTTGAGCGCGCCGGCGCCGGCCATCGTCACCACACCGCCGAGGCCAACGGTCACGCCGAGGATACGCAGGAATGACGTCGACTCGTGTCGGATCCAGGCCAATGTGATGACGCCAACGAATAGCGGCGCGGTCGAATTGAGGACAGCCGCGAGGCCGCTGTCGACTGATTGCTGCCCCAACGTCACCAGCATGTACGGAATGAGGCAGCCGACGAGAGCCTGGATGGAGAGACGCCTTATGAAGGTTGCGTCAGTCGGGATCCTGCTCCCCGACGCGAGCACGATCACCCAGAGCGTTGCCGCCGCCAGCACTACCCGTCCGGTGACGGTGGTAAATGGTGGAATCGTTTGCAGGGTGAGCTTCGTGAGCGCAAACGGAATGCCCCACAATACGGCCAGCAGGACCAGCAGCGCGATCTCGAACGATCGCGATTCTGCATGCTGGTCCGCGCGTTCGATGATCTCCCCTTCTGCGGCGGCGTTCGGCGCCGACATTGCGTCCTCTCTCTGATCTTCGGCGAGACTGGCTGATTCTTCCCGGCGTTCGAAGGTGCCGTCAACGATAAGCGCGGCTTAGCTCTTCGCGAAGAAAGCACTAATTCCTTTGCGCAATTGATCCGCCTTCTTGCGAAGATATCATCGAATTTGCGACGCGAGACAGTAAACGTGTCGCTTGTCACCGACTGCGAGATCGAAACCCGTCAAACAAAGTTGGGAGCCAACCATGACCGAGAACATCGCCTGGGTGGAAGCAAATCGTGCGGACAGCACTGTCGCGAAGCTCGCTGCCAAGCTGGTCACGAAGACCGTCGAGACCGGCGGCTGCGGCTGCGGCTGTGGTGATGGAAGCATCACGCGCGCGCCGAAGTCGGACGCCAAGAGGGCCTAGTTGTCGATCGATACGGCACGGAAGGAGCCAAATAGGCGCTGAAGCTGGCGCCTCATTTGGCCACTTCCGAGCACGTGGATCGAGGTTTGCGGAGTCCTTTCCAATCGCGGCCATGGATCCAACCGCAACCTCAGTCGGCGAGACGCCTTCAGGGAGGATCATGATGCACGCTCGCTTGCGAACAGAGTCGAAGCCGCTCGGCTTCATCTCGGATCAGGAGCTGTTGCGCCAATTCGTGTCGCCGGTAATGATGAACTATTTCAAGGCGAAAATGCCGGAGGTCGCACCGGAGGCGCTTGTTGGGCGAGTTTGCGAACTGCTCAAGTTTCTGATGCTCGTTCGATTTTCGCCGGGCCGGATCCTGTTCGGCAAGCAGGTCGACGATGTTTGGCATTATTGGATCCTGCAAACACGGCAATACGCCGAGCTCTGCGAGAAGCTTCCCGGCGGGTCGTTCCGGCATCATTCGTCGACGGTTTACGAGGAGTTCGCAGAAGGCGAGCCGAACGTGGATCTCGACGAGGCGGTCCAGCGTATACTCTCGTTCTTCATCTCGTATGTTCGCAATTTCGGCCCGATCTCACACGACCGAGTTGAATGCTGGCCCACGCTGCAGCAGGTCATGCAGGAGTCCGGCTGGGACATCGATCAATTGAACGACTTTCTGCGCGGCCAGGTACTGGCGTGCGCGGCCTGAGGCGTGCGGTCGCCCGGAGGATCACGCGATGAAGATCTGCATCTTCGGAAAATATCCGCCGATCCAGGGCGGAGTGAGCATGCGGACGTATTGGACCGCGCATGAGCTGGCGAAACGCGGCCACACGGTTCACGTCGTCACCAATGCCAGAGAAGCGAGCTTGCCCTATCGGATGTTCATGCGCGACGAGGATTGGGCGCGTTGCGAGGCGCAATATGGCGACGGGTCGGTGACGGTGCACTGGACCGCGTCGGAAAGGCGCGAGTGGCATATTCCGACCGGGACGGCCTTTGCGACCAAGCTGGCGTCTCTCGGTCTCGATGTGGCGCGCCGCGAGGGCATCGACCTCATCTTTTCGTATTACGTCGAGCCTTATGGGATCGCGGCACACATCGTCGCCCAGGCGACAGGTCTGCCTCACGTCACGCGGACCGCCGGCAGCGACGCGGGTCGACTGTGGTCCTTACCGCAGTTCGCCGCGCTCTACGATCACGTCTTCAAGAGCGCGGATGCCATGCTCTGCAGTCCTGCGGTCGTTTCCCAGATGATCGAGGCCGGGGTCGATCCCGCGCGAATTGCGGACAATGGGCAGAGACATGTGAAGCTTCGTGATGTCTTCGCGCCGGACGGTCCGGCGCTGGATGTCGAGCTGCTGAGGGCACAAGTTTCCGCTGCTCATGACGCAGACTTCGAGAGCATGCTGTTCGGAGATTTCGATCCCGCTTTGACCTATGTCGGCGTCTACGGAAAGCTCGGAAGCGCGAAAGGGACGCGGCCGTTGCTGCGGGCCATCAAGCGATTGACGGATCGCGGTTTGCCGATTGGCCTGCTGGTGATGGCGCATGAGCGTCCGGGACCACGCGACGCATTCCGCGACTATGTGCGAGAGCGCGGGCTGGAGGCGCGCATATGCCAGCTGCCGTTCCTTCCGCATTGGCGCGTTCCGGAGTTCATCCGGCGCTGCGCGGCGATCTGCTGCCTCGAGCAGGATTTCCCGATCGCATTCCATGATCCGGTGGTCGCCCGGGAGGTTCTCACCTGTGGGGGATGCCTGGTGGCGTCCACCGAGGTCGTCGCCAAGCTGCCGGAGGCGCACAGGTTGGCCGACGGTCGAAGCTGCATCGCGGTCCGCGACGTCAACGATGTCGAAGACCTCATGGGCAAGCTGGTCTCGGTTCTCGACTCGCCCGCCCGGACGCGGGACATGCGCCGTCGCGCGCGGCACTATGGCGTCGAGATCGAGGCCGATAACGGCTTTCCGCGGCGGCTGGAATCGATCCTGCGCGACATTTGCGAAACGCGCCGATTGTCGCCTGGGAATATCGGATCGGCGCAACGTTCTCTGCACGTCGATCGGCGGGCGAACGCGGTTGAACTCGTTGCCGGCTAGGAGTCCGCGGGCAAATGTCGTTGACACTGGCCGAGCACCACCGCCCCGACGCGACTGCTGGCGCGCCGACCGGGGACGAGCGCCTCGGATCCTTTACGTTCGAGGACGAGATCGAGGGGGTTGACGTTCCGCTCCCGAGTGTCTCCCCTCGGCAACAGGAGACGTTCAAGGCGCTTTTTTCCTGCGAGATGAAGGCGCTCGACGCATGGGCCGCGAAGGAGGGGTGGCTTCTCCCGTCGCCGTTTCCAACTTTGCATATCTACGTGTCGAGACAATACGAGTTCGCGGCGTCGCTTTGGCCGCAGTGGAAAGGCCAGATCGGACGCATGAATTTTCCCGCCTACCGGGTTGCTGTGGGCGAAGCCAACGTCCTGCACGAGCTGGTGCATGTCTATTTTCCCAATGGTAATCGCATGCTGGCTGAGGGATTGGCGGTCCACCTTCAGCAGGAGATCGGATACAACGCCGTCTTTCCAAACTTCGGCGAGGATCTCCACGATTTCATTCGGGGAAAACTCGAATCCGAGCTGCGCCGAACGCTCGACGATATCCATCTCGAAACGCTCGAGAAGATTTCCACCCCGAGCATGCTGATGTTCAGGCTCCAGCGGCATACGACCAAGGGCGCCTGGGCCTACGTGATTGCCGGCTCGTTTACTCGATTTCTCATCGACGCCTATGGCTGGGACAAATATCGAATTCTCTATGCCAAGACGCCGCTCATTCCGCGGGAACGCGATGCCGGCGACCCAGAGCGTTGGGACGAAGTCTTCGGCCACTCCCTCGCGGAGCTGGCGTTGCAATGGAAGGCGATGATCGCCTCTCGAGATAGCAAGCTCTGATTCATATTCCGTAAGGTTGTAATTGCGCAGATTGTCGTTTGTGGCGTTCCTCGCGCGTGCTACGCTCAGGCGAGGGGATGCTCGAGTATGCCGCGTCTTCGCCTGCACGATCTCGGGGGCTTGGCGGTTTCCAGCAGCAGGCGCAGGAGCCTGCCGATCGCGCGTTCTTGCCGATCGGTTCTGGGCTATCTGATCACGCATCGGCATCGACACGTCACCCGCGATGAATTGGCGGAAACGCTGTGGAGCGATCACGGCGGCCACGATGCGCGGCGATGCCTGTCGACGGCGCTTTGGCGGCTCAAGAAGACGACCGAGCCGGACATGCCGCCGCTCTTGTCCCTTTGCGACCGGAACGACATCACGATCAATTGGACGGCGACCGCGTGGGTCGATTCCGTTGCCTTGGAGCGCAGGATCGGGCCGCTTCTTCGCGTCGCGCCGCAGGCACTTGGACGCGCCCAACTGATCCATCTCGAGCGCGCGATCGCGCTCTACCGGGGCGACTTCCTGGCCGGCATGGACGGTGACTGGGCCTTTGTCGAACGCGAACGCATTCGCAACTTGTTCTTCGACGGGCTGTATCATTTGACGTTGGCCCATGTGGCGGCGTCGGATTGGAACCAGGCGATCGAGTGTGGCCGCCGGCTAAGCAGCGAAGAGCCGTTGCGCGAGGATGTCCATCGTCTGTTGATGAGCGCCTATGCATCGAGCGGCAATCGTGCCATGGCGATCGCTCAATACCGCCGATGCCAACGCGTGCTCCGCACCGATCTGGGCGTGGACCCCATGGAAGAGACGGAAGCCCTGTTTCGCCAGCTCGCGCATTCGCAGGAGCCCATCATCACCGCCGCCTCACCGCCGGCTCGGCCGAACCTGGCGAACATTCGTCGGCAGATGGTGCACGCCCAGCGCGCTCTGGCATCGTCACGACAGCAGCTCGACCAGGCCATCGAGTCCTTGGCGCAGACCGATTTACGGCAAATCGGCGAATAGAGGCGCACGCCCCGCCACGCGTCGCCGGCCACCCGGTCGGCGGCGCGAATTTTTTTCGTCCCTGCACGTTGGTGACGTGCTGGTGACACCGCGGTGACGCTGCGGTGACGGCTGCGCCGTAACGTCCGTGCGTTGGTTGGACTTGGAAGCCGAGGAAGCAACGACGCAACGGTGAAAGGCCGCAGTTCGTGGGCATGTCACGCAAACAACACATCGCGCGTTCCCCGTCCGCAAGCCGGGCGAGATCCTCCGGGGCACCAACCAGCGCCAGAGCCAATCCCAAGCCGGGATCGCCGCAAGTCTTGATGATCCGTTTTTGGCAGGAAATGCGTGACGGTCTCAATCTCGAGGCCGTATGGCGCGGAGAAGTCAGCGATCTTCGTGGCCGTCGTATCGGGCGTTTCAACGTCGTGGGCAAGCTTGCCGACCTCGTCGTCGATGCGCCCGAGATCATCGCAGTCATGCGGCGCGATGACGGGAACCAGCCGCCGACCTGACATGCGATCGGCAGCGGCCAGCCGCTCAAATGAGGGAGAGAGTTCGATGTCAGACCGACCTTCGGACGCGGATCACCGCAGGATCCTCATCGTTGGAAGCTGCGTCTTCCGCAAGGGTGTTGCCAGCATCGCATGCGGACTCGTCCCGAGCACGGCGATCGTCGAATCCTGGTGCTTTCACGATGCCAGGGCGCGGCTCATGCGAGAGGAATTTTCCATCGCGATCTTCGACGTCGATACGGACGATTTCAACGGGCCGGGCGATCTCCGGATGCTTCACGCGAGCTATCCGCGGCTTGTCTTGGCCGTGTTCTCGCGGGCGGATCGCGCCGACGAGATTCTCGACTACCTGGCGGCGGGCGTGACCGGATACGTGCGTGCGTATTCCAGCCAGTCGGAGATCGAGTGGGCCATTCGATCGATCCTCGACGGCGAAATCCACGTGCCGTCAAGTTTGACCACCCCGATGGCGCACCAGCCGATCAGGAATCCGCAACTTCCCTTCGTGTATCGAGACCGGCGCCAATTGACGGCCCGTCAAAGCGCCGTGCTCCGCTTGCTGCGGGAAGGGCGATCAAACAAGGAGATCGCCAAGGAGCTCAACGTGTCGCCGCACACCATCAAGATTCACGTCGCCGCGCTTCTTCGCCATTTCTCGGTGCAAAGTCGATCCGCCCTGGCGATCGTCGCCCTGCAAAATGGTCATGCCTCGGCGGACTGTCATATCCAGCCCAGCCGCATGCCGGACATCCATCCGTGACACAGCTGTCGCGGACGTTGCGCGAGCCCGAGCGGCACGTGGTCGTCTACGGCGAGTACGACGTCGTGGTGGTCGGTGGCGGTCCGGCCGGCATCACGGCGGCGGCCGCCGCCGCGATGCATGGCCGCCGCACGCTTCTGATCGAGCGCTACGGGTTCCTGGGAGGGATGGGAACGGCCGCGGGGGTCACGAATTTTTTCGGACTCTACGCCAACGTCTACGGGGAGATCCGCCGGGTGGTGCATGGAATCACCAGTGAACTTCTCGCCCGCATCGATCGGCTCGGCGGTCTCAATGCGCCGCATCTGGTGCGCGGCAGGACCATGGCGCAGGCCTATGACACGGCGGCCTACAAATGCGCCGCCGACGATCTGCTGGTCGCCAAGGGGGTCGATGTCCTGTTTCACGCGCTCGCCGCCGGCGTCCTGATGGATCGCGCAGATTCCATCGGCGCATTGCTCATCGAGACCAAATCCGGCCGGCGCGCGGTGCTGGGAAAGGTCTTCATCGACTGCTCGGGCGACGGTGATCTCGCGGCCTGGTCCGGCGCGCCGTTCGAGCTGGGCGACGGCGCGGGCAACACGCTCTACCCGACCATGATGTTCCGGGTGAATGGCGTTGATCCGGCCGCGGCCGGAGAGGCATGGCGCAGCATCGGCCGAATCATGGCGGAGGCGGAGCGTCGCGGCGTTCGACTGCCCGGTCGCGACGCGATCCTGCGGCCGCAGCGCAATCCGATCGAATGGCGCGTCTGCGTCACCAAGATCAGGACGCCGGACGGCAGGCCGGTCGACGGCACGAACGCGGCCGAGCTCAGCGCAGGGGAGATCGAGGGGAGGCGCCAGGCCCTGGCATTTCTCGATTTCCTCCGGGGCGAGGTCCCCGGATTCGCCGGCGCCTACATGGTCGACATCCCGCCGCAGCTCGGCATTCGCGAGACGCGACGTCTTGCCGGCCGGTATCAGCTGTCCGGTGACGACGTCATCTCCTGCGCGAGCTTCGAGGACACGATCGGCGTGGCCGGCTTGCCGATCGACAACGCGATTGCGGGCGACATCCGCTGGCAGTGGCCGGATATCTGGAGTTCGCGCGGCTTCCATCATCTTCCCTATCGCATGCTGCTGCCGACCGGCGTGGACAACCTGCTGGTGGCCGGCCGGTGCGCGTCGATGACGCACGAGGGTCAGTCGGCCGCGCGAGCGAGCGGCGCCTGCTTCGCCATGGGACAGGCGGCCGGGACCGCAGCACATCTTTCGTTGGCGACCGGCCGCGCGCCGGACGCAATTCCGGCCGAGCGCCTGCAGCGCATGCTGGCGGCGGATGGTGTCTTCCTCGGGCGCGATGATGACGAGGCCGGTCTGCTGGCGCCGCACAAGCCGGCGCCGGTCGCGGCCGAACTGGCGTGATCCGCGGCGCGGACGAGGTCGAATGATCGACAATCGGAGGCATCCATGACGTTCCAGCTGTCGCGCAGGTCGTTCATCATCGGCGCAGCGAACGCGGTCGAGCTTGCCGTCGTGGCGCACGCGGCGCCGCTCGGCGCGACCGGCGCCAAGGTTCGCATGACGACCGGCCTCCGCGCGACCAGCCACTCGATTGCATGGATCGGCACCGAAGCCGGAGTTTTTCGCAAGCACGGCGTCGATGCGAGCTTTCCACGGCTCGAAGTGGGCGGTCTAGAGACCACCGCGGGATTGCGCCGCGGCGACTGGGAATTCGCCCAGACCGGCACGCTTCCAGTCGCCGAATCCAAGCTTCAGGGCGGCGATGCCGTCATCCTCCTGCGAAACACGACGCTCGACCAGGTTGGACTGTTCATCATGACACGGCCGGAGTTCACGAGCCTTGGTGAATTGGCGGGACGGCGGATCGGTGTGTTGGTGCCCCCGCAATCCGGACAGTCGAGCATGATCGCTCAGGTGACGCTGGAAAAAGCGGGAGTCTCGGCCGTATATGTGAGCCTTGGCACTTACCGCAACATCTACGAAGCTCTCGCCGCGGCCGAAGTCGACGCCGGAATCCTGCCGATCGACTTTCGCTTTCTCGGGCAGAGGCACGGCTGGAATTCCTTTGAAACCGTATCGTTCAACGTGCCGTCGATTTTCGCCACGACACGGCGAATGATTGCGTCCGACCGGGATCTGGTGTTGCGTGTGGTGCGGGGCTTCGTCGAGACCATTCATCTGTTCAAGACCTGTCCCGAGGTCGTGGCGCCGCTGCTTCAGCGCTATTTGAAATTCGACGACCGAAAGTCCGTCGACGCGCTGTGCAGATTCTATGCGCCCCTGTTCCCGACGGTGCCCTGGCCGGATGTGTCGGGGATGCAGGTCCTGCGCGAGGCCCTTGTCTCTCGATATCCCGCGGCGCGACAGCTGCAGGAACCGGATATCGTCGATTCTTCCATCATCGACGAAGTGGAGCAGAGCGGGTTCATTCGGCAGCTCTATGCCGGGGGTTGATCGGCAGATTCTGCTGCGCGGAAAGAGATCGATCCGAGCGGCGAGCACGCGCAACGTACCGGCCGGGCACGGGATAATGTGGTCGGGCTGTGACCATGATCACACGGTTGTGGCTTGACCTTGGGTTAGTCTCCCACCGTGCGCGCAGCCAAAAGCTGCAGAACGCGGAACGGAGGATGTCCTTGCGCTCGTCTGCCCAACCCGATCTCGCTGCCGATATGCCCCGGTCGGTCATCGGCCGCGCCGATCGCGCCCGCGAATTTCTCGCGAATGCAATCCGGCGGCGCCCTCGCATATTGGGGGCCTTGGCGGTGGCCGCCGCCTCCGTCGTGCTGATCGGCGCCGCGTCGTCCGAACTCGCGCCGCCCATCGGGTGCCGCGCCGAACCGGTCGCGCTTGCGGCCGGCGTTGATGCCGACGCGACGATGACCCTGCGCGGCGGGATGGCCTGTTCGCTCTGGGTCAAGACCTCGACGGCTTCGATCGAGCAGTTGGACATTATCGCGCCGCCCAGCCACGGCGTCGTCATTGCGCGTGGCCGTACCGGGGTGATCTACCGGCCGGCACGCCAGTTCACGGGCGAAGACTCGTTCGTGTTCACGCTGCGCGCCAAGTCGGCGCGGTTCGACAGAACCTCGGTCGTTCGCGTCGGCGTGACGGTGCAGTAGCATCCGTCACGAGCAGATTCCGTTGCAGATTCCCTTTCCGGGATCGTGGCGTGCCATCGCGATCGCGATTCGGCCGCAAGCGGGGATCCATATTCGGTTCCGAGCGAATCGCCGCGGCCACATCCGGGCGATTCGCATGTATCCAATCGGCAAAACAGTCACGTCTGAAAAACAATCACGCCGCCACGCCGCTCGCGGCGGCACGGCGGCGTCGGCAGATATGACGTCTTCAGTTGTAATTCTCGACCTTGGTCACGGGAAGCGGGCCGGGCGCTTTCATCAGGTCGGCAGGTGACACATAAAGCGTGCTCTCCGAATAGGCCGAAATGCCGATTCCGCTGCGCGCATTATACGGGATGAAACGCGTTGCGGCGATCGCGAGCGCTGCGACCACCGCGATGAATGCAATTTTCATAATCTTAGACATTTGGAGGTCTCTCCTCTGGCTGCGAGCGGCTGACGCTCGATCGCCTTTTTTGTCGGTGCACTCTCACTACTCCGAACCGAGCGGATTCGCCGGTGAACAAGTTCACAGCGCGCCGCATTTTTTTGCGCGGTCAGGTAGTGCGATACAGCCTCTCCCGCGGCTGCGGAACTGCAGGAGTCAACCCGATAGGGCGGACTCTCACCGGTAGCGCGACGCGGCGGCGTGGCAAATCCGCTCGGCGCGCCAGGAGTGACTGCGCTCGTTGTCCGCACATTCCGGTCGATAGATGGTCTGATCGAGCCAGTACGGCGCGCCGCGATCGCGGTCCGCGGCCGAGCGCGCGGGGATTGCGTGGCCTGCCGCGATCGCGCCGGCGGTCACGGCCGTGAGCGCGAACAAAATCCTCGAGGTGCCCATCTCTGCCTCCTCTGGTTTCGCGTACGCCGAGCAATTCCGACGTCCGGATTGAAGGCGCCGACGTCAGCATCGATAGCGCGCGCAGGGCCGTATCAGGAATGACCTCGGTCACACGTTCGGGGCGCATGGCCGGCTCGCCGTCCTTACGGAAATAATCCGAGCGGTGTGACTTCCGTCACTTCGGATCGCCGCGGCCGACGTCATAAGCGCGCATGAGCCCGTGCACGGTCGAGCGGGTCGCGGCAGGACGCCGCCGCCGACGGATGGAGATGGTTCATGTTTCGTGAACAGATGATTGGCTTTCTCGAGACTGTGATCGTGTTTCTGCTGCTGACCAATGCGCTCAGCGCCATCGCGGCAACCTACGCGCTGTGGATGGCGAACGGCGCCAAGGATCGCAAGCTGGAGCTGGTGGACGCCGCAGAGCGCAAGATCGGCGCCTTTTTTCGCCGCACGGCCTGAGACCACGTCAGCCCTTTCGCCACCCGGCGCCCACCCGCCGCCGCGACGCGCGGACATGCGCGTCGTCTGAATGTCTCGGTGATGCGCGCAGGCGCCCGAAATCCCGGGCGTTCAGGTGACGCACTCGCCGTCGCGGCGAGGCGTGATCGGACAGCTCGCTCGTGACTGCCGGTTTCTATCCCGGGTCACATCCGGGCGGGCTTGAGATCGTCGGTGTCGCGCGGCCTACTCGGCACCGGGATCCGCATACTTCGTCAGCGCCGACCGATTGGTGACCTTGATGATGTTGTCCTCGATTCTGACGATGCCGCGGCGCTGCCAGTCGCTGAGACATTTGTTGACGCTCTCGCGTGAGGCCCCCACGATGTTTCCGAGCTCGCGCTGGGTAAGCGCGATGTCGGACCCGCGGGCGGGCGAGCCCTGCTCGGCCGACATGCGCAGCAGCGCCTTGGCGAGGCGCGCGGGAAGCTCCAATAGCGCGACCTCGGCGATGTGCTGATCGGTCGCGCGCAGCCGCTCGCACAGGACATCCACCAGCCGCGGCCAGGCGTCCGGATGCCGTTCGAAGAACGACAGGACGTCGCGCCGATAAAGCAGCGCCAGACTGCACTCGGTCATGGCCTGTGCGTCCGCCGTGCGTCCCTGGCCGTCGAGCACGGCGATCTCGCCCAGCACCTCGCCGGGACGCAGGATCGCCAGCACGATCTCCTTGCCCTCGGCCGACGGCACGCTGATCCGGACGTTGCCGCTCAGCACCGCCATCAGGCTGTCACCCGGCGAGTCCATCAGGAAGATGTTCTGGCCGGTTGTGAACTTGCGTACATGTGCGCGCGCAACGAGCGCACTCCGCTCGCTGTCCTGAAGACCGCGAAAAAGCGCGCATTGACCCAGCAGTCGCTGGGCGTCCTCTAACGCCAACGGATCCGACTTTTCCATGGCCGGCGCACCCCCTACCGGTCGCCCTTACGATCCAGACTCGACGAGATGGAGCCCCAACGCAAGCAGTCATTTTGATAGCGGCCGCTCGACAACGTGCGTTCTACCATCGATCCGGAACAGATGTTCTTGACCCGAACCGGGTGATCCATCGCAATGGGACACGCGCGAGGTCAACAAGCCGTAAATATCACCGTTTCGCCCGGCCACGTTGCGCTCGATGCCCTGTCATGCCAGCCTTGCCCCCTACCGGAGCCTTTCATGTCACCCCGCCCCGATCTCGGGCCCAAGCCGCAGCTTGGGTACACCGCAAGCTTGCTCGATCGGGCCGCGCACCGGCGCGCCGATGCCGTCGGCCTCGCAGCCCATCCCGGCGCCAGCGCCTATGTGGTTGGCGGCGAACTGGTGGTCACGCGCAAGCACGGAAATGGCGGCGATCCGCTGTTCGGGCTCGCCGCGGCGCGGGCGCTGGCACCGGCGCACGAGAGCGTGCTGCTCGGCTTGTGCGATGAGACGCCGCGATTCGGCTTCGGCATCGGCGTGCAAGCCGCGGAGGCGCTCAAGGCGCGCGACGATCTGCTGGTGACGGACCTGCGTTCGATCGCCGTGCAGGGGCTGGTCGCCTCCGAGCATCTGCCGCCGCTCGCGGAAGCAAAGGCGATGCTCGCCTGGCACGCGCGCCATCGGTTTTGTGCGAACTGCGGCGCGCCGACCGAGGTGATCGAGGCAGGCTGGAAGCGTGAGTGCGCCGCCTGCAAGGCGGAGCATTTCCCTCGCACCGATCCGGTTGTGATCATGCTGGCCGTGCGCGGCGATCGCTGCCTGCTCGGACGCTCCGCACGCTTTGCGTCCGCGATGTGGTCGTGCCTTGCCGGTTTCATCGAGCCAGGCGAAAGCATCGAGGAGGCGGTGCGGCGCGAGGTGCGCGAGGAGGCCGGCATTGCGTGCGGACACGTGCACTATCTCGCGTCGCAGCCCTGGCCGTTTCCGATGTCCCTGATGATCGGCTGTCATGCGGAGGCGCTCACCACCGAGATTAAGGTCGATGCCGAACTCGAAGGCGCGCGCTGGTTCGAGCGCGAGGAGGTGGCGTTGATGCTGCTGCGTCGGCATCCCGACGGCCTCGGTACGCCGCCCCCGGTCGCGATCGCGCATCACATCATCCGCGCCTGGGTCGAGGGAGAGGCGCTTGGCTGCGGGTAGCGGCTCCTCGGGCGAAGACCCGCCCGGGAGCGGAGCCCGACCAGCTGATCGATCGAGTCCGCGCATCTTGTGCACCGGCATCGCGGTGCTCGACGAGGTGTTTCGCGTCGACGAGTTTCCTCCTCCCGACGGCAAGGCGCAGGCGAGCGAGTTCCTCGCCGTCGGCGGCGGCTGCGCCGCCAATGCGGCGGTCGCAATCGCGCGGCTGGGCGGACGGGCGCAATTCGCCGGGCCGCTCGGCGGACCGCCTGGAGGCGAGCCGATCAGCGACCGCATTCTCGCCGGGCTCGCGCGCGAGGGCGTCGATTGTGCCGGCTGCGTCCGGCTCGACGGCGTCGCCTCGGCGATCTCGGGGATCTTCGTCAACGCGCGCGGCGAGCGCAGCATCGCGACCTATCGGGATCATCGGCTCGACGCGGTGACGCCGCGCGATGCGGAGGCGCTTGCGGCCGCGGTCGGCGGGGTCCTCGCCGACAATCGATTTCCGAATTTCGCGCAGCCGATCTGCCGCGCGGCGCTGGGCCGCGGCCTTCCGGTCGTGCTCGATGCCGACAAGCCGACGCGGCCGGACGATCCGTTGTTTGCGGCCTGCTCGCATATCGTGTTCTCATCCGAGGGACTGCGCGCCACCATGGCGATCGATGATCTCGGCGCGGCCCTGAGCCAATTCGGTGCGGCCACCAATGCTTTTCTGGCCGTGACCAACGGGCCCGATCCGGTGCTCTGGCGCGACGAAAACCGCGTCATACGCGAACTGCCGGTGTTCCGCATCTCGGCGGTCGACACGCTCGCGGCCGGCGACGTGTTTCATGCCGCATTTGCGCTCGCCCTGGCGGAAGGCTGCGACGTCGTGGCCGCGCTGCGCTTCGCGGCGGCGGCCGCCGCCGTCAAATGCACGCGCTTCGGCGGCAGCGCCGCAGCGCCGACGCGCCCGGAGGTCGACGCGTTCGTTGCAACGAACCGGTGATGCGGCAGGGTAGCCGCCGCCGAAGGCGTGACTTTGTGCGCGCCACAGCCCGTCGGCATGGGGGCGGCAAGGGCAAAGCTGCGTGCCTCGGGTACCACTCGGGTCCGGCAGCGGGCAAAGACCCGGAGGCGGGCGGCCTCGGCCGGACGGGCGGCTGCCCACTATCTTTGCGAGGAGTAAAATATTCTTCTATTTATGCCGTATACGGCCTTTCAGAAAAGAAAAAACATCTCTAATCTGTTGCGGGAGGCAAACGCTTAATCTTGCCTCGTGGGTGGCGACAGCATGGATGCCATTGATCGGAAAATCCTCGCGGTCCTTCAGGACGACGCCTCGCTCTCGGTCGCCGAAATTGGGAACCGGGTGGGACTGTCTTCGACGCCCTGCTGGAAGCGGATCCAGCGGCTGGAGGCGGACGGGGTCATCCAGAAGCGCGTCGCGGTCATCGACCAGGACAAGCTCGGGCTCGGCGTCACGGTTTTCGTGTCGGTCGAGACCGAGGACCATTCGGAGGAGTGGCTGCAAAAATTCGCGCAACTGGTCGGCGCGATGCCGGAGGTGCTGGAGTTCTACCGCATGGCGGGCGACGTCGATTACATGCTGCGCGTCGTGGTTCCCGACATCGCGGGCTACGACGGTTTCTACAAGCGCCTCATCTCAGCCGTTCCGCTGAAGAACGTCACGTCGCGTTTCGCGATGGAGAAGATCAAGTCGACGACGGCCCTGCCGATCCAGTGAGCCTGGCGGGCTTCGTTCAGGCGCACGGATTGGCGCCGTCGAGCGTCACCGATTTGCTCTGCCGCGGGCGGGACGCGAACGATTCCGTCATAGGAACTCCCCGAACAAACTCTGCGGATCCGACGACCGCGATACCCACGGCCGCGCGGGTAATGCGAGATGGATTTGACGCCAGATTGGTGAATGAAGTCCAAAGTGTGGTTGCGCCGAAACATGCGATCGCGATCGGCTTTCGCAGCGACGGAAAGTGCGCGTTAACCACAGGCAGAAGACGTCACCTTCTGCTCACGCATTTTGCGCACCCGAAGACCGCGATCGGCAAGCCCATTCGAAGTCAAGCGGTCTGACCACCGACTCGCCAGGCCGTCGGTTGAACACGCCGTAACTGCGCCAACCGGTTCGCAAAATCTCGCCACGGCGGTCATAGTCGACGACGGCAGCTACGACTTGTTCACGATACCGGGTGCCACGGACGGATGGTGGGAAATACCCACGTCGGCTTTTACTCATCATTGTGACTTCGCGAAGCATAAACCCCTACGCGGATGGGCCGAAATGCGTCGATCACTTGGGAGAGCAAGATGTCCGTGTTCAAGCGTTTCGTGCGGGACGAGAGCGGCGCGACCGCCATCGAATATGGTCTTATCGCGGCTGGCATCTCGCTTGCGATCATCTTCACTGTGAACGCGCTTGGTGGCCAGCTGAAGAACACGTTCAACACCGTGTCGACCCAGCTCGGTCAGGCCGGCAAGGCGACGCCGTAAGATCCTCACTTCTCCTTCAGCAAAGGCTCCGCCCTGGTGCGGAGCCGCTTCGTTTTGGCCGTCGGAGGGCCGCCCGACCTCCGATCGGCCCGCGTCCTCGGAGAGGCGCCGGCTTTACTCCCCGTTGGCAGGTTGTGGCGTAGGAACTGCGTGACCCGGCCCGCGCCGTGTCACGATCGGGAGGCGTCGCAAGCCGCGCTTGCGGATCGGACCGCGACGGCGTCGCGATCGATAGCGCATCCTCACCCCTGATGTGAGCCCTGTCAGAGGCCGGCCCCGCGTTCACGAGAGGGAACATGAGAATGCTGATCATCGACGCCGCGCGACTCCTGATCTTCCCGAGCGCGATGGCGTTCGCGGCGGCGAGCGACCTCCTCACGATGACGATCTCGAACCGGATCTCGCTCATCCTGGTCGCGAGCTTTGCCGGTCTCGCGTTCGCGGTCGGAATGCCGCCCGTCGAGATTCTCAATCACGCCAGCGCCGGCGGCCTCGTCCTCGCCGTGACATTTGCGTTCTTCATGTTCGGCTGGGTCGGAGGCGGCGACGCCAAGCTCGCAGCCGCGACCGCCCTTTGGCTCGGCTGGGCGCACCTGTTCGAATATCTCCTCTACGCATCTGTGCTGGGCGGCGTGCTGACGCTCGCGCTGCTCGAATTTCGCAAGTTCGCGATGCCGTCCCCGCTCGCCGGCAAGGCGTGGGCCGAGCGGCTGCATCGTCCGGGCGGCGGCGTTCCCTATGGCATCGCGTTCGCGATCGCGGCGCTCGTGGTCTATCCGTCCACGATCTGGATGCAGGGACTCGGCCACTGAGCCGGTTGCGGACGCCGGAGCTGGTGGTGACGCATCCCGACGCCGAGATCGCGACGCTGCCGATAACGGCGGGGCAGGCGAGGGATCGCGCGGTAGCGCCGGGACGCGGACGCATTGCCTTCATTCGCTTCGCTGGAGACGTCCGCAACGCCGAGCCGTGCGGCCAAGGCCATAAGTACACTGTTAACCCTAATGGCGCGTTAACGGTGGGTGACAACCGTCGCGCAAGCCGGCCGGGGTCGTCCGGGCGCGCCGGAAACTGTCGGACGCGCGGATGGCCCGAATCGGTCGCGCATTGCAGCACGGGGCGCCGCCGTGCGACTGTCGCGCCGCCGCGACCGGGTGGTGCGGAACTCAAGGGGCGCAGGGGATTGATCACACGATGCATCGCATCTTCGCCACGGCGGGTGATGCCGCCGCCACCCCGATCCGCTTCGTCACCGCCGCCACGTGGGCGGATATTCGCGCGGCGCTCGACGTCCCGGCGCGGGCCTTCGCGGACGCGGCCGGGTTCGAGCCGAAGGCCGGCCGCCATCTGCTGCTGCCGGCACAGGACGGCGCGCTCGCCTGTGTCCTGTTCGGGCTCGACGCGCCCCAAAGCCCCGCGCGCGACCCGTTCGCGGCTGGCCGCCTTCCCGGCCTGCTGCCGGCGGGCATCTACCGGTTCGCCGATCCATCCGACGATGCGCGGCTCGCCGCGCTCGCCTTTGCGCTCGGCTCCTATCGGTTCACGCGCTACCGCAAGGTCGAAGACAAGGCGGTCCGCCTGCATGTCCCCGACGGGATCGACGGCGACGAACTCTCGCGCATCGTCGAGGGCGTCTGTCTCGCCCGCGATCTCATCAATACGCCCGCGAACGACATGGGCCCGCCCGACCTCGAGGCGGCGGTGCGCCGGCTCGCGGGCCAGCACGGCGCCGCGGTCGAGTCGATCGTTGGCGACGACCTGCTCGCCAGGAATTTCCCGCTCATTCATGCGGTCGGCCGCGCCGCCAAGGCGGCGCCACGTCTGATCGATCTGCGCTGGGGCGATGAAACGGCACCGCGCGTGACCCTGGTGGGCAAGGGCGTGTGTTTCGACACCGGCGGACTCGACATCAAGCCGGACAGCGCGATGCTGCTGATGAAGAAGGACATGGGCGGCGCCGCGAGCGTGCTCGCGCTCGCGCATATGATCATGTCGCGCGGACTGAAGCTGCGGCTGCGCGTGCTGATCCCGGCGGTGGAAAATTCCATCTCGGGCGACGCGTTCCGGCCGCGCGACGTCTATCGCTCGCGCAAGGGGCTGACCGTCGAGGTCGGCAATACGGATGCGGAAGGCCGGCTGATCCTGGCCGACGCGCTGGCGCTCGCCGACGAGGAGGCGCCCGAGCTGACGGTCGACATGGGGACGCTGACCGGCGCCGCGCGCGTCGCGCTCGGGCCCGATCTGCCGCCGTTCTATACTCACGACGACGAGGTCGCCGCCGCGATCGCGCGCCACGCGAGCGCCGAGAACGATCCGCTGTGGCGGCTGCCGCTCTGGCCCGCCTATGACGCGATGCTCGATTCCAAGGTCGCCGACATGAGCAACATCGGGACCGGCGGGTTTGCCGGGTCGATCATCTGCGCGCTGTTTCTCAATCGCTTCGTCGCCGCGGCGAGATCCTGGCTGCATGTCGACATCTACGCCTGGACGCCGTCCGCCCGGCCGGGCCGTCCCGAGGGCGGCGAATGCCAGGCCGCACGCGCGGTCTACGCCTATCTGGCGGCGCGCTACGGATAACGGAAAGGCGGCGACCCGCATGAACGCGCTCGATCCCCGCACGACGCCGGCGCGGCCCGATCTCGCGGCGAGCCATCTGCGCGGCAAGGTCGCGGCGGCGCGCTTCGTCGACGGGGAAACGCGCGAGGTCCGCGACGAGAATGCGCCGCTGCGGCGGGCGCCGGCGCCCGACGCGCCGCTCGACACCGAGGCGCTCAAGGGCGAATACGTCACCGTCTATGAGACCACCGAGGAAGGCTGGTGCTGGGGCCAGCTTGCGCGCGACGGCTATGTGGGCTGGCTGCCCGCCAATGCGCTCGCGCCCCCCGGGCCGCCCGCGACCCATGTGGTCGCGGCCCTGCGCACGCTGGCGTTTCCCGGCCCGTCGATCAAGCTGCCGCCGGTCGCGGCCTTTCCGCTCGGGGCGCGGCTCGCCGTCCTGCGGACCGAAGGCCCGCTCGCCGTCACGCCCTTCGGCTACGTGCCGGCGCGCCATCTTGCGACCCTCGACACGGTCGAGCCCGATTTCGTCGCGGTCGCCGAACGGTTCGTCGGCGCGCCCTATCTATGGGGCGGCAAGACCAGCCAGGGCATCGACTGCTCGGGCCTCGTGCAGGTGGCGCTGACCGCCGCCGGCCTCGTCTGCCCGCGCGACAGCGACATGCAGGAGCGTGCGCTTGGCGCGATCGCGGCCAACACTCATCGCCTGCGCCGCGGTGACCTCCTGTTTTGGAACGGCCATGTCGCGGTGGCGCGCGACGCCGTGAGCCTCCTGCATGCCAACGCGTTCCACATGGCGGTCGCGATCGAGCCGATCGCCGAGGCGGTCCGCCGGATCGCCGACGGCGGCAGCCCGCTCCGCACGGTCAAGCGCGTCGCGAGTCTGCCGCGGGATAGCGATGGCGCCGACCTCGACTCCCCGCCGTCACGACCGTAGGATGTCCGGCACGTTTCCTGGAGGTCGCCATGACCTGCAGACATTCGGCCTGCAAAAATTCGGCCAGCGGAATCCATCTCGCTGTGGTCTTCGCCGCAATGCCGCTGGCGTTGCTCGGCGCGACCCACGCG
>Ga0126384_10000569_pt1 | contig 20558 bp, 17 predicted proteins | sample PanSoiMetPlot_36_FD_92543 | JGI IMG/M metagenome (GOLD analysis project Ga0126384, IMG submission 92543) | Tropical forest soil microbial communities from Panama - MetaG Plot_36 | ecosystem: Environmental > Terrestrial > Soil > Tropical forest > Bulk soil | place: Panama | collected 2016-02-17 | reverse complement strand
TTGCGCCCAACCAGCCCCGGGCCTTCAGCTCGCCCGGCTTCAGGCGAGGCGCGCTTCCACCCCGATCGGTGGGCGACTCCTTCACCCGAAACTTCAACTCCATCCCAACGTGCTGAAATGGTGAGTAGTCCAACTCCTCGGTGGAGCGAATCGACCGATCGAAGAAGGCGGAGAGATCGGTACCAGCGACCTCCGATGCCGCCTTCTCCACGCCGTCTTCAGGGACACCGCGCTGCTCCGGGTACCGCTTCCATAACAGCCGCATCAGGTCGTCCAAACTGCGCTGATTCAAGGTCGCGCGCCGGATCTCGAGGTCGAGCAGGACCGCGACAATCTCGCCCTTTAGGTAGTAGGAGATGGCGCTGTTGGCACTGTTCTCGTCCGGGCGGTAGTGCTTGATCCAGGAGGACACCGACGCATCCAACAGCGTTTGCACTCCACGGCCGGGCGTTCCGTGCAAAGTCGTCAGCGCCTCTCCCAACCGCGCCAAGTACCGCACCGCGGGCATCAACCCGGCCCGGCGGACAAGTAGATTGTCGTAGTACGAGGTTATTCCCTCGAACGCCCAGAGCAGCCCGGTGTAGTTCTCTTCCGCGTAATTGAATGGCACCAGGCTCTTAGGCTTGATTCGCTTGACGTTCCAGAGATGGAAATACTCGTGGGCCGCCAAAGTGAGGAAGTCTTCCCATCCTTTGCTGGTGATGAGCTGGAATCGAGGAAACAGAAGCGAAGTGGAGCTCTTGTGCTCCAGGCCGCCGCGCCCCTTGTCCGTGAGGTAGATGAGGAAGAGGTATCGTTTCATCGGCAGGCCGCCGAACATCTGCGCTTCGACTTCGCAAATTTTCTGCAGGTCGGCGGTCAGCTTGGCCTTGTCCAGCTGCGCTTCTCCCCAGACGACGATTTGGTGCGGGACGTCGGCGGCGCGGAACTCGAGGGGCGTTTGAGGTCCCACTTCGATGGGGCTGTCGACCAGCTCGTCGTAGTTGGCTGCGACAAGGTCCGATTCATCGCGATCGAGCGCGCAGAACACATTCCATCCGCGAGGCGCGTCGATCGCCACGCGATGCTCGAGATTCCGAAAATCGTCCGAGTAAAAGAACATTGAAGCGCCATTGAAATAGCCGTGGGTCGCGTCGAGATGGCTGGTTCGAACGCTGAGCTCATTGGCGTAAACGCGATAGCGGAGCCGGATGCGCTTGCCTTTGGCGTCGACGCGAAAGCGCCTTTTGTCCAAACGGGTGACTGGCAGCGGATCGCCGCCCTCGGTGGACGACGACACATCCTGCACGTGACGCGCAAACTCGCGAACCAGGTAGCTTCCCGGCGTCCACACCGGCATCGCCACCGTGAGCGCTTCTTTCGAAGGTGGGTAGAGAGCCTCGACCTCGAACAGGTGCGAGTGCGGTTGGCTCATGGAAACTCGATACCGGACTGCCTCGGACATCAGTGTCTCCAAGGGAATGCCGTGAAGCGGTTCGCCCACACGCTGCGCGCCGTACTCCGATGAAGATCTACTGTCTGCTCGATTAACGTGTTCTTTCGTTGGCGAATCGTGCGCATCGTCCCCATAAACACTACTCTGATATTCGGGCAAGAGCAGAGGGAGCTGCCGATTTCTCGGTGAAGACCGCGCGCGTCACCCATCGCCCCATCACTGTTGCTGCGCTTCTCACCGGCCTGGCAATGGCCGCGCTTGAGATGACCGTGGTTTCCACCGCAATGCCGACGGTGATTGGCGATCTCGGTGGCATCCGACATTACTCCTGGGTCTTCACCGCCTACCTTCTCGCGTCCACCGTCACCGTTCCGCTGTACGGCAAGCTCGCCGACCTTTACGGACGCAAGCCGATCATGCTCATCGGAATCGCGCTTTTTCTTCTCGGTTCGGCGACCAGTGGATTGTCGCAGTCGATGACTCAGCTGATTCTTTTCCGCACGCTGCAGGGCCTCGGCGCCGGATCGATGCAGCCGATTGCGATCACCATCGTCGGGGACATCTTCGAGCTCAAAGAGCGCGCCAAGATGCAGGGCGTGTTCGGGGCCGTTTGGGGCGTCGCCGGGCTGATTGGGCCAATGCTGGGCGGACTGGTCGTTCACTACCTGTCGTGGCGCTGGGTCTTCTACATCAACCTGCCGTTCGGCATCGCGTCGGCGGCGCTGCTCGCCGTTGGTCTGCACGAGCGAGTGGAGCACAAACGACATTCGATCGACGTCCTCGGCGCGCTCCTTCTCGCTTCGGGGATCATCTCGCTGCTCGCCGCGTACCAGGGGCGGGATTTCGCTCTTGTCTGCGTACCCCTCGCCGCTGCGCTGCTATCGCTCTTTTTCTCGGTGGAGCGGCGAGCGGCTGAGCCTCTCCTTCCACTCGAGCTCTTTCGACGGCCGGTGATTGCGGTTTCCAGCGCGGCGGGAGGACTGATCGGCGCAGCGATGCTGTCCACCGTTACCTTCGTACCTCTCTTCGTGCAGGGCGTGCTCGGGCGAACGCCGGTGGAAGCGGGCAGCGCGATCACGCCGATGGTGGTCGGATGGCCGATCGCGAGCGCGATCAGCGGTCGACTGATTCCGAAAGTCGGCTTTCGAATTCCAATCAGGACCGGCCTTGCGATCTCCGCCCTCTCCGCGCTTGCGCTGGCGCTGCTGCTGCGGCCGGGTTGCAACTTGCTGGTGCCCTCCATCGGAACGGCGTGCTTCGGCGTAGGGTTGGGGCTTGCCAACACCGCGCTGCTGATTGCCGTCCAGACCAGCGTCGCCTGGGAGCAGAGGGGCGTCGCCACCGCAAGCACGATGTTCTTTAGAACCGTAGGCGGCGCCCTGGCGATCGGCGGGCTTGGCGCCGTGCTCGCAGCTGGATTTGCCCACGATCCCGCAATCCCCGCTTTCGCCGCGAATCAGCTTCTCGGTCCCGATCACGGGCTGTCGCTCGGGCCAGCCGTCCTAGCGCGATTGAGCGGTGTTTTGAAGGACAGCCTTCGGACGATCTTCTGGCTGATCTCCGGCCTCGGAGCGGCGTCATTCTTGATCAGCTTGATGTTTCCCCGGGTGTCGACGGTACCGTCTCCGCGCCACCCGGCCATCCGCCTGCGCGATCTCGGCTCGGTCGCTCCGGAGCCCTGAGCTCCCTCATTGGGCGACGCGCTCGAGCACCGCTCCAAAAAAGCCGTCCGTTCCGTGCGTGTGAGGTGCGACGCGCAGGTATCCCTCCCGCGATACTTTGCCGGCCAGATCGCCGTCCAGCGCCACGCTCGCCGGCCGCAGCTCAAAATCGCTTCGCGAGCTCAGAAATGCCTCCACCATCTGCTCATTCTCCTCGCGAAGGACGCTGCAGGTGCCGTAGATCAGTCGGCCCGCCGGACGGACCAGGTCCGCAAACAGCGAGAGCAAGTCTCTCTGCCTGCGCGTTTGCATCTCCAGATCCGCGGAGCTGATGCGGTATCGAGCATCGGGATTTCTTCGCAGAGATCCCGTACCGCTGCAGGGCACGTCGAGGAGCACGCGGTCGGCTCGTCCGACCAGATCTTCAATCGAGCGGCGCGCCTCAGCCGGTGCCAGCGGAACGATTCGGGGGCGGATATTGAAAGCGCCGGCCCGGCGGGCCCGCTTTTTGAGGTCGAGCATTCGTTCCTCGTGAATGTCGAGCGCAAACAGCTCGCCTCGATTCTTCATTTGGGCGGCCAGCTGCAGCGTCTTACCGCCCGCTCCGGCGCAGGCATCCACCACGAGCTTTGGCGGCGCGTCCACCAGCATCCCGATCAGTTGGCTTCCCTCATCTTGGAGCTCGAATCTCCCTTCCTTGAAGGGCTCCAGGGAGAAGGCATTGATCCGCGTTTCGAGCAGAACGCCCAGCGGTGAGAACGCGGTGGGCCGACACTCGATGCCCGCGCTGCGCAGCGACGCCAGCAACTCATCCCGAGACGACTTCAGTGTGTTGACCCGAGCCGTCAACGGCGCGCGCTCGTTCATCGCCGCCGCCGCTCGCTCTGCTTCGGGCCCGAACTCGGCGATCCACCGCTCGGCGAGGTCTTGGGGAATCGATGCGGAGAGCGACAGACGCCGCGGGGGATCGAAGGAGTCAATTTCCTGGCGTTCTTTGAAGAGGGTGCGCAGCGCTCGGGCATCCTCAGTGCTCGCCCGAGACGAGGCGATCACCGACTCGACCGATTCTCCCGAGAGCACGCGCGCAGAGCACAGCCGCAGCAAATCCTGCGAGCCGGAAGACAGTGCGTCGAATCCCGGGCGCGCTCGCTGGAGAAGAAAATCGATCGTCAACTGACGGCGCACGAGCGCGTAGACTCGCTCGGCGACGGTTCGGCGCTCGCTCGAATAAAGCGTCCGATGTTGCCGCAGGGCGCGATCAAGCGCCCGATCCGCCAACCAATGGTCGCGGCGTACTAGCGCGTACGCCTGCAGGCACGTCTGCGTCATCAGATCTTCGCGAAGTGGGCGGGCGCTGCTCATCGAGCCGATGTTCTCCTCTTGTCGCAGGCTCCGGAGGTCGCCTTGACAGGAATCACGCTGACTACTATTGAGCAACCGACTCGAAAATTTTTCTGTTGGGAGGTAGGAATGTTGGTTGGACAGAAAGCTCCTGACTTTGCACTCGAGGGCGTAGTGGGACGGGGGGATTTCAAAAAGATCTCGCTTTCAGAGTACCGCGGGAAATGGGTCGTTCTCTTCTTCTATCCCTTGGATTTCACCACCGTCTGCCCCACGGAGATCATGGAGTTCTCCAAGCGCGAGGGCGATTTCAAGCGGCTCCACGCGCAGCTGCTCGGCTGCTCCGTCGATTCGGTCCACTCGCACAAGGCCTGGATTACTGCGAACCTCGGACCGCTGAGCTACCCGTTGCTCTCGGACATCAAGCGCGAGGTTTCCAGGCAATACGGCTGCTTCATCGAGGAAAAGGGCTTTGCCACGCGGGCCACGTTCATCATCAACCCGGAAGGAGTGGTGCAGTACGCCGTCTATCACAACACCGACATCGGCCGTTCGGTCAGCGAAACGCTGCGCGTTCTCGAGGCGCTTAGCACCGGCGAGCGCTGCCCCGTGGAGTGGAAACGCGGCGACAAGACGCTGGGAAAGTGACCTACGCCGCGGTTGAGCAGAACTGCTCGTAATCGATGAACTCGACCTTGGCTCCGTCCGCGCAGACGGGGCAGTTGGGGTCCCGGCGCAGCTTCAGCTCGGAGAACCGGGTCTCCAAAGCGTCCAAGGTGAGCAGGCGGCCGACCAGCGGTTCGCCGATGCCGAGAATCAGCTTCAGCGCCTCATTCGCCTGAATCAAGCCGACGAGCCCGGGCAGAACGCCGAGCACGCCCGCCTCGGCGCAGGACGGCGCCATGTCCGCGGGAGGAGGAGTGGGGTAGAGGCACCGGTAGCAGGGGCCCTTGCGTGGGATGAAGGTCGTTACCTGTCCTTCGAAGCGGTAGATGGAGCCGTGGATGTTCGGCTTGTTGAGGACGACGCAGGCGTCGTTGAGCAGGTAGCGCGTGGGGAAATTGTCTCCGCCATCGAGCACCATATCGAAGCCCTCCAGCACTCGAATCACGTTCTGCGAAGTCAGCCGCTCCTGAAATGGAATCACCTTGACGTCCGGATTGAGCGCCTGAATCGACATCCGCGCGCTCTCGGTCTTCGGCTTGCCCGAGCGATCTTGAGTGTGGATCACCTGCCGCTGAAGGTTGCTCAAGTCGACGACATCCATGTCCACCACGCCCAGCGTGCCGACGCCCGCCGCCGCGAGGTACAGCGCCGCGGGAGAACCGAGCCCTCCGGCACCCATCAGCAGAACCTTGCTCTTGAGGAGCTTCGCCTGGCCCTCTTCGCCGACTTCGGGGATGACCAGGTGGCGGCGATAACGCTCTTTCTGCTCGGCGGTCAGCACGAATGGCTTTTCCACCGGAAAGCCCGAGTCGCTCCAGCGATTGTAGCCTCCGGCCATCGACGCGACGTTCTCGTACCCCATCTCACGAAGCGTTTTGGCGGCCAGCGCCGAACGCGTTCCGCCGGCGCAATAGAGGATGAGCAGCTCGTCGCGCTTGGCCTTCTCCTCGATTCGCAGCTCCAGGAATCCGCGCGGGATGGAAACTGCGCCCGGGATTTTGCCCGCGGCGAACTCCTCGCTCTCGCGCACGTCGATCAACCTAACTGGCGAACGCTCGTCCAGGTTTCGCTTCACCTCCGCGACGGAGACCTCGCGGATCTCCTTCTTTACGCTGGACAACAGCTCTCGAAATGTAGACGCCATGAAAGCTCCGACTGAATGAAGATCAGCTTGCTTGTATAACGAGTTGAGGGCCCAATGTCAGACGGGATGGAATCAGCGCGGCCGCTCGAAGGTAAAATCGCCCTGGTCACCGGGGCCGGCATCCGAGTGGGCAAGGCGATCGCCGAGGGACTGGGTAGGACCGGCGCCGACATCGCGGTCCATTTTAACCGATCCGCATCTGGGGCCGATTCGAGTCTCGAGCTGATCTGGAGCCTCGGAAAACAGGCCCGAAAGTTCAGCGCCGACCTCACTCGATACCAGGACATCGAACGGCTTGTGGAGCAGGTCGAAGAGGAGATGGGGCCGATCGCCGCCCTGGTGAACAGCGCGGCGATGTTCCAGCGCTCGCCCTTTCTCGAAACTACCCCGGAGCTGCTGCAGGCTCACTGGGAGCTCAATGCCCGCGCGCCATTTCTGCTGAGCCAGGCAGTGGCAAAGCGGATGATGCGGCGGCACAAAGGCGACATCGTCAACGTCCTGGACATCGGCGGCGTCTTCGTTCCCTGGAAGAATTATTCGGCCTACTGCATGAGCAAAGCCGCGCTGGCCGCCTTGACCAAGTGCCTCGCCCTCGAGCTGGCGCCCGACATTCGGGTTAACGCCGTTGCTCCCGGCGCTATCCTTCCGCCGGAGGGCACGCCGAAGGAGACCGTTGAGCAGCTCCGGGCGCGGATTCCCCAGCAGCGGTTCGGGACGCCCGAGGAGATTGCCGAGACGGTCGCGTTTCTGCTGGCCGGGCCGCGGTTCATCACCGGGCAGATCCTCGCGGTGGACGGCGGCCGCTCACTGGCGAACGACCGGCCCTGAGCCGCCTTCCACAAACAATCGGCGCCAGCCTTCGGTCTGGTTCTTGCGCGCCAGACGCTTCTCGCGCCGCGCTTGTGCTTCCTGGAACGCCTGACGCTCTTTCTCGGACTCAAGCAGCAGGGGTGGAACGCGAACCTTGCCGCCATCCGCGCCGAACGCCACGAAGGTGAGCAGCGCGCTGGTGGTGACGCGGGTTTCGCCGCTGAAGGGGTTCTCGGAGGTGACAACCACGCCCACTTCCATCGAGGTGTGGAAGGCGGCGAGCACCCGGGCGCGCAGAGTGACAACCCATCCGACTCGCACCGGCGCATGAAAGTGCAGCTCATCCATCGAGGCGGTGACCACGACCTGACGGCAGTGTCGCTGGGCGGAGATGCCGCCACAGACGTCGATCCACTCCATCACCCGTCCGCCGAACGCGGCATTCAGCGGATTTGCGTCCGGCGGGAGGATCATCTGAGTCATCACCACTTCCGACTCGCGGGGCGACTTGGGGGCAAGCTCGTTCATGCAGGGACTGTAGACGAATTGCGGGCGGTGCGAGCGAGGCGTCAAGCCTCAGCGCGAACGTATTGGAAGTCCGTAGGCTTGCCGTCGATGCCGCGCGGTGGAGGCGCGATCCAATTCGCCATCTTGCTCGGCTCGATGATCGCCTTCGCCTGCAGGCTCTTCACAAAGGCGCGGTCCGCCGGCGAAGGAAGCCATTCGTCCTTGCGGCGTTCCCAGTCCGTGGCGCTGATAACCTTGCCTTCCGGATCGAAGAACAACCCAGCGAAGATCCCCTGATGCCGGTGGAACCGGCGGGAGGGAAGAGACAGTCGATCGGACAGTCCCGCCTCGCTGAGGGTCTTGTTCCAACGGTCGACTCCTCGCTGACAGTCCTCGACGTAGCTGTCGCGGAGCACCTCGTTCATCGCCGAGCGAAGCGCGACCTCTTCGCGCTTGAGCTGGCCGCTGGCGTCCGGGACGTCCATCGCGTAGGTGCCCTCCATGGCCAGGTGGTCCTGGAACCGCTCTTCCTTAGCGCGCCCTTTCAGCCCGGCGGCGAAGAAGGATGCTGCATTGGTCGAGATCTCTGAGCCGAACAGATCCAACGACAGCGAGTACCAGAGGTTCAAATATTTCTGAATCGTCCGGAGATCGAGGCCCCCCAGGCTCCGCACGTCGTCTTTCTTCGCTTCCCGCATCAGCTCGGCTGTCCGCTGAACGACGCGGCCAACTCCAGCCTCTCCCACGAACATGTGGTGGGCTTCCTCGGTGAGCATGAATCGCGTGGTGCGCGAAAGCGGGTCGAATCCCGACTCGGCGAGCGCGAGCAGCTGGTACTTGCCGTCTCGGTCGGTGAACATGGTGAACATGAAGAACGAGAGCCAATCGTCGATCGGCTCGTTAAACGCCCCCAGGATGCGCGGTCGATCTTCGTTGCCGCTTCGTCGGGAGAGCAGCTCTTCGGCTTCCTCGCGGCCATCGCGGCCGAAGTATCGGTGGAGCAGGTAAACCATCGCCCAGAGATGGCGGCCCTCTTCGACGTTGACCTGGAACAAATTTCTCAAGTCGTAGATCGAGGGGCAGCTGTGGCCCAGCATCCGCTGCTGCTCGACCGATGCGGGCTCGGTGTCCCCTTGGGTGACGATGAGTCGGCGAAGGGTGTTTCGGTGCTCGCCGGGGATGTCCTGCCAAGCCGGCTGGCCGAGCGAGTCCCCGAAGCCGATTTTGCGATCCTGGACGGGCTCGGCGAGAAAAATGCCCCAGCGATAGTCCGGCATCTTCACGAAGTCGTAATGCGCCCAGTCACTCGCATCGACGCCCACCGCGGTGCGCAGGTACACCTGGTGCGCCTGAAATCCCGACGGGCCCATGTCGATCCACCACTGCAGAAAATTCGGCTGCCATTGTTCAAGCGCGCGCTGGAGCTTCTTGTCCTCCGACAGATTGACGTTGTTGGGAATCTTTTCGTCGCTGATCTGGCTCACCTCGATGCTCCTTCCGACTATGTCCTGCGCGGATCGAATTGCGGCCGCAGCCCCGCTTGCCCATAGACGGTCAACGCGCCGCGCTCCCCGACGGCATTCGGCCGCTGGAAGATCCAGTTCTGCCACGCCGTGAGTCGACCAAAGATCTTCGTCTCCATCGTCTCCGGTCCGGCGAAGCGCAGGTTCGCTTCCATGCCGGTGAGGGCGTCCGGGGACAGGGATGCGCGCTCCTCGAGCGCCACGCGGATCTCGTCGTCCCAATCGAGATCGTCGGGAGCGAAGGTCACCAGCCCTGCGGCCAACGCCGACTCGGGATCGAAGGGGCCGTCGTGCGAGAGGATCTCCTTGACGCGCTGGGGCTCGGCCAGGGTGCGCGTTTCCAGTCGCGACAGCCCGTTGGACATCGGCAACGCGCCGGCGTTGAGCGCGCCCAGCTGCAGCCAGACCGGGCGCTTGGGATCATCGAGCATGTAGCTTCGATCGGCGGCCAGCGCCAGCTCGGCGAGCACGCCGGCGAAGCACGAGCCTGGCTCGAGAAATGCGAAAATAGTCTTCGCCGTCAAATCGAGCCGCTTGAGGACGCGCTTTTGCAGCAGCAGCACCTCGCGCGCGAGCCAATCGGATCGGTTCCGCGCCAGAAAATCGTCGTAGGCGAGGACTGCTTTGGGGTCTCCGCTCGTCTTCAAAACGACAGCCCCAATTTCCAGATGATTCATCCGCAGCCGCAGAAGCGCGTCGTCCAGCTCTCGGAACATCCGGATGCCCCAGGTGTCCGCTCCGCGCTCGGCGAGCGAAGTCGCGTTCTCGGGTGCAGTCTCCACCGGCGCGCGCACCAGGAGCTCGGCGACTCGCCGCGCTGCATCCAGCTTCAATGAGACGTACTTGTACTCGGTGCCTGCTGGAGTCACCTTCGGCTTGAGCGGCGTGAGTTGAATCCCCTGAGCTCCTTGAGGGCGCGCCGACTTCGCGGCGAGTGCCTTCGCGAGATCATCGACGACCTGGGCGAACTTGCTCTTTGGCACCAGGTGATCGACGAGCCGCCACTCGACGGCGCGCCGACCCTTAACCCCTTCCGCGAGCGTGGAGAAAAAATCCGCCAGGTCGCGCCGAACTTTTCGCTTGTCGACCACCCGGGTGAGCCCGCCCGTTCCAGGCAGAACGCCGAGCAGTGGAACCTCGGGAAGTGAAACGGCGGAATTGCCATCGTCGATCAGCAGAATCTCGTCGCAAGCGAGCGCCAACTCGTAGCCGCCACCGGACGCGGTCCCATTCAGCGCAGCGATGAACTTGATTCCGCTGTTCGCCGAGGCGTCCTCGATCGCCAGCCGGGTCTCGTTGGTGAATTTGCAGAAGTTGACCTTGAACGGGTGCGACGAGGTCCCGAGCATGAAGATGTTTGCGCCCGCGCAAAAGATTCTGTCCTTGAGCGATCCGAGCACTACTGCCCCAATCTCGGGGTGCTCAAAGCGGATGCGCTCCACCGCGTCGGCAAGCTCCAGGTCTACCCCCAGGTCGTAGCTGTTGAGCTTGAGGGAATAGTCTTGGCGCAGCGCGCGATCCTCTTGCACGTCCATCGACAGCCGTGCCACGGGACCGTCGAACGTCAGCTTCCAGTGGACGTACTTTTCCGGAGACGTCTCAAACGACGAAATTGCCTCCTCCGCCCTGTGGCTTGCCATGCGCCCAACCCTAACCAAGTCACCTGCTGCGTTCAAGCAACATAATGCAGTTGCCATAAAATGAATAGGAAGTAAGCTGCAGACGGTGCCGAAGAAGAACGGAGCTCGAAGCAACGCGCAACCGGCGGGCAACCGCGCACGCGCCCATCGCCCGCTCTTGGTGCAGCTGGGCAAGACCGTGCGAAAGCTTCGGCTCCATCGAAGCCTGACGCTGAAAAGATTGGCCCAGCGAAGTGGCCTGTCGGCGCGCTTTCTCTCCGACCTTGAGGCCGGCCGGGCGAACTTGTCGGTGGTCAGCCTCGCCGCCGTTGGCGATGCGCTCGGCGAGTCGCCCGCGCGCCTGCTCGAAGGGGCGCAGACTAGCAACGGCAGCCCGGGGGTGATCTCGCTGCTGGGGCTGCGCGGCGCGGGGAAGACCACGGTGGGGAAGCTGCTTGCGGAAAAGCTGCGGCTGCCGTTCTTCGAGCTCGACCGGTTGATCGAATCAGAGGCGGGCGTCGGGCTGGCCGAGATCTTCGCCATCCACGGCGAGGACTATTACCGCCGCCTCGAGATTTCGGTTCTGAAGCGGTTTCTCGCCGAGCACGAGCAGGCGGTGCTCGCCACCGGCGGCAGCGTGGTGACATCCCCCGACGCCTATCGTCTGCTCTCCGAGCACACGCAGACGGTGTGGCTCAAGGCGACTCCGGAAGAGCATTGGGAGCGCGTCGTCGGTCAGGGGGACTTCCGTCCGATGCAGAACAGACCCCACGCCATGACCGAGCTTCGCCGGCGCCTCAAAGAGCGCGAGCCGCTTTATGCGAAGGCGAACCTCACTTGTTCCACCTCGGGCCGCAGTGTGTCGAGCGTGGTCGGAGATCTGGCCGCGCGCTTACACGCTTAGGACCGTGCGTTCGGCAATTTCGCTCACTCACTACTCCCACACCGGCCGGAGCATGGGAGATTTGGAGATGCAAGAAGGCTCTATTTTCGGCCCTTCCGCCGAGACGCCGCTTGATCGAGCACTCGCCGGAGAAGATCCGGCCGGTCGGTCATGATGCCGCCAACGCCGTCCGCGACCAGCGTTCGCATTTCCGCCTCATCGTCGACGGTCCATACGTTTAACCATCGGCCCGTCGCGCGCGCAGCCTCGATGAGCGCGGCATCGATCAGGCGGACGCCGAGGTACTCGAGCGGCATGTCCAGCACGGTGAAGCGCTCATCCAGCGGAGGCGTTGTTTCACCTCGGACGGCCAACACGAAGGCGGTCAGCGCGTTGCCCGGGTAGAAGTGGCAAGCCTGCGGAAAGGCCGTCCAAATCCGCTCCGCCATTTCGTCGAGCTCGCTGCCGCAGCACACCCGCTCCAAGGCATTCTCGCGACGAACGGCATCCGCAAAGACGTTCTCGAGTCCCGGGTCCGAAGCCTTCAGCTCGATGTTCCAACGCATCCCCGGAAAGGCGCGCAAGGCTTCGGTCAGCGATGGGATGCGCACGCCGCGGCCGCGAAATGGGAACGTCCGGCCGCCGTCGCGGCTAAAGCGGTAGCCGGCGTCGAGCTCCTGCAGCTCGGCGAGAGTCATCGACGCGATCTCGCCCGTGCCGTTCGTGCAGCGCTCGACCGTCGGGTCATGCGAGACGACCAGAACGCCGTCGCTGGTCACCTGAAGATCGATCTCCAGCATCTGAGTGGCGTGCTCGCGCACCGCCAGCGCGAATGCGGGGACCGTGTTTTCAGGCGCGAGCGCCGCGCCGCCGCGATGCGAGACGTGGACAGTCGGGGCAAGTCCCTTCAAAAACGGATGCAACAGGTGCCTCCTATCGGCCTTTGAATGCCGGCGAGCGCTTCTCGTTGTAGGCCCGGATTCCCTCCGCCGCATCTTCTCCGATGAACAAGCGTTGTTGAAGCTCTCTCTCCAACGCGAGGCCTTCGGCGAGACCAGACTCCAGACCGGAGACGACCGCGCGCTTGATGTGACCCACCGCCTGCGAAGCCCGTCTCGGAGGGACGAACCCGAGCGCGTATTCTTCCGCCTCGCGCATGAAGTCGGCCCCGGTGGAGATCCGGTTTACCAGTCCGAGCGCATGCGCTTGGTCGACGTTGAGGTTCTTCCCCTCCACCATCAGCTCGATCGCTTTGGCCCGGCCGACCGTCCGCGCCAGGCGCTGCGTCCCTCCGGTGCCGGGCAGCACTCCGAGATTGACCTCCGGAAGCCCGATTTTCGCGTCGCCCTTCCGGGCGAAGCGGAGATCCGCCGAGAGCGCGATCTCCAGGCCGCCGCCGACGCAGTGCCCGTTGATCGCCGCGATTACCAACTTTGGGGTCTGCTCCAACCGATTGAGCGTCTCATTCGCGTGCAGGCAGAAGTAGTACTTGAAGGTAGGACTCACCTCCTGAAGCATTTGAATGTTGGCCCCGGCGCAAAAGAATTTTTCTCCCGCCCCGGTGATCACCATCACGTGTACCGCGTCGTCGAATCGCGCTCGCAACACCGCGTCGTCGAGCTGCCGCATCATCGCGTAGCTGTACGTATTCGCCGGCGGATCGTTGAGGCGAATCCAAGCGATACCGCCCTTGGATTCGTATTCCACGAGCGCTTTTTGAGAGGGCTGCGTCCAGTCCCGAAGCTCTGCCATTTCGCACTCCCCGCCGGATCACCGCTCCAGCGTCACCGCAATCCCTTGTCCGACGCCGATGCACATCGTCGCCAAGCCGCGCTTTGCTCCGCGGCGGTTCATTTCGTGGGCCAGCGTGGCGACCAGCCGCGAGCCGCTCGACCCCAGTGGATGTCCGAGGGCGATCGCCCCGCCATTGACGTTCACTTTCGCAGGATCGAGATCCAGATCGCGGATGCAGGCGAGCGATTGGGAAGCAAACGCTTCATTCAGCTCGACGAGATCCAGCTGGCTCGTGGTCCAGCCGGCGAGCTTGAGCGCCTTTCGCGACGCGGGCACCGGACCGATCCCCATGAAGCGCGGATCGACCCCCGCGTCGCCGGAGCTGATCAACCTGGCCAGCGGCTTGAGCCCGAGCGCGCGGGCTGCCGGTTCGCTCATCAGTAGAACCGCCGAGGCGCCGTCGTTGAGGGAGGACGAATTGCCGGCGGTCACCGAACCGCCATCGCGAAATACCGGCCGGAGCGCGCTCAGCTTCTCCAAATTGGTGTCCGAGCGAGGACCTTCGTCCACTCGAACGCGAACCGCCGATCCCTTTTTCTGCGGAACCTCCACCTCGATCAATTCAGGGTCGAACCGATGCTCGTGCTGGGCAGCGATCGCTTTCTGATGCGAGCCGAGCGCGAACTCGTCCTGCTCGGACCTGGAGATTCGCCATCGCTCGGCTACGTTTTCCGCAGTCTCGCCCATCTGCTCCAGCGGAAACAAAGTAGCGAGCCGCGGGTTCGGATAGCGCCACCCCAACGAAGTGTCGTAAGCCTCCCATTTGCCGGTGGGGAATCCATCCGGCGGTTTGGGCATTGACCAGGGAGCGCGCGTCATCGATTCCACCCCCCCGGCGATGACGATCTCCGCCTCGCCGAGGCGAATCATCCGGGAGCCCTGAATCACCGCTTCCATTCCACTTCCACAAAGCCGGTTCACGGTCGCGGCTGGAATTGAATCGGGAAATCCCGCCAGCAAGACCGCCATTCGCGCCACGTTGCGATTGTCCTCGCCGGCTTGGTTCGCGCAGCCGAGAAACACCTCGTCGATGCGCTCCGGCGCAATACGGCCTCGGCGAACGATCGCCTGCAGCGGCAGCGCGGCGAGGTCATCCGGCCGGATCTCCTTGAGGGCGCCGCGGTGCTTGCCGATCGGGGTGCGGACGGCATCGATGATTAGGACATCGGGCATTTCGACCTCCTCAGGGATTGAGCACCACTTTTCCAAACTGCCCCCGACTCTCGAGCAGTCGATGGGCCTCGGCCGCCTTCTCCAGCGGGAGCACGCGGTCGAGCACGGGTTTGAGCCGGCCCTCTTCGACGAGCTGCAGGATTCGGAACAAATCTCCCTTCGACCCCATGGTGCTGCCCAGCAGCGAGAGCCGCTTGTAGAAAAGCACGCGCAGGTCGAGCTTCGCGTCGTAGCCGGTGGTTGCGCCGCAGGTGACCAGCCTACCTCCGTACGGCAAGCAGGCGATGCTCTTTTCAAACGTTGCGACCCCGACGTGCTCGAATACCACGTCGACCATCCGCCGCTGAGTAATCCGCTTCACTTCTTCGAGAAAATCGCGACTCGAATAGTTGACGAGATGATCCGCTCCGAGCTCCTTCGCCTTGCTCAGTTTTTCATCGGACGAGGCGGTGGCGATCACTTTCGCCCCCGCAAGCTTGGCAACCTGAACCGCGGCGCTGCCCACGCCGGAGCCCGCCGCGTGCACCAAGACCGTCTCACCCGGCTTAAGCTGCGCCTTGCGCATCAACATTGTCCACGCGGTCAGAAAGGTCAGGGGAACGCAGGCTGCCTGGTCGAAAGAGAGATTCTTCGGTTTGGGCAAGATGTTCTGGCGCGGCACTACGACGAACTCCGCGTAGCCGCCCCAGCTGTGCTCGCCGATGATTTGATACTGGCGGCACAGGTTGTCTTCCCCGAGGAGGCACCGTTCGCAGTGTCCGCAAGACAGACCGGGATTGACGACCACCTCTTCACCGGGCTTGAGGTCTTTGACCTCGTTGCCGACGCTGTCCACCACCCCGGCGATATCGGCTCCCAGCACGTGGGGAAGCGAGAGCTTCAAGCCCGGCCATCCCTCTCGGACGAAGATGTCGAGGTGGTTCAGGCCTACCGCTTTCACCCGCACGCGAACGCCGCTGGCCGAGGGCGTCGGGTCGGGCAGGTCCGCGGGCTTCAGGACATCCGGTCCGCCGTGGGTGTAAAACGCGACCGCCTTCATGAGCGCCTCCTCTTAGGTCAGCACCTCTTGTAAAAGGCGGGAGTTCCCATGTCCACCGTCAACATTCGAGTCGAGGATGGCGTCGCCGACATCGAGCTGAATCGGCCTGAGGCGCGCAACGCGATCAATCTGCAGATGGTGGGCGAGATGAACGCAGCGTTGGACGCGCTTTTGGAGCGCGACGAGCTGCGCGCGGTCATCGTCCACGGGTCGGGCGGGAAGGCCTTTGCCAGCGGAGCGGACATTGCCGAGCTTCGGGAACGCACTCACCGAGAAGCTTTCCTTGCCATCAACGCCTCCCTGTTCCAAAGACTGGATGATTTTCCGCGGCCGACGATCGCGGCAATCGAAGGCTTTGCCCTCGGGGGAGGCCTCGAGCTCGCGCTGGCGTGCGATTTGCGGGTCGCATCGCGCTCGGCGCGGGTCGGGCTTCCGGAGGCGACGTTGGGCATCTATCCCGCCGCGGGGGGCGCCTCTCGCCTGCCGCGATTGGTGGGGCTCGGTCGGGCGAAGGATCTGGTGTTTACCGGCCGCATCCTGGATGCGGAAGAAGCCTTCGCGCTCGGCATTTTTGAGCGGCTCTGCGAGCCGGGGCACGCGCTCCCTACGGCGAGAGAGTTGGCCAGCTCGATTGCAGCCAACGCTCCGCTCGCGCTTCAAGTAGCCAAGATGGCGCTCAACTCGGTCGCGCGCGGCGGCGACCCGGCGGCCGTCGAGCGCCTCGGACAAGCGCTCCTCTTCGACTCTCCGGAGAAGCGGGAACGGATGACGGCTTTTTTGGAGAAGCGCGGCAAGAAATAGTCTCGTCTGCTCGCAAGGAGGTTGCGAATGATGGAGATCCAATCGGTGGGCGTGGTGGGCGCTGGAACCATGGGTCACGGAATCGCTCAAGTCGCCGCGCAGGCCGGCTACCAGACGCTGCTTTACGACGTGACTCCCGAGCTCGCGCAGGGCGGCCTGCGGCGGATCGCGGAAAACCTGCAGCGCGGAATCGACAAGGGAAAGGTCAAGCTCGAGACGCGCGATGCAACCCTCGGGCGTCTGAAGGCGGTGGCCGACCTGCGCGAGCTCGCTCAGTGCGGGATGGTGATCGAGGCGATTCCCGAGGACCTCGGGCTGAAGCGGGCGACGTTTGAGAAGCTCTCGGAAATCTGTTCCGCCCACACCATCCTTGCTTCGAACACCAGCTCGCTGTCGCTCACCCAGATCGCTGCCGCAGCTTCACAGCCCGAGCGCGTGGTCGGGATGCACTTCTTCAACCCCGTTCACATCATGCGGCTGCTCGAGATCGTGCGGGCGGATCGAACGTCCGATGCAACGGTCGAAGCGGTCCGGCAGGTGGCGGCCCGCTTGGGCAAAGAGACGATCGTCGTGCGGGACCGCCCCGGATTCGCGTCCTCGCGGCTGGGCGTGGCGCTCGGGTTGGAGGCGGTGCGCATGGTTGAGGAAGGCGTGGCCAGCCCGCAGGACATCGACCGCGCGATGGAGCTGGGCTACGGCTACCCGATGGGCCCCCTCAAACTGGGAGATTTGGTTGGCCTCGACGTACGACTGGCCATTTCCGAGTACCTCTTCCAGGAGCTCGGCAGCGACGTCTTCAAGCCTCCAAAGCTTTTGAAGGACCTGGTCCGCGCGGGCAAGCTGGGGCGAAAGACGGGAGAGGGATTCTACAAATACTGATCCGAGGTCACGGGAGGATCAAACCGCCCGGGCTCCGGCGCTCGCCTGGAGTTTCAGCTGCCTCCTTGACCGGAGGTGCGCCGACTCCGGAGGTTTGTCGCGGGCGATCTCGCTGCGACAACCACAAGACTTTTTCGAAGAGGAGCTCGGCAAAACGCGAGAACGGCTCGCCCGACCCGTGGAGCAGGCGCCTGGCCTCCGCGCGAGCAATCTCCGCCTGCCGCTGCCTGCCGGTGCGCTCGAAAAAAGACGCCATTCGCCAGAGCCGGCCGGCATACAGCTTGCGCATCGCCGGCGTGAAGAAGTCGCGCGCTGCGCTTCGGAAGAGGTTGATCACCTGCTCGGAACGCTGGGCTTCGGTCAATTCGAGCGGGCTGTGAGTCACCTGCTCCATTTTTTCCGCGAGCAACCGAATCTCCGGCTCCGGTGGAAGCCAAGGCTGCACCTCTGGCTCCGAGTGAAGCTGACCCGACTGGTTGGCCAGGCGATCGTCTTCTGCTTCGGGAGCCGGTATCACCACCGATTGCGCATGGGGCGTCACCGCGAGGTGTCGAAGCGCCTCGTCGGCTCCATCCGGATAGGGGCTGCCCGATGCCAGGTTGAGCGCTGCGGCCCCGGAGAGAATCTGCCTCGCCTCGTCGCGCTGGATTTCCACCGCCGGCGCCGCGCGCCCGGCCTTGATTTCGCGAAGCTGTTTTCGGTATGCGCTGCGCCCGACCTCATAAGCGACCAACTGCGCGATTCCCTTTTCGTCCGAGACGATCATCTGCAAAAGCTCGAGACCACCGCCCCGAAGAGTCCTGGGGACGACGAGACCTTGCTCGCCCGCGCCGCTCACCGAGGAGAGGAGAGACGGCAATTCTTCAGCCGGTACCACCGGCTGCGGTGCAGGGGGCGCCCCCGCTCGCTCCGGCAGGGAGAGCCCTAGCGAGCGGAGCTGGTAGAGCGATTTCTTCGCCGCCTTCGCCACTGCCTTCCGAGCCGAGGACGACAACTCATCCGCAAGCTTCGGATCCCGCGCGCGAACCGAGGCCTCCAAGACGGCCAGAGCCAGAGGCTCGGGAAGCGCCTCCACCTCCTGGGCCGCTGCGCTCTGGACTGACTGAGCAAGTGCTCGCGCCCGAGTGAACTGGTGCGCATCGAAACCCGCCGGAGCCGGAACATCGGCAAGCAGCAAGTCGAGCAGAGACTTGCGATCCGGGTCATCGCTTTTTTTCATGCGCAACATCTAACCCAAAGACCGGCGGTGTTCAGCGCCGTCGAACCAGATAGAAGCCGTCCTCACGGCCTGCCAGCTCCAGCTCAGATCCCAAGAGCGGACCGAAGACCTCGGCCGGCGTGGCGCCGCGAACTAGAAATGCGTTGTAAGCGCGGCCCTGACTTGCGTAGTCGAATTGGTCGGGCCGCCATTCGGAGGGAAAAGTTGGAGGCGGCGCGCTGCGATAGCGGACGGGCGAGTGCGGCGTTCGCGCGAAGCTGAAGTTGGTAGCGCCACCTCGCTCGAGCGCCAAGGTCGCGGCGCTGTGCAGGTAAACCGGGTGGGTGACCACCCGCGAGAACGGGTTGAAGATCAATCCCATGACCATCGGCGTGGGTGGACACTGCGGAGCCAGTCGATCCACCGCGGAAGCCTCGCGACCAAACGCAACGAAGCCCTGAGCCAGAACAATGCCCAAGAGCGCCGCGCACGCCACCGCGCCGGCGGTGAGCAGTCTTCCAACTGCCGGGCGTACCGGAGGGACGGCGCAAATCAACAGCGCAGCGGCCAGGTGGGCATAGCGCGTGTTGAGATAATAGATGTAGCCGCGGATATCGAACGGCAGCGCGAAGTAAAGCAGCAGCGCGAGCAGACCGAGAGCCAGGATCCGCCACCGCCCGAGCCGCCCCTCGACGGCCTCGGATTTCCTGGTGCTCGGAAGGCAGCCGAGAACCACCGCGGCGGCCGCGACGAGCGCTGTCGCGTACAGAGCGTATCTGTCCGAGCCGTCCCGCAATTGATTTGCCAGGACGCCGAAGAGCTCGTCGCGATTCTGCGCAAAGCTCTTGAATGAAAGATTGCTCTGCGAAAGCAGCGGTCCCCACGCCATCCAGGGCGCGCCGTACCGAATCTCGGTAGGCTGGCCGATGCGAGCCACCACCCAGACCCCGAAAAGCGCGAGCGCGGGGAGGGTGGCTGCCAGCGCAGCGGCGCGCGGGCCAAGGAGAGCGCGGATGCGGACCGGCCGTGAGCGTAGGGCGGCATCATCCTCCGCCGTGCGCGTGGCCAAGAGCAGCAGCGGTAGGGCCAGGCCGAGAAAGGCAAAGACCTGAACGTGGAACAGAAGCGTGAGCACCAGAGAAACGGCGAGCGCGGCGGCCCACGCTTTGCGCCGATGCGGATCGGAAATCGAGCGCACAAACGCCGCGCAAGCGAAAAATGCAATCGGCAACGCCGAGCAGTAATTCACGAATCCCCAAGCGAAGCTGTCGCCGTAGGCAAACGGCAGTGATAGCAATGACGGCCAGGATGGCCGTCCAAGGCTTCGCAGCAGGAAGGCAAGCCCAAGCGGCATGCCGATCACATATGCGGAGAGGAACAGCTTGTTGGCGATCCCGAGAGGCAGGAACCAATTGAGAAAGCTGACGGCGTAATAGTAGCCAAGGTACGGCGTCAGCTCGCCTCGGATCGCGAACAGCTTCGGGTAGAGAGTGGTTGGATCATCGATGCGGTGGAGCACTGAGATCAGGTGCAGGTGCTGCGGAAGGTCAACCATCGGCAGCTGGCTGCTCGCCCACAAGGGCAGTACGCCGAGTGCCAGTCCAACCACGTAGAGCAGCCGGTTCGGTCGGTTCACGCCCGAATGAATCTACGATGGCGAGCGCCGCCGCGACATTCTGCGGTCGGCGTTGCTCGAGCTGGATTAGTCGCTGGAGCTCACCACGACGGGCCATCCGCGCGCCATCGCGTCCCGGAAGAACCTGGCGAGCTCCTTCCGGCAGCGGTTCGCCACATCTTCACCCGGATCCAGCAGCGAATCCTCGCCGGTGCTGCGGCCGAAGCTCAGCTCGACCGGTCGGCCGCACTGATCGCAGCGGATGGTGACCGCGCGAAAGAGAGCGACCGGGACCGCATACCGGGTACCGCACTCGCATTTCCACACCATGGCTCGCTCCCCCTGATGTTCCGCCGCCTGCGACTCGAGCTGATCAGCCAGCCGTAGCAGGGCGGGCAGGTCGTGCGGCGGTCGGGCGAAGATCGCCGGCGTGCCGCACCCCTCGCGAATGGCTTCGAACGGGAAAGGGG
>Ga0126384_10000568_pt1 | contig 20561 bp, 17 predicted proteins | sample PanSoiMetPlot_36_FD_92543 | JGI IMG/M metagenome (GOLD analysis project Ga0126384, IMG submission 92543) | Tropical forest soil microbial communities from Panama - MetaG Plot_36 | ecosystem: Environmental > Terrestrial > Soil > Tropical forest > Bulk soil | place: Panama | collected 2016-02-17 | reverse complement strand
TGATCGAGGACCGCATGGAGAACATGCGCGGCGGCGACGCGCACGGGCCGGAGCGCAACTTCGACGTCGAGGTGGCGTTCGACAATCAGGGCATCATCCGTTCGATGAAGGTGCGGGCGCTCGACAATGTCGGCGCCTATGCGGGCCGCTCGCCGTTCCAGCTCGGCAAGCCGGTCGGCGCCATCGTGGGCCCCTACCGGATCAAGAGCGTCGCCTATCGGGCGATCGCGGTGACCAGCAACAAGACCGTGCAGGAAGCGGTGCGCGCGTTCGGCCAGTCGCCCACCAATTACGCGATCGAGCGCACCATCGAGGAGGTCGCCAACACGCTCGGCCTCGACCGGCTGGAGGTGCGCCGGCGCAACCTGATCCGGCGCGAGGAATTTCCCTATCTGATCCCGAGCGGCAGCACCTATGACAGCGGCGATTATCACGCCGTGATCGACAAGGTGCTGGCGCGCGCCGACTATCGGAAGCTCGTGGCCGAGCGCGACCGGCTGCGCGCCGAGGGCCTGCTCGCCGGCATCGGCATCGCCGCGTGCCTCGAGCCGAGCGGCGGCAACTCGGCATTCGAGCCGCTGCTCAATCCGAAGAACGCGACCACGACCTGGATGGAGTCCTGCCGCATCAGCGTCGACCTCGGCGGCGCTGTGTCGGCCGCGATGCACACCACCTCGTCCGGCCAGGGACACGAAACGCTGGTCGGCACCGTGGTCGGCGAAGCGCTCGAGATCGACCCCGAGCGCGTGCGGGTGATCCGCCCGGACTCGATTGCATCGTTGCCCAGCAACACGCCGGTCGGCAGCCGCATGGCGATCATGCTGGGCGGCGCCGCGTTCCACGCCGCCGAGAAGCTCAAGGCCCGCCTGGTCGCGATCGCGGCGCACGACCTCGGTATTCCGGTGGAACGGGCGGTCTACCGCGACGGCGACGTGTTCGACCAGGCCGTCCCCGAGAAGCGGCGGACCTGGGCCGAGCTGGTCGCGATCGCGCACCGCCACTTCCACCGCCTGCCGCCCGGCTTCGAGCCGGGGCTCGCGGTCTCGCACATCCTGCAGGTGCCGACCGGCGGTGCCCTGCCGACGGCCGACGGGCGGGTGCAGATGTATCCCTGCTACGCATTCGAGTTTCATCTGCTGCTCCTCGCGATCGACCCCGATCTCGGCAAGCCGGAGATCCGGCGCTACCTGGTCGGCCACGACTGCGGCACCGTCATCAATCCGAAGATCGTGCGTGGCATGACCCTGGGCGGCGTCGCGCACGGCATCGGCGCGGCGCTCTACGAGGAGTTCGCCTACGACGCGCAGGGGCAGATGGTGGCGCAGAGCTTCATGGATTATCTGCTGCCGTCGGCGCACGAGGTTCCCGAGATCGAAATCGTGCATCACGAGACGCCGTCGCCGCACACGGTGTTCGGGCAAAAGGGCTCGGGCGAGTCCGGCTATCTCGGCGCACCCGCCGCAATCGCGAGCGGCGTGAACGACGCGCTCGGCCCGCTCGGCATCACGGTGAACAGCCTGCCGATGAAGGCCGCGCGGTTGGGGGACCTGATCGCCGAGGCGCGGGAGAAGGCGAAGTGATGCGCGGTAGGGTGGGCAAAGGCGCGGAACGCGCCGTGCCCACGCGTTGCTGCGCACGCTTCCGCCTTCGCGCTCCGCGCTTCGGCAGACTCCAAGCCCGACGTAGCTCGCGAAGCGAGCGGAGGCGGGTCGCTTTGCGCACCCTGCGAACCGAGGATGTTAAATGATCATCGACTCCCACGCCCACCTGGCGCCGCCGGATCTGATTGCGGCGATCCGCAAGGATCATGCGCGCTTCCCGAGCGTGCGGGTGGTCGATGAGGCCGGCAGCATCGCGCTGGCCTTCGCGGGCGGCAAGCCGACGCGGCCGATCTCGAAGGCGCTGGGCGACATCGCGGCGCGGCTTGCCTGGATGGACAAGCAGGGCATCGCCACTCAGGTGTGCGGCGGCTGGGTCGACATGTTCGGCTACGAGCTGCCGCCGGCGGAAGGCGAGAGCTGGAGCAGGCTCATCAACGAGGCGCTGCTGGCGACCGCGAAGGGTGAGCGGCGTCTCGTCCCGCTCGCGACCGTGCCGCTGCAGGACGGCGCCCGCGCCGCAGCGGTGCTCAAGGACGCGGTGTCAGCCGGTGCGCCCGGCGTGATGATCGGCACGCTGCCGCGCGGCATCGGCAGCGTGCTCGACGCCGCCGACCTCGACCCGTTCTGGGCGATGGCCGATACGCTCGGCGCCGTGGTCCATATCCATCCGAGCTTCGATGCGGGCGACGTGCGGGTCAACGACTACGGGCTCGCCAACGCGGTCGGCCGCATCAGCGACGCGATCGTCGCGGTGGCGCGGCTGCTGTGCAGCGGCCACGTCACGCGCTACGCCAACGCCAGGATCGTCGCCCCGATGGGCGCGGCCGGGCTGCCCTTCGTGCTCGGCCGGCTCAAGCGCAATGCCGAGATCACGCCTGGCGTCGCCGATCCGGTCGAGGCGATCGGGCGGCTCTATGTCGACACCATCCTGCACGACGCGCGGGTGCTGCAATTCGTCATCGCCATGCTCGGGACCGAGCGCCTTATGATGGGCTCGGACTCGCCCTTTCCGATCGGCGACACGGAACCGACCAGGATCGTGGCGGCGGCGGGGCTCAACGCGGACCAGATCGCCGCAATCAACGGCGGGCTGGCCGAGAAGGTGTTCGGGATCAGGTGAACTTGCGCCGTCATCGCGAGCAGCGCGCAGCGCGACGAATCAATCTCGGCCGTAGGGTGGGCAAAGCGAAGCGTGCCCACCACACGTGGGCACGGCGCTTCGCGCCTTTGCCCACCCTACGGGCACGACGGCGGGAAGAGAAGAATCGGGAGCGACACAATATGAGATCTGCAATTCGTTTCGTGCTGGCCGCAACGGCGCTCGTCGCCCTCGCCTGTCCGGCGACCGCTCAGGCCCCCGACAAGCTCTCGATCGTGGTGTTCGGCGCGCCGTCGCTCGGCGCCTTCATGCCGCCGGTGATCAAGGCGAAAAAATTCGACGCCGCCAACCGGCTCGACATCGACTTCGCCGAGCGCACCCCCGACGCCTACACGGCGCAGTTCAATTCCGGTGAATTCAAGCTCGGCGGCAGCGCCGCGCTGCTTACGGTCGGCCTCGCCGACATCCGCGGCGTCAAGGTGCAGTACCTGTTCAACCTGTTCGATCTGTGGGGCGCGGTGGTGACGTCGCGGCCCGAGGTGAAGACGCTGCGCGACCTCGAAGGCAAGCAGCTCGCAGCCGCGCGCGCGACCACCAACTACGTGATGTTCGAATTCTTCGCCAGGAAGGCGGGCGTCGACGTCTCCAAGATCGAGGTCGTGAACACCGCGACGCCCGGCCTCGTCGGCTACGCGCTCGCCGACCGCGCCGACGCGGTGCAGATCTGGGAGCCGGCCTACACGCTGCTCAAGGCCAAGAAGCCGGCGATCCGCGATCTCGATCAGGGCACCGCAGCGGCCTGGAAGACGTTCGGCGGCGGCGATTTCATTCCCTATCTGGGCGTTGCGGCGCATACCGACTGGATCGCGCAGAACCAGGCTGTGATCCCCCGTCTCTATGCAACCTACCAGCAGGCCGCCGAGTGGATCAGGCAGAACCCCGACGAGGCCGCGCCGCTGATCGCACCGAAGGCGAACGCGGAGGATCAGAAGGCGATGGCGGAGCTGATCCGCTCGAATGAGCGCCTCGGCATGCATGTGGCGCCGGCCGCCGGCATGAAGTCCGAGATCCAGGCGGTCTATCGCGCCGGCCAGGACGTCGGCTATTTCCCCAAGGCGCCGTCGACGGATTCGGTGTACGCGAAAGGGATCCACTGACCGGCTCGAACGGGAGTAGCCAGGTGGTCAACTCGCACGGCCGTTTCGTCTGGTATGAGTTGATGACGACTGACGTTGAGGCGGCCAAGGCCTTCTACGCCAAGGTCATGGGCTGGCGCGCGCGGGATGTATCGCTGTCCGATGCTTCCTTTGCGTTGTTTTCCACCGGAGAGGCCCCTATCAGCGCAGTGATGAAGCTACCGGAGGGCGCAGCGCCGCATTGGGTCGGGTATGTCGGGGTGAACGACATCGACGCCGCCGCCGACCTCGTCAAGCGCCGGGACGGAACCGTGTACGTGCCGCCGACAGAAATTCCCAATACCAGCCGCTTTTCCGTCTTTGCCGACCCGCAAGCCGCAACGCTCGGGTTGTTGCAGTCGATCGGTCCCGAGCGCATGCAGCCCGGCGACCTGAATGCACCCGGCCGCGTGGGCTGGCACGAGTTGCTCGCCACCGACCCGGAGAAGGCGTTGGGTTTCTACGGCGAGCTGTTCGATTGGCAGAAGGCGGACGCCGATATCGACGCGATGGGCACATATCAGCGGTTCTCGGCCGAAGGGCAGACGATCGGCGGTATCCTCACCAAGCCTCCAACCATGCCGGCCCCCTGCTGGCTTTACTATTTCAACGTCGCCGACATCCACGCGGCAGCCAAGCGGGTGACGGCCGCCGGCGGCCGGATCCTCGACGAACCACTGCAATCGCCGGGGGGCGCATGGTTCGTCCAATGCGCCGACCCTCAGGGCGCCGTATTCGCACTTGCCGGAGGGCGCAGCCGTCATATGGTCGGATATTTCGAGCGCGCCTCGCCGCGCGATCCCTCCAACACGCGAAGCCGGCGATGGTCCTGGTAAGGCCAAGAAGTCACGTCGGATGAAGTCACGTCGGATGATGACCGAACGCCTGTGATGTCACGCCACGGCCTATCGCAAATTGACCGACCGGGCCCTCGATGTGGAATTCGATTCCCGTCATCTTGGCGAACAGATCGATATTGACGGTCCCGATCGCACATCCACCAAGGCCGATGTCCGTCGCCATCAAGTAAAGCGTCTGAATCAGGACGCCGACGTCCTTGAGAATGAGCGCATATGCGATCGAGCTGTACTTCCATGACATCCGGCCAAAGCGCGCCGCAATCGTGATCAGAACCTGGGGAGCGGCCGACTCACCCATTGCAAGCCGCGCTCCTGTCAACATCATTTCGAGCTCATGCGCGCGCGCGTCGATTGGCACCAGCGCATGGCTGTCGGCGTCGTAGTGGTAGAATCCCCGATCCAGGCCGACGCATTTGTCGACTGCCAGATAAAGCTCGAGCTCGTAGCTCGCGCCCGCCGACGGATACGGCCTGAGCGCGTACTCGACGACCGGGCCCGCGTCGCCGACGTGGCCCCCACTCTTCCATTTCGACAGGACACGCATGGTGCCATCGAGAAGCCGCGAAAGCTCGGCGAGGATTATTGGCCGCTCGTCATCGAAACGGCGTGTCGAATGGCGTTGTCGCAGGAGTTTCGCGACCGGCGTGACGTTCTCGGGATGCGCGACCGAGAACTTGCGCAAATCGATCTTCCGTCCGGGCCAGCGCGGCCGCACCGCCGGCAGCGGGGAGATCACGCCCACGTGCGGATAAACACCCCCTGTGGGATTGGCGTGTCGGCCTTCCGTGCTGCGCGCATGGAACAGAAGATCGTGAAAATCCCAAAGAGCGAGGTCGTCGTCACCTTCGGGTGCTCGGACGACATTGTGCCGGGCGATATCGACCTTAAAAAGAATCTGGCAATCCACCAGCAGGGCCAGAAGCTCGCGCCCCGGAAACGCGTGTCCCAGCCGGAGCTGTTTCACCTGTCGGGGCATCGAGAGCATGGCGATTGCGGTCACGATGGTCGGATCGCAAATCTTGAACAAGGCGCCGGCGCGCGGGGATTCCAGGATCGTCGCGTCGCCGCGCCGTCGTATGTAGGCGAATCGCGACAGGACGAGAGCGTCGGCCTCGCGCAGCCGCGGCGTCAGCGGCCAATAGTCGGGAAGCTGAGGCTCGATAACGACCGCATCCTCGCCGGTCCGCGAGAGCGGGAGGCGATACTCCAACAGACCGTGCCTGGCCAATCGCCGGACCAGTAAATCAAGCTCCTTGTCGATGCGTCGGCGACCGGATGCGAACGAGACAAGCGGCAGACCCGTGCGCAGGTGCTGCACGCGATCCAGTGCGCCCGCGCTGAACGTCCCCACGTCGAACGAAAAGTCGCCGAAGCCGGCCACGAGCCGCCCGCCGGAGTCCGCGTCGAGCGTGACATGACGGCCAAGCCGGGCGGAAAGAGTTGCCAGCGCCGTTGGGGGTCCGCGCTTTCGTCCCGGAGAGCGCAAAGTCGCGATGACCCTCAGGTGTGGGGCGGAAAAGGCGTGAGCTCGCTCTCCGGGATCGGCCGGTCTCGCAGCCCGAGCTTCACCGGAACATCGTAGAGCCGGCCAGGCGCAAAGCGGCGATAGAAATGTCGCAGCCCCGGGACAATCACTCTGACGACCGGGACTTCGATGTCTGGCCGCGTCTGATCGCGGACGAGGAAATCCATCCCGCGGCGCTTCGCGACGTCCACACACGCGTCCACCTGTTCGCGCGTGTTGTCGAGACGGCCGAATTTCGACGCGGTGCCCGGTTGGACGGTCGCACGGCCGCTCGGCGTCAAGAAGGGATAGTTCCGCAAGCGCAGCGGAGTGGATCCGTCGAGGGTCGATTTCTCGCCGGTCCCACCGCCCATACGACCGATGGAGAGGAACTGGGTCAGCTCGGTGAGCGCACGAAGCAAGGCGATCCGGCTGTCGAAGTGTGCGCCGGAACCGAACTCGATGTTTTCCTGGGAGTCCTGCATCCAGTGCGATATCGCCACGAACGTCGGAATTCCAAGATCGCTGCTGACGTCGAGCACCCACAGCTTCCGTTTTGTTTCGGCAAGCTGGGCCCGCAGATCGTGCACGTAGGAATCTTGAAACTGGTCCAGATCCACTTCCGCCCGCTGCGATCGGTTGTACCACCAGATTGCGTATGAATCGCGCTCCACCAGCTCCAGGAAGCCCTGCACAATGGCCTCCTCGAGCGTGTTGCCGGCCGCGCAGCCGTTGGAGTCTGCGTTGATTTGACCGGGCCCGCTGTAGAAAAAATACTGCAGGCCGGTCGGAAGATATCTGAAGCGTTCGTCGCGCAGAGACCAGGCGGGCGACCATTCGATCTCGGCCGATCGATCGAATGGCGCCCAAATCTGCAGGCCCTCCTGGTCGGGCACCGTCGCCTGGGCTCGGTACTGCGCGTCGCTGTACAGCAGGACGTCATTGGGATCGATGGCGTCGCCTGGCGGGAAGTCGACGAACCGTCGTGTCACCCTGATTTCGTCGCCCTGAAAAATCCCGGAGTAGCGCTCGATCGCCTCCATGAGCGCGCTTGCTTCGCCCTGTTCGGCAGTACTGCCCTTGCCGAAGCTGCCGCCGGTCAATCCCGACCTCAGCTCATCGATCGTCCTCGCCGGCCCCGAGAAATTGTGCACCGCGTAGTAGTTGGTGTTCATGGGCACATCGGCTTCGATTCGCTCGAGCCGCGAAACAACGCCGGTGAGAGCGCTCACGTGCTTGCGGAACCGGGCAACCGTCGCGCCCGGCAAAGCGGTTCGATACCCTCCGCTCGTCATCACCAGCTTGGAGCCGCCGCCGAGCTTGACCGGCGCCGGCGCGCGGTTCGGATCGCGCAAGCTCTTGCGACCACACACCGGACATTGCGGACGGGCGGCGACGTGATGCCTCACAAGGGTCGCGCCCATCAGGTCGAGGCTGAGAATGTGATCGGACAAAGCCGTCCGAAAATCCGTGGCGATCGCTTTCGCGATCTCGATTGCGGAAAGCTCGACGGCGCCCTGTCCGACCGCATTCCGCGCGAGCGGAGAGGCCGCGACGCGACGCGCGGAACGGCGGTGCAGAAACCCCTTGATCTCCCGGTTCCGGATCATGCGATCGGTAAGACAGGTCCAACAGGCGCTTTGGCCCGGCCTGAACACCGGTCCCACCAGGGGAAAAATGCCCGAGGGTTGAACGAGCAGCCATGGAGTATGGTCCGCGACATGCCGCCGATTCAATTCGTCCACTCGTTCTTCAAGGTAGTCGTTGACCAGCGTGACGGTCAGGTCGGCCGAACCCTTCACGACGCGAACGCCCAGCTTGCGCAGGGCGGCGCCGAGTTCCGTCGCGCCCTGTACGTCGATCGCGTGGATGCGCACCCGACAATTCTGCAGATTCTTTTCAGCGGCCTCCAGCGGTAGCCCGATGCTCGCCCAACAGGCCGCTGCGACGTCGGGGGATGAGCGTGATGGCAGGACGAGATAGCGTCGATCAAGCAGCCGCTTCACGGCTTCGTGGATCTTGTCGGAGGGAAAATCCTCCTCCAGCTCGCGAACGAGGTCCCGAAGGTTCTTTCCGCCCGTTCCGACCGCGGAAGCAAGCGCGCAGTAGAGCTCGCCGTGCAAAAAGAACTTCCGGTCCTCGGAGTAGAGGCACACCGAATCGGGAGGCAGCACATAGACGGTGAAATTGGGCGCGAACTGCGCAACGCCTTTCGGCGCAAAGCCGGCCGTCGGGTCGCCTTTGTTGCGACCCGCACGCGTGCCTCTACGCTTATCGCTACCGGTAAGCATCGCCATCGTAAGGCAGGCATTCTCCGGGTTGCGAAAGCGCGGCTGTCTGGTTCGCGCCCCTCAGGCCCGATTGAACCAGCAAAGGCAGCTCACGTCGGTAGATGCTAACAGAGCCGGCAAAAGCCCCACGACCAGCAGCAACTGCAGCTGCAGCCCCATCCGCACCCGATGCCGATTCCGACGCAGCCTCGGCAGCCGCGGCAGCCTCTGCAGCCTGCGCAATGGCACCCGCCGCACCGGCCTATTCCGCCGCATCTGCATCCGCCGCCTCCGCAGCGTCCGCAGCCTCCGCAGCCTCTGGCAAGTTGGATGTTGCCCTGAATCGATTGGCGGCTCTCACTGTCGAAGACGTAGAAGGTCGCCAAGCTGACGTCGGAGATCTCTTCCTCACCAAGAGTGATTTCTTGAAGAGGTCCGGTTCCCCATGACGGAACATTCGGTTGTGGCGCAACAGCGGCGGATGCACCGCCTGCCAGCGCCATGGATGCTCCAGCGATCCCCATCGCCGGCAAGGCCGTACGACGCTTTCTCTTCGAGGCTTGCTTCGCGTGTGGCATTGAGCGCTCCTCGGTACCTCGCGAGTGAGTGTCCCCCGTGGCAGCATAAGGTGCTCGGCAAAGAGATGTTGTCATAACACTTTTCGTTCGGTTTGCACAGCCCGATCCTGCATTCGAAATCTGAATTATCTGTCAGGAACTGACTCTTTCATCTGTCGGAAACTGACCTTGATGCGAACGGTCGTGAAGTCCACTGCCGGCCAGCGTCGAAAAATATTTGCTCAAAGTGAGTCTTTCCGACCGAGTTTAGGAACGAGCCGCGCGAGCCGGCTCGGCGCCTCGGCAGCTAGTATGCGAGCACCAAGTGGCCAGCGCCGCGAGCAGCCCGCAAATGCGCGAGCGCATCACAGCGTCTTGCGTGGCGTCGGATCGAGCCCAAAAATGCGGGCCGCGTTGAGACCGAGGATGTTGCGCTTGGCCTGCTCGGTGAGGAACGGCAGGTCGTAGATGGTCGACGGCAGGTCGAAATCGAAATGCGGCCAGTCGGACGCGAACAGGAGCTGGGTCTCCGCGTTGATCATTTCCAGCGTGCACTGCAGCGCCTTCCGATTGGTGATCTCCATCGGCTGGGTCGTGTACCAGCAGTGCTCGCGCATGTATTCGCTCGGCAGCCGCTTGAGCTGCGGCGCCTCCGACATGCGCATCAGGTATTGATCGTCGAGACGCTGCATCAGGAACGGCACCCACGCGAGGCCGCTTTCGACCCAGATCGATTTCAGCTTTGGAAAGCGCTCCGGGATGCCGTTGAGGATCCAGTTGGTCATGTGGATCATGTTGCACCACACGAAGCCGAGCGCGTGCATGCCGACGAAGCGGTTGATGCTCGCGAGCGACTGGTCGTTCCAGTGATAACCGGCGTGGAACGCGACCGGCTTGCCGGTCTCCTGGATCATCGCGTAGAGCCGCATGTAGTCGTTGTGATGCACCGGCTTGTAGCGCGTCGACGGAATGCAGAAGCCGATGACGCCGGGCTTGTCGACGAAGTCGCGCACCGCGCGCTCGGCCTCGACCGGCGTGTTGAACGGAAGGTAGGCAAGCGTCTTGATGCGGTCGTCGGCGGAGAGCACGTTGTCGATCAGCCAGTTGTTGTAGGCGCGGGCGAGCCACACCTCCATCTCGGGCTGCGGATGCATGCCGAGAAAGAGCATCGGCGTCGGGAACACCACCATGTAGTCGATCGCCAGCGACTCCATGGCGCGCCGCGTCAGGGTGACGTCGCGGTGCACGTCGGTCTCGGTGACGGTCTCGCGCTGGCCGTCCTGGTGTGAGATGCGCCCGCCGACGCTCTGATAACGCAGCGCGAGATCGCCGTTGAGCCCGTAGGGCGGCGCGCCCACGCGCTCGTTCATGAAATGCATGGCCTGCTCGCGCACCACCGGATCCTCGATGAAGCGGATGATCTCCTTCCACGACACCGTCTCGAAATGATGGGCGTCGATGTCGCAGATCAGCCAGTCCTGGAAATTGCGCTGCCGCGCGTCGCGCTTGGCATGCGCCAGGATTTCGCGCGTGTCGGCGAAGACGCTGACCTCCTGCGGCGACAGCAGCTGCGGGACGGAAGCCGTGGGCGCATTCATGGCGTTTCCTCCGGGTCCTCTGCTCTTTCATCGGGCCGGCGCCGGAACCACAGCGCGAGCTCCATCGGGCCGAGCTTGAGCGCGCGCAGCAGCTCCGACACGGCCGACAGAACCTCGGTCGCGGTCAGCGGATCGGTCTGTTCGCGAATGACCGGCGAGAACGTGCGCTCCTCGACGTCCGCCTTCATGTAGTAGAGCCGGATCGCGGCGGTGAGCAGGTGCGCGACCGCCTCGTCGGACACCCGCGCGGCCTCGCCGTCGCGCGCGAGCGCGCGCGCCGCCTCGTGCAGATCGGCGGCGTAGCGATCGATCCACGCATATTGATCGTTCGGCAGTGCAGCCTTAGAGGACGACATAGACCCGTCCGTCGGTGACCTCGAGCCTGGCCTTGCGCAACCCCGCCTTGGCGTTGGTGGGATGCTTGCCGGTCTTCAGGCTGAACTCCCAGCCGTGCCACGGGCACACGATGTGCTTTTCCTTGTCGTTGTATTGCAGCATGCGGGTGTGGCCGTTGTCGTCGACCGGCTCCTCGACCTTGCTGTAGATGCGGCCCTGGCACACCGGGCCCTGCAGATGGGCGCACTGGTTGTGCCAGGCGACCAGCTCGCCGTCGACCTTGAACACGCCGACCTCGATGCCGTCGCACGAGATCACCTTGCGGCTGCCCTCGGCGAACTCGTCGAGGCGACCGACCACATATGACTTCATCTCGCGCCGTTCCTCGCGATCCTTCACGGACCTGGAATCTATCCACGCCATCGGGCCATTGATAGCGGATTTTTCGCCGGCTCGGTGGCGTTCGGAAATGCCGGTTGATCGCGCACCGCCGACTTGTACAGTTGCGACCGCTCCGTCCCGACGACGGCGCGCGAACACACGGGGGAACGCCATGCGCGCGAGAGGATGTTTCGCTCTGCTGTTGGTCGCGATGCTGTCCCTCGTCTCGCCCGGTTCGGCGGGCGCCCTCGACTATCCGACGCGGCCGATCCGCGTCATCGTCCCGTTCGCAGCCTCGGGCGTCACCGACATCGTCTCCCGCATCGTCTTCGACAAGGTCGCGCAATCGCTCGGCCAGCAGGTGATCATCGACAATCGTCCGGGCGCCGGCGGCACCATCGCGGTCGACGTGGCGGTGCATGCCCCGGCCGACGGCTACACGCTCATCGTGCACGACCCTTCCGTCTCGCTCGCCGCCAATGTCACGCTCTACCCTCACCTCAATTACGATCCGGCGCGCGACCTCGCGCCCGTCGCGATCATGGGCACCACCGGCGCCGTGGTCACGGTGCCGGCCTCCTCGCCGGTCAAATCGATCCAGGATCTGGTCGCGCTCGGCAAGTCCAAGCCCGGCGAGCTGACCTTCGTGTCGGTCGGCAACGGCACGCCCGGTCACCTCAACGCCGAGCTGTTCAACCGCCTGGTCGGAATCAAGGCGCTCCACGTGCCGTATCGCGTCATGTCCCAGGCCGTGACCGACATGGTCGCCGGCCGCGTCTCGTTCTGGATCGTGCCGATTCCCGGGCTCCTGTCGCAGATCCAGGCCGGCCACGTGCGCGCGCTCGCGGTCGCGGGCGAGACGCGCTCGGCCGACTTGCCCGGCATTCCGACCGTCGCCGAGAGCGGCTTCGGACAATATGATGCGTCCACCACCTATGCGTTGTTCGCGCCGGCGGGCACGCCGCAAGAGATCATCGACAAGCTGCACGACGAGGTGAGGCGCGCGCTCGAGTCCGACGTCGTGCAGCAGAAGCTGCGCACCGCCGGCGTCGAGCCGAAGATCGGATCGGCCGCGGATGTCAAAGCCATCCTGGCGAGCAGGATCCCGCAGTGGGCGGACGTGATCAGGAGCGCGGGCATCAGGATCGAGGAGCACTGACGTTCATTTTACCAGCCGGGAAGTTCCACGAGATCAAGTTCCACGGGCCGACACGGTGCTGTCCGACACGCGGACCATCCCTGGCGTGGCGCGCCCTGACGCGGGCGGGGCGAGCGACATCGCGCCGCCCGCGATGCAGTAGCGTAATCCTGGTGCGGCCGCGCTCGACCGGTTACACTTCGGTGAGAGCGTCGGAGTTCGCCGGCCCATGATGAAGCGCGAAAAAATCGCGATCGCCGACATCTATGTTCCGGTGAAGCGCCGCGCGACGCTCAAGCCCGACACCGTGCGCGAGATTGCCGAAGACATGCTGCAGAACGGGCAGCAAAGTCCGATCCTGGTACGGCGCGACGGCAACCGCTTCGTGCTGGTCGAAGGCCTGCACCGGCTGGAAGCCTGCAAGGCGCTGGGCGAGGAGACGATCTTCGGCTACCTGGTTCAGGCCCCCAAGCACTGAACCCGACGCGCCCTCGAGGCGACACCTACTTCGGCGCCATTACTTTGGCGCCCATTACTTCGGCGCCATGCCGAGCGCGCGCGCGATGGCGGCGACCTGGGCGCGCTGCGCATCGACCGCCTGAGCGAAATCAGCGGTCGTGCCGGTATTGACGACCTGCCCGGTGCCGGCGAGCCGCGCGCTGACGTCGGTATCGGCGACCGCGCGGACGTCGGCCGCGATGCGCTCGCGCAACTCGGCCGGCATGGTGCGCGGCCCGAACAGTCCGACCAGGCCCTCCAGTTCGAGCGTTGGAAATCCCGCCGCCGCGGCGGTCGGGACCTGCGGCAGCAGCGCGACCGGCTGGCGGCTCGTCACCGCGAGGAGCCGAACCTTGCCGGATTGCACATGCGGCTGGATCATCGCGAGCGACGACATCATCACCTGCACGCGCCCTTCCGCGAGGTCGGCGCCTGCCTGCACGATGTCGCGGTAGGGCAACTTCGCCATCTCGAGCCCCGCATCCTTGAGGAAGCCGCTGAACACCAGCTCGGTGATGCCGGGTACCGGCGCGGCGTTGAGCTTGCCGGGCCGCTCGCGCGCGAGCGCGACGAATTCCGCCATGCTGGCGACGCCGAGCGAGGCCGGCACCGAGACGACCAGGATGGTGTTGGAGACGCGGGCGATCGGGTTGAGGTCGCCCGGTTCGTAGGGGAGTCTGGCGTACTGGAACGGGTGCACCGTGAACGAGCCGGTGGCGGCGAACAGCAGCACGTGATCGTCGTTGGCATTGACGAAGGCGGTAATCGCGACGATGCCGTCGGCGCCCGGCCGGTTCTCGACCACCACCGACTGTCCCCATCGTTTCGCCAGGCGATCGGCGAACAGGCGCGCGTTGATGTCGGCGCCGGCGCCGGGGCCGAACGGAACGATGAACTTGACGGCGCGCTGCGGCCAGCTCTGCGCCTGCGCGTCGGCGGGCAGCGCCGGCAGACCCGCCGCGATCCCGGTCGCAACGATGAGCGCGCGTGCAATTGCGACTGTCATTGCCTGGATCTCCCTCGGTTTGGCGCGCATCTGCGCAAGCCGGCGGTTCGCGTCGAGGAGCCCGACCCTACGCCCCGCGGGCAGGCACGGAACAATGCGCTGCGGCGGCGTGTCCTCTGGCCGCCACAATCTGGGCGGACCACCATTGCGGTTTCGAGGAACGTCCGAAAGGGGAATGCCATGCGAAGGCTTGCTGCTGCGGCCGCCGTGGCGGTCGTGTTGGGACTGATCGGACCTGCATTCGCCGAGCAATATCCGTCGCGCCCCATCACCATCATCGTGCCGTTCTCGGCGGGCGGCCCGACCGACACGCTCGCCCGCCTCCTCGCCGAAAGCATGCGCAAAACGCTGGGCCAGACCATCGTGGTCGAGAATATCACCGGCGCCGGCGCGAGCATCGGCGTCACCCGCGCGATCCAGTCGCCACCCGATGGGTATACGCTCAGCATCGGCAACTGGACGAGCCATGTCGGCGCCGGCGCGATGTATCCGGTGTCGTGGGACATCCTCAAGGACCTGGAGCCGATCTCGCTCTTGACCGCGACGCCGCTGTTGATCGTCGGCAAGAACGATCTGCCCGCAAAGGACGGCCGCGAGTTGATCGCCTGGCTCAAGGCCCATCCCGACAAGGCATCGGCCGCCACCATCGGCGCCGGCAGCGCCGCCCATGTCTGCGGCCTCTATTTCGAGCAGCGGACCGGCACGCACTTCCAGTTCGTTCCCTATCGCGGCGGCGCGCCGGCCATGCAGGACATCATCGCGGGACAGATGGACCTGATGTGCGCCGAGGCCTCGCAGACGCTCGCCTATGTGCGCGGCGGCCAGATGAAGGCGTTCGCGGTCATGGCCAAGGACCGCTGGCCGCCGCTGCCCGACGTACCGACCACCGACGAGATCGGCGCACCTGGCATGTACATCTCGTTCTGGCACGGCCTGTGGGCCCCCAAGGGCACGCCCGCCGGCGTGATCGCCCGCCTCAACAGCGCCGTGGTGGACGCTTTGGCGGACGAGGCCGTGCGCAAGCGGCTCGGCGATCTCGGCGTCGTGATCGCGACGCGCGATCAGCAGACGCCCACGGCGCTCGCCACCTTCCACAAGGCCGAGATCGCCAAGTGGTGGCCGATCATCAAGGGTGCCGACATCAAGGCGAACTGACCCCTCAGGTTACGTGACGGCCTTGGAGCACGTTCCGTTCCTACGGAATCGGAACGTGCCTCCAGATTCGTTGTTTCGCGCGAGCTGCCCGGTCGGTTTCCGCGTTTCCGATTTGATATTTTTTGCGCCACGTTCGATGTCTATGGCGGTGTTTCAGGGTGGATAAGGCATTTCTTAAGTATTTCTACTTATGCACCCACGTACGGCTGGCGCGTGCCGACAATCAGCGGCAAATTCTTGCCCTTGGACAGAGGAACGGCAGCCCGAACCATGTCCACGGAAGATCACAGCGGCGAGATCTTTATCGTCGACGACGATCCCGCAGTGCGAAATGTGCTGTCGGCGGTGTTCGTCCGCGCCGGCTATGCGGTGACGTGCTTCGCGGACGGAGCCGCGCTGGTGGCGGCGGCGCGCCTCGGAGCGCCGCTGTGCATCATCCTCGACGTGCACATCCCCGGCAAATCCGGGTTGGATATCCTCAAACAACTCAATGAGCAGGACTATCCGGCGCCGATCTTCATGATCTCGGGCCAGGGCGACATCGCCATGGCCGTCGACGCAATCAAGCACGGCGCCCTCGATTTCATCGAGAAGCCGTTCCGCGGCAGCAACGTGATCGCGCGGGTCGAGGCCGCGATCGAGGCGCGCGGACGGCGCCACGAGGGCGATGCATCCGAGTTGGCGCGATTCTATTTTCCCGGCCGCGAGCCGCTGAGCCGACGCGAGCAGGATGTGCTCGCCCAGATCATCAACGGCGCCTCGAACAAGGAAGCCGGCCGGCGGCTCGGCATCAGCCCGCGCACCATCGAGGTCCATCGCGCCCACGTGATGCAGAAGATCGGTGCTCGCAACACCGTCGACCTGATCCGCATCGTGCTGAGCGAAGGCCGGCCCCACTGAGGGCAAAGTAGACGGGGACGGCCGTCACGTTTTTGCCGGCTTTGCGCGCTCCGTTTGCGCTACGGGCGACCGCACGTTCTCGGTGGAGAGCCGCATGCGGACGCTCATCGTTGTCACTCTTGCCATCATGTCGCTGACGGCACCCGCACTCTCCCAGGACATGTCGCACGGCGCCAAGCATCGCGCCGCCGCGCCCAAGACCGAGCAGCCGCAAAACAAGGCGGATGAGAAGGACTACAAGGCGGCGCTCGACCGCCTGCCGGCGTCGCCGCAGAAATTCGATCCGTGGCAGACGATGCGGCCGGGAGACGTCAAGCGTTAGGCGCGACGCGCCTCGCCACGATCGTGGTGTTTTCCTTCGTCATTCGCGCGAAGTAATTTTTTGCCCGACGATCGCTTCGACGCTGCGCGCCGCGCCCGTGACAGCGACTTATTTCGGCGCGTTGCCGAACTCCTCCTTGAGCAGATCGAGGCGCCGCAGCACGTCGCGGTCGGTCACCACGAACAGGCGGGCCGCTCCACCCTCGGCGCGATGCGCCGTCCAGTTGCCGTGCGGCACGCTGAAGACGTCCTTCGGTCCCCAGCGCAGCGTCGCATCGCCGATCCGGCTCTCGCCCTGGCCCTCCACCACGGCGCAGACCGCGTTGGCGGTGGTGCGGAACGGAATGGTCTCGGCCGCGGCGTCGAGCTGCGTCAGATAGCAGTCGATCAGCGACATCACGGGCCCGCCGGTGAGCGGATTGACGTAGCGCACGCGGCGGGTGCCGTCCTTCCAGCGTGGCGCCGCCGCCGTCGCACGCGCTGCCGCCGCCCACGGATAGCGAAACACCGGCGAGTAGGACGGCGGCGGGTCGGCGAGCTCGGGCACGATGTTGGGCATCATGAAGGCGGCATCGTCCGCGTGAGCCGGCACGTCGTGCATCGGGCCGGGCTCGAACGCATCGGTGCCGAGATAGCGGTGCAGCGGCGCATCGAGTGCGTCGAGCCACACGATCGGCGCATCGCCGTGATGGGCATGCTCGTGCCAGCACCAGCCAGGCGTGATGACGAGGTCGCCCTCCGACATCGGGCAGTCGCGGCCGTCGACCCTGGTCGAGGCGCCATGGCCGGCCAGCACGAAGCGCAGCGCGTTCATGCTGTGGCGGTGCGGCCGCGCCGACTCACCCGGCATGAGGATCTGCAGCGCGGTCGTCAGATTCGTGGTGGTGCCGGCCGCGTCGCCCTCGGCCGCCGGATCGACGAGGGTGAGCACGCGCCGCTCGATCGCCGCCATCGAGGTCATCGCCATGGCGGCCTTGACCAGAGGCTCGAGCTCGCTCCACTTCCAGAGGTGCGCGGGTGGGCCGCCGGCACGCGCCTTGTGGGCGATCGGGTTCTCCCACAGCGGCCGGACATTGGCCCGCCGCCACGCGTCGCGCATGGCATCGGTGGTTGCGGACTGCACGGTGCTCATGGTGACGCCTCCACGGCGGCCGCGACGGCGCGCGGGTTCGGTTGACGTATCATTTCATCCGACGGTGCGCCGCGCACGCGGTCGATAACCGCCTCGGGCGCGTCCGCGGCGTCGGCACCGCGCCACGCCACATGCCCGTCCGGGCGCACCAGCACGAGAGCCGCGCCATACAGCGTTGCGATCGCCGGATCGTCGATCGCAACGACGCGCAGCGGTACGCCGCGCGCCTGGGCGGCGCCGACCAGCGGTGCGGCGCGTTCGCGGCCGGCGAAGCAGAGCAGCACGAATCCATCGCCGAACAGATCGATCACCGAGCGGCCGTCGGCGAGCCAGGCATGCGGTGCGCGCGCCCCCGGCCGCGCCGCATGCGCCGGCAGGTCCTCGGCAATGCAGATCGGCGACCAGTCGTAGGCATAATCCATCTTCGACTGCTCGGTCGGCGATGTCGGTCCGAGATCGGCACGCCAGCCGCCGTCGGCGGATTCGGCCGCAAGCCCCGGAATGCGGCGGATCGCATTGAAGCTCCCGGTCGCGATCGCAACGTTGCGCAGCGCGATTGGCCGTCGCTCCGCCTCGTAGGATGCAACGAGATCGGCGCCTCCCCAGCCCTCGACCACGGCGGCGAGCTTCCAGGCGAGATTGACCACCTCCTCGATGCCGGTGTGCATGCCAAGCCCGCCGGTCGGCGAGCACTGGTGCGCCGCATCGCCCGCAATGAGGACGCGGCCGACGCCGTAGCGCTCGGCGACGACATCGCGCCGCTCCCACGGCGTCACCGACCGGATCTCGTGCGCAAAATCGCCACCCGCCATGCGGGCGAGCGCGCCGCCGGGGTCCTGCGCAGCTGCGAGATCGTCGAACACCGTGAGCCGCCACAGCTCCTTGCCGTCGATCGGGATCAGCTCGGCCCAGCAGCCACCCGCATCCACCAGCCGGTAGATGCGCGCCCACCCCTTGTCGTGAAGCGAGGCGAGGCCGGGCGCGCGGAAGAAGATGTTGACGCTGTTCGCCACCACGCCGAGGCCGCCGAGCCGGATACCAAGCACCTCGCGCACGATGCCGGCCGGGCCATCGCAGCCGACCAGATAGCGTGCCGCGATCGTCGCGGCCGCGCCGTTGGCGTCGGCGACGCGTGCGTGCACACCGTCGCGGTCCTGCTCGAGCCCTTCGAGCCGAACGTTGTAACGCAGCGTGACGCTCGGCAGCGTTTGGACGCGCGCCGCCAGGATCGGATCGAAATAGATCTGCGGACAGTGGCAGGTGGTCTCGGGCGAGAAGTCGAGCGTGCCGCGCTCGGCACCGGTCGGCCGCCGGATCCGCGCCAGCTCGCGGCCGCGCAGGTGATCGACGAAGACGAGATCGGCGTTGCGGCTCTCGGGCCAAACGGTGGTGCGCACCGCATCGGCGATGCCCCAGCGGCGGCAGAACTCCATGTTGCGCGCGCTCACCGCGCTCATCTTCGGCAGGGTGATCGCACCGTCGCGCTTCTCGATCAGCACGCAGGCGACGCCGCGCAGCCCGAGCTCGCAGGCGAGCGCGAGACCGACCGGGCCGGCGCCCGCGATCAGGACCGCGGTTTCACCTGGGATGCCCGCCATCGCGATTAGCGCCTCGGCCGGTAGGGGCCGAGTTCGCCCACCACCTTGTCCACGAACGACATGTCGACGATGTCCTCGGCTGTGATCTTCGCGTCCTGCACCAGGCCCTGCTCGCGATAGAACGCAAGGTCCATCCGCATCCCGTCGAGATTGACGCGGCCGTCGGGATTGACCGCCGCCGGCGTGATCTTGCGCAGCAGATCGGGACTCTTGATGCTGGTGTATTGGGTCAGCGTCGCTACGATCTCGTCGGCGTTCGGGCCCGCGAGCTTCACGTCGACCAGCGCATCGTTGTAGTCGCGCACGGCGCGGATATAGGCGCGCATGAATTTCACGGCCGCCTCGGGCCGGGTGCGGACGAATTTCTCCGAATAGAGCAGGATCGCGGTCTGCTGCTGCGGGTAGATCGTGTCGTTGCCGGCGATCTTGACGGCGACGCCTTTCTCCACCGCCAGCGTGATGGTCGGCTCGTTGGTCATCGAGGCATCGATCGCCTTGTTGGCGAAGGCGGTGAGATGCTGCGGGAACGGCAGTGTAACGAAACTCGCGTCGGCGAACGTCAGGCCGCCGCGTTTGAGCGCCTGATTGGCGCCCGACGAGTTGCCGCTGCCGAAGCTCGCCACCGCGATTTTCATGCCCTTGAGGTCGGCGAAATTCCGGTAGCGGCCGCCCTCGACCAGATCCTTGCGCACCAGCAGGCCCTCGTAGCCGTAGCCGGCGCGCACCGAGCCCTTGTCGGCGACCACCTTCACGCCGACGCCGCGGCTGACCGCGTTGTAGATGCCGACCGCGACGGTGCCCGAGCCGACATCGAGGTCGCCGGTGCCGAGCATCGGCACCATCTTGTTGGTGAGATCGATCTGCGTCAGCGTGACGTCGAGCCCTTCGGCGCGGAAGTAGCCCTTGCGCTCGGCGAGATAGAAACCGATGTCGCTCGCCGTGCCCACATAGGCGGCGCTGACCGCATTCTGCGCGGCCGCCTCGCCGGCGATCGTCGCGACGCCGATGAGCGCCAGGCCGGACACCAGGCCGGACACCAGGCGGCGGTCAGCACGCAGGGGCGACGCAGCGGGCATGGAGCGCTCGTGGTTGGCCTCGATGGCGCGAATGGTCGTCCGGCGGGCGCCCGCGAGTCAAGCAAGACGCCGCAACCGCACGGCTTTGAGTCCGAGCTTGGCGCTGCGCGGTCGCGCCACTATCATCGCAGCATTGCGCGCCACGGGGCGCCCACACGGCGCCACAAGTGGGCAAAAAGGCGCGCCAGTCGGGGGACGTCCAAGATGAAACGAATTGTCCTTGCCGCCGCGCTGACCGCGTTTGCGAACGGCGCATCCGCGCAGGAGGTCACGCTCAAGGCGATCACGGCATTCGCCGAGAACACCACCTATTCGCGCCCGTTCGAGCGCTTCATCGCGCGCGTCAACGAGGCCGG
>Ga0126384_10000567_pt1 | contig 20571 bp, 13 predicted proteins | sample PanSoiMetPlot_36_FD_92543 | JGI IMG/M metagenome (GOLD analysis project Ga0126384, IMG submission 92543) | Tropical forest soil microbial communities from Panama - MetaG Plot_36 | ecosystem: Environmental > Terrestrial > Soil > Tropical forest > Bulk soil | place: Panama | collected 2016-02-17 | reverse complement strand
TACCAGTCAAAAGTCCGGAACCGTCGCCCTATCATCAGTCAGCGTGGCGTTAATGCGGAACCACCGCAGGACATGTACTTCAAAGGAGCGTTATTCCTCAACACTCTTCGCAGTATTGTTGACAACGACAAGCGCTGGTTCGCGCTGCTGCGGGATTTTTATCAGCACTTCAAATATCAAAACATCATGACTGAAGACGTGGTAGCGTACTTCAATCAGAAAACCGGCAAGAATCTCACGCCAATTTTCAATCAGTACCTGCGCCGCACCGAGCTACCAATGCTTGAACTAAAGTTTGCCGACGGGTCGGTGTCTTATCGTTGGAAGGTGGACGAGCCCGGGTTTGCGATGCCGGTGCGCGTCGGAACGCCGAGTAACTGGGAGATTATCCAACCCACCACAGAATGGCAGTCGATGAAGACAAAGCTCACAAGAGATGAGTTCTCGGTGGCTACCGACCTGTATTTCGTCACCGTGAGCAAGTCGTAATTTCAGTCTTTGCTCCTTTGCTCCTTTGAGTGAAATTTCTCCGACGGTAATTAAGTCTCACGCAAAGCCGCAAAGAACCAAAGACGCAAAGCTCAAACCTGAAGGAGAACCTCATGGCCACAAAGAAGCGCTCAAAAAAATCAAAAGCTCCCAGCAAGAAAGCATCACCACGTTCAAAGAAGGCGATGCCCGCAAAAAAGCAGCCTAAAGTCAGGCCAGCAGTCAAAAAGAAGAGAATAGCGGCCGTCGGGTTCGCGCCTGTAGCCGCCGATCCTTCCCTCAGTAACCTCGATAAGATTGATCACATAGTTGTGCTGATGATGGAGAACAGATCTTTCGATAACATCCTCGGCTATCTCAGTCTCGAAGCCGGGTGGACGGAAGTTGATGGGCTTACTAAAGACATGCACAACGATTACAAAGGCGTGTCTTACCATCCGAAGCCGCGCACGGACACGTCATTCGGAGAGCATCAGGACCCCTGTCACAAAGGGAAATGCGTAGCAGCGCAGCAGCAGGACAACAACGGCGGCTTTGTCAGCAATTACGCGAGCACTCACAAGAATGATTCGGAAGTTGACTTGCCGATGAACTACTACAGTGGCCAGACGCTTAAGGTGTACGAGCAGTTGGTCAACGATTCATGCATTTGCGATAGATGGTTCTGTTCAGTACCGGGAGCAACCTGGCCCAATCGGCTTTACTCAATTGCGGGTAACTCAGGAGGTACAAAGGACAACAAACTGGTTCCGATTTACGAGCTCAAATCATTTGTGAGACATCTCAGCTCAGGAAATATTTCCTGGCGCTGGTACGCACACCGAGCGCCGGCCACCTTGCGCCTGGTGGATAGTAAATACCGAAACCCTCTGCACTTGAAGGCCAAGAACTTCGCTTTTTTTGACAAACATAGCCTCTTTGGTGGCAATAGCTTTTTGGAAGACGCAGCGCAGGGAAAGCTGGCAGCGGTCTCGTGGATAGATCCTGACTTCGGCGATCCGCTGACAAACTCTCACAAGAACGAAAATGACGATCATCCGCCGGTGGACATGATTGCGGGGCAGGAGTTGGTCCTGAAGCTATACAATGCGGTTGCCAGCGGTCCGCAGTGGAATAAGACGTTGCTGGTGGTTGTTTACGATGAGCACGGAGGGCTCTTCGATCATGTTAGTCCTCCCGCTGCTGCGGACAACCGGCCGAGTTTTCGGAGTTACGGCCTGCGGGTGCCGGCATTTGTGGTGTCGCCGTGGGCAGAGGCGCGTGCCGTTTCTCACGAGGTCTTCGATCACACTTCGCTTATCAAGACGATCCTGCTTAAGTTCTGCCGTCGGGCGGACGGCAGTATTCCCGACATGGGCGCGCGTGTCTCGAATGCCCAACACCTGGGTGTGTTGCTGACGCGGCAAAATCCAAGACCAGGGCCAGCGATAACGACGATACAAGCTCTAGCGATGGATATAGCCACGGCGCGCGCGAAAGTGCAGGCAACAACGCTAGCATTTGGTCTCACGCAACAGGCTGTTGGGAAGGTTAGGATACTACCGCCGAATGACATACAAGAGGGTGTGCAGAAAGCTCGAGCTCAGCTCCGCAAGAAAGGTTTGCCTGAAGGACAACCCTAATAAGCAAAGCGCTAAGGGCAAAGAGCAAAGAGTACAAACGTGTCCGGCGAAGGATCAAAGCACAAAGCCCAGAGGTCCCGTGCTAGAATTGGCAATGCTTCTTGAGTGGATTGAGGCACACAATTTTCGCAATCTGAGTGGCAAGATCTTCTGGGGACCAGGCTTCAACATCATCCACGGCAGCAATGGTCAGGGGAAAACCAATTGGCTTGAGGCAATTCACACCCTGGGCCGTTCAAAGTCCTTCCGTACTCAACATCTGCAGGAATCAATTCGCTTTGGCGAAGAGCTCGCGGTACTAAGTGGACGCGTGACTCAGGGAGCGGATGTCCATCGCGATCTGCAGGTTTCAATTCAGGGCAAGACGAAGACCATTTCGATAAACGGCAAAAGAGAGCCGTTAACGCGCTACCTCTCCCAGATTCACGTTGTTGCTTTCACGGCCGACGAACTCGATGTGGTCCGTGGAATGCCTGAGGCTCGGCGGCGCTTTCTCGACCGCGGCGTGTCATCGCTCCAGCCCGTCTTCGTTCAGATTCTCGTCGATTACAACCGCGTCCTAAAACAAAAGAACCATATCCTGCGGGATGCAGCGGACCGCGAGCTCAGCCTGAGCGAAACTGAGAATCTGCTTGCGCCCTGGAATTCACAAATGGTCACGCTGGCCGGAAAAATCCACCGTGCGAGGTGCGACCATGTCGAGCAATTGAACCAGGTTTTGGCGCGCCACATATTTGGCCGCGAGGAAATATTCCTCAGCTACGCGTCGGCTCTGGCTGACAAGGGGGATCTGAGTGATTACGAGGGACTCATCGCAGAGCGCCTTCAACTTCGAATGGCCGCCGAACTCGCCAGCGGACATTCCCTGATTGGCCCCCATCGGGACGACCTATCCATCCGTTTTGACGGTCGGGAAATGAGGGTTTACGGAAGTGCCGGACAACAGCGTAGCGCATTGTTATTATTGGACTTAGCGGCAATTTCCCTGTATAATTCGTGGCATCATGATTATCCTCTTTTCATCATCGACGATGTCGATGCTGAGCTGGACGAGAGGCGAATCAGAAACCTGTTGGAATATCTTGAAGGACGCACTCAGACATTTATCACAACATCCAAAAGCAGACACGTCAGAGGGTTCTTTTCACAGGCAAATGCCTATGAAATCCAGGACGGCGGCGTTGTGCGATCTGAGCATCAATCCGACCCTGTAATGATTAGCGGCGGTTGAGGCTGCGCCTAAAGAAAAATCAATAATCAGAAGACCACGAGGTAGAAATATTGGCGACTCCAGATAAGACGATAACGAATAAGAAAAGCGGCGCCTATGATGCTTCTTCTATCAGTATCCTTGAAGGACGAGAAGCGGTGCGGAAACGGCCGGCGATGTACATCGGTTCGACCGGCGACATGGGGCTTCACCATTTGGTTTACGAGGTTGTCGACAACTCGATCGATGAAGCGCTGGCCGGTTTTTGTGACACCATCGAAGTAACAATCCATCTCGACAACTCAATCACCGTAATTGATAACGGGCGCGGAATTCCCGTTGATGAGATTAAGAAAGAACGAAAGTCCGCGGCGGAAGTCGTGCTGACGAAACTGCATGCCGGAGGAAAGTTCGACGCTAATGCTTACAAGGTGTCTGGCGGCCTCCACGGCGTTGGTGTCTCAGTCGTGAACTTTCTTTCTGAGACCCTGCACGTTGAGATTTGGCGCGACGGCCTGACCTACGAACAGGATTACAATCGCGGTATTGCTGCGGAGAGGCTACAGAAGACCGGTAAGACCAGAAAGCGCGGCACCAAGATCACGTTCAAGCCCGACGCTCAGATCTTCGATCAGGTCGAGTTTAGTTTCGACAAGTTGTCAGAGCGACTGCGCGAGAAGGCGTTTCTCAATAAGGGTATCCGCATCACGATCACCGACGAACGTGAAGAGGAAGAGAAGTCACACGAGTTTTACTATAAAGGCGGCATCGCTGAGTTTGTCAGGCACCTTAACAAGAACCGTAATCCGATTCATGAAAAGCCGATTTACTTTGAGCGGGAAACGGAAAGCCTTTCGATCGAAGTCGCGCTTCAGTACAACGACGCGTATGACGAAAAGGTCTACTCGTTCGCCAACAACATCAACACGGTTGACGGCGGTACGCATCTGTCGGGCTTTCGCTCGGCGCTGACTCGAACCATCAACAACTATGCGCAGTCTTCCGGGCTGGCCAAGAATTTCAAAGGCGCGTTGAGCGGTGACGACGTGCGCGAAGGTTTGGTGGCCGTAGTGTCTGTGAAATTGCCGCAGCCTCAGTTCGAAGGTCAGACAAAAGGAAAGCTTAATTCCGATGTGAAAGGCCCGGTTGAATCTTTCCTCAACGATCGTTTGACGGAATACCTTGAGCAAAACCCGCCGATAGCGCGACGCATTGTAGGCAAGGCATTGGACGCGGCGCGAGCTCGCGATGCCGCACGCAAGGCGCGCGAAATCGTTCGCAAGGGCGCGTTGGGTTCGTCGATGCTGCCGGGCAAGCTTGCCGATTGTCAGGAGCGCGATCCTGAGAAATCAGAAATCTACATCGTTGAAGGCGATTCGGCAGGCGGCTCTGCCAAGCAAGGTCGCGATCGTAAGAACCAGGCGATTCTGCCGCTGAAGGGTAAGATCCTCAACGTCGAGAAGGCGCGCTTTGACAAGATGCTCGGTCACAGCGAAATCAAGTCGCTGATCACTGCGCTTGGCACTGGAATTGGCAAAGAAGACTTCGACATCAATAAGGTTCGTTATCACAAGATCATCCTGATGACCGACGCTGACGTGGATGGATCTCACATCAGGACGCTGTTACTAACCTTCTTTTACCGGCAGATGGTCCAACTCGTAGAAGCAGGCTTCGTGTACATCGCGCAGCCGCCTTTATTCAAGGTCAAGCGAGGCAAGAAGGAAGAGTACATCAAGGACGAGGCCTCAATGACGCGCTACTTGATGCGCATGGCCACGGCGGATTTGAAGGTGAAGCCCGCGGGCTCTAATCAGGAAGTTGAAGGCAAGGACCTGGCGAAGATCCTCGAGAAGATGGTGGAATTGAAGCATCTTCGCGAAAGAGCTGCCCGCCGCGTCCTCGGCGATCAATCGTTGTTACGACTGCTGCTCGAGGGCTTTGCAGGTAAGAAGGGCGTGCTGCGCAAGAAGGACGTCACGCTGCGCAAAGTCTTCCAGGACGGTTATCAGCTTGGCAAGGTCGTGGATGTCTTGCGGAAAGCCGGCTACGACGCGCAGCTTGAGCCTGACGATGAGCACGGTCTGTTTGAAATAAAGACGCGCACGAGCGCGGGCAACAGTGTGACCGTTGATTGGAACTTTGCCAGTTATGTTGAGTTCCAAAAGGCACTCGAGCTTTACACAATGCTCGAAGATCGGCTCGAGGCGCCGTTCAGCGTTGGCGAGAATGGCATTCGAGAAGAAGTCGCCACGCGTGAAGAGCTTCTGGAGAAAGTCCTGACTGCCGCTAAAAAGGATCTGACGATTCAGCGCTACAAGGGTCTTGGTGAAATGAATCCCGAGCAGCTCTGGGAGACGACCATGAATCCCGAGAAGCGCACGCTGCTGCAGGTGAGAATCGATGATGCGGTTGAGACGGACGGCATCTTCACGATCCTGATGGGCGACTCTGTCGAACCACGCCGCAAGTTCATCGAGGACAACGCGCTCGACGTGCGCAACCTCGACGTCTAGAGATGACAGGTCAGTACCGCCGCGCGGTAGCGGGTGGGTCATCGTTGCGCCAAACTCGATCGTGACGAATGGATGACCCACCCGCTACCGCGCGGTGGTACTGACCTGTTCATCCACCGCTTCTCTTGAATTACTCCTCACGAAATCTGTCCACCCGAAATCGAGAAAGCCTAACCGGTTCGCCAATCTGAATTCCGGCCTTGCGTTTGGCGATTTCCACTTGCTTCGTTACCGTATCGACCCCGGCGATGTCGGGCAGCAACAGCCCGCGTCGATCGCCGCTCACATCTTCCACTATTACTCCATATTGAGCCGGATCAAGATCAGAAAGGTTCGCCGGTTCCGCTGCCGAAAGGATATCCACCGAAAATCGTAAGTGCGATAGCTCATTCACGGTAACTGGCGTGAATCTTGGATCTCGCGTAGCGGCGCTCACCGCGTTGACGATGATCTCTTCCTGCAGCGTATCCTGCTGAGGTTCGATAGTTCCGATGCAGCCGCGCAGGTCGCCGTTAGCAGTCTTAATGGAAACAAAGCACGCCGCTCGCGCAGCCAGGACGCCGGCAGGTTCTTTATGATGAGGCGTCAGACCTCGCGTTACGAAGCTTTCAACAGCAGCGCGCGCCAGACTTGGCAACTCGTTGTCGTCTGCTTGCGACGCGCTCTCTTTTTCGTCTCTCTCCTCCTTGTGCACTCCGGCGCTCTTTACATTGATCAGCTGGGCCACCAAATATCCGACCCCAAATGGCGCCTCGTAATGCAGAACCTCGCAGGAGGATGGTTGATTCTTAACTGCTCCAAGCGCGACGAGTATTGAGCGGTAGCCACACTCTCCAGCGATTCTTCTCAGCTCCTGATCGATGCTTATGATTCGTTCGGGAGCATTCTCGCGCAGCGCTAACACAACCTGTTCGTCGAACAAGTGGGCATTGGGATTAAATCCCGCAGGAGCTTCGGGTTTTAGACGATGGCTTAAATCTCCGCTGGCAACCAACGCGACAGGACGTCCAATCCTGATGGCGGCGTGAGCGATACAGGCACCGAAGCGCAGGTGATCTTCGTTTGATATGAAGCTGTATCCCAACGCTACCACTCGGCCGTGCCAGCCGTTGTGTTGCAGAAAGTAGAGCGGCACTAAAGTTCCGTGATCCAAATCGCAGTCACCGAGGCCGAGTACCTCATAATGACCAAGCTGCGCCTCTTCGTAGATAGCCTTCAGCAACTCTTCATCAAGCCGCGCCTCAATCACCGTCTTCGGCGCGCGAAAGTTTGCAAAGTCGCCGTACAGTGTCGGTGACTGATAAGCCACAAATCCGGTGGGATCCAGCGGTGCGTGAGGAGAAACGATCACAACCGACTCTGCACCGCTCGAGATTAATCGGCTGGTGAATTCAGACATGGCCGCGAGCGAATCGCGCACTTCAGCGACCGATTCGTGGCCAACTTCCGGTACCATGATCGGCGGATGTGGCGCAATGCCGGCAAAGACTATTGAGCCTATGGTCTCCATGGCGGCTCTTCTGGTCGAGCGTGGTGACCTGTCACCGCTTTTATCGGATAAGTCGCAGTGACCAAAGCGCCGACCGGCCGGCGCACTCCAATGGCGTGTTACGAGGACTCGACCTGTTCAGGGAACGGCCTTATTCTATCACCGCGCTGCGAGCAATTGAATTCCATCAACGCAACAACTTCATCTTGAAATGCGAACTTATGATGTACTAATTGTGGGAGCCGGACCGGCCGGGTCATTCGCCGCAGAAAAACTTGCAAGCTCGGGAGTCCGAGTAGCCTTGTTCGACGGGCGTCCGGAAGGCGAACCGAAAGCTTGCGGCGGAGGCGTAACCGCTAAAGCTTTAAAAGCCTGGCCGCATTTGCTCGGCGCTGTCAGTCGCACCGTAAATGAGCTGGAGATGTATGCTCCTTCAGGCCGCGGCATTCATTTAAAGTTGGAAGAGCCCTTTGCTATCTATTCGCGTCGCGCATTTGATTCGTTTCTGCGAGACCGGGCAGCTGCTGCGGGAGCAAGAGTTTTCAAAGAGAAAATTTCGGGGCGCAGGATCGCGAGATTAGCTGACAGTGATTGGCTGCTCACCAATGCTGACGGCGTCCAATGGCGGGGAAGATTTTTAGTCGGCGCTGATGGCGCCAACAGCGCAATTGCCCGGAAGCTGGCTGGTTCATTGCCTCCTGCTGAAATGGAGGTTGCATTTGGATACCGAGCTCCGCTTCCCTCTGATCGTTACGCACCCACGGTGGTAGCATTTCTTCCCGGCTGGATCGGTTACGCCTGGGCCTTTCCGCGAGTCGATCACATTTCATTTGGGATAGCCACTTCGCAGGACGCGTTCGAGCATCAGCCCCTCGATGACTTGCTTTGGGATTTCATGCTTGGTTATTACCGCATGCGGCAGGATCGGCACGCGAAGCTCTGGACTAGTCGAAAAATTGATGCCGAGATAAACGCGCAGCTGCGGAGCTTTTTGCACAAGTCGTCAGAAAAATACGCGGCGCGCATTCCCGGATTGGCTCCGAAGACCTGGGACACGCGCAAAGCATGTGGCGAAGGTTGGGCCCTGCTCGGCGATGCTGCTGGTTTTGCTGATCCGGTAACGGGCGAAGGAATTTACTACGCTATTCGTTCCGCAGAACTGTTCGCGGAAGACTATCTCGCCGGAAGTCCAGCCGGCTACGAGCAGCATTGGCGAAAAGACTTTGGGCTCGAATTGCGACGCGCGTCGGAAATGCGGCGAAGGTTTTATGGTAATTTTTGGGGCGCGCCTTTTACCGAACGCATGATTGAGTTTGCCTGGGGTCATCGCGGCATCAAGCGCGTGCTTGGCGATCTGGTCGCTGGGCACCAGGGTTATGTTGGCTTAAAAAAGAAACTGGCCCGCAGCGCCTTACGGCCAATCTGAATTCAAGAACAAAGTTTGCCGCAAAGCTGCAAAGGAGTAAAGGAAGGCCTGGCAAACCACAAAATGTTCCAGCGAGTCTTTGCGACTTTGCACCGTGCGGGAAAACATGTTCTGTTTAGCTCTCTCAAATTCATCAAACATTCCAAAAGCAAAAACAAAGGAACCAGCGATGAGAAAACTTCTCGTAAAAGCCGGAGTCGCAATTCTCTGTTTGATCACACCTGCCTATCCGCAGAATGCCGTCTACAAGACTGAAGTCGTCAAAGACGTAGAGTCCATGGGCAAACAAACACAGGTGATGGTCGATATGGTCTTTAGTTTCGGCGAGCTCGGCTTTCAGGAGATCGAAACTTCAAAATATCTGACAGGTATTCTCGAAAAGGAAGGATTCACAATTGAGCGCGGCATCGGTGGCATTCCCACGGCCTGGATGGCGACCTGGGGATCCGGTAAGCCGGTCATAGCGCTTGGATCCGACATCGATTGCATTCCACAGGCGTCACAAAAACCCGGTGTGGCTTATCACGATCCCCTGATTGAAGGTGCGCCCGGCCACGGCGAAGGTCATAACTCAGGTCAACCGCTGAACATCACTGCTGCAATTGCAGTCAAGCGGTTGATGCAAAAAGAGAAGATTCCCGGAACTATCAAGTTATGGCCTGGAGTTGCAGAGGAGTTGCTGGGCGGTAAAGCTTACCTGGTGCGAGATGGCTATTTTAAAGATGCGGACGTTGTGCTGTTTACCCACGTGGACAGCAATTTTGGCGTCTCGTGGGGTACGGGCAGTGCGACTGGCCTGATTTCAGTTGAATACACTTTCAAAGGCGAGAGTGCGCATGCTGCCGCAGCGCCATGGCGAGGCCGCAGCGCGCTTGATGCAGTCGAGTTGATGGATATTGGTTGGAACTTTCGCCGCGAACACCTGCGCACACAACAGCGCTCGCATTACGTGATAAGCAATGGAGGCGATCAACCGAACGTCGTACCGCCGGTTGCAAGTGTTTGGTATTACTTTCGCGAGCTCGACTACGAGCACATCAAAGAGATGTGGAACACTGGCAACACCATCTCGCAGGGCGCAGCCTTGATGACCAACACAACCGTCAGCTCAAGAGTGCTGGGTGCAGCCTGGCCGCAGCACTTCAACAAGCCGGTCGCAGAAGCTGTTTACGAGAACATCAAGCAAGTTGGCTTGCCAAAGTGGAGTGAAGCTGATCAAACACTCGCTAAAGCTGTCCAGAAAGAACTGAAAGTAGCGGAGCGAGGGCTCGCTTCGGAGTTGGAGCCACTCGCCGGTCCCGTGAGTGAAGAATTGAGAACGCGGGGCGGCTCAGACGACATTGGTGATGTTTCCTGGAATGTGCCAACGATCACGTTACGGTATCCAGCGAACATTCCTAATCTGCCGGGCCATAATTGGTCCAACGCGATCAGCATGGCCACGCCCATCGCGCACAAAGGTGTTACGGCTGGAAGCAAAGTAATAGCGATGACTTTGATTGACCTGTTTACCAAACCGGAACTGGTGCAACAGGCTTGGGATTACTTTCGGAATGTGCAGACAAAAGAAACGAAGTACCAGCCTTTGATTTCAGCTCAGGACAAACCCGCGACGTGGTCGAATCAAAAGATTATGGGCGAGTACCGCGAGCGAATGCGCCGCTTCTACTACGATCCCTCGAAATACAACACCTACCTCGAACAGCTCGGAATCACCTATCCCACGCTGCGGCGGTAAGGGCAAAGCGCAAAGAGCTGAGAGCTGAGCGCTGAGAGCAGAACGCACAACGGTTCAGCTCTTCAGCGCTCAGCCCTCAGCGCTCAGCCCATAGCGCGCCGCGTTACGGGGCTAGTCTGGTGAGCCGCCAGGAGCCATCGATTTGTCTCTCGTATAGCAACCGATCGTGCAGGCGACCGGCGCGAGATTTCCAAAACTCGATGCTGGTCGGTGTGACCCGATAGCCGCCCCAATGCTCCGGCCGTTCGACCGAACGACCGCTATATTCCTCTTCGAGCTCCGCCAGTCGCTCTTCAAGAGTCTTTCTGTCGGCCACGACTTCACTTTGAGGCGAAGCCAGCGCGCCCAATTGGCTATCACGCGGTCGCGTCGCAAAGTACTCATCTGATTCCTCGGCGGTTGTGCGGTTAATCGTGCCTTCGACACGAACCTGGTAGTCCAGCTTTTGCCAATAGAAAACGAGTGCCGCAAAAGGATTAACATCGAGCTCGCGCGCTTTCCGGCTGTGATAATTCGTGTAAAAGACGAAGCCGTCGTCGTCGACTTGTTTCAGAAGAACCTGGCGCGCGGAGGGCCTGCCGTCCAACGTCGACGTGGCTAAAGTCATCGTTTCGGCCAGCGGAATACCTGCCGCTTTTGCCTGGTCGAACCAGCGCCGAAACTGATTAATCGGGTTTGGATCGGCGGTGCTTTCGTCTATCGAAGCATCGACCGATTGATGTTCCTGAATGTCCATTATTTGAATCAGACGACCGGCATGGTATACGGAGCCAGATGTCGCTTGAGATTGTCAGGAATCGGCACTGTCTCAAACGTGTCGCGTCTAACGGCGGCGAGTATGAAATGAGCGTCTGCGACCAACTCGATTTCGCCTTTGCGACGGACTTCAAAGTTGAGCCGCATCGACTTGTGCCCGAATGGGCCTACGTAAGTTGTAACTTCGAGAAGATCGTCAAGCTGCGCAACGCGGCGAAAGTCACATTCAAGGTGAACTCGTGGCAGCCAGATATCCAACTCGTCAAACAACTGTCCATAGGATAAACCCACGGCTCGAAACATTTCCGTTTCTGCAATCTCGAAAAAGCGAATGTAGGCGCCGTAGAAAATTATGCGCGCAGCGTCGACATCGCCCCAACGCACACGTTCTTCAATCGTAAATTTCCACGACTCAAGCATCGTCGTGATTATACTTAAACTTCCAGATCACGCAGGAATCTGGCAAGCGACTCATTAAATTGTTCCGGCCGCTCAAGATTGGAAACGTGACCAGCGTTTTCAATTACCTCGAGTCGCGAACCGCCGATTTCACGATGCATGAACTCCGAGTCCGGCGGTGGGGTAATCACGTCTTCACTTCCCACAAGAATAAGAGCCGGCGCCACAATCCGAGACAAAAGTCGTGTTTGGTCGCGGCGTTGACCCATTCCGCGTAGTGCTGCTGCAGCGCCCTCAGGGTTCGTGTTCATAATCATTTTGCGGACGCGCGCGCCCACTTCAGAATTACGAGCCATCGTCCCAGATGACACCAGTTTGGGAAGCATCGCATCGGCGATCGGAGCCATACCTTCACGCAGCGCCTGTTGAGCTTGAGCTTCTCGATTTGCTCTGGCTTCATCGGTATCGGCTGTTGCGCGGCTATCAGCGAGCACCAAAGCCCGCACTCTCAAAGGAAACATTCGATAGAGCGCGAGCGCCACATACCCACCCATTGATAGCCCGCAGACCGCCGACCTCGAGAAGTTGAGTTTCTCCATCAACTCCGAAACGTCCTGGGCCATCTCTTCCATTGTGGCTACCGCACTTGTAGCGGCAGTTTCGCCATGGCCACGGAGATCTGGAGCGAGCACGCGATGATGCGGACCTAATGCTTCGATCTGTTCGGTCCACAGTGTGCGGTTAAACGGAAAGCCGTGTAACAACACGACTGGAGTACCAGCACCAGCGGCTTCATATCCAAACTCTAAACCGCGAATCAGAATCTTACTCATGTGCGTAAAAGCTAGTCTTTAGTTCCCATCCCGTCCGTTATCCGGCTTGTTATTTCCCAGGCGCGCCAGGACCGCAATCAGCTCAAGCGGCTCAACTGGTTTCGGGAGGTAATGCTGATACCCGGCAAGCAGCGCGCGCTCGCGATCTTCGCGACGAGCATAAGCCGTTATGGCTACAGCAGGAATTAATGCGGCGCCGTCCAGCTCGGCGCGGACTCTTCGAATCAATTCATAGCCATCCTGTAAGGGCATGGCGATGTCTGAAACAATGATGTCGGGACGCGCTTCCCTGATTCGCGTGAGAGCCTCGTCAACTGATGGCGCCGTCGTTACCTTTGCGCGAGCCTCACCGAGCGCGGCGGTCATCATTTCAAGCGTATCGGTATCGTCGTCGACTACTAAAACATGCATTCCGTTTAGCGAATGAATCTGTTTCAACTGGCTGGCCTCGGCGGCATCGGACTCGACAGCCACAGTCTCGGGTCGAGCCTTGGAACTGAAGAGCGGCAACTTCACTTTAAAAGTTGATCCGCGGTCGAGCCCAGGGCTCTCAGCCTGTACCGAGCCGCCATGAATCTCCACCAAATGTCTGACGATAGCGAGACCGAGGCCCAGGCCGCCGTGCCTTCTGGTGGTCGTGCTATCAGCCTGGCGAAAACGATCAAATACAAAAGGAAGGAATTCAGCTGAGATGCCCTGGCCGTCGTCGCTGACTGCAATTTCGACATGTGAATCGGTGTGAACCACCGCAATGCGCACTTGTCCGCCGGAAGGCGTGAACTTCACAGCATTTGAAAGCAAGTTCCAAATTACCTGCTGCAGGCGATTGGCGTCGCCGGGAACCACGATTGATTGACAGTCCAGTTTCGTCTCAATGCGAATTCTCTTTGCTTCCGCAGTAGGCCGCACAACATTCACTGCGGCTTCGATAATCGGACCAATTTCGAGCGGCTGCAGCTCGAGATAAAGATTGCCGGTAATGATTCTTGATACGTCCAGAATATCATCAATGATCTGCGACTGAGTTTTGGCGTTACGCCTGATGGTCTCAATCGCACGCACTGAGGTCTCACTATCGAGTCCCGTTTCCAACATTCGCGACCAGCCAAGAATTGCAGTCAAGGGTGTGCGCAATTCGTGGGAAACCGTGGCGAGGAATTCATCTTTCAGACGGTTCGACTCTTCAGCCGCCGCACGAGCTTCGCTTTCCTGATCCAGCAGGCGCAGATTCTCGATCGCAACCGCGGTCAAATTGGCTGCCATGCGCAATGCCGTTACGTGGCCTTCTTTGTAAGCCGAGCGCTTATAGCTTTGCACTTCGATCGTGCCGATGATGTGCCCCATCACCGCCATTGGCGCTGCAAGTGAGCTTTGCGGGCGCAGGCCATTTTCGGGACCAACAACAAAGATCGGATGACTTCGCTGCGTGTTCATGTAGTCGTCCGTAATGATTATTTCCCCGCTGCGTACCGCCCGGCTATTTGGCCCTTCGGCCGTGATGGGCATGGGTGGCAATTCGGACACGTCTATCTCACGATCGTCACCCCATGCATAACTTGCCGTACGGACGTCGCGTACGGGATCGTAAAGCGAAACGAAGATGCCATCGCATGGAACTGACACCAGCGCAAAGTCTCGCAGCCCACGATAGATTGTGGGCAGGTCGCGCGCCGTGCCAAAGGTCTGGGCCAATGCGGCTATGCGCTCAAGCAGATGTTCGTATTCGGTCAGCGCACGCTGGTCGGCTTCACGGATAGCTATCTCAGCACGACGGCGCTTGCTGATATCTCGCGCCACGCCCTGAACATAGGCGGGCTTGCCGCCCTGCATCATAAGACGGCTGCTTATCTCAAGTGTTATCAAGGCTCCGCTTTTCGCGATCGCATCAATTTCGTAGTTCGTCCGCGGTTCGCCACTGAGCTTTCGATTCAGCATTTGCTGCACCGTTGCGAACGAGTCCTTGCTCAACAGCTGTGACGTGTGCATGTTGAGCAGTTCGTCTTGTGTATAACCCGTAATGAGCTCTGCGGCTTTGTTGACCGAGATCATCTTCCCCTCGAGGTCGAGCGTGTAAATGATGTCATTGGCGTTCTCGATCAATTCGCGGTAGCGTTCTTCGCTCTCGCGCAGAGCCTCCTCAGCCCGCTCGCGATCGCTCAACATCTGACGCGCTCGCCTTTCGGAAACGCGTAAACCAGCCGCTGACTGCTCGGCAGCTGCACGGGCTCGCACCTGGCCTCGGGTCAAAATAAAGAGCAGCAAACTCGTTAAGACGCCTGCAAGGAAAGTGTATGGAGCCTGGCGTTTACTGGAAGCAGCTTCAAATTCAGGGCGAGTTGCAAATGTCACAGTCCAGGGACGGCCGGCAATCTCAAGTGAGTTCAACGCTCTATATCGAGCTAACGTCGTGGCAGGGGACTTAGCCGAATCAAACAAGAGATTGTCCTGTGAGGTACTATTGCCGTCGAAGACTTGAAAATCGATGGTCGAGTCAGATCGCCTGGCTTCGATTGCGCCAAGCAGGTCCTTGGCACGAAAAGGACTATAAACAAAGCCCGCCAGTGCCGCTCGGCGTTCCTCGACCGTCGCGGGTGTCCTTTCGTTGCGGTATAGGGATGTGTAGATTAGAAAACCCGCCTGCTTGTCTGCATCAATCTCCTGGATCAATGTCACTCGCCCCGAGGCGGCCGGTTTGCCGGTATCGCGAGCCCGCTCCATCGCCTCGCGTCGAACGCTTTCACTGAACATGTCATAGCCAATCGCAGCTGCATTGCGACGGTCGAGAGGCTCGAGAAAGATGATAGGAAAAGAATCGCCGCTCGTCGCCTCAGGGAAAATATGAAAATCCTTCAAACCCTGGTGGTGCATTGTGGCGATGAGAAGAGGACGCTGGTCGTACTGCAGACGGGGCGCGAACCCGAGGCCCTGCACTCCGGGATAAAGTTGTCGTAGCTGCAATTGATCTCCGAACCGTTGAAACTCATCGAACTCGACCTCATGACTGGCGGCAAATAAGCCCGTGGTCGCGTGTTGCAATACGACGTAGGTGTCAAGACTGTTTTTGATCGCAGTGTTGATTTCCTGAACCGAATTGCTAAAACGAGCCCGATCTTTGGCTTCACCATTACGGGCCACGTAGTAGGTGAAAAGCGAAGTAGCCAGCAGACAAGTGATGAGAATGAAATAGGGCAGGAAAACGCGGCGAATCCCGGCTTGACTCGACTTCTGACTAACTGATTGCATTACGTTCCCTGGGCTCTTGAACGCAAACTGTCAGTTTGCGTGTCGACGGGTATTCGAAACAATCGCAAGCTAAGCGCTTGCTTACTTGATGCGGCTGGTGCGCCGCCTCAGGAAATCGATTAGAACAAACTGAGATAGGTTATTCGGATTAGCAAAGTAGGCTTTGCCGTTGGTCATTGCGCTCATCTGCTTCACGAACTCCACCAGGTAGTAATCGCTGGCCAGCATGAAAGTATTGATCATGATACCGGCTTTGCGGCAGGCCTGGACTTCTTTGAAGGTGGCATCCATGACGAGTGGATCGCCTCCCATCGAATTTTTGTAGAGTCTCCTTGGAACTGGGCCTGAGGTTTCTGCTGAACGTCCCCGTCCTGTATGAGCCGTTATCGATCCATCGACAAAGCACGCTGTTGGTTTGCCGTCGGTGACCATGACGATTTGTTTCATCTCTTTGCGCTGCGACTGTAATATCCGGCGTGCTAACCTCAACCCCTCGGCTGTGTTCGTGTGGTAAGGACCGACCTGAGTCGTAGCCAGCCGGGCCAGCGCGAGCTCCTCAGCGCTGTCATGGAACAAAACGACCTTTAAGGAGTCGCCGGGATACTGGGTTCGAATCAAATGAGCCAGCGCCAGCGCTACCTTCTTTGCGGGCGTGAACCGATCCTCACCATAGAGGATCATTGAGTGCGAGCAATCAAGCATTACTACCGTGGCGCAGGACGATTGATAGTCACACTGATGCACGTGCAGATCGCTGTACTCGAGATTGAGAGGTACCTGTAAGCCCTCGCGTTGAATGGCTGACAGCAGCGTTGTGTTCACGTCCAGATTAATCGTATCGCCAAACTCGTAGGGCTTGCTCGCGCTTTCTGCTTCAATACCGGTAGCAAGGTGCATGGTGTCGTGACGCCCCAGGGAACTCTTTCCCTGACTGCCTAGCAGGTTCCTCAAAGTTTTATAGCCAAGAAAGTCCAGGCCTTTTTCGGTTAGCTCGAACTTGATATTTTGCGGCAACGGTTCGGTAAGTTGTCCGGGCCCATTGTGGTGCTGACGCCGCGCCTCGGTTGGGTTCTGATACTCCGACCTGAGAGTCAGGTATCCTTCCTCCACCAGGCGCTCAATCAACTGGTTGAGCATTTCCTGCAACTGAGAACCCTGAAACTTGCCGTCGTTCTCGTCGAGCATCTGTTGGATCTGATGCTGGCTTAGCAATCCCTGATCCATTAGCGCTTGCAGCAACGCGCGACGCAGTGCATCGAGAGAGGTATCGAGCGGTGATTTTCGGCGCGTCCAATAATAATCATCATCGTATCCCGAATAGAGGAACTCGTCGGACAAAGCATCCATCAACTCGCCCAGATTAAGCGACGAAACATCAAGCCCGTTGAATTTTGAGTATCGCGTAAACCTCATAATAATTAGCCGCGGATGAACGCGGATAAACGCGGATACAGACAAAGAACCAGAACCGGATCAAAAAGGACAACGTGTTGGCGTGCCAAGTCCTCCTTCATTTGGCAGCTCTCAACAATTTCTCCAATAGGGAGCCAGCTTGAACCGTCTTCCTTGCATTATCAAATGCGAATCTCTTGAATTGGGGCTTCAAACCAAAGTTAACCAACATTCCTACCTCGATTTCTGTTGCTCGCAGGTAGTTTAGTAATTGCGATTCGTGCGCGGGATCCAGAGTTCGGCAAGCTTTTAGTTCGATTAGTACGCACTTCTCGATCAACATGTCGGCGGCAAACTTGCCAACCCTTTTTGCCGCGAAACCAAACCTCAATATCGATTTGTCGTTGTACGTTAAGACCATGGGCACTTAACGCAAGTTCGAGAGCAGTCTCATAAACTGATTCAATAAAGCCATGTCCCAGTTCGTTATAAACTTCGTAAAAGACGCCGATGATTCGCTCTGTTAGGTCTCGGTGCTTCAGGCGATCGTCACTTTGACTCACGATTGAAATCCTCCCTACGGAAGTTCTATCAATGGTGGTTGGTGAAGCCCGAGCTCGGCCTTTCAAAACTTTCTGTCTGATCCGCGCCTATCCGCGTTAATCCGCGGCTAACGTCTTATTCCTCCGTAACCCTCAACTATATCTCCCGGATTCGGTCAGATCATCATAGATCATGCCGCGGCGATCCTTCTTTGCTTTCGTGACGGCAGTGTAGCCTCCCTCTTCGTTGCGGCTGATCTTGTTCTCAGCATACAGGCCTTCGAGCACGAATTCGCAGGCAGCAATCACTTGGGCATCTTCCGAGCGTTTGAAAGTGAACGGAATTAAAGCCGTTTCGATCAATTCCGGAACTGCTTCAAGCAAGCGAAGGCATTCAGTGGCGGATGCCGTATCCGCCAGACGCAAGCTGTTGCCGCCTTCAAACCATCTGATGGTCGAACCGAAATCTATGCCAACGAAGTAGCCTTCAAATACCTCGCCCGCGGCTCGTTTGATAAGGTCTTTAGCAATTCGATTCGCGCCGATTTGCTCACCTTCGTATTCAAGCTCCATCTTGCCTGTCATCGAAGGTATTGCCGCATAAATATCGGCAACCCGCGGAACGATGGCGTCTTCGCCAGTCAACAAGGCTCGGCGCTCAGCGTTGGAGACGACAGATTCCGTGACCGTGATCGGCAATCGCTGAGACACACCGGAATGCTTGTCGACCCGGTTGTCGTCACGCGCCTCAAACGCTATCTGCTCAATCACCTCACGAATAAACTCCGGGAGCGCAAGCTTCTCACTGAAGCCGTCTCGAGCGACCCAGGCCTCCTGCTTCGTGATCGCTACGGCAGTCTGTAGTTCTGCCGGATAATGCGTCATGATCTCGGCGCCAATGCGATCCTTCAATGGTGTGATGATCTTTCCACGAGCGGTGTAGTCTTCAGGGTTTGCCGAGAACACCAGCAGAACATCGAGCTGCAACCGGATTGGGTATCCTTTAATTTGCACATCTCCTTCCTGCATGATGTTGAAAAGACCAACCTGAATCTTGCCCGCGAGGTCGGGAAGTTCGTTAATCGCAAAGATGCCTCGGTTAGCTCGCGGCAGCAGACCATAATGAATCGTCAACTCATCGCTGAGAAGATGGCCGCCCTTCGCGGCTTTAATAGGATCTACGTCGCCAATGATGTCCGCTATGGTCACATCCGGTGTGGCGAGTTTTTCGACAAACCGTGCATCGCGGTCAACCCAATTCAGCGGGGTCATATCGCCATGCAGCTCGAGTTTCTGCCGGCCATACGCCGAGATGGGCTTGAAGGGATCATCGTTAACTTCGGAACCGGCGATCACCGGAATATGTTCGTCGAGCAGGCCGGTGAGTTGGCGAATGATCCTGCTCTTCGCCTGCCCACGCAAACCCAGCAGAATTAAGTTGTGCCGAGATAGGATTGCATTAACAAGTTGCGGAATGACCGATTCATCGTAGCCTACAATTCCGGGAAAAAGCTTCTCACCGGCTCGTAGTTTTGTAATCAGATTTGCGCGCAGCTCATCTTTAACCGACAAGTGCTGGTAGCCGCTTTCCTTGAGCTCGCCGAGTGTAGCTGGTAAGTGCATTGTGTGCGTGATTCCTTCTTGCTCAATCTCGATGTTAAAAGCAAATCACCATAAGGTCGACTCTGTACATCAAATGTAACGTAAACTGTTAGTTTGCGCTCGCGTCGAATGCCTTTCAACATCGCGGAGCAGGATTCCTCAAGCACTTTGCCAAAGCCGATCCTTGCATGCAACCAGTCCATCTTCTTCCAGTTTTTCGAGATGAGCCAGCACGGCGCGCTCGGCCATCGCGTGCGCTTTTGGGGAGACATCAGTATAGACCGTCGCCACAATCTCGGGAGGAGTTTGGGCGCCGGCACGGACTGCTGCGAGTATCCGGCGTTCCCGATCGAGCCGATGATTGATGTATTCATCAATCTTCTCGTAAGGGTTCCCCATCGCGGGTCCATGTCCGCCAAAGATCACGGTGAGGTTGGGAAGGGCACGCATCCGCTCGAGCGATGCAAGGTAGTCACGCATGTTTCCTTCAGGCGGATCAATCAATACAGATCCAAGACCAACTATATTGTCTCCGGAGATCAGAGTGCCGGTGCGTTCGTCGTGAAGGCATAGATGCCCCCGAGCGTGGCCCGGTGTGTACAGCACGCGAAGGCTGATCGACGGTTCGCCGCGAAGTTCGATCACATCGTTATCAACGAGCAAGTCGTCCACCACAATCTGCTCCGTCAGAGCCTGGGCCGTGGCTTCGTGGGCCAGGACCCTTACAGTTCTGAAATGCGCTCGTAGTGCGTTGACGCCACCGACATGATCGGGATGCAGATGTGTCAACAACACGCCATGCATTTCCCGGCCGCTTAATAGTAAATCGTCGAGGGCTGCATGCAGCGCCAGTTGTTCGTCTTCATACGGCGACCCCGGGTCGATCACCAGCACCGCTTTCGAGTTGTAAATTAAATAGCAATTCGTGTGTGTAGCTGGCGGCCGCGTCGGTGAGCGTACCGGAAAGGAAATGTAGTTCGGTCGAAATTCAATGCTCCGTACGGGCTCGCCATGCGCATGAAGCGTCGACAGAAAACGTTTAACCAGATCGTTGGTGATGCCGCCTGACAAAGTCTTTAGAGCATGAAGAATTGGGGGCACCGCGAGGATCTCGGAGCGTTCCCACCGAGCGTAGGCGGCAGCGGCTCGAGACCACTCTCCCTGTTCCAATTCACCCGGCGTTACTTTAGGTTCCTGTTTGATTGGACACTCTAGCAGGAAGAACCAGGTATCGAATCGGCGCGCGCTGAAGGGCGGTGTTACCCAGCGGCCTACGAAGGTGAAATCGCGAGCTTCAAGATGAAGATGGTAATG
>Ga0126384_10000566_pt1 | contig 20576 bp, 17 predicted proteins | sample PanSoiMetPlot_36_FD_92543 | JGI IMG/M metagenome (GOLD analysis project Ga0126384, IMG submission 92543) | Tropical forest soil microbial communities from Panama - MetaG Plot_36 | ecosystem: Environmental > Terrestrial > Soil > Tropical forest > Bulk soil | place: Panama | collected 2016-02-17 | reverse complement strand
GGCGTGTTCGTCTCGCGAAGATGAACTTCGTAGGGAACTTGTTTCGGCGACCTCGGCTAACCCGTCCCAGTTCAGTGCCCCTCGACTACGTCAAATAAACCGCTCAACCATGGAAACGTTCAGCGCCGAAAAGGCCTCTGTTCTGTTCGCGCTTTTGAAGCGAAATCACACCTGGCAGTGCCCAACTCTCACGGTCTTGCGAAGCGGCGCCTTCTTAGCGGACCCGAGCTTCAGAGATGACCCGCGGCTAAAGTACATGCCCTCCTCAGTAAAGACGCAATGGGACCCGACGAAGGATTTCCGCTTCAGAAACAGGACCGACGAGGATAACCAGATCTCCAGGGTGGGATTCAGGAAACAAATGGAGATCATCCGTCTAATGCGACAGGCGGGCGTTGAGTTTATCGCCGGCACGGACGTGCTCAATCCTTACTGTTTTCCTGGCTTCAGCCTGCACGATGAACTCGCACTGCTGGTTGAGGCCGGACTCACTCCCTTAGAGGCGTTGCAAGCTGCCACAATCAATGCTGCGAGGTACCAATCGAAAGAGAAGGAACTCGGCACTGTCGAAAAAGGCAAGATTGCCGATCTGGTTTTGCTTGATTCCAACCCGCTCGAAAAAATCACTAATACACAGAAGATTAATGCAGTAGTAATAAATGGTAAAGTCATTAATAAGACTGAAATAGAGCGAATGCTTCAAAGCATCGAAGCGGCAGCTCAGAGGTGAATAAGATCAATGGCCGAGCTCAAAACTAAAAAGACTAATGCAAGTGTCGAGAAGTTCTTGAACACAGTTTCGGACGAACAGCGTCGCATGGACTGTTTCCAGCTCGTCGAGATCATGAAAGCATCAACAAAATCGGATCCGGCAATGTGGGGTACGAGCATAGTCGGATTTGGACGCCATCAGTACAAGTACGACAGCGGTCGGGAGTTGGAGTGGTTCGTGGTGGGGTTCTCGCCTCGCAAGCAGGATCTTACGCTTTACATAATGCCGGGAATCGAACGGTATCCGGAATTGATGAAGAAGCTTGGTAGGCACAAGACAGGCAGGTCTTGTCTGTACATAAAGAAACTGGAAGACGTGGATCTGCCAACCCTGAAGCAGTTGATTAAGAAATCGATTGGTGATCTGGCAGTCTGGACGAAGTGAAAGAGTACCGTAGACTGTCAAGTCTGCGGCGATTACGTGCGGAAGTTCCTGCTGTCGACCCGTAGTCGCCGCAGACTGGACAGTCTACGGTACCTCGAAAAGCATGCGGAAGTAATTATTGTCGACCTGTAGTCGCCGCAGACTGGACAGTCTACGTACGTCGGAACCCCATGCCGAAGTTGATACAGCCCAAATACGGCCGCCTTCTGGATGATTTCCAAATCGGCGACGTTTATCACCATCCGTGGGAAGTAACCATCGATGATGGGATGCTCGCAATGTTTGCTGCGTCCTTTCTCGATCCAAATCTGCTCTATTCAAGCAACAGATTTGCGCGTCAGCTCGGCTTTCGAGACCGCGTGGTTCATCCACTGGTGATGTTGAACCTGGCGCTGAGCTTTTCCGTTCATGACGTTTCGGAACAAGCAATCGCCCACCTTGCCTATATCGATCTTAAGTTTCCCAATGCGGCTTATTCGGGCGATACGTTATCAGTGTATTCCGAGATACTTGGTGTACGCGCTTCCGAGTCAAAACCGGATCGCGGCGTGGTTCACTTGCGGACGACCGGAATAAATCAGGATGGTCTCATTTTGGTGACCTTCGAACGCAAGGCTCTTATCCCGAAGGGCAACCTGAAAGATCGCGCGCACCTCGACTCTAGTCAGCAGCCGCATAATGTCGAAAAGCGAAGCACTGAATCTTCCAGCTCTGGGGAACCTGCGCCAGGAAGAAGACTTCCAGCCGAGCTTTCTGTTGAAATCAAGATTCCGCGCTGGCTCGGACGCCCGCGAGGCTTGTTTGAGGACTTCGAGACAGGTGATGTGTTCACCCACGGGATCGGTCACACAGTTGGCGAGAGTGAACATATGCAACTCACCATCTTGACTCGCAATAGTCACCCCTTGCACTGCGACGAAATCTACTGCAACGAGCGGAGCTTTGCGAAAACAAGGGTCGTCGAAGGTGGACTAGTGTTTGCTTGGATCGCATCGCTTGCGAGCCGGGACACGACGGCTAATGTGCTTTGGGAACTGGGTTATGACAAAGGGAGTCATCCAGCTCCGGTGCTTGCCGGTGACACCTTGTATGCTGCTTCGCGCGTGCTCGAGAAACGAATGTACAATTCTCAGTCTGGAATCGTGCGATTCAAACTTGTCGGCGTAAAGAACGAAACCCCTGATAGCCTGCTGCACCGAGGCGTGGATGTGTTCGACGAGAAGTTCAATCAAAAGGTCTTCGAGATAGAGCGGGAAGTGCTGTTGCCGAAACAGAGCTAACGCATCATGTCGGATCGGAATCACTGCCAAACTTACGTCACGAGCCTTCTGACTTGTACCCAAACTGTGAGACTTACTTCATTGACGGTATTGACGCTGGCTCTTTTCTTGCCTTCAGCGGTCGTCGGTAGACAACGGTCGAGTTCAAATAAAAAGCGTTCCGTACTCACAGGCACTTACGTAATGCCTGGACGCAAGGGCGCCGGTGGAACGTTCCTGGTCCGTCAGCTTTCTCCAACGAGCATCGAATTCTCTCTCGAGTGCAACCGGGGCGCGCCCTCCTACAATAGCGGATTCGCAAGAGGAACAGTCGATGTGATGGACGGTATCGCATCGTACCACGTGACCGAGTTCAATGGACCATGCGAGATTCGGTTTGATTTCAAGACAAACTCGGTGGTCGTCTCACAGAAAGGCGATGATTTCGCCTGTGGCTTTGGACACGGCGTGGACTGTAGCGGTACTTATCGTTTGAAAAACCACAGAACACCAAAAATCAAGAACCCAGACCAGTAATCGGGTCTGCAGCCCTTATCACCTCGGCCTCAAGCCGTCGCCATTCGACTGCACGTGCAACATCCTGACGGCACCTCATCGACCTGTTAGATCACGTTATTATCAAGAGAACCACAACTTAGCCTGTCGGTATGACTATTGCTATTGAGGCAGTGTACACAACATAACAATTCACTGGAGGTGTCGTATGTCGCGGCTAAAGCGATGTCGTCTGCTTATCTATTCCTTCGCGCTAATAATGATCTCGGCAGTGTTCACCAGCGTCGCCTTGACCAATGATAGTGACCGTGAACTTAGCGCGCTGGCACGCGACATCCTGAGCCGTCGATGTTTCGCGTGCCATGGGGCGAATGGAGTCGCTCGAAAAAATATCTTCGTTCTAGAACGAGATCGACTTGTTGCTTCACGAACAGTAATTCCAGGGAATACAAACTCATCGCTTCTCAGCGTGGTTGAGTCCGGGGCGATGCCGATGGGTGGACCAGAACTCCCCCAAGACGAGAAGACTGTCCTTCGCAATTGGATCGCAAGGGGCGCACCCAACTGGGACGATACCAACAGGTCCATTCGAACCTTTTTGACCGAACCCGCGTTGCTGGCGCTGATTCGTAACGACCTCTTGCAGACGAGCGATAGGAGCCGTCCCTTCCTCCGGTACTTCAGCCTTGCACATCTATACAACGCAGGGATCAGTGATGAGGAATTGGAGACAGGCAGGGCGGCCTTATCGAAACTCATCAACAGTCTGTCGTGGCATCGCGAGATCGCTCCTCTCGCGCCAATCGACCCGGCTCGAACAGTCTTTCGCATCGACTTACGTGACTATAACTGGACTGCCGCAACCTGGAATCTGTTGCTGGCTGTTTATCCTTACGGCATTCGCAGCGCGGATTCGCGCGTTATCGACCAGCTCTCCGGTTCGCCGTTGCCATACCTTCGAGCGGACTGGTTCGTGGCAAACGCATCGATCCCGCCGCTTTATCACGACATCCTGGGATTGCCCAAGACAGTTCGTGAATTGGAACAAATCCTCAGCATCGATACTGCGAGAGATCTAGAAGAAGAAAAAAACGTAGCGCGTGCCGGATTGCGCTCAAGCGCGGTTTCGCAGAACAACCGAGTGCTGGAACGGCACGTGTCACAACACGGGGCGTACTGGAAGAGCTTCGACTTCAAAAGCAATCTTGATGATCAGAACATATTTAAAGATCCGCTTAGATTGAACCCGGCTGGTGGGGAAATCATTTTCAATTTGCCAAACGGCCTTCAAGCCTATTTCCTCATCAACTCATTCGAACAGCGAATCGATCAAGCTCCTATTTCGATTGTGTCGGATCGCAACAATCCTGATGACCCTGTGATTCGCAACGGACGGTCCTGTATGAGCTGTCACTTCAGCGGCATACAGTCCTTCAAAGACGAGGTGAGACCGGTAGTACGCAGCTTGCCTTTTGCTTCATTCGATCGACAGAAAGTTCTCTCGATCTATCCTGCACAAGACACATTGGACAGGTTGATTGAACGAGATCGAAATCGATTTCAACAGGCTGCCACGGCAATAGGTGCGTCAGCAGCCAGCGCTCAAGCCGAGCCAATTAATGCTTTGGCGCGACGCTTTTTCTCCGAGATGTCTGTGGGCCAAGCCGCCGCAGAAGCGGGTCTGGAACTCGGAGAGTTTCAATCTCGGATCGCAATGAGTTCACGGCTTCTGGGACTAGGTTACGGTCAACTGTTGGTGCGTGACGGCGGAATAAGACGCGATGCCTGGGATAAGAACTTCGGCGACCTCGCCATAGAGCTCGAGCTCGGTGATCACGTCGCTAGCGTAATCGTCCTCTCGCCCAGGGCGAGTGCACTAAGGTTGCCAAACCAGGCGGGCGGAGCTAATCGCACAGTCGTGCCGCGCGCCATTGGATCTGACCCGAATGCAATAATGAGATCTGCCCGCACGATCTGTGTCCGATCGATGACCGTCTATCTGGAGGCCCAGCAGTTTGAGAACGACCTTCGTAAGCGTCCGGAGTTCAACGCGATGGGCTTGATGATTGTGAAGGACGAGAACGCAGCTGACATTCTAATCGATATCAATCGTGCGGAATTCTCTTTCAAATACTCCTTCACCGCCACTAATCCCGCTAGCAGCATAGTAGTTTCGAGCGGTAAGGTGACTGCGTGGAATGGGGACTTTGCAGGGCCAAGACTAGCTAAGGAATTTCTGATGCATATGCAAACAGCGCGGTCATCTTCACAGGAAGGAAAGAGATAGGATGCATCCAGCGAAGCGTCTGAATAGACTCTGCGAATCTCCGCACCATCCGCGTCTCTCCGATGAAGTTCGAGCGCGTGGAAGTATCACCGCAGAGCCGATGTGGACGCAGAGTTACGCAGAGAAAATCTCTCGTCGCTCGCCTTTATTTAGCTTCGCCCAGAAACTTTAACAACCCAGCATTAAACTCTGCCGGCTTCTCGAGCTGCGGCACGTGTCCGCACTTTTCAATCACAAATAACTGCGAACCGCTAATCTCTTTATTGAACCGTTGTCCCATCGCAAGCGGCGTAAGCCCGTCTTCCCTTCCCCAAACAATCAAAGTGGAATGCTTGAGAGCGCCTAGCTTGCCGTCGAGAATGTCCTCGCCACGTCCAATCGAATCAATGAAGCGTTGAATTGTGTACTGGTCACCCGCGGTCACTCTGCTCGCCAGAAATCCCTCAATCGCCGCATCGCTAGCGAACGTTTCCTTGTTGTAAAACACGAGACCGAGTAAATCTTTGATTTGTTGCTTAGTCGAGGGATTCAAGCCATTTAGAACTTTGGGATCAATGTCCCCGGTCACCCTAAACCCTGCCGCATCGACCAGTACCAGCTTATCCACCTTCTCAGGATGAGCGATCGCATAAGCAGCCGCGGCGAATCCACCGAGCGAATTCCCTACGAGAGAGGCTTTCTGAATCCCAACCTGCTTATAAAACCCATCCAGAAAATCAACCAGCGTTCCAACCCGGTAGTTGAGCATCGGCTTGTCCGATTTTCCAAAGCCGATCTGATCGGGGACAATTACGTGGTATTTCTGTGCAAGCGGCGGGATGGTCGGAGCCCAGTTTGCGCTGCTGCCGCCGAGCCCGTGAATCAGAATTACTGCCGGTCCGCTGCCCGCTTCAAGATAGTGAATCTTTGCGCCGTAGACGGTGGTCCACTTGTCAGCAATGGACGCGTCCTGGGTTATTCTGTCGAGCGAGACTACACTAGGCTGGGTTTGTGACAGCCTGTTGGCTAGCAGCGAAGGTTGACCCGCGCCATTCTGGCCAAACGTGTTGGCGCAAAAAGCGCACAGTACAAACGCCGCGATGAAAGCTCGCGACATTGACTCCTTTGCTTTGACACTCGTAAGTCTCATTTTGATTGCCCTCACTTAGAGACTAAACTGGAAACTAGGCCCATACTTTCTCGAGTGCGGCACCGCTTCTGCACAAATGGCAGCCGCTCGGCTCCACGAAACGCGTATTCACCTCTAACAATGAATAATATGGTACTTCGCTGGTGTCAAAATGCGCGTCTTTGAAATGGACAAGTGAGCCGACCGCCACCACATGCGCCCCGGCTTTTCTAATCAGATCGATCATCTGTGTGATCACCTTGCCTGATCGAACGACGTCATCCACCAGTATGCATTTGAGACCCTGCGCATCAAGGTATTGGCGGAAGTGATAACGACCTTCGTCCTTCTCGGCCCAGAAGATCTGATCGGCGTTCAGCGCTTCGCGCACGCCGAATGCCACCGGTATGCCCCCGGCAGCAGGCGCCACAATTGCGCAATTGGGAAGCGCCGCAAGAACCTCGGGCTCACGACGAAGCAGACGCGAAAGCGCAACATTTAAAACCCGGGCGTTCCCGTGATAGCGCATCACCAGAGGCATTTGAAAATAGTGACTGGAATGCAGGCCCGTTGGGAATTCGAAGTGGCCTTCACGCAACGCACCCGTCTCGCGAAGCAGATTGGTGACTTGCTCTGGCGAGGGAATCAGTTGCACCTTTGGAACTAGCATTTGTCCTCCATTCAAAACAGTCAGCAGGGTTCCTGGAACGGATTGAAGACTTATTTTTTGAGAGAGTGATTATAGGAAGGCACTGGTTGAAAGGCAAATTTTGATCCGCTACTTCCTCAGCACGCTAAAAGCGTATCGGGCAACCTTATCGCTTGAATCAGTACCGATGACGTTCACAATGTAATCGTTTGTCTTAAAGAGGGCGGCCGGCACTCGAACTGCTATGGTCTTGCCTCCGTTCCTGGATTGCGGCTTGCCGGCGTCCTTGCGCCAGATCTCACGACCTTCGACATTCGTTATAACGACATCGTATCTTTCGTATTGCTCATCGTTGAAGCTCAGCTGCAGGTTCACGTCGCGAGCGCTGGCCGGAATGACATTTCTCTTCGCTTCACCGGTTCCCCGCACCAGTCCCGGCGTAAGGAAAAATGAAACAATTTCAGAGCTGACTTGATTCGGCGGAACCGGCTGTATTCTCTCTTGCTCGAGCTTCTCGGCCAGCTCCAGCGAACGATTCTTCTCTGCATAAATCTGCTGCTCGAGATCCTCATTTTGTTTCTGTAGCGCAGCTCTCTGCGCTTCTGCCCGTTGAACCTGAGTTCTCAGCCTGAACACCTCAAAGGTAAGCCAACCTCCAACAACAATTAACAATGCAGCCGCGCCAACACGCAGCGCCAACGGCCAGGCTGCGGGGCGAAGAAACTCAAAAAGGCTCCTCTTCGTGTCTGTAGTCTTCTTTGCTGCTGCCGGGGCTTTTGCAGCGGCCCACTGATGAGAGACATACGCCATCCAAGCCTCGGCGAATGCGACTCTATTCTGTCGCTCCGGCGAGCGAAGAAAATACTTTTCGAAGCTGACAAGTTGCTGCGGAGTTAGCGCTTTCTCAGCATAAGAGTCAATCAAATCGTCCTCGGCCGCTAAAAGCTGGTCATAAAACCCGCGATCGCTGATATAACGCTCCTCGACCCTCTCCTGCTCTTCCTCGCTCAAATCACCGAGCAGGTAACGGGTCAGCAAATCGTCATTTTCTTCAACCTGTTTCAAATTCACCTCTACTTATGAGTGATAATGAGGGTGATTCTGTTTCAGGCCGGTTACCGATCGTGCGAGACAGTTAATAAGGCAACCCTCCAGCTTTTCTCTGATACGGTGAACTCTTATCCGGAGGCTGTTCATCGGTACGCCAAGTGTTTCCGCCAACCGCTTACGATTTTCAATTCTGGCTCGCTCCTTTCCTTCATAATAAGAAAGGATCATTTTGCGAGTCCCTTCTGGTAATGATTCAGTACACGCATCAAGGCAAGCGAGCTTCGCTTCCAGATCAACTTGGTCTGATCGCCCTTCATGCATTTCGAAGGGTCTTACAGACGGATGCTGGTGGGGTAATAGTATTTCGACCGGTGCCAGGTTTCTATCGACGCGGCGAAGATGTTCGTGGAAGACGTTACGAGCTACACCATAGAAATAAGACGAGAAACTGCCGTGCTGTATCTCGGCTCCCTCCCCGAGCTTACGAGCTACGCGATTGATTGTCTCATCTGCCAGATCGAGCGCGGGAAGACAGCCCCTGCACTCGAAATACTTCACTATGCCGCACCGAACACACTCGTACTTCTCTCCCGCAACATTGATGTCTGAGTCAAACATTGCAAGGAGCTTTCCGAAGGTTTCCTGATCGAGATCCCACTTGCTGATCTGACTCACCCCTTAGGCTGCGGCTCTAAATATTACGCCGGATGGTTGTAATGCTGATTGGGCGGTGAATTCAGTTCCACTCGCCTTGAAGTGTGAAGCCGCCCCAATAATAAGGCATTTTCCACTTGTTCTGTTTCCACATTTCAACCTGAGCTTCTCTCAAAGCCGCCGCGGGGCGCAAGCCGTCACGAAACATTTTGGCGTAGAACCGTTGCATTAATTCGGCGGTTGCCGAATCATCTACTTGCCACAGGCTCGCAATCACCCGCTTAGCCCCGGCGTACATAAAGCCCCGAGTCAATCCAATAAGCCCCTCACCTTTAACGTCTTTACCTAACCCTGTTTGGCAGGCACTCAACACCACCAGCTCGGCTGGGAGACTAAGATTGTAAACTTCGTGAAGCCGAAGGAATCCGTTTTGCGGCTTGCCTTTGGCGTCTACGAGTGAAAAAACTAATCCCGATAATTCCGGATGCTCGCTGTTAAGCAAACCATGAGTGGCGAAATGAATTATTCGAAATTGTTTGAGCACCTCGCTCATAGCCGTGGTACGACTTGCATTGAAATCGACAGCTTCCAAAACCTGGCCGTGTGGCGCAGCGGCCTTTATCGCCATAGCTTCTTCACGAGAGAACGGCAGACGCGCAACTCCGCTTCTACCACGAGACCCACGAACCTCCTTGATAGCCTGATCGAAGTCTCGCGCGCTGTTCATTGGAGCAGCGCGGGGGCTGTTTGTCCTTGGCCTTAGAGCGACTCTCGAGTCGAGCGCGCTGAACACAGGATCCGCAAGCACCGCAACTGCCTTTGCAGCTGGCTGTCGATCGATCAATTCGCGCCGCATGACTGCAAGTGTAGATGCAGATGGCATGCTGATTATTTCGTGGTCAACGACCAGAGGCGGCGAGCCAATCGCACGCTGCTCGCTCATCCCTCCAGGCACCGGCTTTGGAAGCACACCGAACGGGATGTATTGCAGGGCACCGTCGGCAACAATCAACAGCCGTTTAGTGCCAAGTTCGGCGGCGATTGGACCGAGCACGATCTGACTCAAAGTTGCGGCTGCGCTCGCATAACTGGCATTTGCCCGTTCGAGCCTTTTCGTTTTCTGCAGCGCTGTTTCGCCTTGGACTTCCTGGTTCTTCGCCGTAAGCAGGTTGTAAACAACACGCGCGGACGCTTCCAGATCGCTGCGTTTTGGAAGCTCGAAGCTTGTCAGCGAATCAGGCGTGACCGCCCAAAGATAACTGCGCTCATCACCAAAGGCGTACTCAAGCAGAAGGGTGTTTGAATCGAGCAATTCTTTTTGAATCTCTTTTAGCGTTAGAGGCCTCGGCTGAGTCAGCGCCGCATAGCGCGGGCTGGTGGAGCGAATCTGTGACTGTACTTGCTGAAGTTCGATTGTTGTAGAGTCAATCTCTTTTCTTGCGGCATTCAGCTGTTCGTCAGTGTGACGCCCTGTCAACAGATTGCTATAGCGCTCTGCTACACTGCTTAGCGACTTCTGCAACATAAGCTCCCGTTCCAGCATCGCAGGCTCGACGCCTCGTCTGATGTCGGCGCGCGACTCCGCCAGTAGCTCCAACAAGCTTCGCGCGTGAGCCTGCTCGCTTGTGGTTAAAGCCCTGGCATCGAGTTCCTTAGACCGGTCGCGCTTGTGCGAGAGCATTAGCAAATCAATGTTCAGCTCGAAATTGCTGCGGACTGTCGCAAAGAACGATGCACGCAGCTCCTGGCTTGCGACGGCTGAGCGTAGTGCCTCGATCTTTTTCGACGCTTCTTCGCAGTGAGTTAATGCGTCGGCAATGTTGCCGGTCTCCCGCTCAACACGAGCGATGTTGAACAGCGTCGATACTTCACCAAATTCATCAGCAGCTTTACGGTTTAGTGTTAGCGATTCTCTGAACTGGGCGAGTGCTCCTTGCTTATCACCAAACTCGAAATAGATTTTGCCAATACCATTGAGGGCATAAGCCTTTCCTCTCGGATCATCGACACCTTCCAAGAGCTCAGCAGCTTTTTTGTAGTACTCAAGTGACTGCTGCTTCTTTCCCTCAGAGTCATAAAGAGACGCGATGTTGCGCAAGGCATATGCTTCATATTGCTTGTCGTTCGATTCTCTAATAAGCAGCAATGCCTGGCGAAAATAAGAAAGGGCTTTTTCGAAGCCCTCCGCGGAGTACGCGAGTCCGCCGATCACAATCAAGGATCCGGCTTCTCCTCTCTTATATTTGATATCTCGATAGATTCTCAGGGCCTGGTTGTAATAGTCGAGCGCCAATTCCCGGTCACCCAGTTCTCTATAGACATATGCGAGACCGTTAAACATCCTCGCCTCTTCACGTCCATTGCCGACTGTCTTGAGGAGAGGCTTCGCTCGTTGATAGAGCTCAAGTGCTGCCTGTTTTCTTCCAAGCCTCGAATTCAAGTTACCCATTCCTGTCAGTGTGCTCGCTGAGCCCAGTTTGTCTTTGAGCGAATCCCAGACTTCGAGCGCCTGTTGGTAATAATTAAATGCCTCTTCGGCATTGCTAAGATCGGTGCAGACATTCCCGAGGTTCGTGAGGGTCTGGGCCTCGACTCGAGTATTGCGCTCACAAATCGCTAATGCCTGCCGATAATAGTCGAGTGCTTCGCGTTTATTTCCGATCGTGTAGTTCGCCCTGCCAATATTGTTGAGCGCCTGTGCTTCGCTAATCTTCTGTCCAATATTCTGGCTGATTTTCAACGCCTGGTTAGAAGATTCGATCGCTCTTTGAGTATCACCGAGATAAATCTGAGTGTGAGCTATATCATTCAGCAGTTCGCACTCCAGTTGGCGATCACCTGACTCTCGGCTGAACAGCAAGGCGCGGTTGTAGTAATCGAGAGCTTCTTTCGGACTGCCGAGCGATTGGTGCATTTCTCCAATGTAATGTAATGCGTTATTCTCACCAGCCTTATCGCCGGCAGCTTGCCAGTAGCGGATAGATTGCTCGTATTTGGCAAGCGCTATCCGAGCCGACGACGAGGTTCCGTCTTCCCGAAGTCCCGTCGCTTCTGCCGTCAATCGTTCTGCAGTAACTCGACCAGTATTCCCCAATTGTTCCCTTGTTTTTGGAGAACGTCCGGACTTTTTGGCATCACTCGCATCAAGCCGTTTTGGGTTGACTGTGACAAGCTGACTGAAGATCAGCGACGATAGATTGCCCGCTATGTGCTTGTATGCTGAAAATTGGCAGGGGTAGACTGCATTTGCTTGTGCAGCAAACAAAATGAGCAGTTGAATTGCGGCGAGCTGCCTCAACATTCGTCTTTAAAGAAAACTTTCGGTGAGTTCTTCATGACCGGAACCAATAGCTTTCCTTTGGTGCCCAGCTCTGGAAAATCCTTAGTGCCCAGCTCCGGGAAATCTTTAGTACCTAATTCCGGAAAATCCTTAGTGCTGAGCTCCGGAAAGTCTTTCGTGCCCAGTTCCGGAAAGTCTTTCTCGTCGAACTCTGGAAAATCCTTGGTTCCTAGTCCGGGAAATTCGCGAATTGCGATTTCGTCAGCAGGGCGCGCCACGAGCTCAACTGTGCGCGAGTCTTCTCGAGCGCGTCTGCGAGTCACTCTCAGATAAGATCTCAAAAAAAGTTCCCAGCCAGTCTCATTCGGAAACGTTAGCTTTCCGTACGCTTCATCGATTGCTGCCCAAGGGAAAAACACCGCTACTCCGTTTGAGTACTGGAATGCGCCACCACTGTGACATGTCTTGAATACGTATCCGTCCCCAGGTTTCTCACCATTGATGATGGAAATAACATCCGAGCACGCTTTCCGAACGCCTTCGTCGCGAGTGCCATCACGCAGCAGCTCGCAGAAGTCGACAAGATCTGTATGGCGTTCAAACCTGTATGATTGGGCACGCCAATGTGCGAGAACGATTGCGTCTGCAACCGCTCTAGACTCGAGCGGGAGGTCCTCGACGAAGATCCTCTTGTCCCGCACGGAGTCGTTGCGGTGTGAGAAATGTTGTTGGAGCAAGAGACTGCGTGTTAGTTCAAAGGCCAGACGCTTTACTTTCTCAACAAGCGCGGGAGCTTTTTTGAGATCGCAAGCGGACATGTCGGTCGAAACTCCGGCAATTTCGTAACTTCCATAATAATCGGTGTGAATTTCGACTATCCTTGACGCTAGTGTTCGCGGATCGACTTCCGTGCCATTTCTAAGCGCACTCAAAATGGAAAAATACGGCCAGCCTGTATTCAGCTCAAACCCCTCTGAGGCAACCAGAAAATCTGCACAATCGCTGAACTGAACCCCAACTTCTGCCATCGCCATTCCACAAGAGTCGATGCCAAGAATATCTACCCCGCCGGCTCCTTCAATCGCCTCTCGGACTTCATCAAGGCTCAACCCGTGCTGCGGGAAGAAATCGATCAAGAACCCAGTGCCGGTGGGACCCCCTGAATGCCCGGACAATATAAGCATATTGTGACGAGCATTGTTAGACGCCTTACTATCAACAATGAAATTCTTTAGGGTAGCGACGTTAGCCATGTCGTCATTCTCGAGATCAAAGCCGCGCGTCACCAATTCTCGAGTTCGCAGATCAACGGACTTCTGCGCAGGTGTATCTTTCAGAAGCCGGTTAACGTCGAAGCGGCGAATATTGCCTACCCTGGGGTCGAATTGCACTACCACCGCTACATCGTCGCTTTTGCCGGCTCGAAGGATCTCTGTTAGCGACCAAACGCATTCTTCTGAGAGGTCATTGTCCCCAGACAAGTAGATCATCACTAACCACTTTTTGTCGTAATTAGTCATCCTTATCTCCCGCGTTTAATTAGTTCCCACGCAATGTAAAATTGTGACACGTATAGAAGCGACCGAGCCTCGTGGACTCAGCCCGAACCAACGCACGACGATCTTTGCCAACGTTCACGGGACCAGCTCTGGAGGTTTGATCGATGCAGTCGATCTCAATCCGGCCCAACAGACCAATCTGTTGCGGTTGTATTTTTATCACAGAAGAACGCTTGCCTCAACGAGATAGTATTTCGTTCAGCGTTCAGGATTTAGCGTTCAACGTTGCATTCTGTGTATTCTGCGCCTTGGTCGCGCGTGTAACCCTATCATACGCGGATCAATCGCTAGTTTGATAACGACCATCCGCAGATTACGCAAATTACGCTCGAAGGCACGGTAACTCTTAACTCAACGATGAAGGCTGAACGTTTTGAGCCCATGAAGCCCAAAACTCCGCACCTTCCCTCATATCTTCATGTCTAAATCCCGAAAACATTACACATCTCTTCACAACCACTTCACAAACTCAAAGATCATAATTGAGCCAAAATTCGCCTGACTTTTGCGAAGCACGTGCTATAATCCCGCGGTTTTGAGCCCCTGAATTCTTTTAAGAAGTTGAGGCGCGCGCAGCATCGCTCTCAACAGGTAAAGAAATGGCATCTGTTTACGATCTGAAACCCCGCTTTCAAGGACTGCTGAGGCCAACTATGCACGCCCTCGCCGCAACCGGAGTGACACCAAATGCGGTAACGCTGACGGCAGTCATCGGCTCAATCGTCGTCGGGTCGGTTGTTTCATTCTCAGATCGCCGGCCATTCCTTCTACTGCTATTGCCAATCTGGTTGTTCATTCGAATGGCATTGAACGCCATTGACGGCATGATGGCCCGCGAGCTCAACCTGTCCAGTCATCTCGGCGCGATCCTCAATGAGCTAGGTGACGCGATTTCAGACCTCGGCCTGTATCTTCCGCTTGCCTTTGTCTATGAACCAGCGAGATGGCCCGTCGTCGCGTTCTCGATTGGGGCCGTACTTACAGAGTTCAGTGGAGTGTTGGGGCGCGCGCTCGGCGCAACCCGTCGCTATGACGGGCCGATGGGCAAGAGCGACCGGGCATTCGTCGTGGGCGCCCTCGGATTGGCGAGCTTTTTGTTTCCAGATATCGTCAAGGCCTGGCCCTGGATCTTTTCCATTGCAACTATTCTCACAGTACTGACCTGCTTCAATCGGCTGAGGAGAGCACTGAAAGAGCTGCGTGCTGCGTAGCTCGACCATTAGGATAAACTCGAGATGTTGAGCTCGTTAAAGAATGCCTCGCCGTTGATTCAGATCGGCTTGCTGGTCCTTGGCGTGCTGGTCGTAGCATCCGTCGCGGTCGCGGGGCTTCGTCGATCCAAACCGGACAAGAATTTCTCCGAGCTCACGGCACGCGTGCGAGCGTGGTGGATAATGGCGTCGATCTTTTTCGCCGCTGTAATAGTCAGCAATCGCATTTCGTTGGTGTTCTTCGCGCTCATGAGCTTCTGGGCGATGAAAGAGTATGTCACTCTCCTAAAGACCAGGCCCGCCGATCACCACGCGCTTGTACTAACGTTTCTTGCGATCCCGGTTCAGTATCTTTGGATTGCACTCAACCCACCGTGGTACGGGATGTTCATAATATTTATTCCGGTCTACATGCTTCTGTCCTTGCCGGTGCGTATGGTGTTGTCAAAAGAAACGAAGGGTTTTGTGGAATCTGCTTCACAAATCCAATGGGGCCTGATGATTTTTGTTTTCGGGTTGAGTCATTTGGCATTTCTGCTGACGCTGACACCTTTAGGTAATAGCGCGGCGAGCGGGCGCACTTTGGTCCTGTTTCTCGTTTTTGTAGTCGAAATGAGTGACGTTCTTCAGTATATCTGGGGAAAGACTCTGGGGAGACACAAGATAATTCCGACAGTTAGCCCGAATAAGACCTGGGAAGGTTTCGCCGGCGGGATAGCTTCCGCAATGGTGTTGAGTCTCGCAATACGTTTCCTCACGCCGTTTTCAATTCCTGAGACACTCTTTGTTTCCTTCCTGATTACGGTAGCGGGGTTTTTCGGTGGTGCGGTTATGAGCGCGGTCAAGAGGGACTTCGGAGTAAAGGATTTCGGCAGCGTTATACCGGGACACGGTGGAATGCTGGATCGCGTCGATTCATTGTGTTACGCGGCGCCGATATTTTTTCATTACGTTCGCTATTTTTACACATAGGACACATAGGACGTTTCGGTCCTATTCGTCCTATTGGTCCTATTTGGTCCAATCCCAGGAGAATCACATTACTCTTCGCGATTTTGTACAAATTGTCTTTTTCACACTCCTGATACGACCGTTCATGACGCTATTCATCGGTCTACGGGTGCGCGGGAGAGAGCATCTTACTCGTCCCGGCCCGTTTATTTTGATCGCTAATCACTCAAGCCACCTGGATACGATTTCGTTACTCAGTCTATTCCCTCTTAGCCGGCTGCGACATATTCGACCGGTCGCTGCAGCAGATTATTTCGAGCGCAATAAGTTTGTTTCCGTTTTTACCAAAACGATCTTTAACATTTTGCCCATCGCACGGAAGAACATTACAACCGAGAACAATCCGCTCCGCCGAATGCAGCAAGCAATTGAAGCCGGTGACTCACTGCTCGTCTTTCCTGAGGGGACGCGAGGTTCCGGCGAAAAGATGGGAGAGTTTCGCTCGGGGGTGGCACACCTTCTGGAAAAGATGCCGAACGTCGAGGTTGTGCCGGCCTACTTGATCAATATGGGGCGAAGTCTCCCCAAAGGTGAGTTCATACCAGTGCCATTCTTCTGTGAGATTCGAATCGGTGCGCCGCGCGAGATGAGTGGAACGAGGCAAGAGATTACCCGAGCGCTTGAGGCATCAGTGTTGGAACTCGCTGATTAGGTTCGCAATCGAACCACTCACAATCATATCTCTGCGTAACCTACGCGTGCTCGGCGTCTGTGCGGTGGTCGACGCACAGACGCCAAACATGCAGAGGTTGCACAGAATGTTTGATCGAGTCACTACAACTGGCGTCGAAGCTCATCCGCCAATGCGGCAGCTTCATCCGGACGGTCCCTGAACAGTGCTGGGGTATTCTGAAACAGCACCACCTGCCAGCGACCATCGTTCCTTACAGCTGTCAGCGTCTGAATCGCATTCAATCCTTTATCGAAGTCCGTTTCACCGGGCATCACCATACCGGCCGCCGCTCTCAACACTGCAGCTTCAGTGTCGAGAAACGTAACACTTCTCACCTTTCCCACGAAGGCGCCGGTATGGTGATCTTCGAAGATTTGCTTATGTCCGGACACAATCTCGTCTCGGCCCTTGAGCTCTAAACCATCGCATTGGATCACCGAGCCTTCCTCGGCGAACAACTCGCCAATGGCATTCGCGCAGCGGCGATTCCACGAGTTAATCATTTGTCTATAAAGCGCCCGAACCTCGGTTTCGGCGAGGCGCTGTGGGTCATACGCTGGAATTGGTTTAGAGCTCATCGTTATTCCTCCTCGAAAAGCTTCTAAGCTGGTTCAGCGACCACCGCAAAGAGCTGCTAACAGAATTGTGAGACCTCCTCCGATCAGCGAATTGGCTGTGAATAAAGATCCGTGATAACGATCTCAACCCTCCGGTTCATCTGTCTCCCCTCCGGAGTGTCGTTGGTTGCGACCGGTCTTAGCTTGCCAAAGCCTCGTACTGCGAGGACACGCTCAGAAGCTATTCCGGCTCTCAATAAATAACTGCTGACCGATTGAGCCCGGTCCTCTGAGAGCCTCTGATTGTAGTCCTGAGATCCAACCGCATCGGTGTGACCCTCGACCTCGATATGATATGAACCAGGATAGGCGAGAAGTATTCCCGCGAGTTTACTTAACTTCTCGCGAGCGCCTGGCTTGAGAGACGCCTGATTGAAATCAAATAGAACGTCCGAGAGGTTGACAATCAGGCCTCGGGCCTCACGTCTCGTTTCCAAAATAGCCGCGATGGAGTTGTAGAGTCTCTGCTGCAACTCATCCTTGTCCATCCTGGCCTGAGTAGCGTCGAGACGCGCGCGCTCGGCTTCTGCACGGGCAAGGTCCTCATTGGCTTTCGCTCTATCGGCCTCACTCTGCGCGTCGTCGACTCGCCTTCGAGCATCGGCTAACTCTCTCTCGGCACGCGCAACAGCTTCCTGCGAATCGGCCGCTTCAATTCTTGCGCGACCCGCTTCATCTCTGGCGATCTCCGCCTCTGTCCGAGCTCTTGCAATCGTATTGCTCGCCGCGCGGCGCTCTTCGTCAAGTCGCGCTTGTATGATTCGCTCAACCGCAAGCTCGCGCGCGCGCTCGCCCAACCGCATCACGTCGTGCGCAAGACCGGTGTACTTTGGCTCCTCTTTTCGTTTCGAGGGCCACACTTGCTCGAGAGCGGCCAGTTTTATTTCAGCTTCACGCAGCTCTTGATCGGCGAAGCGTCGCGCCCCCGCTCGGTGAGCAATCTCAACGGCCCGACGAGCACCCAGGATCAATAGAGGCGTGTAATAGTCCGCAGGCAGAGCAGGGCTGTTCTGCATTGAGACTACGTACAGATCGCCTGGATCGCCTCGGTACTCAATTCTGCTTGCTTCAATTCCACCTTCGGTCCCTCTCCTGAGTGTATTCTCGGCTACAATAATCGGGCTGGGAAGCTTGACCGCCGAATGAGGCTCTCCGGTAATTATCAATCCGAAGGTTTGAAAGGCTGTTGTCACCTCAACCTCGAAATCATTTCTAATGGGCAGCTCTGCGAGATTGTCCGCTTGCCCTTCGGGAGCGATGGCCCACAGAACGTAGGTCGTGTAATAAGCACCGAGCGCCTGAGGATGTCCGAGATCCTGAATCTTGAGTTTGACTCGGGTTCGCCCGTCCTTCCGTTTCACCTCGGCTTTGCCAAAGACACGGGGATTAAGAGCTGTACCGATTATGTTAACGGACGTATCGTCATTGTCCTTGTATCTGATCGCCAGAGTGTGACGTTTGGCGATCACCACCGGACCGTCGGTTTGTACTCTCCTGACTTCAACAACCTGTGATAGGGCACTGACTCCAAGAAAACATGTTAACAAGACTGCTGTTCCAAATCTTCGAACGCTCATTTTAGCCCTCCGTTTGATAGTTACCCTTCGCAGTAACGACTCTAGTGCGTTGATAACACGTCAACGACTAAAGTTGTTACTACGAGGACACGAACGATCCACGCAAGCGCAATCAACGTGCCGTTTTAGGCCTGAAAAGGGAGTAAATTTGCTTTCACTTTGTGACTGGTATCAAGGCATGCCGACGCGGCACACGACACAAAATCGTACAATCAATTACTTGCAGGAGGCTTATTTGTAGGAAGGGAAAGGGATAATTGTTCCCTTGCAAAGTGTGTAATCTTTGAACCCCACGGATCCGCAGATCGCGTACGCAAAAGATCCTTCTGAGGTAAGCCGAGTGCTTATCCCGCTCAATTCGAAGGTTTCTCGTCAGCCTTCTTTTCACCCTTATCGGCTGCAGGAGATTCCGTAATCTCAATTCCCAAAACATACTTAGAAAACCAAGCGTATTCGCGGCGCATCTTGTCCAGCCGGTGTCGCGGCTCTTGCAATCCGTGAGGCTCTCGAGGGAACAGAACCATTTCTACAGGCACCCCGTTCTTTCGAAGACCCATGTACAGTTCCTGCGCCTGGCTCGGAGGTACACGAGTATCCGATCCGCCGTGCAGAATCAGGGTGGGCGTTTTAGCTTGCTTGATGAATGTCATCGCTGAAGCGCGCCTGTATGCCTCCAGATCATCCCACGGTTGACCTCCAAAGTATGCTTCCAGGACTCGTTGTAAGTCATTGGTCGAGTACATTGAAAACATATTGGTCAGGCCGGCACCCACCATCACCGCTTTGAATCGGTTTGTCTGTGTCAACGTCCACGCAGTCATATAGCCGCCGTAGCTCCATCCTGCCTGGCCCAGCTTATCCGGATCGGCGATTCCTTTGGCAATCAAAGCATCAAGTCCCGTTTGAATATCCTGGTAATCGCCGCCGCCCCAATCGCGCACGTTGGCGGCAAGGAACTTCTCACCATATGACGACGACCCGCGGACGTTAGGGTAAAAAGCCACCCATCCTCGACCTGCCCATACGTGACCGAAGTTGCTCCACGAGTTCGGAAAGCTCTTTGTCCAAACGCCGGAAGGACCTCCATGTATGAATGCCATAGTTGGATACCGCTTTCCTGCCTGATAGCCGACTGGATAAAGCACGATACCTTCGATTTCCATGCCGTCTTTACTCTTCCAGCGCACTACCTCGCTGGCACCTAGCGCCAGATTGTTTACCTGCGGGTTTTGATCGGTGAGTTTAGTGACTTGACCTGCTGGAATTTTGGCGGCGTAAACATCTTCGGGGTGCTCGGTATCAGACTTTGTAAACGAGATCATACTGCCATCGCGGGAGAAGGACGCTTGACTCATTACGCCAGCGATGCCCGGCAGCTCCTTCGCTTCGCCTCCGGCAACGGAGACCGAAAAGATACGAGATTCAGTTCGAACTGGAGCCGTAAAATACAATTTGCTACCGTCCGTAGACCAATTCGCCGCACCGGGCTGGTATTCGAAGCTTGGTGCCAGCGGTTGGATCGCGCCGCTCTCCACATTCATGAGCGCCAATCGAAGTTGGCCCACGACTGAATTCTTGAGTTCTCGACTCAAGTAAGCTATCGATCTGCCATCGGGTGACCACCGGGGCGATGAATCAGGGCCATCATTATTTGTGAGCCTCCTGAGCCCGCTTTTCTCTGCGATTTCTCGCTGGAGCGAAGAAATCTGGCTTTGGACTTCCATGAAGCGGAAGTAAGTTGGACCGCCTTTTGATTCCAAAGGCGCAACACTTTCCTTTAACTCGGCGAGTTTCTTTTGGAGAGCCTGCGTCTCTGAACTGCCGGCGTTCGTTACGTCGATTATCCAGATATCAGACAGCGTACCATCGTCCGCTTTGGGTGTTGGATTGATCACGAAGGCGATCCGCCGGCCATCGGGCGACCATTGCGGATCTGTCGCATTGTAATCACCTTTAACGACCTCGACTG